>Ga0208783_10000491_pt1 | contig 24392 bp, 17 predicted proteins | sample DEB19_08_DNA_2_FD_184529 | JGI IMG/M metagenome (GOLD analysis project Ga0208783, IMG submission 184529) | Aqueous microbial communities from the Delaware River and Bay under freshwater to marine salinity gradient to study organic matter... | ecosystem: Environmental > Aquatic > Marine >...
CCCAGAGTGTCGGTGCCGACAATGAGACTGGCCTACGGCAAACGACAGCGCCCTCGACAGAGCCCTCGACAGAGCCGAGGCCGCGTCGTTGAGTGACCCCTGGCGGCGGCCGACTCCGTGCTTCGTGCACCGCGTGCGTCCGTGCGCCCACCCTCAGGCTCGGCGCTGACGCCAGTCCGAGACGACATGTCCCTTGACTCGCCGGCCTGAGGGCACCCAGAGTGCCGGTGCCGACAATGGCACTGGCCTACGGCAAACGACAGCGCCCTCGGCAGAGCCGAGGCCGCGTCGTTGAGTGACCCCCTCGCCGCGCGAAGGCGCGGCGTAGAACCACGGGATTCGCGGTCGAGCGGCTTCGCCGCTCGACCTCAAGAATCCACTTGGGCGCGCGAGCGGGTGACAAGTGAGGCGTGCTCGGCCGCGCAGCGGACGACCACGCCGAACGAGGATCCCCGCGAGCGCGTGTCCGCGGAGGCATCGCCTCAGCGGACTGGTCGCGAAACGACAGCGCCCTCGGCAGAGCCGAGGGCGCGTCGTTGAGTGACCCCAAGGGGATTCGAACCCCTGTTCTATCCGTGAGAGGGATATGTCCTGAACCAGGCTAGACGATGGGGCCAAGCCGGCTTGATTGTCCGAGGGCTCTCACACCGATTCGGACGCCGAAGAGGCAAAGTATAGCAGACGATCGGACCATGTCCACGCACCCGCGAAAGCGCCGATATCCGCGGGTTCTAGACCACTTGGTGCCAGAGAGCCAAGCCTGCGGAAGTCTGCATCGCCGTCCGCGCGTCCGGGGTTCGCGGTCGAGCATCGAGGGAGACCTCGATGCTCGACCTCAAGAATCACGTGATTTGAGCGCTCGCGACTGGGCGCGCAGGCGCGCCCTCGCTCGCTCTTTCGGCACCGCCTCGGAGTCAATCCTCAGCGGTGCGGGACGACCACGCCGAACGAGGACCCCCGCGACCAGTCCGCGGAGGCGCAGCCTCCACGGACTGGTCGCTCAACGACAGCGCCCTCGGCTCTGCCGAGGGCGCTGTCGTTGAGTGACCCCAGAGGGATTCGAACCCTCGTTACCTCCGTGAAAGGGAGGTGTCCTAGACCAGGCTAGACGATGGGGCCATCGAGAAACCGGTTGTGAAACCGACCATTGGGTCTAGGGGAAGGCGGAGATGATAGCGGCTCCCCCGCCGCTGTCGAGTTGCACAGTCGCTACCCTCGCAGCATGGCGGAATCCGCCGCGCAAGGCGACGAAATCCTCAAGCCCGCCGAGCCCGTGCTCGTGCTCTGTCCACTCGGCTTCGAGCGGCGCGCGTTCATGCGCTTCGGCAAGCTCCCGGTGGTGACGACTGGCCCAGGCGCGGACGCCATTCGTCGTGCGTTCGCCGAACGCGACCGCTGGCCAGTCCGCGATCCGCGCGTGGTCGTGCTGCTTGGGCTTGCCGGCGGGCTCCACGACCGCTTCCGGTCGGGCGACGCCACGGCGATCGCCGCGGTCGTCGATGACGACGGCACGCCCCTCTTCAGCTCTCCGCTCGCGGGCGCATCCGCGACCATCGTGCAGTCTCCCACGCTCGTGACGGGCGCAGACGCCAAGCGAGCGCTCGCCGCCCGATCGGGCGCGGACCTCGTCGACATGGAATCGCGCGCGTTCGCCGAGTGCGCGACGCAAGCCAAGATCCCGTGGGCGATCGTGCGCGGCATCAGCGACGACGCCACCTCCCCGCTGCCGCCCGAGTTCGCGCAGTTCGTCGACGACCGCGGCGAGACGCGCCTGTCGCGCGTGCTGGCGTCGGTCGCGCGAAGGCCGTCGCTGCTCGGCGAGTTCATCGCCGTCGGGCGACAGTCGCGCGTCGCCATGCGCAACGCGTCCTTCGCAGCCGACGCGCTCGACTGCATGAGCGGGCTCGACCTTTGCAGCCCGACGAATCCGCTCCTGCTCTTCGGCGGCTCGTTCGATCCGCCGCACGCGCGCCATGCGACCGTGCTTGCGGAGGCGATGCGCGCGGTACGCGCGCCCGCCGCGATCGTCATCCCCGCCGCGATCAATCCGCTCAAGACCGCCACGCCGCCCGCGGATCCCGAGGCGCGCCTCGCCATGTGCAGGCTGAACTTCGCACCGGGTGCTGCGGATTTCCCCGCGGAAGTGCGACTCTCACGCATCGAGATCGACCGCGCGGGACCGAGCTACACCATCGACACGATCCTCACGCTCCTCGAGCGCCGACCGAGTCTCGCCGGCTGCATCCGCTTCCTCGGCGGCAACGACGCGATCCGCCGCATCGAGAGCTGGCACCGCTGGCGCGAACTCCTCGAGCTCGCCACGCCCGCCGTGGTCGTTCGCCCGCCCAGCACGCACGACTCGGTGAAGGCTTTCCTTGCGCGCTTCGCGGACGCAACCGGCATCGCGACCGCACCCTCGTGGCAGCTCGACATCCCGCCCGTGGACCTCGCCTCCACCGAGATCCGCGCGTCCATCGCGCGTGGCGAGCGCCCCGCTGGGCTCGCCGACGAGGTTTGGCGCGAAATCGGGGCGCGCGGGCTTTATGGGTTCGGCAGCGCACGCTGACCGATCTACACTGACCGATCCATGACTTCGAGGACGCCAGACATCGCCCGCGTGAGTTTCGTCAGCCTCGGCTGCCCGAAGAACCTCGTCGACAGCGAGAAGATGCTCGGCGTGCTGAAGCAGTCGGGCTTCGAGCTCGTCAACGAGGACCAGCGACCCGACGCGATCGTGGTGAACACCTGCGGCTTCCTCGAGGCGTCGAAGGATGAATCGCTCGACGTGATCCACGACGCGATCCGCCGCAAGGAGAAGGGTGAGATCAAGCGCGTCGTCGTCGCGGGCTGCCTGGTGCAGCGCCACCGCGCGAAGCTGCTCGAGTGGGCGCCTGGGATCGACGCCATGGTCGGCGTCTTCGATCGCGACCACATCGTCGACGCGGTCGCTGGCGAGAAGGCCGCGGAACTCGCCGAAAAGGCGCCGAAGTACTGGATTGCAGGCAACGCGCTGCAGGCTGCGGCCGAGCGCGGCATGAAGACCGTCGGGCTCACCGTGAACGGCGCCGACGGCAAGGGCATCGGCTACTTCGAAGGCGACGACAACCGCGTGCGCCTCACGCCGCGGCACTGGGCGTACCTCCGCATCAGCGAGGGCTGCAACCAGCGCTGCGCGTTCTGCACGATTCCCTCGATCCGCGGCAAGATGCGCTCGAAGCCGCTCGAGGCGATCGAGGCCGAGGCGCGCAGCCTGATGGCGTCGGGCGCGTTCGAGCTCAACCTCATCGGCCAGGACACCACGAGCTACGGCATGGATGTCGGCTACGAGGGCGGCCTGCCCGGGCTGCTCAAGACCGTGAACGGCGTCGCCCGCGAGTTCGGCGGCGGCTGGATGCGGCTGATGTACGCGTATCCATCGAAGTTCGACGACGCGTCGATCGACGCGATCGCGAACCTCGACAACATCGTCAAGTACATCGACATGCCGCTGCAGCACGCGAGCAACGCGATGCTGAAGGCGATGCGGCGCCACACGACGCGCGCGCACACCGAGGAATTGCTCGGGAAACTGCGCGAGCGCGTGCCGGGCATCGCGATCCGCACGACCTTCATCGTCGGATTCCCCGGCGAGACCGACGAGGACTTCGAGGAGCTCTGCGAGTTCGTCGCCGAGCAGCAGTTCGACATGATGGGCGTGTTCCGCTACTCGGCCGAGGACGGCACGCCCGCGGGCACGATGGAGCAGGACGAGTCCCTCGCGGTGCCCGATGAGGTGAAGCGCGAGCGCGAGGAGCGGCTCATGCTGATCCAGCAGGAGATCGCCTTCGAGACCGCGAAGCTCCAGTCCGAGGCGAAGGCGCAGTTCGATGTGCTCATCGAGGGTCCCGCCGCGGGCAAGTCGAAGTCGCGCGCCACGACGGGCGTCACCAAGGGCGGCGCGCTCTACACGGGGCGCGCGTACTTCCAGGCGCCGTCGATCGATTCGATGACCTACATCCAGTCGACCGAGAAGCGCGCGCCGGGCGAGCTCGTGCGCTGCACCGTCGTCGATGCCAACGGCTACGACCTCGTCGCCGTGCCGACCGATGAGCTCGAGAAGAAGGTCTCGCTTCCGATCATGCACCGCCACTGAGGAAATGCCATGCACGCACGCGACGCGGAGGCACTCGTCCGACCGCTGCTTTGGATCGGTTTCGACGGGAAGATCCCGACTCCCGAGGCCACTCGACTGATCCACGAAGGTGTATCGGGCGTCATCCTCTTCGCGCGCAATGTGGGCACGAGCGACGAGACGCGCGCACTCGTACGCGAGCTCAAGACGATCGCACCGGGGCCACTGCTGCTCTCGGTCGACCAGGAAGGCGGGCGCGTCGCGCGGCTCACCGAGGGATTCGAGGCGTTTCCGCCGATGCGCGAGCTCGGCGAGCGCTCGCCCGACGAGGTGCGCGCGATCGGCCGACGGCTCGGCGCGCAGGTCCGCGGGGCCGGCTTCGACATCAACCTTGCGCCCGTCGTCGATGTCGACTCGAACCCTGCGAACCCGGTCATCGGAAACCGCTCGTTTTCGCGCGATCCGCAGGTGGTCGCCGCGCTCGGTGCCGCGATGATCGCGGGACTGCAGGAGCATGTGGCTGCGTGCGCAAAGCACTTCCCCGGCCACGGCGACACCGACAAGGACTCGCACGACGACCTTCCACGGCTGCCGCATCCGCTCGATCGCCTCCGCGCGTGCGAATTGGTGCCATTCAAGGCGGCAGTCAGAGCGGGCGTCGCCTGCGTGATGACCACGCATGTCGTGTTCGACGCGCTCGACCCAGGAGTCGCGGCCACGATGAGCGCGCCTGCGATCCGGCTCCTGCGCGGGGAAGTCGGCTTCGAGGGCGTCTGCGTAAGCGACTGCCTCGAGATGAAGGCGATCTCCGAGCACTTCGGCTGCGGCAAGGCCGCGGTGCGCGCGGTGTCCGCGGGCGTCGATGCGATGCTGGTTTCGCACACGCCCGAGGCTCAGCACGAGGTCATCGCCGCACTCGCGGCGGCGATGCTCGACGGGCGCATTCCCGAGGCACGCGTGCTCGAGGCACGCTCGCGCGTCACGCGCCTTGCGCACGCACACTGCAGGAAGGCTTGACCGACGGCATGCCGCCGTCCTGCCCCGTTGGCGCGGTCACTCGTGGAGGAACCCCGCCAGCACCAACACCGGGCACCCTCGATTCGGGGACGGACCTGAAACGAAGCCTTCCGCAAAGCCGTGAATCAAAGCCGTGGCTCGGCTACACTGCCCGATTCCCGTGAAGATCCGCAACTTCTCCATCATCGCCCACATCGACCACGGCAAGAGCACGCTGGCGGACCGCCTGCTGCAGGCCACCAAGGCCGTGTCGGAGCGCGAGGCGCGTGCGCAGTTCCTCGACTCGATGGACCTCGAGCGCGAGCGCGGCATCACCATCAAGGCCTCGGCCGTCACGGTGAAGCACACCTACAAGGGCGAGGAGTACGAGCTCAACTTCATCGACACGCCAGGCCATGTCGATTTCACCTACGAGGTGTCGCGCGCGCTCAAGGCGTGCGAGGGCGCCGTGCTCGTCGTCGACTCGACGCAGGGCGTGCAGGCGCAGACGGTCGCAAACGCATACCTCGCGGTCGCGGGCGACCTCACCATCATCCCCGTCGTCAACAAGATCGATCTTCCCGCTGCGAATCCCGACGCCGTCGCGATGGAGATCGAGCAGGTCTTCGGCTTTGCCGCCGAGGATTGCATCTATGTCAGCGCGAAGACCGGCCAGGGCATCCAGCCGCTCCTCGACATGATCTGCGAGAAGCTGCCCGCGCCGAAGGCCGCCACGACGAAGAAGCTCCGCGGCCTCGTCTTCGACGCGAAGTACGACGAGTACCGAGGCGTCGTCATGTACGTGCGAATCTTCGACGGCCAGCTGAAGCAAGGCGACAAGATCCGCATGATGGGCACGGGCCGCACCTTCAATGTGACGGAGCTCCTGCGCTACACGCCCTTCCCGCAGAAGGTCAAGGTCCTCGACTTCGCGCAGGTCGGCTCGGTCTGCGCGGGCATGAAGACGCTCGGCGATGTGCGCGTCGGCGACACCATCACGCTCGACCTCGACCCCGCGGAGATCGCGCTCGAGGGCTACGAGGAGCCGAAGCAGATGGTGCACTGCGACTTCTATCCCTCGAGCGCCGACGAGGAAGGCAAGAAGTCCGACTTCGAGCAGCTCCGCGAGGCGATCGAGAAGCTGCACCTGAACGACGCGAGCTTCACCTTCGAGCCGCAGCACAGCGAGGCGCTCGGCTTTGGATTCCGCTGCGGGTTCCTCGGCCTCCTGCACATGGACATCGTGCAGGAGCGCCTCGAGCGCGAGGGTGGCGTGTCGATCGTGCAGACGGCGCCGACGGTGTCGTACAAGATCGACCAGATGGACGGCTCCGAGGTCGAGATCCACAATCCGGCCGATCTGCCCGATCCTTCGAAGATCAAGGCGATCCGCGAGCCGATCGTGAAGATCGAGATCATCTGCCCGAACGAGAACATCGGCGATCTGATGAAGCTGTGCGAGACCCGCCGCGGCATCTTCCAGGCGCAGGAGATGATCAGCGAGTCCCGCCAGATCCTGAAGTACGAGATCCCGCTCGCCGAGATCATCTACGACTTCTACGACAAGCTGAAGTCGGTGACGCGCGGCTACGGCACGATGGACTACCACGTGACGCAGTACCGCGAGGACCGGCTTGTGAAGGTGCAGATCCTCGTCAACGGCGAGGGCGTCGAGGCGCTCTCGCTCATCTGCCACCGCGACAACGCCGAGCAGCGCTCGCGCGTGATCCTGCAGAAGCTCAAGGAGCAGATCGACCGCCACCAGTTCGAGATCCCGCTTCAGGCGGCGATCGGCGGAAAGATCATCGCGCGCGAGTCGATCAAGGCGGTGCGCAAGAATGTGCTCGCGAAGTGCTACGGCGGCGATGTCTCGCGCAAGCGCAAGCTGCTCGAGAAGCAGAAGGAAGGCAAGAAGCGCATGAAGCAGATCGGCAATGTGACGATCCCGCAGGAAGCGTTCATGGCCATCCTCGACCAGGGCGACTGAGTTTGAGCGCTCGCAACTGGCGACGCGCTGAAGCGAGCTCCGCTCGCTTCAGGTGCGCCGCCTTTGCTCGCTTTGGAGATAGGTATGTGAGGAGCGCCGCCGCGATTCACTCGCGCGGCGCTCGTCCAGAGGGAGCCGCCGCAGCCGCGACCGCGAGATTCTCGAGCGCTCGCAACTTGGCGCGCAGGCGGCTGCGATGCAGCCGCGTGCGCGCCTTTGCTCGCTTTCGTGCTACGGCCGCACAAAATCATGAGTGCCCGCAGACGAAGTCTGCGGAACGGGTTGCGTGGGAGTCCATGCAATCTCGGCGCACATGAGCGGCCACAGCCACGGCCTCTCAATCCTGGCGCGCGTTCGCACCGCCAAAGAGCGCAAAGGCGAGCGACCTGCGGCAAAGCAGCAGCCGCTCGCCAGTTGCGCGCGCTCAAGAAAGGTTCAGTGCCTTGAGCACGTCCTCGGTGATGTCGATCTGCGTCGGATACTTCAGGAACGTCCGCTCGCGGATCTTCATGATCGCCTCGCCCGAGCCCTTCGCGTCGAACGCCTCCGCGGTCGGCGCGAAGCGGAACACGAGATCGATCGATTCCTTCTCGGAGATCGTCTCGATCGCGGCGACGAGCTCGCGGTACGCGGCCTCGAACTGCTCGGCGTTGAGCTTCTCGCCCTCGGCGGCGATCCCCTCCCGGAACGCGCGGTACTCCTGCTGCAGCTTCTGGAACGCCTGCTGGCCCTCCATCGGCGGCTGGCCGCCCGGCGGGATCGGATACTTCTCCTCGATCTCCTTGGCGCGCTTCTCGAATTCGGCGTCGCCCTTCTCGAGCTTGTCCTTCACTTCGTTGCGCTTCTCGAGATAGCTCGCGCCATCGAGCAGCTTCTTCATGACGCGATCGACATCGACGGCCGCCACACTCCACGCTCGGTTGGTCGCGCGATCGCCCCAGGCGATTCGCCCATCCTTGGCGGCCACACGCAGCGCATCCTTGCCAGCCTCGGTCGTGAGCAGCACCGCATCGGCAGGCCCGAGGTCGCTCAGCCACGAGCCGGCGCCGACGGCGACGGGAGTCGGCGAACCGCACAGTGCCACGACAAGCGCGGCGGCGGAGAGTGCGAGCGAACCAACGACGATGAGGCGATCGGTGCGAGGCATCCCGCGAGTGTACTCACGGCCCGAGCAGGCGGGCGACATCGCGCTGGAACCACTCGGAAACCCGCAACTTCACCCGCTCGATCGAGGGACAGCGCCCGCCGAGCTCGGCATGCATGCTGGTCACGGGCCGCTGCAGCCCGCAGGGGACGATGAGATCGAAATGCGCGAGATCGGGCGCCACATTCAGCGCGAATCCGTGCAGCGACGCGAACCTCGACAGCCGCACGCCGATCGCGGCGATCTTGCGCTGCGGCGCGCTCTCCGTCCCGACCCACACACCCGTCGCGGTCGCATCGCGCATGCCAACGAGCCCATCCTCGGACAGCGTGTCGATGATGCACTGCTCGAGCCAGCGCACATACGGGTGCACCTTGAGCCCGAGCCGCTGCAGGTCCATGATCGGGTACGCGACCAACTGGCCCGGTCCGTGGTAGGTCACATCGCCACCGCGGTCGGTCTCGATGCGCTCGATCCCGTGACGCGCGAGGACCTCGTCGCTGGCCAGCACATGCCCAGCCGCTCCCACGCGCCGCGTGACGGTGACGACCGGCGGATCGTGCTCGAGCAGGAACAGCGTCATCGGCACGCGCGCCTCGCGCCCAGCGACCAGCCGCTCATGCGTCTCGCGCTGCAGCGCGAGCGCGTCGGCGTAGCCGATCTTCCCGAGATCGAGGACGCGCAGCTCGCTGGTTTCGGCAAGGACACGCACAGGTCGCGCAAGCGTACGGCGCGGGTGCGTTTCCGTACAATCGCGCCGTGCCCAAGATCCATCCCACCGCCATCCTCGACGGCGACATCACGCTTGCCGACGATGTCGAGATCGGCCCCTACTGCGTCCTGCGCGGCAAGATCGCGCTCGGCGCGGGCTGCGTGCTCGTCCAGAACGTCCACCTGCAGGGGCCGCTGTCGATGGGCGCAGGCAACGCCTGCTACCCGGGCGTGGCCATCGGCTTCGCCCCGCAGGACAAGAGCTTTCATCACGCGAAGGACGGCGCCGGCACGGTCATCGGCGACGGCAACAGCTTCCGCGAGGGCGTGACGATCCACCGCGCCACCCGCGACGACCGCCCCACTCGCATCGGCAACCGCAACTTCTGGATGGCGAACGCGCATGCAGGCCACGATGTCCAAGTGGGCAGCGACTGCGTGTTCGCAAACGCGACGCTCTTCGGCGGACACGCCGAAGTCGCCGACCGCGTGGTCACGGGCGGTTCAGCCGCGGTCCACCAGTTCGCGCGGATCGGTCGCGGCGCGATGGTCAGCGGGCTCGCAGGCGTCAGCAAGGATGTGTGCCCGTTCTTCACCGTGTCGAACACGAACTATGTCGGCAGCTACAACCGCATCGGCATGCGCCGCGGCGGATTCGCGCAGTCCGACATCGACATGGTCCGCGACATCTACGGCCTCGTCGTGCGCAGCCGAAAGCCGTATTCCGACCGCGTGCGCGCGGTCGAGGCCCTCGCTGGCCACCCCGTCGCCGACGAATTCATCGCCTTCATCAAGAGCTCGAAGCGCGGCGTCATGACGCGCCACGGACGCGAGACCAGTTCCCGATCGGGCGGCGGCGCGAGCGACGAATGAGCCCCAACCACGGACCGTTGTTCGCTGAAGCAGCGCGCGCCGAGCTCGGCGCCGCCAGGCTCGAATTCGCGGTCCTCGGCTCGAGCTCCTCGGGAAACACCAGCGTCGTGCGCGTGCATGGTGCAGCAGGGACGCGGCAGATCCTGATCGACGGCGGACTCTCGCCTCGCGCGACGCGCGGCTCGCTCTCCGCGCTCGGCTTCGACCCCGAAGCCACGACCGACCTCCTGTTCACGCACTTCGATCACGACCACGCAAAGGCGGGCTGGGCACGCGCGGCGATGCGCGACGGCGTGCGCCTGCGATGCTCGCACAGGCATCTTCCGCTCGCGCGCGAGCGCGGCTATCCCGATGTCGCGATCGAGACCTTCGACGCGCGCGGCGCGGGCTTCGAGCTCGGCGTGATCCGCGTGATTCCCTGCGAGAATCCACATGACGACGGCGGCACGGTCGCGTTCCGCCTGGAGACTCCGGCCGGCACGCTCGGATTCGCGACCGACCTCGGGCGTGCGTCAGGCGCGCTGATCGAGTCGATGCGGGGCGTCGACATCCTCGCCATCGAGTCGAACTACGACCGGGCGATGCAGCTTTCCTCGGACCGCCCCGAGTTCCTCAAGTCGCGCATCATGGGCGGCAAGGGACATCTGTCGAATGACGAGTGCATCGACGCCGTGCGCGCGATCGCCTGGCCGCGCGAGCCCGAGCACATCGTGCTCCTGCACCTCTCGCGGGACTGCAACTGCCCGGACCTCGTGCGCGGACTCTGGCGCCGCGCGCTGCCGTCGCTCGAGCCGCGGCTCACGATCGCGCGACCGTACGACGCCGTCGGCCCCATCCGCATCGGAAGGAAGCCTCTCGCATCATGACCGGGCTCGAGCCGATCGCCTGGATCGCGCTGGTCGCGCGCTGGACGGAACTTGCCCGCGCAAGTCGCGCGATTCCCGCTGAAAGCACGCGCCTGCGCGATTCGGTGGCGCCGCTCATCGCCATCGAGGCGAATACCGCAGCGCTCGGCGAACTCGCGCGCGTGCCCGAGCACGAGCGCACGCACGCACGCGACCTGGCGGAGCTCTCGATCCGCAACGCCGCTTCCGAGCTCGGCCGCCTCTGGCGCGGCGAGGAGTGGCCCGAGGAGTTCCTCACCGCCTGCGAGTCCGCCGAGCGCGCGCTCCGCCATGCGGTGTACGCGGGGCTCGAGGAACTGGTCGTGGCCGGCGACGGCGCGCTGGAAGTCCCCGAACTCGGGCTCGGGCTCGACGAAGTGGGCGTGATCCAGCGGGGCACGCTCGCAGCCATGCCGCCAGGATCGATGGCGATGCCGGGCGAGCCCGTCGCCTGGTGGTGCGGCAGGTCCGCCCCCGCCAGCCTGGATCCGCGGCTCGTCCGCCAGCCCGCGTCCACCCCGCGACAGGTCTACCGTGAACTCGACGAGCGCGGCCGTTTCGTGGCCGATCGGATCCGCTCGATCGAGGACGAGGTCTGCGCTGGACTCCCGATGCTGACGCCGCTCCTCCTCGACGGCAATCGCATCGGTCGATTCCTCCACGAGCGCGAGGCCTGGCTTGCGATGCAGCGCGCCGCGCTCGGCGACCGAGCCACGCTGCCGATCGCCGACTGATTCGCGCGGGAATTCCGCGCCACGCGCACCGCGCGCCTCCGCTACCCTTCGAACCTCGATGTCCGACCGCCTGACCCACGAATGCGGCCTCGCCTTCGTCCGCCTGCGAAAGCCGATCGCCTGGTTCCAGCAGGAACGCGGCGACGCGCTCTGGGGCCTCCGCAAGCTCTACCTCCTCATGGAGAAGCAGCACAACCGCGGGCAGGACGGCGCGGGCATCGCCTGCGTGAAGCTCGACATGCCGGCAGGCGACGCGTTTCTCTCCCGCGAGCGCACGGCCAAGCGAAACCCGATCGAGCGGCTGTTCGACGAGGCCCTCGGACCCGCCCGCCGCATGAGCGAGTCGGAGCTGAACTCGCTCGACGAGGCGGCGCTGAAGCGCGCGTTTCCGCTGCTCGGCGAGGTCCTGCTCGGACACCTCCGCTACGGCACCCACAGCGGAAACTCGAGCTCGATGTGCCACCCCTACATCCGGCGCTCGAATGTCGCATCGCGGTCGGTGGCGATCGCGGGCAACTTCAACCTGACCAATTCCTCCGAGCTCTTCAGGAAGCTCGTCGAGTATGGGCTTCACCCCGTCGGCGACAGCGACACCGGCGTGGTGCTCGAGAAGATCGGCTACTTCGTCGATCGCGAGCACCTGCACCTCGAGAGCGCGATGGGCGAGGGTTCCTTCGCGAATCTCTCGGGGGCCGACCTCGCCACCGAGGTCTCACGCCAGCTCGACCTCGCGCGCGTCCTGCGCCGCGCGACCGAGCAGTTCGACGGCGGCTATGTGTTCGCAGGAATCCTCGGCAACGGCGACAGCTTCGTGTGTCGCGACCCCGCCGGCATCCGCCCCGGATTCTTCCTCGTGCAGGACGACTGCATCGCGGTAGCGAGCGAGCGGGCGGCGCTCTCGACCGTGTTCAACACCGACCCGCGCGACATCGAGCCGATCCCGCCCGGACACGCACTGATCATCAAGAAGACCGGCGCCTACGAGCTGCAGCGGTTCGCCGAGCCACTTCCGCTCAGACAGTGCACCTTCGAGCGCATCTACTTCTCGCGCGGCAACGACCCCGCGATCTATCGCGAGCGCAAGCAACTTGGGCGCAACCTCGCGCCGCGCATCCTGCCGCTCATCGGCAACTCGCTGCAGCGCGCGGTGATCGGCTTCATCCCGAACACCAGCGAGACCGCGTACCTCGGCCTGGTCGAGGCGCTCGAGGAGGCGCGCCAGGAGCACGCGGCCGACGCGATCTGGAGCGAGGTCCAGACGGGCAAGGCCACGCGCGATTCGATCCGCGCCGCCATGGAGGGCCGAGTGCGCGCCGAGAAGATCGCGCACAAGGACCAGCGCCTGCGCACCTTCATCACCCACGACGCGGCGCGGCGCGACCTTGTCAACCACATCTACGACATCACGCGCGGCACCGTCTTCCCCGACGACACGCTGGTCGTGGTCGACGACTCGATCGTGCGGGGCACGACGCTCCGCGAGTCGGTCATCACCATGCTCGCGCGCTTGAATCCGAAGTCGATCGTGGTCGCGAGCTCGAGCCCGCCGATCATGTACCCCGACTGCTACGGCATCGACATGAGCCAGCTCGGGCGATTCATCGCCTTCGAGGCGGCTGTCGCGCTCGCGCACGACACCGGGCAGGAGAAGGTCCTTGTCGAGATCGAGGCGAAGTGCAACGAGCAGTCGGGGCACGACCCATCCCGCATGAAGAACCATGTCCGCCTGCTTTACGACCTGTTCACGCTCGCTGAGATCGAGGGCAAGGTCGCCGAACTCGTCCGCTCGAAGTCGCTTGCATGGCAGGGCGAGATCCGCGTCGTGTACCAGTCGGTCGATGGGCTCCGCATGGCCATGCCCGACCACTCGGGCGATTGGTACTTCACGGGCGAGTACCCAACTGCGGGCGGTTATCGGGTCCTGAACACGGCGTACCTCAACTGGCGCCGCGGAGCCGACAGCCGCCGAGCCTATTGACGGAATCGGCGGTTTCCGTTCTACTCTCCCTTCCCCCCAAGGCGTCCCTCTGGGCACCTCGCGGATCGGGCATGGCGTGTGTGCGCCAAGCCCTTCTCAGGCAGGCTACTGCAAGAACGATCTGGAAAAACTATGTCGCGCTATCTCGGTCCGAAGGTCAAGCTCTCGCGCAAGGTCGGCGTCCCTGTTGCGGACATCCCGAAGCACACATCGAAGCGCCAGCTCACGACCCCAGGCATGCACGGCTTCCGCGGCCGTCGCCAGAAGGACTACGGCATCCGCAAGGATGAGAAGCAGAAGGTGCGCTTCCACTACAACGTGCTCGAGCGCCAGTTCCGCCGCTACATGCGCGAGGCAGGTCGTCGCGAGGGCAACACCGGCGAAGTGCTCCTGCAGCTCCTCGAGCTCCGGCTCGACAATGTCCTCCGTCGCGCGGGCTTCTCGCGCACGGTGTGGGGCGCGCGCCAGATGGTCGCCCACGGCCATGTGCTCGTGAACGGCAAGAAGGTCGACCGTCCGTCTTACTCGATCGAGATCGGCGATGTCGTCACCCTCCGCGAGGGGATCCAGAAGCTCGCCCGCGAGCAGATGGAGTCGATCCCCGGCCACCAGGTTCCGGGCTGGGTTGCGGTCAACCCCGCCGAGCTCTCGGCCAAGTGTGTCTCGCGTCCGACCTCGGACCAGATCCCGTTTGATGTCAACACCAACCTGATCGTCGAGTTCTACCGCTAAAGGTCATCTCGACTCCGGGCGCGTCCCAAGAAGATGTGTTGCGAGGCCGGAGCGCTGCTCCGGCCTCGTTTCCTTCCACGCACACACGATCTGCGCCGATTCGATCGGATTCTTGCGGACTCGCGCGCGCGCGCTTCCGATACCCTTCCGAACTCCCATGCTCAAGTTCCTTCGTCAATACAACCAGTGGATCCTCGTGGTCGGCGGCACCTTGCTCCTGATCACCTTCCTCATGCCGACCGCCATCCAGGGCCTCGCGCAGCGCAGCGCCGTGTCGGGCGTCACCTGGGCGACCTACTCCGGTGGAGCGGTCACGGGCGCAGACCTCGAGCAGGCGCAGCAGGAGCTCCGCGTGGTCGAGGCGATGGGCAACACCGTCGTCAATGGCCTTGGCGCCGCAAAGGAGCCAGCGCACTGGTGGCTGCTCGTCCATGAGGCGAAGGAAGCTGGCCTCGTCGGCGGCATCGGCGAGGGCGAAGCCGCGCTCGCGCAGATGGCTACGAGCATGAAGGTCTCGCCCGAGCAGGCGCTCTACAACATCTCGAGGATGACCGGCACCAACCGCGACATCGTGCTCGAGACGCTCGCCAAGCTGCAGGGAGTGAATCGCCTGGTAAGCCTCTCGCTCGACATCGACCGCGTGAGCGACGAGCGCCTCAAGCGCTCCATCGCACGCGTCGGCCTCGCCGTCTCGGGCGACATCACCATCATCGATGCGCGCAAGAACACGAGCATCGAGGCCGCCGCTCCGACGGAGGAGAAGCTCGCCGAGCAGCTCAAGAAGTACGCAGAAACCGACCGTCCCGCCGACGCAGCGATCGGCAAGGACAGCTTTGGCTACCGCCTTCCCGACCGCTTCAAGCTCGAGTGGCTGACCATCTCGAAGGCCGCCGTCGCGGCAACTGTCGAGAACTCACCCGAACTCGCGACGCTCGCCCTCAAGAAGCGCTACGCGCAGGATCCGAGGAAGTACGGCGGAGTCGACGCGTCTGGCTTCGCCGCCCTCGAGACCTCGGTGCGCCGCATGGTGACCGACGAGTTGGTGAAGGCCCGCATGGACGAGATCGCCAAGTTCGCGGGCGACCAGCTGTCGCTCGCGCAGCGCTCGCTCAAGCGCGACGGAGCGCACTATGTGCTGCCCGCCGAGTGGGGCGCACAGATGCCCTCGCTGCAGTCGCTTGCGCAGGCCGTGGCCACCGAGTACGGCGTCGCGGCGCCGACCTATCAGTCCAGCGGAACCGAGTGGATGAGCGTCGCCAAGCTGCGCGAGCAGCCTGGAATCGGCACCGCGCGCACCGGCAAGTTCGGCACGCAGATGGCGGCGCCTGACATCATCGCGGGCGCACGGGAGTTCGCGAAGCCCAACCTCGCGGCGCCGGTCCAGATGAACATCGCGAGCCCCGCGATGACCGCCGACTCCGGCGATGTCTGCTTCTTCCGCATCATCGAGGTCGACCCGGCCAAGGCGGCGAGCGATCTCGCCACCGTGCGCGCAGAGGTCGAGAAGGACATCCTCGCCGTCGAGCGATTCGATTGGCTCGACGCCAACAAGGACGCGATCGCCGCGGCCGCGGCCAAGGACGGAATCCGCGCGGTCGCCGACAAGTACGGCACGACCGTCGAGTTCGCGAAGGATGTCGCTGAGGCCAACCTCGACTTCCTCCGCTTCGGATACCGCATGGGCTCAGGCCTTCCTTCGCTCAACAACGACGCGAAGATCATCGAGGCCATCATCGCGAAGGCCGCGAAGATCCCCTTTGCGACAGACTTGAACTCGATCCCCGCTGAGCAGCGCACCATCGCCGTGGCGATACCCGAGCGCCTTTCGCTGGTGGTGCTACAGGTCTCGGCCATGCGCCCCGTCACCGAGGAGCGGTACAGCGAGCTCACCGGCGGCATCATGTCGTCGAACGGCGCGGGCATCACGCGCGCGACCCGCGACACGAAGCTCGCCATCGACCCACAGGAACTCTTCGGCTTCGACGCACTCACGAAGCGCTACGGCTTCAAGCTCGTGCGCGCCACCGAGGACATGCCGACGGGCGGCGCACCCATCGCTCCGCTCGATTCGCCGACCTGATCGCGCGCCAAGAAAGGCCGAAGACATGACGACCGAACCGCTTCCCGCGATCAAGTTCGAGGACTTCGCGAAGCTCGACCTGCGCGTCGCCACGGTGCTCAGTGCCGAGCCTCATCCGAACGCCGACAAGCTCCTGAAGATCCGCCTCGACGACGGGACTCTCGAAGGCCGCCAGGTCTGCGCAGGCATCCGCGCGTGGTACGACCCAGCATCACTCGTCGGCAAGCAGGTTGTGATCGTCGCAAACCTCGAGCCGCGTCAGCTTCGCGGCGAAGTGAGCCAAGGCATGATCCTTGCCGCGAGCGACCTCAAGCCGCTTGCAGACGGTGCGGCGCCCTCCGGTGAGGCAAAGCCAGGTGCGGACGAGCGCGATGTCGTCGTGCTCATGCCGCAGAAGCCTGTGAAGGCTGGATCGCGCGTGTCGTGATTGGTAGGCTCGTCCGCGCTCCGGCGCGGACTCGGCCGCGTGCATGACCTCGTGCGGGTAGGCTCGTCCGCGCTCCGGCGCGGACTCGGCCGCGTGCATGACCTCGTGCGGGTAGGCTCGTCCGCGCTCCGGCGCAGACTCGGCCGCGTGCATGACCTCGTGCGGGTAGGCTCGTGCGCGCTCCAGCGCGGACTCGGCCGCGTGCATGACCTCGTGCGGGTAGGCTCGTCCGCGCTCCGGCGCGGACTCGGCCGCGCACTTCAGAGTTCTTCGTCTTCAGATGGGACTGTCGCAGGCGGATGGACCGCCGGCTGCTGCGCCGCGCCAGCATCCACGCGCTCCTGCCGCGTGACTTCGGCGTCGTGGATCCGCCAGCCGTCGGCTTCCGCAGCGACTGTGAAGCGACCGTCGTACTCGTTGGTGCGATCGTGCGCATGCCCCCAGTGGGTCACGCGGCCATCGACCTGCCAGCGCGCCGCAACGGTGAATGCCGGGATGCGTCGCCCGCCGAACTCGACCTCGCCCTGCGACTCGATCTTGGTCTCAAGCGGCCTGACCGCCACCACGCGGCTCATCGCGCCGCCCTCCTCCTCCATCACCAACGCGCGTCGGACGGAGATGTATGTCTCCTCGAGCAGTTCGCCCGACACGCTGCGCGCCAACGCGTCGTAGACGCTGCGCTCCTCCTCGTAGTCGAACGCGCGGTACAGGTTCGCGTGCAGGGCCTCGAAGGTGCGCGCGGCGTCTTCGGGGGCGAGCGACGCAGCAGCGCGCGAGCCGAGGGCAAGGAACGCCGGTCCCTGTGGCCGGATCACAAGCACCACGGCCGCAGCGACCAGCCCCGTGCCGAGCGCAGCGCGCGGCGAGCGACGCGCGAGCGCCGCCGCGCCGAAGCTGGCCACGAACACTCCAAACGCGAGCGTCATCCACGGCTCGACTAGCGGTCGCGCTGCGGCGGGCGCAGGCACGCGCTCGAGGCGCGCCTCGAGTCCGCCTGATGGGCGCCGCCAGGTGAACCCGGGCTCGGTGCGTGTGAACAGCACCTGCGAGCGCAGCCCGTCCGCCGTCCATTCGGCGGCGATGTCAAGGGGCGGCTTCGACGGCAGCACGCTCAGGAGGTCGGGCGGATACGCAGGCCACACCACCGACACCTCGCCGGGCGGCGACTTCAGCGGATACGACAGCTCGAAGGAGATCTTCCGCAGCCCCCGCCAGCCGCTGATCGGAAAGAGCGGCAGCAGCACCTCGTCGGGGTCGTTCACGCGCAACTTCGCGATCCGCGGTTCGACGCGCACCCGGTCGATCGTCACCGGCATCTGTGCCGCGAAGTACGCGAGCAGCTTCGGCTCAAGCCCCGTGAGTTCGCGCGCGTCGACTCGCTCGGGGGCCTCGCGCTCCGATGCGATCATCCAGTCGAGGAACACCAGGTTCATCGAGATCTCCGCCAGGAACGCCTGAGCATCGAGGCGGAACTTGAGGTCGCAGTGCGGCCCGTCCTGCGGATGGCGCTCCGAAAGCGCGGCAATCACGGGATTTTCCCGCTTGTACGCGGCGGCGGAGGCGTCCGCCGTGGTAGAACAGAGCGTCGCTGCTGCAACCGCAGCAGCACCATATGCAGGAACAATCCATGCTCCCGTCCACGAACGACCGCATCGCGCGAACGCGCACGCACCGCCTGATTCTCGTCGCAGCTTCACTGGCATCGGCGATCATTGTCGCGACTTCCGCCGCCGTTGCACAGGAGACCTCCGAGTCCTCCGACGCGGCCGCGCCCGCCGAGAAGGCCTCCCGCCCGCAGATCCACACCGCGATCGCGCAGGCCGACAAGGATGTGCAGGCGTTCAACGAGCACCTCATCATCCTCGCGAGCCCGTGGATGGAGGGCCGCCTGCCCGGAACGAAGGGCATGGAGCGGGCGATGGACTACATGGAGGAGCAGCTCCGAAAGGCCGGCGTCGAGCCCGCATTCCAGCCCTCCGACGGCGGACCGAAGTCGTTCCGCCAGCCGTTCAACCTCGGGGGAAAGCGCGAGGTCGTCGAGGAGGCCATCGTCATCAAGTGCGACGGCGCCGACAAGGCGTTGAACGCCGGTACCGACTTCAAGCTCACCTCGCTTGGCAAGAGCGGCGCGGCCGAAGGCGAGATCGCATTCGTCGGCTACGGCATCGAAGATGGCCCCGACGGCTACTCGAGCTTCGCGGACGGTCACTCGCTGGAGGGCAAGATCGCCCTGCTCCTGCGATTCGAGCCGATGAATGACAAGGGCGACAGCCGCTGGGCCGAGGGTGGCGGCTGGTCGGGCCGTGCCGGATTCCAAGGCAAGATCGCGGCTGTCGCCAAGCGCAAGCCTGCCGCGATCCTCGTGGTCAACACGCCTGGCGCCAACGACCCGCGCATCACCAGCCTCTCCGCGGGCGGCGGTCGATCGATGGCCGATGTTCCCGTCTTCATGGTGTCGACCTCGGCCGCCGAGCAGCTCGTCAAGGCGTGCGATCCCGCGCGCTCACTGATGGACCTCCGCACGCTCGCCGACGAAAGGCACGACGGCAGTCCAATGAGCTTCGATCTCGGCGGTTCGAAGGTCGCCGTCGCCGGCCGCACCGAGGAGAAGCCCGTCAAGGCTGAGAATGTCGTCGGCGTCCTTCCCGGCCGCGGCGCGCTCGCGAAGGAAGTCATCGTCATCGGCGGCCACCTTGACCATCTCGGCATGGGCGACTTCGGCTCGCGCGAAGGTCCCGGCAAGCTCCACCCGGGCGCCGACGACAATGCATCGGGCTCCATCGGCGTCATCCTTCTTGCGGAGAGCCTGAAGCGGGCCTACGACGCAGAGCCGGCCGATGCGGCGCTCCGCACCATCGTGTTCGCGGGCTTCACCGCCGAGGAGAGCGGCCTCAACGGCAGCCGTCACTATGTCGACAACCCGATCTATCCCATCAAGGACACGGTCCTGATGATGAACTTCGACATGATCGGACGCATCAAGAACGGCCGCCTGAATGTGACCCAGGGCTCGGGCGTGAAGGGCCTCGATGAGTGGGCGTCGCCGTTCTACGCGGGCACGCCGCTCAAGGTCATCAAGAACACGGGCCGCGGCGGCGGCGGCAGCGACCACGCCAGCTTCCAGCAGGCGGGCGTGCCGATCCTCTTCGCGATCTGCGACCTTCACGAGGACTACCACACCTCGCGCGATGTCGTCGAGCTCGTCGACCGCGAGTCCGCTGTCGAGGCGATCCGCCTGTGGCACAATCTCGCATTCAGCATGGCGAAGCGCGAGCAGCGCTTCGAGGTCGACTCGAACTCGGGTCCGATGCGCGCACAGCCCATGAAGGTCCGCGCAGGCCTGCGCACCCGAGAACTCGACGACGAGTCTGGCATCGAGGTCGTCGATGTCACCAAGGATGGCTCCGCCGAGAAGGCGGGCATCAAGAAGGGTGACAAGATCATCAAGTGGAACAAGAAGGAGATGAAGAACCGACAGGCCTTCGTCGACGACCTCCGGACACTTGAGCCAGGTGCGACCGTGCAGGCCGTGCTGCTGCGCGACGGGCAGGAGATCACCGTCTATGTGCAGCTGCAGGCCGCCGGAAACAGCTGACGCTCGATGTCAGAGCAGCCGCAGTTCGTCGCGCAGGATCGCGGCGAGCTCATAGTTCTCCGCAACGATGGCTGCGCGCAGGCGCGCTTCGAGCTCCGCGCGCTGTGCAGGCGGTAGCTGCGGCACGAGCGAATCGCGCAGCGACCGGAGCGCAATCACATCGCCGAGCGCCTCGAAGCCCTCGGCGATGCCGACGCGCTCGGCTGCCTCCCGCAAGTCCTGAAGTCCAGATTCGATTGCCCTGGCCGCCTCTCGAGGCTGCCCCGCTGCCGACCATGCTGCGACCGCGCACCTCGTCCGAAGCACAAGGACCGAGAACCGAGCGCTCTCAGCCCACTCCCGGTCGAGCGGAAGTCCCCGCCGCACGATCAGTTCCGTTCCCGTCAGGACCGCATCAGCGTCGCGAAGTGCGCGAGCGGCGTCCGCAACCGCAAGAAATGCCACGGCGCGTTGCTGCAATTGGACGAGTTCGAGCCTGAGTGCGGCCGTCTGGAGGCTCCCGAGCGGCATTCCAGCGGCCTGAAGCCCCTCCAGCACGCTCGCCCCGCCGTCGGGCCTCCCGGTGCACTCCATCTGAAGGACTCCCAGTTCCACCCTCACCTGGAGCAACTCACGCCCGTCTGCGCTGCGGAGCAGACGCGCATTCACTCGCCCAGGCTCAAAGGCGAAGCTGCGGAGGAGGTTGGTGAGGTCGGCGTCCATCCCGAATTCTCGACCAATTCATCGACTCGCCCAGACCGAAAGTTCGGCCCACTTGGCACGATCGCACCTACGCGAGCGAGAAGAGGGTTGTATCCTCTTAAGCGTCGGCGGGGCCGAGCCGACGACCAGACGGAGGCAGTGTTCTGAAGGTCAGTTCGCAGAGCCTCGGGCCGCCAGGTCCGAGGCGCAGCGAGTGAGAGTCCCGCCCACAAGGATGTAGGCGAAGGGAAGCCAAGCGCTCGAGGGAGCGCGAGGACGGCGCGCACGAAGCGCGACGGGCTCGCGGTGTCTTCGCGCGCCCACCGGCCCGCCCGAAGGGACTTCACCCGTTGGAAACTGCGGCCGGACGCGGAGCGTATGTTCGCGAGAGCGCGTGGTTCACCCGAGGTTCCCCGAGGTTTTCATGGGTCGTTCGTCACTCCAATCCGACCTGCATCTCTATCTGAAGCAGATCAACGAGGTTCCCTTGTTGAGCGCCGACGAGGAGAAGGATCTGGGTTGGCGCATCATCAACGACAACGACTCGTCCGCGAAGGATCGCATGATCCGCGCGAACCTGCGCCTCGTCATCTCGATCTCGAAGAACTATGTGAACCGAGGCCTCTCCCTCGCAGACCTCATCGAGGAAGGCAACATCGGCCTGATCCGCGCCGTCGAGGGCTTCGACCCGGCGCAGGGCGCCCGATTCTCGACCTACGCCTCGTGGTGGATCAAGCAGGCGATCAAGCGCACGCTGATCAACGCGGTGCAGCCCATCCACATCCCCGCCTACATGGTCGACCTGATCGCGCGCTGGAAGGAAGCGTCGCGGCGCCTCGAGGAGAAGTTTGGTCGCCAGGCGACCACCCAGGAGCTCGCCGACGACCTGAAGATCCCCGTGCGGAAGCTGAATGTCGTGCGCCGCGCGGTGCGCGCCTACAACGCGCCCAGCCAGGCCCCCTCGAGCGAGGGCGGTGAAGGCATCGAGCTGCACGAGTTCTTCGAGGACCACCGCCACGGCAAACCCGAGGAGTCGGTGACCAAGCGCGAGGAGTTCCGCCTCGTGCTCCAGCTCCTCGAGGAGATCGACGAGCGCGATGCCCGCGTCATCCGCCTGCGCTACGGCCTCGAGGGCAAGGAGCCCCTGACGCTGAAGCAGATCGGCCACGAGGTCGGCCTCACGCGCGAGCGCGTGCGCCAGATCGAGGTCGAGGCACTGCGCCGTCTGCAGCAGAAGATCACCGATGAACGACCACTGCGCTTCCTGCGCCAGATGATGCAGGAACGCCAGGAAGAACCACGCGACGCCCGTCCCGCGCCGCGGAACATCCCGATCCAGCGCCGCGATGCGCGGCTCGGGTGAGATTGAGCGACTCCGGAAGTGGAGATTGATGAAGCAACGCCCCGCGCACCGCGCGGGGCGTTGTGTTTCTTCGCGTCGGAACCGCAATTCCGCCGTGCTGCGCACGGCGGGTGGCACGGAGGGCTGGCGCGCAGCGCCAGCCTCGTGCCCGCTGAATGCGTGAGCACCGCCTTTCCGTGGCGCGTTCCACATCGCCGCGCTCGAAGCCCGTCGTCAACATCAAGCGGGCACGGGGCTTCGCCCCGCGTGCCACCCGGCGCTTCGCGCCGGATCTGCGATACGGATCCGAGGGGACTTGCCGCCAAAGCGAGCCGTGGCCTCGCGGTCGCCGCTGCGGCGGCTCCCTCTGGACGAGCGCCGCGCGAGTGAATCGTGACGGCGCTCCCGAAACACGTTCCAGCAAGTCGGGCGATTCACTCGCCCGACTTGCCGCCAAAGCGAGCAAAGGCGACGCACCTGAAGCGAGCTCGGCTCGCTTCAGCGCGTCGCCAGTTGCGAGCGCTCAACCAAGAAACGGCAGCTTCGTCACGACCGCGGGCGTCGTGCCCTTGCCCGCGAGGTCCACCTCGAACGCCGTGCCTTCTGCGGTCATCGCCGCCGGCACATACGCCATCGCGATGCCGCGATCGAGACTCGGCGACAGGCAGCCGCTCGTCAGTTCGCCGACGATCTTGCCGCCCGAGAGGACCTGCATCCCCTGCCGCGGCGAGCGACGACCTTCCACGAGCAGCCCGACCAACTTGCGCGCGGGGCCGTCGGCCTTGATCTTCCTCAGCGCGTCCTGTCCGATGAACTTGCCGGTCCGCTCGTCGTCGGCGGTTCCCGTCATGCCCTTGTCGAACTTGATGGCGAACTCGAGCCCAGCCGACACCGGGTCGATGTCCTCGGTGATCTCGTGGCCGTACAGCGGCATGCCCGCCTCCATGCGCAGCGTGTCGCGCGCACCAAGGCCGACCGGCTTCACCACACTGGTCTCTCCGCCCATGTCCTTCAGCACCATGCCGAGCGCGAGCTTCGCCATGCCCGCGGGCAGGATCACCTCGACGCCGTCCTCGCCCGTGTAGCCCGTGCGCGAGACCAGGAGCTTGATGATGACGAGGTTCTTCACCATGAAGCGGTAGCGCTTCATGGTCGGGATCGTGGTCGAGATCTTCGAGATGAGGTCCATGGCCTTCGGGCCCTGGATCGCGACCATGGCGGTCGACTCGGTCTCGTCCTCGAGCTTGAAGGCGAAATCGCCCTTCCGCTCGGCGAAGTGCCCGAGCAGCTTGTGGCGGTTCGCGGCATTGCAGACCATGAGGTACTCGTCCTCGTCGACGCAGTAGACGAGCACATCGTCGCGGCAGCCGCCTCGGTCGTTGCAGACCAGCGAGTACCGCACCATGCCCTGCTGCATGCCGAAGATCTGGCGGGTGCAGACATGGTCGAGGAACTTGCGCGCGTGACGCCCGCTGAAGCGCAGGCGCCCCATGTGCGACACATCGAAGAAGCCTGCCGACGCGCGGCACCACTTGTGCTCGTCGATGATCGAGCCGTACGCAATCGGCATCTCGTATCCCGCGTACTCGACCATCTTCGCCTTGTGCTCGAGATGGAGGGCGTGGAACGGCGTCTGCTTCATGGCGGCGGTGGCGGTCGTCATAGCCCCGTAGGGTATCGCGCCTCCGCTCAACCCGCTATCCTGCGGCGCCCCAAGGACGCCATCGATGAGGAGCGACCGACGCGACCCGCAGACGAAGAGCCGCCCGCGCGGACCGCTGCTGCGTGCGTTCGCGGCTGCTGCGCTCGCGGCGGCGCTCTGCGGAAGCGTGCTCGCACAGGGCGCCCGCTCGATCGACGACGAGACGCTAGCCGACCGACCGATCGCGAAGGTGGTGTTCAAGGGCCTCGAGCGCGTGACCGAGCGCGAGATCCTCAACAACATCCGCGTCGCCGCGGGGCACCCGTTCGATCCGAAGGCCGTCCGAAACGATGTCGCCACGCTCTACCGCCTCGGGCAGTTCGGCACGATCCAAGCGTCGGCGGTCGTGCTTCCTGACGGCGCGGTCGAGCTCACCTACGCCTTCGTCGAACAGCCGATCGTGAAGGACCTCCAG
>Ga0208783_10000493_pt1 | contig 24388 bp, 17 predicted proteins | sample DEB19_08_DNA_2_FD_184529 | JGI IMG/M metagenome (GOLD analysis project Ga0208783, IMG submission 184529) | Aqueous microbial communities from the Delaware River and Bay under freshwater to marine salinity gradient to study organic matter... | ecosystem: Environmental > Aquatic > Marine >...
CCATCCAGCAGGGCGAGATCCGGATCGCCGGGGAGCGCATCACCGGACGGGGCGTCGACGGCGACCGGCTCCGACGCGACGTCGGCAAGGTGTTCCAGTCCTACAACCTCTTCCCGCACATGTCGGTGCTCGACAACCTGACCCTCGCCCCGCGCCGGGTGCTGCGGGAGAGTCGGGCTTCGGCCGAGACCCGAGCCCTCGCACTGCTCGAACGCATCGGACTCGCGGCCAAAGCCCACGATTATCCCGACCGTCTCTCCGGGGGTCAGCAACAGCGGGTCGCCATCGTCCGTGCCCTCGCCATGCAGCCCCGGGTCCTGCTCCTCGACGAGGTGACGAGCGCGCTCGACCCCGAACTGGTCGGCGAGGTGCTCGCGATCATCCGCGAACTCGCCCGGGAGGGCATGACGATGCTCCTGGCCACCCACGAGATGTCGTTCGCCGCCGAGGTCGCCAACACGATCTGTTTCCTCGACGGGGGACGGATCGTGGAGGTGGGGCCGCCCGCGCAGGTACTCCGTGAACCCCGTGAGGCTCGGACCCGCGAGTTCCTCGACCGCGTGCTCGATCCCTCGCGCTGAGGACGCTTCGGGCTCAGGCGACCCGCGGACCCGACGGGGCCGACGGCAATCCGAGACCGCGAGCGTTACGGGCCCGGACCCGGCATACGTAGGTGCGACCGACGGTGAGTCCGGTCACCGTGGCCGACCACGTGAGCGGGTTCGTCACCGTCGCGGCACGGGACGTGCCCCCGTTGGTCGAGCCGCAGCCGACCGCGTAGCCGAGGAACCGGCTCCCGTTGTTGGCGGCGGGAACGAATGTGACCCGGAGCCGACCGGCGGCGGGTCGGGTCACGCCCGTGAGGGACGGCGGGGCGGGCGCGCCGACGATTACGGGCACCGAATCGGCCGACAGCGGTCCGTAGCCCACGGCGTTTCGGGCCCGCACCGCACACCGGTACACGCGTCCGGTGGTCAGACCCCCGAGGGTGAACGGACTCGCCGGAGCGGAGCCCAGCACGCGCACTCCTCCGTCGGTCGACGTGCACACGACGCGAAAGTCGAGCACGGCGCTCCCACCGTTCGCGACCGGGGGCGCAAAGGTGACCCGCACCGGTCCCGTTGCGCTCATGGTCTTGCCCGGAACGACCGCCACCGCGCGGGGAGCACCGGGAACCGTCGGCGCCGCGGCAGAAGCCGGACTCCTCTCCGCTGCCGTCCCGACCGCAAGGACGAGCACGAGCGACCTGCAGGCGAGAAGCATCCCTCGTCCCCGGACCGCGGTGCGGTCCCGCTCCTGAGGACCGACCCGAAACCGGCCGGGAGACACCGGGAGGGAATCGCGCATCGGAAAGTCTCAGTGGACGGATGTTCCAAGGGCAGTGACTACCCGAAGTTTTGGTAGCACTCGCCGTTCTGTTCCGAGTAGCGGTCCCCGCAGGTCGACCCGAACTCTTCTTCAGGACTGTCAACCGGGCTGTCCTGGTAGAGCCTGTCACACGACCTCATGTCACCCTCCCGACAGTCTACGAAGTCGCTGGTGAGGGAACTCGAGGACGAGTCGCCGTACCGCTCCGCGCAGTACCCGAATTGCTCGGGGTAACGGTCACCACACGTCGAGCCGAACTCCTCCTCCGAACTGCCGGACGGGCTCTCGGCGTACAAGCGATCGCATGCTTCGAGATCGCCTGCCTGGCACGCCGAGCGGACCGATGTGGCGTCCGATGAACCACCGTCGGACTGCGAGTAGGCAATGACAATGAGCACGACCAACACCAACGCGACCACAATTGCCACAGTCGATCTCCGGGGTCCCTCCGAGCCCTTCGGCGGCGACCATGCGGCCGGTGGCAATGCTCCATCGGAGCGGGGAGGCAACATTGTTCCTCCCGGCCCGCCCAGCGGGGGAAGCGGTGGGGGCGGGGGTGGCGTAGCCGATGACGGCCCGGATGATGGCGCGCCCGCAGTCGAATCCCGCACCTGAGCTCCGCACCGGACACAAAAACGCGCCGACTCGAGTTGCGCCCCACACGAGACGCAGAACCTTGCCGGGCCGGTGACATCGCCTGCACTCATCGTGCGTCTCCCCCACTCTCATCGGACACACTCGTTGTCGTTGTCGACTCCGAGACACCCGGCACCGAACCGCTCGGTGCGGTAGTCGGAACGCTGGACGGCGACTCCGATGGTTGGGGTAACGGGAACCACTCGCCCACCGCCGTCGGACTCAGAGCTCGTACTCGCGGATTCAGGAAGACCTCTATATCCGTCGACGACAAGTCGGTGACCGGCACACCTGCGATTACGCGGACCGGACCTAAGCCATTAGGTCGACTCTCGCCCGGGGCCAGAGCACCCACGTTGCACGCTTCGCCCGGCGACCGGAAACCGGATCCCGGAGCCGGACCCGTCGCTCCTGTCTCTCTCTCCGAAGCCGCCCCCGTGGACTCCGGTCCCGAATCGACCGTCGGAAGCGATCCCGCCGTCGACGATGGGCCGGCGGGAGTCGTCGGCGGCCCGGAGCCGGGGAGGGTCGATGATCCGCTCCGTTCGGAGTCAGGATCGTCGGTCTCCAGACTGGGGAGACATGCCGAAATGATCCCATTGAAGATCCGGTCACTCGTACGGTTCGTGACGATCGCAGAGATCCGCAATTCATCCCCGACTTTCGCCCACGCTCGTCTTATTCCGAGGTCGTCCGACACTTGTGATGACGAGAGCGCTCCGAATTCCACTGCGGGAGGCGCCTCCGAGCCTCTCGCTCCGAGTACCGAACTCCCCAACAGCACACCCAACACCAGCGAAACGACGGCGGCGGCAACCGTCCCGGTCCAATACCCGGTGGGCCGGCTATTGGCACCGACCGTCGAGTCTCCCGTTGATTCCTCCGGCTTCGGCTCCGGGGCGACACGCGCGCTGCCCCGAGCGAGAACGAGCCAGGACGCAAGTCGCGCAATCCGACCCTTCTCCCACCCGAAGAGTCCGGCCTCTCCGGCAACCGGATCGACGACGTACGCCACCTGCCAGGCAGCCCCGAAGAAATTCGAGTGAATGAAGGTGTCGTAATCGGAGAGAAAAATCCCGAAACGCGGATGCGAGTGGTACCACCCGACGATCCTCTCATTCGGGTACTTCTCCTGTACGACCTCGTTCACCTCATCCCATGCGTCGTGCGTGAATGTGAGCGATGCGGCTTCTCCCACGGCCCGGGTCGCCGGGACCGCAGCGACGATAGAGAGTCGACCGCTGACTTCATCGACGGTCCCGACCAGTACGCCTCCCTTCTCGACCCGGACATCACTCCCCGCGTGGGCATCGACGACATCAGTCGCTCGCTGATCGATGACGATGTCTCTGGGCTCCAAAGCCCGGTCGACCGCATCGCTGGGAACCTCCTTGAGCTCGACCGGCTCCTCCTGTTTGCGGCCCCGTCGCGCCATCCCTCACTCTCCCTTTCCAGAGGCACCCGACGACGAGGCCGCGTCCGCGAACCAATCGGTCGGAACGCGCGGGTCCAGAAACTCAATCCATACGAACTGCGACTCCGCTCCGCTTCTCACCTCGAGGACCTCATCCGGCCGAACTCCCAGAGAAGCAAGATCGTGCTCACCCGACTCGCCGGCGAGCGGGAGCGAACTCAGGAAGACCGGCTGGCGCAGGGTCTCGCACAGCGGACAAAGCGAGTCACCCGATGCGATGAGAATCGCCGGACGGCCACAGGGGTCGTCGCGGTCACAGTGCGGGCAGCGCCAGTGCGTGACATGGTCATCGCCGAGATCGAGTACCAGGTCCTTCCTCGCACCGAACTCGCCGGGGATCGCGCGGGCAATCAGCTCCCTCACCGTTACCGACGCGAATTCCGCTGCATCGAGACGAAGGGCGGTCGGGGCTTCGTAATAGTGATGCGCAAGGCAATCGGGATCGACAGGGTACGTCAGACTGTAAGCATCGTTGTTAGCTCCGTCGAACACGATCGCTCCACGCATCAGACTAACGCCTTGCCTACCCGCGTGAAGCAACTTGACGACTTCCTGTGCCTCGAGTCCCGCCACGATCGACGCCGTTGAAGCAGTGGTCGGAACCTTGCCTGCCTCCAAGTCTTCTCGCGAGAGAAGCCGACACGACTGCCGGTGGGCGAGAATCTCCCAGTCAGCTTCCGTCAGAGTGCACTCGTAGCAAACCTCCGGCGGATTGAAGACGCGAGCAACTCCCGAGAGAGCTTCGATTGCACCATCGATCCAACTCCGGCCACTTCGTGCTGCGAGGCGATTGCAGTAGAGACGAGCCTCTCGATTGTCCAGAGCACCGACAATTGCATCGACTCGATAAGCGATTCCCGTGCCTAGGGAGCGCACGTCCCCGACAATCGGAGCGATGCGTACGTCAGGGTTGAGTTCGGCCGCTCGCCGGGCGAGCACTTCGGCCTTGGGATTCCCCTCGTCCTCGGCTCGGAAGAAAACACAGCGGGCGAGGTTCGAGGCTTCGACCACGTCACGGTCGATCACGAGAATCCGGCCCACACCGACGAGGGCGAGATTCTTTACAACCTCGTTACCGAGCGCCCCCGCACCGACGACCAGCACCGTCGCTTCCGAGAGGATCTTTTGATCCCACCAAGACACCCGCTCCTGGCGGTCGTACCGGGATTCATCGACGGAGACTTCGATTCCTACTGCCGTCATTGTCCCGAATCAGCCTGTTGGGCGCCCGCGATGATCTCCGGGGTCAGGCGCAGGACGTCCCCCGCCTTGACCCCCGCACTCGCCAATGTCTCGGCATCGCCGAGCTGGCGTCCCGATGCCTTGTGGTGGAACCGGTAGGAGAGTGGCGCACCATCCGGGCCGGCCACGGGGAGTTGCATCACCTCCACGAGCTTTGCGATCACCCGCCGCACGGGAGCGTCGTCGGGGAGGCTGGCGACCTGGTCTCTGCTCCCGGTCACATCGATCACAGTCACCTCAATCGCTGCCACTTTCTTACTCCTCTTCTGCCGACCAGTAAGACATTGCTGCGTCATGGGTCGTCACCGACGATGACTGCTGACGGTCACTCTCGCCTATGAGAACAACCTCGATCGGCGGTTCCGGCTCCGTCGCCGGCCGAACATTCACTCGAATTTCAGGCTCAGCCCGACCGGGGGCGCCATTCCGATCTCGCATGACGCCGATTCGCCGAACCAGCCCCCGCGCCGCGAATGCGCTGACGATACCGAGGATATATACCGAGAGATACTCCCAGATCGCTCCGTCGAAGCGGCCGTTCGCCTCACTTGACTCGTTCGCCGGTTCATCCGTGCGTTCCGCCAGGAATCGACGAATTGCATAAGCGGATACCGCAAAACTTGCCGATCGGTCTCCGGGATCGACCGCCGTCGCTACACCGAGAACTCGTCCGCTCGACACACTCAGAACAGGTCCACCCGAATTGCCCTTGTCGAGGGCAGCATCTACCGAGATCATCTCTTCTGCGTCGGGGACAGCGTCCGTGACCACACCGTGCGTCACACGTTCGGCCCCCCCGAGCGGGTATCCGATAGCGACCACTCTCGTCCCATTATCGATCGCGCTCGCAACTTCGAGCGAATCGACACCCGCCGTGTCGCAGTCGAGAAGAGCCAGGTCGACATCGTCGGACACCCTCACGACGGAGCACGGAACCTCCGAGCCACTCCGATTCCGCGCCGCAACGGCTTCTGCGTCGTCAATGACGTGCGCGTTCGTCAGCACACGATCCGTTCCCACCGCGAATCCGGTTCCCGATATCTCGCCCACGGCAGACTGAACCAGGATCCTGAACACGGAGTCCCTCGCCGAATCGACCGCAGCCTCGTCCTGGGTCCGATCGATTCCGGATTCGGCGGCTCCCGCCGGAGAAGACGCCAGCAAGCAGGCGACTCCCGTGACGAGAAGAACCGTGCGCGCTCGGTTCCTCGACCTTCTCACCGCTTCACGACCGACTGACTCGTTCGCGATACCTGAGGCTCGAAGCCCCGATCCCGAGAAGATCACCATCGCGCAGGCGGGTAGCCGGGCTGGCGACACCGTTTACCGTCATCGGTGAACCATTCTCCGGCGATGCCCACACGATTCCCGATCCATCGCGTTGGAAGGTGACGTGAAATGCACTCACCGCCGGGTCCTTGACGAGCACGAGGTCACAGCGGTGGTCACGACCGATTCTGGTAATCGGGTTGTAGAGAATGAACTCTTTACCCGCCATCGGGCCACCCGCGATCTCGACCCACGTTTCCCGTCGAAGTTGCTCGACCAAGCCCACACCGAGTCCGATGCCGAGACCCGTGGCGGAAAGCCCGGCGAGCCTCAACAAGAACCCGTTGTCGAAGGTTTCCGAGTTCCCCACGAGTTGGAAGATGGCTCCTCCGATCGCGCCCCCGACGACCCCGCCGACCAGGCCGTTGAGGATCTTCTTCGACCCTCCGCGGATTCCGAGTCCTGCGCCCATCAGGCCTCCCATAACCGCCCAACCAACGGTTCGGGCCAGGAGAAACTTGTTCTTGAGGTCATCGGGATCCACATTCGACAGGTCCTCGAGGATGTTTTTCAACATCTCGGAGTAGATCCACTGCGCGATGTACCCGCCGATGAATCCCGCAACAGCCCCTACCAGCATGCCGGTGAGACCATCTCGGGCCGCCTTCCGGGGGACTCCGGCAAGAAGGCTGTCCCACGCCATCAGCAGGCCCCCGAGCACCAACCCGAAGATGAGGGTCCAGATGCCGGATTGCATTCTCACACCGGCGAGCGTTTCCGCATCAATCTTTTCCGGGTTGAAGAGGTTCTCGGCCACGAAGAAGCCTGCCGCGCCGCCGAGTATTCCCGCTACGGCCCCGGAGACCACGGTGTTTCGGCTCAGAGCGTTAGCGAGCCCCCGATCAGTTGGAACTTGCACCCCGACCGCAACCGGGGCCGGACCGAGATTCGGTAACGATGTCGCCGCGCTGGGAGCTGACGGTTGCTCAACCTCGATTTCCGGATCGAGGTCTTCGGACCGAATCACGATCCGACCATCGTCCCGACCTCCGGCACCCGACGTCTCGTCCATCTCAAATCCCTTCCATCGTCGCGTCTTGGTCGACGACTGGTTCGCTCAGGCCAACAAACGAATCGGGTACCGGAGCGACAGTTACGTCGGGTTCCGATTGAAAGAGACCCACCGTGCCCACCGGGAAAATGTGCTCATTCTCCGCCGCCCACCGTGCCGCAGCCGCGTTCAGGGGGGACCGCGTGTTGTACCTCTGGTACTGGATGAGTTCGCCGATGGTGACGACGATGTCGCTGAGGCTCTGCGTCGGCGACCAGTAATCGCCGATACAGATCTCGTCGCCGAGGGCCGGACCGAAGTTCGGATGAAAGATGGGAGTCAACATCGTCGCAACGGGCTTCGTACGCGGATATCCACTCGGGAGTCGGATCGAGGCCTCGTGGTGATCCGAGTACGCAGGCTGCCCCGAGGGCCCGAGAATCACTCCGCGAACGCGGAAGACGACTCGATACTCCTCAGCCGGGTCGAATCCCACAGGGGTCACCGTGACATATCGGTGTCCGGCGAACTCCGTTCGCAAGCCCTGGGAATCGGCGATCAACCTTCTTTGCCGAGGATTCATCACAGCCCCACTGTCTCGATCGCCTCACCACACGAGCCACAGAATCTCCAGCCGACCGTAACCGGGTTTCCACACTGAGCGCAGAACCTTCGCGCGGAAGGTTGTCCGCCGATGTCTTCGGTCTGCACCATCGACGGTGCCGCCGCCGGAACTCCCCGGACAACCGGCACCTCAGGCTCCGGCAACCCCATCTGACGAGCGGTCCAAGCCGCACATCCGAACACCGTGCAGCCGCCGTTCTCGACGAAACAATCCCCGTGAAAGCGAGCGCCACAGTGACTGCACGTCCGCAAGTCGGCCTCGTCGTCGGAATCGATTCTCCAGAGGCAGTATCCGCAAACACGGCCGGGTGACAATTCCCTTACAGGCTCACCCTGCGTCATGAGCGCTTCCCCCCCCATCGCTCGCGGATTCGACGAATCGAGTACGAGAACATAGAAGATACCTGAAGAACTTCGACTAGCGGGACAGAAGGACCCACCCGAAGCGGAAAGCCCAGCGGACCCCGGGCAGTGCTCGTGTTCCGGTTCCTCGACGCAACAATGGCCTCGAGTTCGGATGAGGGACGTCGCGCAAGTTCCTGGCCTCTGATTCGGTCCGGACTCGACCCGAGAACCTGCGCTCTCCCGTCGGTCGACGTGCACAGCCCGCAAAGGTCGAGCACCGTGATTCCCCGGTTCGCAACGAGGGGCGCGACGGTGACCCCAATCCGACGGCACGCCCTGTCCGCCTCTCGCTGATCGCATCGACGGCCGACGCCGTCGCCCCCGGTCAGGCGACGCGCGGTGTCGTCGCCCCCGAGGCCAGTCCGGAACCGCGAGCATTGATCGCCCGCACCTTGCACCGGTAGGTCTTGCCGACGGTGAGGCCGGTCACCACGAGGGCCCGGACCGCCGGGTTCGCGGTGACCTGCGAACGAGTCGCGCCTCCGTCGGCCGAGGTGCACACGGCCGAGAACCCGGTGATCGATCGCCCATTGCCCCCATTGGGCGCGAACGCAACCCGCAGGCGACCGGCCGCGGGTCGGGTCACCCCGACGAGCGACGGCGGGGCCGGGGAGCCGACGATCACCGGCAACGACGCAACCGATGCCGCGCCCGCACCGACCGTGTTCCGGGCCCGCACCCGACACGAATACCCCTTGCGGGTGGTAGCGCCGGTCACCGTGATCGGCGAGGCCGCCGCCGAGGCGAAGCGGGTAACCCCACCGTTGCTCGACGTGCAGGTGACCGCGAACGAGAAGATCGCGCTGCCCCCGGTCGAGGTCGGCCGGGCGAAGGAGACCACGAGCGGTCCGGTCGCCGCCGTCGTCGATCCGGTCCGAGTGATCACCCCGGTCGGCGCCCCCGGCACGCGGAACGCGACGAACGGGGCCGATGCGGCGGAGGCGGTTCCGGCGCCCGCCGCGTTGGTCGCCCGGATCGTGCACCGGTACGTCTTGCCCGCAGTGAGCCCGGCCACCGTCACCGGACTGCTCGCAGCCGCGCCGTTTCGGGCCGTTCCGCCGTTGGTCGACGTGCACGACGCTCCGTAACTCGTGATCGCGCCCCCACCATTCTTCGCGGGTGCCGCGAACGAGACGACGACCGACCCGTCGCCGAGACTCAACGACGAGACCGACGGCCGCCCGGGAGCCTGCACCCACCGCTGCACCCGGCCGTTGGCATTGTCGGCGACGAGAAGACTGCCGTCGCCCCGGAGCACGACCCCGTACGGATACCCGATCTGATCGGTGGCCGTTCCCTCGCCGTTGCCCCCCGCCACGGTGACGCCGGTGATCGCGCCCGGGGCCCACTTCTGAACCCGCCGGTTGCCGGGATCGGCGACGAACACGTTGCCCGCCGCGTCGAGCCACACACTGTTCGGATCCTCGAACTGGTCGGCCGCCGACCCGTAGTCGTTGCCCCCCGCCACGGTGACGCCGGCGATCGCGCCCGGTGCCCACTTCTGGACCCGCTGGTTGCCGGTGTCGGCGACGTAGACGTTGCCCGAGGAATCGACGAACACGCCGGTCGGACTATCGAGCTCGTTGGCGGCCGCCCCGGATCCGTTGCCGCCCGCCACGGTGGTTCCGTTGGTCGCCGAGGTGGATCCGGACGGAAAGCGCTGGACGCGCGCGTTGCCGGGGTCGGTCACGTAAAGCTTGCCCGCCGCGTCGACGAAGACCGCCGACGGGTTGTAGAACTGATTCGGCGCGGAGCCGCCACCGTTCCCGCCCGCGACCACCGTTCCCGCGGTCGCCGCGGTCGACCCCGGCGGGAACCTGAGCACGCGGTCGTTGCCGTCGTCGGCGACGAAGAGGTTGCCCGAACCGTCGACCGCGACTCCGGCCGGGTACAGCAGTTGGTCGAGCGAGGAGCCGGGACCGTTCCCCCCGGCCACGGTCGTACCCGTGGTGGCACCGGGCGCCCACTTCTGGACGCGGTGGTTCCGAGAGTCGGCGACGTAGAGATTGCCCGCGCCGTCTGCCGCGATCCCCTCGGGCCGGTCGAGGCGATCCGCATCGGATGCATTCCCCCCGGCCACCGTCACCCCACTGGTCGCGCTCGGCGCCCAGCGCTGCACCCTCTCGTTCCCCGAGTCGGCGACGTAGAGCCGCCCGAGAGAGTCGACCGTCACCCCGACCGGCGACGAGAATTGGTCGGCCGCCGGACCGACACCGTTACCGCCCGCCACGAGCACCCCGGCCGCGGCTCCGGAGTCCCAGCGCTGCACACGGTTCCACGTGCCCGAACTCACGAACACCGCACCCGCCGAATCGACCCAGACCCCGAGTGGGCTCGGGGTCTGGTTGGCGCCGTCACCGAACCCATTGCCGCCCGCCACCGTCGTACCCGAGATCGCGCCGACCGCCCACCTCTGCACCCGATGGTTGTCGTAGTCGGGCACGTAGACATTGCCCGGTCCGTCCACCCAGATCCCGGTCGGGTAGCTGAGCTGATCAGCGCCCGAACCGACGCCATTGCCGCCGGCCACGACCGTGCCCGCCGTCGCCGACGTCGAGGACGCCGGGAAGCGCACCACCCGACTGTTGTAGGTGTCGGCGACGTAGATCTCGCCGTCGGCGTCTACGGCAACGCCCTCGGGACCGTTGAGTTGGTTGGCGGCCGTGCCACTGCCGTTACCCCCGGCGACGGTCGTCCCCGAACTCGCACCGCTCGCCCACCGCTGGATCCGGTTGTTACCTGCGTCGGCGATCACCACGCCACCCGCGCCGTCGGGCCAGGCCGCGCGCGGATAGGTGAGTTGGTCGGCCGCCGCTCCGGGACCATTGCCGCCCGCGATGACGACGCCCGACGACGCACCCGGATCCCACCGCACGATCCGGTGGTTCTCGGCATCGGCGATCAGGAGCTGTCCCGATCCGTCCGACCAAACCCCCACCGGCGCGGCGAGCCGGTCGAGGTCGCCCGGGTTCCCCCCGGCCACGCTCGTACCGGCCGGCGCGATCGCCGTGGCCGATACCGATCCCGCGGCCACGAGGAGTCCGGTGAGGAGCACCCCCGAAAGTCCGAGGCCGACCGTGCGTCGGGCCGTCTTCGCTGCCGTCATCCACCATCTCCTGGGCCGCCCCGGACCGAGCCGGGAGCCGGTCGTTCCGGGCCAAGGTACCGAGCGAACGACGTCGCCGGTCAACACCCCCGCCCCCTACGGTGGTCCCGGTGAACCGCCTCACCCGACCCCGAAGACCATGACGAGAGCGCGCCCCCGGGTCGTCGTCGCCGGGTTGGGCGACACCGGTGTGCTCGTCGCCACCCGCCTGGCTCGCTCCTGCGAAGTCGTCGGCGTCGCCACGCGCCCGGCGCTCGTGAGCGGTCAGGAACTCGGGATCCGGCTCACCGATGTCGCCCGCTGGCGCCGCACCTACCTCGTGCCGTACGCCTGGTTCCGGCGCCTCGACCGGGTGCGCACGATCCACGGCCGCATCACGGCCGCCGACGTCGACCGCCGCGTCGTCACCGTGGAAAGCGCCGACGGGACCGTCACGGAGGAGACCTACGCCATCCTCGTGATCGCCACGGGAGCAGCAAACGGCTTCTGGCGCCACGACCGGGTAGAGGGCCTGGGCGAGATCGAGGCCGCGCTCGCGGCGACCGCTGACGAACTCGCCGCGGCGCGCACCGTGGCGGTCATCGGGGGTGGCGCCACCGGCGTCAGCGTCGCCGACAACCTCGCCCGCACGGGGCGGGCCGAGGTGCACCTCTTTCACAGCGGCGAAGAACCCCTCCCCGGCTACCACCCGCGGGCCCGCGACTGGGCTGCCGGGCAGTTGCGACGCGACGGCGTCGTCGTCCACCCCGGACACCGCGCCGTTGTCCCCGCCGGCTTCCGTGGCGACCGTCTGACCCACGATCCCGTGGAGTGGACGACCGGCCAGCCCCCCTTCGCGGCCGATCTCGTGTTCTGGGCCGTCGGCGGTGTGCGGCCCCACAGCGGATTCCTCCCTCCCGCCCTGCTCGACGACGAGGGGTTCGTGCGCGTCGACGAGTACCTCCGCGTACCCGGACATCCCGAGGTCTTCGCAGTCGGCGATGTGGCGGCCAGCGATCCTCTGCGCAGCTCGGCCCGTAACTGGGGATACCGGGTGGTGACCGCGAACGTGCGCCGCACAATCCGGGGCCGTTCACGGCTACGGCGTTACCGAGCTCCCGAGTACCGCTGGGGATCGGTCATGGGCCTCCAAGCGGAGGGACTCACGGTGGTGCAGCCCAACGGCCGCCGTTTCCGATTTCCGAGGCGGATCGCCGAGCCGATGCTCTTCGGGTGGTTCGTCACCCGCTACCTCTACGGCGGTCTGCGCCGACCCGACCGCTGAACCGTCGCACATCCGGACTCTGCCATCCGACAGACCGGGCCCCGAGGGTGCGAATATCAGGACATGCTCAATGTTCGCTCGGTAGATGTGGAACGGATGCGCGCCGCCCTGTTCTTCGAGGGTCCGGACCGCCGTCAGCGCTCGAGCCGCTTCTGGGTGCTGCTCGTCCTCGCGGCGCTCATCGCGACCGCCGGCGTGATCGCCGACTCCACCGCGACGGTCATCGGCGCGATGATCGTCGCGCCGCTCATGACGCCGATTCTCGGAATCGTGCTCGCGGTCACGCTCGGCGACCGGACGAACCTGATCCGCTCCGTCGCCTTCGTCGTCGGCGGCGCGATCTTGGTCGTCCTCATCAGTTGGCTGCTGGGAAAGTTCGTGGCCGTCGATGTCGATGCGGCGAGCAACCTGCAGGTCGCCGGACGCGTCAGTCCCCGCACGATCGATCTCGTCGCGGCACTCGCCACCGGCCTGGTCGGCTCGTTCGCACTCGCCCGTCGCGACGTGAGCGACACGCTGCCGGGTGTCGCGATCGCGATCTCGCTCGTTCCCCCGCTCGCGGTCACCGGCCTGACCCTGGAGGCAGGACGAACCGACCAGGCCCGCGGATCTCTGCTGCTCTTCCTCACCAACGTGGCGGCGATTCTCCTCACCGGGATCGTCGTGATGGCGCTCTACCGGGTGAGAGGGGCCGCCACCGCAATGGCGATTCCCGAGGGAACACGCCCCCCACGATCACCGGTGGTCGTCATCGTCGCCCTCGTCGTACTCGTCGCGATTCCGCTCGTCGCTGCCGGGCGGCGCTACACGCAGAGCACTCTGACGACGGACCGAGTCGCCACGGCCGCCGAGAAGTGGGCCGACAACGCCGACTGGCGGGTCATCTCCGTGACCTACCGCGACGGCACCGTCCTCGTCAGGGCTTCCGGACCGCAGCCGCGACCCGATCCGGCGGAGTTGCGTCGGATGCTCGACGCCGACGGCGAAGCGAAGACCTCGGTGACGGTCGAACTCGTCCCCGAAGAGCGCTTCGAGCTGCCCGGGCGCTGACCGGGCGCCGTTACATTCGCGGTCGGCGAGAACTCCGTTCAGAGCGGCGGCCGCCCGTGCGACTTGCGGACCTGATTGACGAGATCCCGAAGTCGGCGCTCCTTCGCCGTGTTCTTCAGGTGCCACGCCCGCACCCACAGGAATATCCCGATGACCAGGGCCCACCGGCCGGCTGTCAACGCGAATTCCTCCCAGCCCGACGTCTCCGCTCCCGATCCCACTACGCCTCCCACTCCCCGATCCGCGGCCCGGCCGATCAGCCGGACGACGCTCCCGGCCCGATCCGCCGGCCGACCCCGATACTTCCCCAGGGGTCGGACACATTCACGGGAGTCGCCAACCCGAGCCCGCCTACAGCGGGCGGCTGAGCGCCCAATCGCCGAAGCACCCCTGCACCCGCAGGTCCGTGCCGTCGCTCACGAAGATCGCCACCTGCCCGTAACGGCGACCGAGGGCCAGCACGTCGGCCTCGGCGACCCCGACGATCGCGAAGCTCGCTTCCTCCCACGATCCGTCGGGCGAGCGCCCCACGGCCGGGAAGATCCGGTCGGTCAGCCGGGCGAGGTCGTTGCGGAGGCGCTCGTTGCGCTCGGCGTTCTCGATATCGGCGAGCACCTCGGACCCCGGGTTCCAGGCCGTGATGACGACAACCGGTGAACCGAGCGACAACACCGCCGAGGCTACGTCCATCCACCGGCCGTCTATCTCGACGGTCACTTCGGTGGCCAGGTATTCGACCGCCACCGCGGGCGGCGTACCCGGATCGTCAGCTCGCGCGTCGTCGCCGGCCGACCGCAGCTCGGTGAGCGCCCGACGGACGCCGTTGACGTCGACGAGGCGCGCCGCGGCAACCTCGACCGCCAAAGCACTCGGAAGGCAGTCCGAGAACTTGAGCTCGTCGGCGAACGTCCGGGCGACACCGGACACCGGGAGAGCATCGGGGTCGAGGTCAACGAGCGCGTCGCGAACTGCGGTCACCGAGGCCTGGTCGGGATCGAGTCCGATCGACAGGTCGTCGCCCCGGGTCACCGCGAGCTCGCCGAGCGCTTCCGCCAGTTGGGCGTTGGCCCGCTGACCGGCCCACGTCCACCAGCGCGCCCCGGCCGCTTCGATGACGACGGTGGTACGGCCCGGTCGGGCGAAGGCGAACTCGGCGCGGGCGGCTGCGAGCGCAGTCCGGGCCCGGCGCGTCAACGTGACCCCGGCCGGATCGACGCCGGCGGCAACCTCGCGCATTGCGCCGCAGAGCTCAGTTCCGAGCCCGCGTCCGCTCCCGAACCACCGTGATCGACCCCGCTGATCGGTCGGCTCCACCCAGGCCACTCGACGGCTCCAGTCGATGCTCGTGATCTTCCAGCTCCGCCCGGCGAGCAACACGGTGGCGAGCCGACGATCGGGGGTCAGGAGCCCGGCGGCGTCGAGCAAGCCGATCTCGTTCGCGCCGTGGCGGGCGGTGAAGGTCTGTGGAGCGGTGAAGACCGATGTGAGTTCCACGAAGTGGCGGAACCCGTAGCTGCGCTCACCTTCGGGCCCGATCGAGAGCATCCCGCCGTCGTCAATCAGCATCCCGGTGGCGACGAGGTGCTCGACGATCCGAGCGGCTTCGCCCGCTTCGATCGCTTCCCGGTAGACGGGGAGGCGGCCGATGACATCGGGCCAGAGCCGCCGCCCCACCCGCCCCTCCTGGATCACGGTGGCGAGGATCTGGTGGGCGAGGAGGTGTAGGGGCCGGGGCGGGGCGACGACCGGCTCGACGAACCCACCCGCCCACAGGTGGAGCAGCCCGCCCGCCCGCAGCAGCGGCAATCCATCACCGGTGGCGAGGAACAGCATGTTGCGGGTCGTCCCCGCGCGCCGGCCGGTGCGCCCGAGCCGCTGGAGGAACGAGGCGACGGTCACGGGACTGTCGATCTGGATAGCCCGGTCGAGGTCACCGACGTCGATGCCGAGTTCGAGAGTGCTCGTGGCGACGATCACACAGTCCCGAGCCTCGGCGAACGCCGCCTCGGCCCGCCGCCGCTCGTCGAGAGCCAGCGATGCGTGCGAGACGAAGGTCTCGACCTCGCGACGCCGAAGTTCGGCCGCCAGCGTCTCGACCCGGGCCCGCGAGTCGCAGAACACCAGACGCTTCTCGCCGCCGTGCAGCCGACTGATGACCTCGGCAGCGTTGGCCAGGGTGCCAACGTGGTCGAGGGTGAGATCGACCGGGGCCGACGGGCCCCCGACGTCGGGCGCCACGACCCGGCGGGGCCCGCCGCTGCTCCCCGCCAGCCAGGTGAGGAGCCGCGCGGGATCGCCGACCGTCGCCGACAGGCCGATGCGCTGGAGGTCACGGCCGGCGAGAGCGCCGAGCCGTTCCAGCACGCCGAGGAGGTGCCAGCCCCGGTCATCGCCGCCGAACGCGTGCACCTCGTCGATGATCACCGTGCGCAGGTCGGCGAAGAGCGAACGGTGATCGGTGCGGGTCGAGATGAGCATCGCCTCGATCGACTCGGGCGTCGTGAGGAGGATCTCGGGCGGGTCGGCGACGATCTGCCGTCGCGGGGCGGTCCCGACATCTCCGTGCCAGAGCCCGACCCGCAACCCGCAGTACCCGCCGTACTGCTCGAGCCGACCGTGGAGGTTGTTGAGCAGAGCGCGCAGAGGACACACCACGAGCGTCGAGAGACCGGGGCGCCGCTCGGTGAGGATCTGCGACATCACGGGGAAGATCGCCGCCTCGGTCTTGCCACCCGCCGTCGGGGCGAGGGCGAGCACGTGCTCACCTTCGAGGATCGGAGCGATGGTCTCCCGCTGGAGCGGACGCAAGTCGCGCCACCCGAGGCTGTTGACGATGTGGTGCTGGAGGACGGGGTGCAGCCGCCCGAACGCGTCGCTCACGAATCGTCGGCTGCGACGTCGATGTCGATCGCGTCGGGGTCGGAGCGGCCACCGGTCGCGACTTCGGCGTGCCCATCACCGGCGCCGTCGTCCGGACTGCCCTCCCCCACGGCTTCGGCTCCGCCGCGTTCGGCGTTGCGCTCCACATCGAGCAGCTCGGCGTCGGTGACGGTGAGTCGGTAGTCGCGGCGCGGGTCGAACTCGTCGAACAACTCGACGCGGTCGAGCACATCGCCCACAAGCTTCTTGAGGTACAGCCGGGGCGCGATACCCACCTGGCCACCGAGTCGGCCGGCGACGGCAGCGGCGAGATCGCCGAGATACGCGTCGTCAACGATGCGCCCGATGCGGTCGGCGGCCGGCGAGGTGGAGGCGTACACCGTCCGCACGTTGCGCCCGAGTTCGACGAGGCGACCGTGGTCGAAGCCGCGCAGGCGCACCTGCACCGCACGGGGGTTGTCGAAGCGGGGGTCGCCCGAGAAGTCGGTGGCGACGCGCTGAGCGAGGGGTGGGAGCCGCTGCACACCTTGCGGGCCGTCGAAGAAGGCGGGAGTGCCGGTGATGAGCAGGTACAGGCCGGGGAACCGCCCCCCATCGATCTCGTCGATGAGCTGCCGGAGCGCGTTGAGCGAGCGGTCGCGGGCGTCGGCCCGGACTCGCTGGAGGGTCTCCACCTCGTCAACCACGACGAGCAGGCCGCCGTGTCCCGAGTCGCGAATGACGGTCAGGAGCCCCTGGAGGAACGAGAGGGCGCCGGCGTGGTCGATCTCGCCCCGGATGCCTGCGTATCGCTTCACCGAAGCCGCGACGTTGGGTTGACCCCCCAGCCAGGCGATGAGCCCGTCGGCGGTGGCGTGGTCGCCTTCGTGGACGGCCCGCCGGTAGGCCCGGAGCACGGCCGCGAACGTGGGGTTACGGCGGCTCACCTCGGCCAGCCGGGCTTCCACGAGACGATCGGTCTCGACCGCGAGAGCTTCCTCGTCGTGCTCGTCGATCTCGCCCGCGGCGAGTGCATCCTCCTCGAGCAGGAAGAACCACGCATCGACGAGGGGACGGAACGCGCCCGTCTCTCCCTCACCGATCGCGAGGCGCTCGACGAGTCTCCGGTAGACGGTCTGGAGGTGGTGGAGGGGGGTTTCGCTCTCCGAGATCTGGATCTCACTCGTGACGAACCCCGCCCGACGGGCCCGGTCGGCGATCCAGCGCGACGCGAACGTCTTTCCCGACCCCCACTCGCCCCGGATGCACTTGAAGACGCCGCCACCGGCCGCGGCCCGTGCGACCTCCTCGTCGATGGTCGGACCGATGCCGTCGAGGCCCACGGCGAGCACGTCGAGACCGCGGGTCGGCACGGTGCCGCGCCGCAGCGCGTCCACGATCTCGTCGCGCCGGGCCGGAGGCGGTGCAGCTCGGGTCACTGCGAACCTCCGCCCAGGAATTGGGCGCGGAGCAGCGCTTCGTCGAGACGAACCTCGCGAGCCTGGTTGTCGATGACGAGCACCCCGTACCCATCGACGTTGAGGAGCCGGGCGAGCAACGCGAGGAAGCCACCGACTCGGGCGACCGGCATTCCCGTCGCTCGTGCGATCACCGCGAAGGCGGCGACACCACCGCGCCCGACGAGCACCGAGAGCGCCGGCCGTACCCGCGCCTCGGGCAGCCGAGCCCGGCCGACCTGCGCCAGCTGGGAGCCGTAGAGCTCCGAGGCCAAGAGGGCATCGAGCCAGACCACCCGCACCGGCTCGGGCGGCGCGACCTGGCCGGCGCCCTCCTGCTCGCCATCGACGGGCTTCGGGAAGAACTCACCTTGACCGGCGTCGGTCGGCGGCCGCTTCGTCTTACCCGTAGGCCGCCGACCCGGCTCGGGGCGAACGCGCACGTCGAGATCCCACCAGGCCGGGGTGACGACCTCGACCAGCTCCCACCCCCGGGGCTCCGCGAGTCCGAACGGCAGGAAGGCCGCGAAGGGAACGATGCACTCGTCGGGGGTGGCGCCACCGTGGTACCCGCCGCGGCGCGCCGAGTAGCGCAGGTCGTCCGACCACGGCGCCAGAATTCCCCGCTCGTCACCGAAGAGCACTCGCGGTCCTCGCAGCAGCACCTCGTCGGCGGACGGCTCGCGATCGGCGATTCGCCACCGCTCGCCACCCTGACCGGCCCGGTCTACTGCGCCCTGCCCGTCGAGTCCGACGCCGAGCACGTGCCCGTGGTCGGCGGTGATGACTACCGCCCGCCCCGCACGCGCCGCGGCCGCAAGCAGACTCGGCAGCGGGCCGAGGTTCTCGATCCGGTACTCGGGGTTGTAGGTGCCGTGACTGAGCTCGTCGTCGATCGTGTTCACGACCACCGCCACGAGCCGCGGTCCGGAGGGGCCGAGCGCGTCGATGACCGGCCCGGGCAGGTTGATGCCGATCCCGCCGACGAGGTCGCGGTGGTGGTGGAAGACGACGGCATCGGGTCCGGGCAGCTTGGCGACGGCACGGTGCGCGGGCAGCCCGCGGCTCTCTTCGTCAGCCGTGCCCGTGCGCAGGCTCCCGGTGAGCAACGAGGTACGAGAGACGCCGGTGACGGTCGGGAGGGCGCTGAGCGCAACCCGACGCTCGCCGTTGGGTCCGATCTCGCGGAACCCGAATTGGCGGAACTGATCGGCGAACTCGAGGAACGGCGCGAGACCGCAGCCGTCGAGCACGACGAGCAGCGTCGGTTGGAGGGCCGCCAATCCCGCCACCTCGCCGAGCACCGACTCGATCGCCACGGCCGGAGGGCCGGTGAGCTCACCGGCCGTGCCATCAACTGTGAAGCGGGCGAGGGCATCGGCGAAGGCTCGGTTGCCGTCGGCGCGACGCTCGTAGGCGGCCTCCCCGATACGGCGCAGCACCGCCGCGAACTGCGGCGGCGTGTCGTCACCCTGCCCCACCCGACGCCGGGCGGCATCGACCCAGGCGCCGTCGGCCACATAGGCCGCGATCGAGGCCTGGATGCTCAGCGGGGTTGCCCCTCCTGTAACCCCGGCGCCGTGCGCGCCGCTGCCGGGATCCACGAGCCAGGCGACCAAGCGGGCGGCGAGCTCGGCCCGCTGAGCGCGCGGCCGTCCGAGATCAGTGCGGGCCGCTCGGTGCTCGGCGATCGCCCGGACCCGAGCCCGCATCGTTGCGGCGTCGGCGGTGGCGGGTGCAGCCAGCGTCTGGTCGAGGACGACGGCGAGCGCTTCGAGCCGGGCCTCGAAACCGATCCCGAGCACGTTGCTCTCCTCGGGGCGAGGAGCGCGCCACTCATCGGCGAGGGCCGAACCGACGGCGACGATCTCATCGACCACGGGGCTCTCTTCCGCGACGAGGCGATCGAGCGCCTGCTCGGCCGCCCGCGCCCATGCCTCGAGCGCGTCGTCTCCGACATCGGTAACGCCGGTGAGTTCGGCCACCTTCGCCTGCGCGAAGGCACCCTCGAACCCGCCGATGAGCGTGCGGGCGACGAGGCCGGCGGGCACCGCCCGCTCACCGTGACCCCGAGCGATGGCCCCGCCGACCAGGCGGGCCGCCGGGCCGTGGTGCTCGCCGAGCGCGGCGCAGAGTTGCTCGACGGTGCGGGGATCAGCCTGCTCGACGCGAGCGACGAAACCCGGGTGGGCCGAGGCTTCGAGGAGCCCCTCGACGGTGGTATCGACCGTACCGAGGACATGCTCGGCGACGAGGCGGAGGCCGTACTCGACCGCGAGCATCCCGACCCCGGGCCGCACTGCGGGCGCCGGGATCTCGAGCAGCGCGTCGGCCATCCACGAGTAGCGCGGGTCGGAGAACGCCGGGTCGAGGTCGCGCACCCCGAACCGCTGACGGAGCGCGTCCCACGAGCTCAGGCCGAGAAGCCGGGGGCGCACGAGCCGGGCGAGGATGTCGTTGCCCAGTTCGATTTCGGCCAGGTCGGTGAGCATCACGAGGGCAGCCGAGGCGTCGCCGCCGAAGTCGGCGAGGGCCCGACGCGCCGCCAGCGGCGTGGGGCAGGGCACGACCGCGATCGGCGCCGCGCCGTCGTCGGTAAGCTCGCCGTGGGCCCACACCGGGCGGGCGCGCACGCCGATGGCGAGCGGCTCGTCACCGAGGCGGTCGCCGAGCTGCTCGCGCACCTCTCGCACGAGCTGGCGGACCAGCTCGGGCGTGGCGACCCGGGTGGAGGACACGGCGCTCACTCGTCGGCGTCGCGGAACGTGGCCGTGATCTCGATGTCGATGAGCGCGTCCCGTCGGCCATCGCGCGCGAGGTCGCTGCGCAACGCGTCGAGTTTCTCGAGCCCGGCGGCGAGGCTGAGCCCCTGCTCGGCCACCCGCACGACCCGACCACCCGAAGGCGGAACCGGCGGCTCCACCGGCGGCTGGGGCGGTACCGGAGGCGGCACGGGAGGCACCGGAGGCGCGACCACCACGAGGTCGCGGGCCCGGGCGTAGAGCGCGCGCAGGCCCGGCGCCATCGGAGTCGCGAGTTCATCGGCCTCGAGCATCGCCCGGACCCCGGCCTCGATCTCGCCGCCGTTGTCGCGGGTGAGGGCGGCACCGATGATCTCGCGGTCCACCTCCCGGATCGTCCCCACGATCCCGGCGGCAGCCTTGATCGACGCGCCGAGCGCCGGGGCCGACGGGGCCATGTCGGCCGCCACGAAGGCGTCGATGCGGGCCTTGTCGCCGTCCGCGACACCGACGGCCCGCAACAGGGCGGTGGCGTTCGCGGCGGTTCCGGCTCGGTTGGGCGGCGGGTCGGCGATGAGCGCGGCGAGAGAACCGAGTTCCACGACGAGCTCGTCAGCAGCCGAGCCGAACTCGGCCACGGCTTCGGCGAGCGCATTGCTCAGCCGGGTGAGCCCGACGGCCGAAGGTCCGACCGGGAGGTTGGCGATGCCGAGCACGTGCTCGGCCCGGTGCCGGGCCTCGTCCCAGGTCGCTGCGTCGGGCAGCTCCTGGGAGACGACCTCGTAGTGGTCGGCGAGGTTGTCGATGCCGACACGGGCCGGGCCGCCGTGATCCGTGAACATGCGATCGGTGGCCACGGCCCACACCGCGATCACGAGGTTCTGCAACTCGCGGCTGAGTCCCATCGGTCGGGGGTCGTCGAGCCAGGTCCGCACCTCACCGACGGTCGGCTGCCCGGCCCCGCCCGCGTCACGCCGGGCGGCGAGCTTGCGGCCGAGGTGCGGATCCCAGTGCTGGGTCACGTCGAGCACGAACGCCTGCTCCGCCTGCACACCGATGCGCAGCGGGTTGGCGATGCGCTGCATCGTGCGCCGCTCGGCGGGAGGCACCTGCGGGATCCGCCGGTCGGGCTGCTCGAGCGCTCGGAGGCACACGTCGTAGACGGTCCGGAGCTCGGCCGTCCGCACCTCGGCCTCGATCGCCGGCGCGCCCGGGTAGGTGTGCTCGAGCGCCTGAGCGATGACCTGGTCGAAGGCCTCGCGTAGCGTCGCCGCAACGGGCGGCTGCACCCGGAACCCACCGATGAGGCTCGCGAAGTGGTCGGCGAGCGCATGGCTCGTGTCGACCACCGCCGGGTCGGGTGCGCTGAGGCCGTAGGCGATCTTGAGCGCCTGGCGCAGTCGGTCACGGGCCGCCCGCTGCTGAGCCTCGAGCTGGGGCCGCACCGACTCGCGGGCCTCCAGGTTGAGGTGCTCAACGGCTTCGCGGAGCCGGTCGCTGACCTGTCCGGGCACCGGAACGAGGTGGTTGAGCCGCACGAGATCGCCGAGCAGCGACCGGATCTCGGAGGTGAAGAACGCGGGCACCCAGCAGACGGTCCGCCAATCGTGACCCTGCTCCCGGAGGCGTTCGATCCGAGCGAGGTCTTCGACGGGTGTGTGCCCGTCGTCGTCGAAGGGGAAGTCGATGACGACCTTCCAGTTCGCTCCGTTGGACGCGAACGCTCGATCCACGAGTTCGTCGGCATTGCGGATGTTGCCGAAGACGAGGTCGATCGGGCGGGCGACGCCTCGCCAGACCAACTTGGTCGTCTGCATCAGCTCGTCGGTGGCCACGCCCAGCTCCTCGGCGAGCAGGTCGCGTACGAGCTTGCGCCGATTGCCGGGGTTGTCGGCCGCGTTGGCGGCGTTGAGGATCTTACGGGTATCGACCTCGCTGAGCATGAGCGTGACGGTCGGGTTGTGGGGGTCGCTCCCCACCTGGATCTCGCCCGCCTTGGCCGCCCAGTTGCCGAGCTTGGTGACCACGATGCCCGCCTCGAGGCCCGGCACCGGGCTGGCGATGAGACCGTGGTTGAGGGCCAGCAACTTGCGGGCGGTGAGGTCGCGGAACGGCTCCGAGTTGGGCACCAGCGCAGCGAGGAGCAGGGTCTTCACGAGCCGGTCGTCAGTGACGAACGCGGGGTTGACGGCGTCGTCGGTGGTGTCGGCGGGGAGCCCGTGCTCGGCGAGGAGCATGGGTCGCAGCCTGGTGCGGTAGATGCGCTTGGCCGCGTCGAAGGGCTGTCTCATCGCGTCGGAGAGCGGCTCGTCGCTGGCGACGAGAACATCGAAGAGGTCGCCGACCGGCACGAGTTGGCCGACCTCGAGGGTGTCGCGGTTGCGCACGAGGAGGTCGAGGAGCACGCGCAGGCCGGTGCGGGTGCGCTGCAACGCACCCGCAACATCGACGACGACGGTGAGGAAGGCGGGTGAGAACGGGTAGGTGAGAGCGAAGTCGGCGTCGGTGCCCGTGGCGCCCCGCAACGCGTCGCGCTGGTCGTCGGTGAGGGCGAGCGAGCGGAATGCGTCGGCGAGTGCTCGGGCACCCTGCTCGTCGATCGGTTGCAAGAGCCGCCGGTTGGCGACGAGCGGCAGGTTGGTGTCATCGAGGCGAATGTCGCTGAAGCGGCCCGCCTGGAAGTTGAGCTGGTCGATGAAGCTGAGCCGCTCGGCTCCGGGCACGTCGGTGCCGATGAGGTCGCGCAGGTCGCGCTGGCGGGCGATGATGCTGATGATCGGTGCCGGACGGGCGCGGTCGCTCGCCTCGACCAACTTCGAGATCTTGGCCGCTTCGGCTGTCACGAAGGCGGCGTCGGCCATGCGCGACATGAGCCAGAGGATCAGTTCGTCGAGGAAGAGGATCAGCCCGTCGTAGCCGAGGTCGTGCGCGTGGCGACTCAGGGCGGCCAACCCGGTATCGATGTCTACGTAACCCTCGCGGTTGGTACGGGCGCCGTCGGCGAAGGCCGAGAGGAGGGTTTCGAGGAGCGCCTGTACGAGCAGACGGCGCTCGGTGCCGTCGGCGGGCTCGGCGCAGGCCGCCGCGTAGCGATCGGCGTTCCAACCCCCGAGGTCGCCCCAGCCGTCGTCGCCACCGCCGTTGAGCACGGCGAAGAAGTGCTCGTCACCGAACTGCTCGCGCAGGCCCTCGGCATTGCGGAGGATCGGTTCGCTGGCGAAGACGTCGGGCATCGGGGCTTCGGGGTGGCGGGCCCGCACGAACTCGACGTAGCGACCGAAGATCGCGCTCTCGAGCGACGACGCGCCGATGAGGTGGAAGGGAACGGTGAGGAAGCGCTGGTCGTCGCGCCCTTCGGCGAGTTCGGCGACGACCTCGGCCAGGTCGGGCTGGGCGAGCGCACTGGGGTGCCGGTCGAGGAGCAGTTGGAGCACACCCATGAAGTTGGACTTGCCGGCGCCGAAGCTGCCCGAGAGGAAGGCGGCCTTCGAGCTGTGCTCCCGGATCGCGGCGCGCACGAGGCGCACCGCGTCGAGGAACGCGCCGCGGAGCTGGGGGGTCACCACGTACTGCTCGAGGGTCTCGGTGGTGTGCTCGGTCGCGTCGGTGAGCCGGAAGACGAGGTCGCCCTGACGGACCTCGGTGGGGATGGCGATGGCGTCACGCAGCAGCATCGGGTTCACACCTCAGGTTCGGGAGCGGCGGGCGCCGCGCGGCGGCGGCCCCGGGTCGGGGTGGCCGGTCGCCAGTCGGCCAGCGTCACTCGGGTGGCACCGATCGCGGCGAGCGTTCGATCGACGAGCGAGCGGTAGAACGGGCCGAGCGGCTGCCCCAGCCCGGAA
>Ga0208783_10000495_pt1 | contig 24356 bp, 16 predicted proteins | sample DEB19_08_DNA_2_FD_184529 | JGI IMG/M metagenome (GOLD analysis project Ga0208783, IMG submission 184529) | Aqueous microbial communities from the Delaware River and Bay under freshwater to marine salinity gradient to study organic matter... | ecosystem: Environmental > Aquatic > Marine >...
CAGAGTAGAGATGCGTCTTCGCCGGGTTCAACGCGAGGCAACTAGGGCTGGTGCCCATTTCAACGATACTCAAAGGCGTGAGTTTCCCTGTGGCGCGGTCCATTTCGAGCAGATGAATACCCTGTCCGTTGCCCGGAGGCAGATCAACCTGCGTGGGCCGCATGTTCTTCAAAGGCGAGGTATAGGTGCCGACATAGGCGATGAGCCTGCCCTCGGTCGCCAACGCTAGAGGAGTAGCGATGATGGACAAGGCGGCGATGAGGCAAAGACGGCTAGAAGAAGCAAAAGCAATCATGGGAGCCTCACCAAACGCGGCGTGGCATCAAGCTCATGCATTCGATCACAGCATCGTGTGCTCAAGCGACTGCACTTCCTTCTTCACTAGGGCACCGACGCGATGCTTCGCTAGGTAGACTTGGGCCGCATTGATACCGAGGGCCTCGGCAGTCTTTTTAACTCCCCAGCCTTTCATCACATAGCAGTCAAAGATCTGAAACTGGCGCGGAGAAACTTTTGCCTTCACACGCTCCAAGGCTGCGGCAGTGATGTTGTCACGCCATTCGCGGTCCCAGATCTTTTCGAGCATGTTATCCTTCTCCTGAGAGAGGCGCTCAACAATGCTGGTGCTGTGATCTTCACTTTCGGCATTTCCTTGATCAGCCAAGGATGGCTGGCGCTTTCGGGCGCGGAAGACATCAAGAATGCGCCAGCGGGTCATTTGAAGCAGCCAAGCCTTGAATGAGCCTGCACGGGGGTCGTATTGACCTTTTTGCACCTGACGGGCGATGGCGATGATGGTCTCCTGAATCACATCGAAGGCTTCTTCGCGAGTAAGTCCCGCCTTTGTGGCAACAGAGAAAATAAGGCGCCAGTAAGTCTGATAGAACTCGTTCCAAGTGCGCTGATCTTCCCAATTGTTCAAACGCTCGATCAGGCTTTTGCGGGTTTTTTCCCACAAGCCTTTCTCTTTTTTCACTTCTTCCGGTACAGCGATATCCGGCACCGGGATGTCTGAGACTGGTTCACTCATCAAAGAGAACTTTTAACGGATGCGGGAGACTGTCAAACCTTTGAAACCCTCCGAGGCACAGTAAAATGACCGATAGAAGAGCCATTCCGGCGGCGGGTGCGCAGAATGACCGCTCATGTGACTTGAGAAGCTGCGGCTTTGGTGGGAAACTCGGACACCTTCATTCCTATGCCTGCCGACGAAGCCGATGCTGATCTCCCAGCCGATGCCGCCCATGCGGAGCCGGTTTTGGAGACTTCGCCCGAGCAAAGTTTGGCACCTGAACCTGCCAGCTTGATCGAACTGCCACCTCCGCCAGTGCAGCCGCAGAAGATCGTCGCCAAGCCCAAGAAGGCTCCTGGCAATCCCGCCTCACATCGCGATGACATTGTGATCCCCGATTATACCCTGCTGAAACGCATCGGCAGCGGTGCCTACGGCGAGGTTTGGCTGGGGCAAAGTGTGACAGGCGCCCTGCGAGCAGTGAAAATTGTGTGGAGAGAGGACTTTGAGCACACGCGCACCTTTCAACGAGAGTTTTTAGGAATTCAGCAGTTTGAGCCTATCTCACGTGGCCACCCCTGCCTCGTGCATATTTTGCACGTGGGATGGAATGAGAAGCGCGGCTTCTACTACTGCGTGATGGAACTAGGTGATGACGTCGAGGAGGGTGGCAACATCACCAATATCGACAACTATGTGCCACGCACTCTGGGCACGGACATGAAGCGGCATGGCCGCCTCGATCCATTCTTCTGTCGCGATGCCGGCGTCTACATGGCTGACGCGCTGCACTACATGCACAACCACGGGCTCACCCACCGCGACATCAAGCCCTCGAATGTCATTTTCGTCGGCGGCGTATGCAAACTGGCTGATATCGGCCTCGTCGCGGCATTTGGCGAGCGCTCCTTTGTCGGCACCGAGGGCTTCGTGCCGCCCGAAGGCCCCGGCACGCCTCAGGCAGACCTCTACAGCCTCGGCAAGGTGCTCTATGAAATGAGCAGCGGGAAGGACCGCATGGAGTTCCCTGAGGTTCCCGAAGAGATTTCCGACGAGGAATGGCCCTTCTGGCTCGATTTGAATCGCGTTATCTGCCAAGCTTGTGAAAACGACCTAGATCGCCGCTTTGCCACCGCAGCAGATTTTGCCGAGGCACTCCAACGGGTGGGCGAAAAACGTCCGGAAACTTTTTCCCGACGTTTCTGCCGTGCGGCGATCTACACGGTCATCGGTTCCTTCGTGCTTGCCAGCGGTCTCGTAATGGCAAGACACCAGCGGGACTGGCACTACGAGGTTGCCGCGCCGGTGAAACCCAAACCTGTGTCACCCGAACCGCCCTTATTAGGCAAGCCTTGGCAAAATCGCCTCAAGCAATGGTTCTCGTTTAAAGAGGGGAAGCACATCGCCGACCTGCCCACGGACATCGCCCATTTTCGTAGTTTTGTGGATACAACGTTACGTGCGGCAGAATACAGCGTCTTGCTAGTACCTCAGCCAGACAAAAGCATTCTGAATGCCGCCGTCGTCTCAGCCGTCGAGGCAGATGCCTACTGCGCATGGATGACAGAGATCGAGCGCCGCAACGGCCGGCTCGATCTAAATCATGAATACTCTTGGAAACCAGCTAAACTGACCCCTTCAGCGGGGAGCCCGCCGCCCAAAAATGGCATGCAGGCCATTGTGTGTGAGATTATCCAAGTGCGCTATGGCGCAGTGACAATCACTTCCACGCCGCCTGGCGCAGATGTCTATGATGGACAGGAATTTCTCGGCCGCACGCCCGTGCGCCTGCCACATGTGCGGGCGGCGAAGTTTAATTTTTCTGTCAACCTGCCTGGCTACAAGATCGAACATGCCTCCGGTGATTTGAAACAGGGTCAAACCATCGCCTTCAACCTGCGCCTAAAAGCCAGCGGAGCCGTCGTCTTTGACAAACCGTGGCTGAACAGTCTTGGCATGAAACTGGTCCCCCTTGGCAAAGCCATGATCGCTTCGATTGAAACACGTTGCGGCGACTTGGCTGAGTTCGCCAAGGCCACCAACCAGCCGCCCGTGGATGGTCGCGCGCTCGAAACTGACCGCATGCTACCGGTAACCATGGTGAACCGTGCCGAAGCCGATCAATTCTGCCGCTGGCTCACCGACCGTGAACGCGCTCTGGGACTACTCGAACCCGACCAAGAATACCGTCTGCCCACGGATGATGAATGGAGCATGGCGGGCGATCTCTCCCGCGAGGCCGGTGCCTCGCCGCAGGAAAGCAATGAGCGCATCGGCGGCGTTTACCCTTGGGGATTCCAATGGCCACCACCGTCCAAGGCAGGTAACTTCCTCGACCTCACCGCCGACCCGTCCGGCAAGACCTCTATCAGCGGTTACACGGACGGCTTTGCCACACTCGCCCCCGTTGGCAGCTTCCGCGCCGACATCCGCGGCCTGCAAGACCTCGCTGGCAACGTGTGGGAGTGGGTCTCCACACCTTGGAACAATACGCCGGATGCGGCCGTGTTACGCGGCGGTGCCTATACCACTGCGCAGAGCAACCAACTCCTCTCCTCCCACCGTCGGCAGGTGCCGGCCAGCGCTCGTTTGCCTGACGCTGGCTTCCGGGTTCTGCTCTGGAACATCGGCACCCCTGCTCGCATGGACGAATAGCAGCCCATTTTCATTCCTTTTGCGAGATGCTTTGGAGCCACTTTTGGACCTTTCTTGCCGGTTTGATGCTTGGTGTGGCAGGCGTGTTGATCTACAAGCTGCTGCAGTTCCTCAGTGACCTTCGTGCTGCGCGTCACACCATTGCCAGCTACGATCAACTCCTCACCAGTGAAGATGATGAACGTGCCCGCAGAGCCGTCGAAGACTGCAAAAACCGACTGCGTTGGCAAAAGAATCTGAATCCCGAATGGCTCGCCCCGCTCGTCACCGAGATCCCACAGCTCGTGAAAAAAATCGCCGCCATCTACCATCCGGGAAAAGCCAACGCATTACTCGCTCCAGGCCTCAGCCAATTCTCACGCGCCGTGCATCTCGCATCGATGGATGTGGCTGATTTCCTGCAAACACGCTCCATCGGACGTCTCGTCGATGTTAGCGCCTCCACTGCACTCAAAACTTGGGAGGTCACCCACAAGCTCGCCACGCATGAAACTGTGCAACAGGCTAACAAATGGTACAGCCGCCTCCTGCCTGTGTGGCAGGTGCTGCGTTTCAAGTCACCCGTTATGTGGGCTAGCATCGCCGTTTCCAACGTCGCCGCGCGAACACTGCAGCCCGCCGTCATCGACATCATCGCCAAACGCGCCATCGATCTTTACAGTGGTCGCCTTGCACGCGGCATCATTACGCCTTCTACCATCGATCCGCTTACCTCCGGCCCCTTGCCGCCGATGTGAGGTTCAGAAGCAGTGTTCGCACACCTCACGCAAACCAGCACGCGTCGTGCAGCGGCGCATATCATGCAAAAAGGTCTCAGCATCCCGCAAACCGGGACCGAAGAAGCTCAGGTGCTTCTTTACGCGATTCACCTGATCGAGTTCACGCGTGTTTGGCAGGGTCACACACTCGTAAAGCTCCTCGAAATAGGTTAGCAGATCCGCCCTAGACGGCTGAAAGACCGGCTCTCCTCGGAAATGCTGGCGGATTTGCTCAAACAGCCACGGATTGCGGATCGCCCCGCGACCAATCATGAGGCCATGAACCTCTGTTTCGCGTGTCACTACCTCTGCATCATGATGCGATCCGATGTTACCATTCGCCAGCACCGGACAGGGCAACCGCTCACGAGCCATACCAATCAAGTCGTATCGCACACCCTCGCGGTACATTTGCATCACCGTGCGCCCGTGGATGGTCACGAGGTCAACTGCATGCTTTGCAAACAGCGGCACCAGTGCGTCGATGGCCTCGGTGTCATCAAAGCCAAGCCGCGTCTTCACCGTGAACTTCACCTTTACCGCCTCGCGTAGAGCTCCGAGGATGCTGTCGATGCGAGGCACATCCCGCAGCAGACCGCCGCCTGCGCACTTACGATATACGATGGGAGCTGGGCAGCCCAAGTTAAGATCAATCGCTGCCACCGCATGCTCTTGAAGCTCCTTCGCCCCACGAACGAGCGAAGGAATATCATTGCCGATCATCTGCGCCACCACCGGTCGGCCCGTCGGATTATCGATCACCGATTCGAGGATCCACTTCTCCAAATGAGAGTCCGGATGCACGCGGAAATACTCCGTGTAATATACATCCGCCCCGCCATAGCGGCTCATGAGCTGCCAGAAGGCTCTGTCCGTGACATCCTGCATCGGCGCCAGCGCCAGCAACGGCTCCCGCCGAGCCAAAAGCTGCTCAAAATGCTGCACTGGTGTCATGGACTGACGCTTTAATCTGGCTTTAAAAAATATCGATCAGCAAATCCAGAATCACAACGCCGCTCGATAAAGACTCGCAAAGTCATCCACGCTCAATTCACGGGGATTGAACTGTGCGGTCCATTGCTTGGCAGCCATTTCGGCGAGTTCCGACAGAGATTCTTCCTTGCCACCGTGCTCGGTGAGAGTGCGTGGCATTCTGGCTTCCCAGAGAAGTTCGCTGATGCGGTCAGCAAGGTCGCCATCGAAGTAGCTTTCGTAGATGGCGGCGATCTCCGGGAGCTGCGCGTTGAAACGAATGACATGAGGGAGCATGACGCCGACAGCCTCACCATGAACCACGTGAAATTTGGCAGTTAGCGGGTTGGCACAGGAGTGCGCGGCACCGAGCATGCTGTTCTCGATGGCGGTGCCGGCATAAGCCGCACCGAGTAGCATCATACCACGCGCCTCGACGTCACTGGAATCACGCAGCACGCGACTGAAGCCGGAGTGGCACAGGCGAAAGCCTTCGCGTGAGTAGAGCATACTCAAGGCATTGCGCTTCTTTGTGACAGCCGTTTCAAGTGCGTGAGAGATCGCGTCGATGCCGGTGCACACGGTGACACGTTGCGGTTGAGAGGTGGTAAGCTCGGGATCGAGGATCGCGGCCTTCGCAGCAGCTTTGGGATCGCCGCAGGCCATTTTGACGTGTGTCTCAGCGTCGGAGATCAGCGCGTAGCTTTGGCACTCGCTGCCGGTGCCAGCGGTCGTCGGGATAGCGATGAGAGGCAGCATGGGTTTGGTGGCCTTGCCGGTGCCCCAATAGTCGTGCATGCGACCGCCATTGGTTAGGATGAAGTTGCAACCCTTCGCGGTGTCCATGCTGCTGCCGCCACCGAGGCCGATAATTAGGTCGGTTTTGAACTCGCGCGCCACTTTCACGCAAGCATCCACATCCTCGGTGCTCGGATTTTCGCGCACATGGCCGAAAATCTCGACTGACAGGCCCGCTTCCTTCAAAAAATCCTCGGCACGTGCCGCGTATCCCGCCTTGACGATGCCCGGATCACTCACCACAAGCACCCTTTTGCCTCCAAACCCACACGCGAGCTCACCGACACGAGATAGAGTGCCGTTGCCAAAAACAAGGCGCGTGCGCGGTTGATGATCGAAGGAGATTAGAGCAGACATGACGGAGCTGATGGAAGTGAACACGGGCTGGAGTGCTCTTGCTACGATGGCTCACGCACAGTCGATGGAACGACGCTTGTAGAGGAACTCGAACATATTACCCTCATGCGGCTGATCCCAGCTGATCTTCATGGTGCTGATAGGCCCGAGGTTGAGACGATCGATCGTCTGGCACTCCAGCAACTCATCGATGAACTTCTGATCCTGCGTGATGGCAGTGCAAACGAGTGTGTAACCGATTTTTTCGAGCACTTGGCTCTGCGGCACCTCAAGCACACTGGCGTAAGGACATAAGAACTCGCGGTTGGAGAGCGGGTGATTCGGATCGGAGCACCAGACGATGGTAGGACGCAGGAAAGTGCCGCCCTGGAACTCGACCTTTCGCGAGCCATCGCGAAATGGCGCTGTGACATCCTCGGCGCCAGGTGTTTGTAAGTCGTTGTCGATGGCGCTATCGATGTAGTCGGCCATTTTAACATTCGCAAAGCCGGACAGCTTGGCGTTTTCGTCATCGGAGGACAAAGGCTTCACGGGACCGAGACGCTCAGCGATGGCAGTGGCGATTTCTTTGCCGTATTTCGGCACGATAACAGCGCTGGCGTTGATGCAGGAACGTCCACCGTTGTCGCTGATGGAGCTGACGATGACATCGAGGTATTCCTTCCAGCTTTCGATCTTATCCTCGCCGATGATGATCTTACTCCAACCAGGCCCATGTACCTGCACACGCGGATTACCCTCGTACATCTTCGCAATATTCACATCGCCGAAGACTAGGTTGCGACCGCTGAGCTTGACGACTTCGCCACTGCCTTCGTGATCAGTCGGATAGAATCCGAACGCCTCAGCGGGTGCTCCAGCGGCAATGAATGCCTGAATCAGGCGGAAAGGCGTCCAAGGTTCTTCCCGCCCCGGTTTGATCACGACAGGAATTTTCAGGGCAATAGCGGGCAACCAAAGCGAGTTCACCGCAGGCGAATTTGAGGGCATCACAAGGCCAAGGGAGTCCGTCGTGGGGAAATAGGCCACGGGGCAGCCTGCCTGCGTGCCGAAGCCACGATCAATCACGCTCAAATCGAGTCCACGGGACAAACCATTGAGGATCGTCCTCATATTCGTCATCGCATAGTGAATCTTTGTCATGTTGCGCTTCACCATGATGTGCGGCAACCCGCTCGTGCGGGACAGCGTCGCGATGTATTCCTGCGGCGACTGCGTGTGGCCTTTGTCGCCGAGCGGCAGCGTACCATTGAGGAAGAGGTCACCAGCTTTCGCCGTGATTTCGAGAAGCTGCTCAACGGTAAATTTTTTCAGTGACTTCCGCGCCTCGGCAATTTTGGCGAGATCTTTGCGAACAATGCCGGCATTCACCTGGCTAACTTCGGCGCAAATCTCACCGGTTTTGTGGTCTTTAACCTGAACCTTGTCGAGTGACTCATAGGGGCGGCCTTTGCGAAGAGCGGGGAGATGGGGATGGGACATGTTTTAGTTTTTGAGGTTAGGGATTATCAAAAGGCTGAATGGCAAAAGCGGCGGCGGATGCCAAGCATCGCACCGCCGCATCTAGCGCCGTTTTGTGCGATTAATACACGCCTTCCACGATGGTTTTCTCCATAGCGCCAAAGGGGCGGACGTCGGCGACGCCGTCCCAAGCGTAGGGAGCGCGCGGTTTGCGGCGCATGGCCTCGTCGCGCTCGAGAAAGCGCGGCATGAAGAACTCCTTCGTGAGCGTGGTGAGTTCCACACGGCCCCACGCGTCGTAATCGACGGTGTTGTTCGTTGCTTTAGGATCGACGATGCGCAGCACGGCGCGCGGCTGTGGGGCGTAGTAGGTGATGGAGAAATGATCGGACGGCTCCAACGGCACGCTAGCGGCGAGGCCCATCAAGGTATTGCCGTAGGTCGGGTAGAAGCCTATTTTGCCCTCGAGCACTTCTTCCACGATGAACCGAACATACTGCGGCGTCATGGTAGTGCCGCCGACAAAGCAGCCACGAATGCCAGCGGAATACAAATCGACCTTCTCAGCGAGCGCTTCGAGCAGCTTCGGTGTGGTGAAGATGGCGGAGATCTTGCGATTCTTCAGCAGCAGCACGGCCTGATCGACGACGTGATCCATGTATTGACGGGCGACGTCGAACTGCTTGTTCGAGATGACCTTCTTCACAAAGCGTGGGTCGAGATCGACGAAGTAGCATGCGCTGCCGCGATAGTTCGCGAGGTGCTCCACGGCGAGTCGCAGACGACGCGGGCCGGTCGGGCCGACCATGATCCAGCTCTGCCCCTTCGGGAAATGCTCGTCCTTGAGCTTGTGGCTGAATTCCTCGTAGTCCACGCGGAAGTCGTTCCAGCCGACGCGCTGCTTTGGCATGCCAGTGGTGCCGCCAGTCTCGAAAATATTGAAAGGCTTGCCAGCGAAAGCTTTCGGCACCCAGACCTCGGGCTGCAGGTCACGCAACCATTCATCTTGAAAGTGGTCGAACTTCGAGATGATATCCTCATAGCTGTTGACCACACCACGTGGGTCGAAGTTCTTTTTTGCCCACTCCAGCCAGAACTGGCAGCCGGTTTCCGGCGAGAAGTGCCAGTTGATGATTTCACGGACCTGGTTGTCGAGCTGGGCTTTGGCTTCTTCGGGAGTCATGGTGGATGGTTTTCGATGAGGTGGCGGATTTTAGAGGGGATGAACAAAACGAAAGCGGAAATCCACCCCTTTCCTCGTCCTATGGACAAAAGTGCGTCTCAAAAGCTTGTTTGGATGCTTGTCAGCCCTCCTTGGCATGCCTAGCGTCCCTTTAGATGAATGCGACCCTCTTGTCCCGGTTTCTTCCATGCTTGTTTTTTGTCTTGAACGTGGCTCTTCGTGCAGCCGTGGTGACTACTCCGATCGAATACACCACCGGCGGCATCACCTGCGAGGGCTTGCATGTGGTGGACAGTTCGAGATCCGGCAAGTTGCCATCCGTTCTTATCATTCATCAGTGGACTGGAGTGAGCGACAACGAGAAAATGCGGGCAAGGATGCTTGCTGAACTCGGCTATAATGTCTTTGTGGCTGACATCTATGGAAAAGGTATTCGCCCACAGCCACCAGAGGCTGGCAAAGAGGCCGGGAAATACAAAACCGACCGCAAACTTTACCGCGAACGACTTCTTGCAGGACTCGATCAGCTCCGCAAGACCTCACAGGCCGATACGGCTCAAGTCGTCGCCATAGGTTACTGTTTTGGTGGGACTGGCGTTCTTGAGCTCGCTCGCAGCGGCGCGGTCATAAAGGGCGTGGTCAGCTTCCACGGCGGACTCGACTCCCCTACCCCGACAGATGGAAAAAACATCAAAGGTAAGGTGCTTGCTCTCCATGGGGCTGATGATCCGTTTGTGCCGGCCAAGGATCTCGCGGCCTTTGAGCAAGAAATGAAGGACGCGGGCGTGGATTACAAACTGGTGCAGTATCCTGGCGCGGTGCATGCCTTCACCCAAAAAGCTGCTGGCAATGACAACAGCAAAGGAGCCGCCTACAACGAAGCCGCTGACAAGGCTTCATGGGAGGAGATGAAGGCCTTTTTTGACCGGCTCTTTAAATAAACCACCCATTTCGATGAAGCGTTACGTTCTTGCCTTATGCTGTTGCTTGCTTTCCGGGCCAATTGGATCTGCAGAGCCATCGAAGACACCCGCCAAGCACGTACGCTTTATCGAAGGCAATGAGGGCGACAGCCTGGAGACTGCCGTGGTGCATTTCGAGTCACCTCAAAAAATCGTCGTCGATCTCGTGGGTGCCATTCACATCGCCGACAAAAGTTACTACGATGCTCTCAACACCCTCTTTCGAGACTATGATGCCGTGCTTTACGAGCTGGTCGGGCCACCGATGCATGAGCGAAAGAAGGAGCAGATGAAGCCCGGCGGCGGGAGCAACAGCCTGCAATGGGTGGGAACGATGCAAACTTTCATGCGTGACACGCTGAAGCTTCACGGCCAGCTCGAGGGCATCGACTATGCCGCGCCAAACTTTGTGCATGCGGACATGTCATCCTCCCAGTTCCACGATACACGGGAGAAAAAGCGTGAAAGCTTTCTCAAGCTCTATCTGAAGCTCTGGCAGGCTCAACAGGCCGCCACCGCGAAGGAGGATGGAGACACTGCCGCTGACTCCGATGCCGCCGCACTCGCCACGCTCTTCCGCATCATGATGAGCAAGAACGGCTCGCTGGAGCTGAAACGTGGGATGGCCTCGCAGTTTGATCAGGTGGAGAAGCTCATGAGCGGCGTCGAGGAAGGCGAAGGCACCGTCATCGTCGGCGAGCGCAATCGCGTGGCCTTCGAGGTGCTCGATAAACAGATTGCCATCGGTAAAAAGCGAATTGCCATCTTCTACGGAGCCGCCCACTTACTGGACATGGAGCAGCGCCTGATGAAACGCGGCTTCAAACGCACCACGACCGAATGGCTCAAGGCCTGGTGGATGCCTTATGAGTGAAGTGTGCAGTAGGATTCAATATACCCAGCCCTAAACGGCCCCTAACGTGTTTCACAGAAAACTCGTGATGCATCACTTCGGCATCTCGACTTGCCCTTCGCCCATGAGGTAGGCGATGAGATTGAGGGCGTTTTCTTCGCCGAGGGCGGCAAGGAGACCTTCGGGCATCAAACTTTGGGCCATCTGCTCTTGTTTGACGATTTGGGTGCGTTCGAGCGTGAGGCGCTCGGCGGGTGTTTGAATGGTGAGGGTGCGCTCAGTTTGCTCGGGGACGACGCCGCTGAGGGTGCGGCCGTCTTTGAGATGAAAGATGCTCACGCGGAAGTCGGCGGGCACAACAGCGCTGGGGTCGAGGATGTTTTCGAGGAGGTATTTGAGGTTGCGGCGGTCGCTGCCGGTGAGTTCGGGACCGATGGCTCCGCCCTGGCCGTACATCTTGTGGCAGGCTCCGCAGGCGGCGGTGAACATCAGGCGGCCTTTCGATTTGTCGGCCTTGGCGAGGGCTGAGGGCTTCAACGTGGCTTCCCACTTGGCGAACTCGGCTTTTTTGGCCTCCGGCGTGTCGCGGATCTCGCCCCAGGTTTCGGTGAGAAGTTTGGTTAAGGCTTCATCGCCAAGATTGCGGATCTGGCGGGCTTGGAAAGGCGAAATGGCCGCGACGGGCACTTTCCCGGACTTCACGGCTTCGAGCAAAACCTTCGCGTAGGACGCGCGGGAGGTCAGCGTGGCCACGGTAGCCGCCTGCTGCTCCTGACTGCGTTCCGGCCACGAGCCGGTGAGTTGCTTCGGGATGCTCGGATCGTCGTAAGCCGCCAACGCACTGCGAGCGACGGTGCCGAGCACCTTGTCGTTGATGAGCGTGCGGATGACCGCGAGCAATTCGGGCTTCGTCGTGCGGGTGAGGCTCTTGAAGGCGTTCAAGCGCGCGTTGGCATCGCCCTCCGCGTTTTTGACGAGGACGATGAGGTCTTCGATGGCGCGTCCGCTGCCGAAGAGGGCGGACAGAGCACGGAGTGATGGAGTGATGGAGGACTGGAGGACTGGAGTATTGGAGTTTGGGGGTGTTGGGGATTCAGAAATCCATTTCTCCACCACTCCATCACTCCATCCGGCTGGCTTCTTCGCGCTGCTAAAGCCATCCAAGCCTGCGGCCATGCCGGCGAGGACATCACCGCGCACGTCGGCGCGTTCGGTCATGAGAGCGACGAGCGCATCGACGGCCTCGGGCTTTTCCTCGATCATCTCGGCGATGCGGCGGGCGACGAGGCGGCGCACGGTGGGGATTTTTGCCTCGCGGATGAGCTCCACGCCCTTCATCGGATCCGCCGCCACCGCTGGCTCGATGCCATACCAGATCATGAGCGGCTGCTGGCGGTCGTTGCCGTCATCTTCGTGTTTTGCGAGTGCCGTGGCAATGGGGAAGCGATTCACCAAGTCATGCCTCTGCAGATCGGAAGCTGTTTTGAGTCGAACCAATCCATTTTCGTTGTTGGCATCCTGCAACCCAAGAAGACGACGCGGTTTGGGCCACTCGCCAGCTTCAAACTGCTTCTGGTTTTCCATTCTGGCCCACCAAATGTTAGCCAACGATTTCTCCGCCTTCTTCGGCTCGCCATACACGATCTTGTAAATCCGCCCGCTACTGCGATGCACGCCGTCGTTGTCATGGCATTCGCCGCTGTCGCTCCAGTCGGCGACGAAGACGTTGCCGTCGGGGCCGGTGATCAAGTCGATGCCGCGGAACCATTTGTCTTTGGCCTTCATGAAGTCAGGCGCGTGCTTGCCGACGTAGCCGCAGCCTTCGCGGTGGAGGGTGTCCATGTTGATGCGGTTGCCGTGCAGGTTGCAGGTGAGGGCGGCGCCGTGGTATTTCTCTGGCCAGAGGCCGCCTTGATAGATGAGCATGCCGACGTGGGCGTGGCCGCCGCCGAGCGAGTCGGTCTTGCCGGTGACGCCGAGCTTGCGGATGTCGCTCCAGGTTTCCGCACCGGCATCCCAGTGAAAGTGGTCGGCGGTTTGCTCGATGACTTCATAGACGTGCGGATTGAGGTGCGTGCCGAACATGCGGCGGTAGTAGGCGCCGGGAATGCCGTGCCAGAGGTGGCCGATCACGGTGTTGATCCAGAAGAGCTCGCCGTCGGCATTCCAATCGTGGCCCCAGGAGTTCGTGCCGCCGTGGCAGACGACTTCAAAGACCTTCCGAGTGGGATGGTAGCGCCAGATGCCGCAGTTGATCTTGGTGCGCTTTTCCAGCGGCGTGCCGGGTGCGCCGACGGCGGAGGTGTCGGTGATGCCGTGGCGGCCATAAAGCCATCCATCAGGGCCCCAGCGCAGGCCGTTGACGATGTTGTGGCCGATGGTCTTCACGTTGAAGCCATCGAGCAGCACCTCGGGCTCGCCATCGGGTGTGTCGTCGCCGTTTTGATCCGCGATGAAGCTGAGCGTGCCGTTGTGCAGCACCCACACGCCGCCGTAGCCGTTTTCCACGCTGGTGAGGTAGCTGCCGCCTTCCCAGAAGACCTTGCGGCCGTCGTGTTTGCCATCGCCGTCCTTGTCTTCGAGGATGATAACGCGGTCGCGCAACTTCGTGTCCCAGCGGATGGGATTTTCGGCGTAGGTGTAGTTTTCCGCGACCCACAGGCGGCCCTTCGCATCCCACGCCATCGCGATGGGCTGGCGCACATCCGGCTCCGCAGCAAAGACGAGGCACTTAAAGCCTGACGGCAGCTCCATGGTGGCCGCGGCCTCCTCGGCGGACATGGGCGCGCCTTTTTCGGTGTCGTAGATGGCTGGGAAGTTCTCCGCAAAGAGCGAGGTTAAGAGGGCGAAGAGACAAGAAGTGACGCGAAGGCTCATGGTGAAAAAACAGTCTGCATTAACGTTCTCTGGACACCACTTTGCGCGTCAAACCTTGATCCTTCCTTGACCATCCTGACAGCGGAGCCTTGACTAACTATCTAATGACCCGCCAAGACGCCTCCGCTATCTTTGAACGCATTGCCACGCTGCTCGAATTGAAGAATGAAAATCCCTTCAAGACGCGTGCCTACCGCACCGGAGCGGAAATTGTGGAGAGCTTCAGCGGCGACATCATGAAACTGGCGGCGGAAAATCAGCTCGCAGGCATCAAAGGCCTCGGCGAGGCGCTGCGGGACAAGCTGCACGAGATGGCGACGACAGGCCGACTCGAGTTTTATGAGAAGCTGAAGGCAGAATTCCCGGACACGCTGTTCGAGCTCTTCGACATCCAAGGCCTCGGGCCGAAGAAAGTGACCGCTTTGCACTCGCAGCTCGGCGTGAGCAGCCTCGCCGATCTCAAGCGCGTATGTGAGGACGGCACAGCGGCGGCGATTTCTGGCTTTGGCGACAAAACGGTGAAGAAGATCCTCGAAAACATCGCCTTCCACGAGCAACACGCCTCGGAGTTCCGCCTCGACCAGGTCTATCCCATCGTGCAGGCGATTCTCGAAGCCCTACGCGAGCACCAGAATGCCTCACGGGTAGAGATTTGCGGCAGTTTCCGCCGCGGAAAGGAAACGGTGCATGATTTGGACTTCCTCGTAGCCACCAAACAGCCGGATAAGGTCATCGAGACTTTTGTTCAGCTTCCTCAAGTCATCGACGTGATCGCCAAAGGCCCGACGAAAGCTAGCGTTCATGTAAAGGAAGGACTGCAATGCGACTTGCGGGCGGTTTCGAGCGCGGAGTTTCCCTTTGCGTTGGCTTACTTCACCGGCAGCAAGGAGCACAATGTGGCCATCCGCGGACGGGCGCTCGATTACGGCCTCTCGCTCAATGAATACGGCTTCACATCAACGAAGGATGGCGTGAGTGTGCCGGAGATCGAGGACGAGCGTGACATCTATCGCACGCTCGGTCTGGACTACATTGAGCCCGAACTACGCGAGAACACCGGCGAAATCGAAGCCGCGGAGCACGGTAAACTGCCACGACTGATCGAATTAGAGAACCTACGCGGCGTTTTTCATAATCACAGCACCTACAGCGACGGCCGTGCCACGCTGCGCGAGATGGCGGAGGCCGCGCATGACCTCGGTATGCAGTATTTTGGCATCGCCGATCACAGCAAGGCCTCGTTCCAGGCAAACGGACTCGATGAAAAACGTCTACAGGCCCAGATTGCGGAGATACGTGAGCTGAACGCGGAGTTTGAAGGCTTTCGCATCTTCACCGGCAGTGAGGTGGACATCCTCAAAGATGGCTCGCTGGACTTTCCGGACGAAATTCTCGCACAGCTCGATTATGCGGTCGCGAGCGTGCACAACGTCTTCAACCTGCCGGAGGCCGAGATGACAAAGCGTATCATCAAAGCGATCGAAAATCCTTACATCACGATGATCGGGCATCTCACGGGCCGTTTGCTGCTTCAACGTCCTTCCTATGCCGTCAATGTGTCGGCTATTCTCGATGCCGCAGCCGCCACAGGCACCATCATCGAGCTGAATGCCAGTGGCTGGCGGCTCGACATGGACTGGCGCTGGTGGAAGCTGGCCCGGGAGAAGGGCGTGAAATGCAGCATCAATCCAGACGCACACAGCACACAGGGGCTGAAGGACGTGATCTTCGGCATCCGTGCCGCCCGCAAAGGTTGGCTGCGGCGAGAAGATGTGATCAATACGCTGCCACTTGGTGAGGTGGAGAAAGCGCTAAAAGCCAAACGCAGGCACACAGCCTGAACTTTGAGCTTGGAAGTTCTGCCCTACCCCGCCAAGATGACCTCACATGCTTGAAGTGCTCACCCAACTCCTCCAGGTCCAGGAACGCGATCAACGCATCCTGAAGTTCCAAAAAGAACTCAAAGACATCCCGCTGCAGCAAACGCGAGCCAAAACGCAACTTGCAGGCGACCAGGCATTGGTCGAAAAAGCCACTCAGACGATGAAGGAGATCGAGGTGAAAATCAAAGGCATCGAGTTGGATATTCAGACACGGAACGGCACGATCAAGCGCCTTCAAGACCAGCAATTTGAGACGCGGAAGAATGACGAATTCGCAGCACTCGGACATGAGATCCAGCGTTATCAGAATGATGTGAGAACACTTGAGGACAACGAGCTCGAGCAGATGGAGGCACTCGAAGCTTCCAAGGCAACGCTAAAACAAGCCCAAGCCAAGCTGGCGGAAACGCAGGCCCGCGTGGATACGGAGCTGAAAGCGCTCGACGAACGTGCGGCGGGCATTCAGGCCCGCGTAAACGATTTGCAGGCCGAGCGCCAAAAACTGGCAGAACCGGTCGACCCTGATACGCTGGAGCTCTACGCACGCATTTTCAACAAGAAGGCAGATGCGGTGGCGGCTGTGGAAAATGGCACCTGCAACGGCTGTCATGTGAAAGTGGTGAGTAGCACCATTCAATCGCTGAAGCAGGCGACAGGTCTTACGCACTGCGACTCCTGTGGACGCATTCTCTACCTCATCGAATAGCAAAAAGGTCGCCAAAGGGCACTGGACCTGCTGCGACATCATCGCTCATGACCGAAATCACCCGCCGGAAGAACTTCATCCCTGTCACCGACGAGTTGATCGAGTACCTCGACCAGTTTGGTCGCTGTGACGCGCTGCCGACAACCTACAACGACCTGCGTAACTTCTCTGAGAGTTATCCGCTTTACGACAAGGAAGGCAACGCAACATACTGGAGCAGTGTGCTCTACCCACGCGAGGTGCAGCAGGAAATCTATCCAAAGCTCACCAGCATCTACTCGCTCCTGCGCACTGGTGATTACCACGCGGTGCCTCATTTGTTTGTGGAACGGGTGGACTACTGTGAATTCGGCAACTCACGGCCCTTTCGCGTCCGTGTGGTGAACCAATACAATGACAACTACGACCATTTTTACGTCAAGACGGCTGACGCGTCCCGCGTGTATGGCTTGGAATTGGAGCATTTGCTTTCGCCAAACCGAATCAATTACCTGATGCACCGCGGCGGCACGCTGGTGGAGGAGCATATCGCAGGTCTCCCAGGGGATGTTTTCATGCGCGACTACCTGCACCGCCCGGATTTGAACCGCGTTCGCATCGCTAAGGAATTCGTGAAATTCAGCGAGCGATGCTTCATTCGCCTGCTGGGCGACATGCGCAGCTACAACTATGTGATCGACATGACGCCGGACTTTGAGGAAGTTCAGTATCGTGTTCGTGCGATCGACTTCGACCAGCAGAGCTACGAGGGTAGAAAGAGCCTGTATCTGCCCCAGTTTTTCAAGGAGAACAATCCCATCGTGCAGCTCTGCTCCACCTGCTTGAACTTTCCCACCATGAAACAGTACCAGGAAGAGGAACGCAGCCTGATCTCTCGCCGCTACCTATCCGAGCACCAGCGACTTTCCGCTCTGTTGCGTTGCATGAAAAAGAATGCCGTGGAACCCTTCGAAAAGGTGGTGCAACTCCGTGCCGAACTCAGTGACTACCACCAAACACACCTTTTTGACTCCTGCCAGAGCATGGGAGAAATCGTCGAGCGGAATCTCGACTACATGCTCGGCAAGCACATGGTCTGAGTCCACGGCTTCCGGCATTGCCAGCGCCGTCTTTCGCATCCAGAATCCGCCCGTTCATGCCCCAGCTTCACCTTCAGCCCGATTTTTCCACCTTCCAGTCACTCGCGGAAAAGGGAAGTCTCGTGCCTGTCGTGGCGGAACTCACCGCCGATTATGAGACGCCGCTCTCAGCCTTCCAAAAAATACACGACGGCCGCTGCGCCTTCCTGCTAGAGTCTGCCGAGCTCACACAGCATTCGGGACGCTACTCTCTGCTCGGCAGCTCTCCTCGCATCATTTTTACGGCACGAGGTAAGGATATCGAAATAGAAGAAAGAGGCCAAAAGCGCCATTTCACAACCCAAGTCGATCCGTTGTCAGAACTCGAAGTTCTGATGAAACCCTTCCGTCCTCATGATTCGCCGGCCCTGCCGGTTTTTCACGGAGGCGCAGTCGGTTACTTGGCTTACGACATGGTGCGCTTTTTTGAGCCAACACTGCCGCCGCCGCCGAAGGACGAACTCGGCCTGCCGGACATGGTTTTCATGATTACTGACACGGTGCTGGTCTTTGATCACCGCACACGACGCCTCTCGATTATCGCGAACGTTCATACCGATGAGCACACGGACCTCAAAAAGGCTTACGAGTGGGCCAAGACGCAGATTGGGGACATGATGAACAAACTGGAACGTCCGCTCGCCTCAAAACCATTACAGGCCTTTGCACCGCTAAGCCATGAACAACTGCCCGCGCCGAGCGGCAACACCACCCGCGAGGAATACGAAGACATGGTGCGCAAGATGAAGGAATACATTGCCGCAGGGGACATTTTCCAAGGCGTGCCCTCACAGCGCTTCGAAACGGCTTACAGCGGTAGCACGATCGACCTCTTTCGTGCGCTGCGGCATGTGAATCCCAGCCCCTATATGTTCTGTCTGGACTTCCCGCAGGGTTTCGCACTCGTCGGCAGCTCGCCGGAGGTCCATGTAAAGTGCATGGATGGCCGTATCGACATCCGCCCCATCGCCGGCACAAGATGGAGGGGCAAAACGCAAGGCGAGGACGATGCGCTAGCCCAGGATCTGTTGCACGACCCGAAGGAGCGAGCCGAGCACATCATGCTGGTCGATCTTGCACGCAATGATGTTGGCCGCGTGGCGGAATATGGCAGCGTTCACGTCAGTGACCTGATGGTCATTGAGCGCTACTCGCACGTCATGCATATCGTTTCAAACGTAGATGGCCGCCTACGCTCGGACAAATCTGCCTACGATGTGATGCGGGCCACCTTCCCCGCTGGAACCGTGAGCGGCTCACCAAAGGTCCGCGCGATGGAAATCATCAACGAGTGCGAAAAGAGCAAACGCTGTGCCTATGCTGGTGCGGTCGGCTATTTCGGATTTGATGGCAATCTCGACTCGTGCATCGCACTGCGAACCTGCGTGGTAAAGGATGGCAAAGCCTACGTTCAAGCAGGCGCTGGCGTAGTCGCTGATTCCGACCCTGCGTATGAATACCGCGAGACGATTAACAAAGCCACTGGCATGCTGCGTGCCATCGAGTGGGCCAAGCAACTTGGCGAGAGTTGAACGAGTCTTAAACAACCCACTCACAATCTGTTCACAGAGTCATGCACAACGAGCTTGGGTTTGGACTTCATGGGCTTGGACTGCTTAAACAAAGAACCCTCCGGTGTTTTCACCGGAGGGTTCCATGGCGATCCAGCAACCAACAACTATTGAGGACCGTTGGCACGAAATGCGGAGCTGAGGAGAGCTGCATCTGTGGTCCTGAAGTTACCCTCATGAACAGGACTAGATTAAAAACTTTTGCCATCGCCGTCAACCATCACGGCCTTCTTTTCCAAAAAGAAGCCTTGAGTCTCATATTTGATAGGTTGAAAACACTTTTTCTCCTCAAACTTTTAGCAAAACGAGCCTTGACACCATTTCAGGGAGAAAAACAGGCCTTCTAATACCAACTATTCTTTTGAACAGTCTTTCAAATTGAGCCAAATAGACTCTTAAATTCGCTCTAAGCTTCCATTTACCTCTTTATGTCCTCCTCCAAACTCCTCGGCCAACTCCTCCTCATGGGCGTTCCTGGCACAGAACTGGACCCCGAAACTGCCGCTCGCCTCAGAAAACTTCAGCCTGGTGGTTTCATCTTGTTCGGCCGCAACATCCAGAGTCCGGCGCAGCTCCGCAAACTCATTGACGATCTTCGCAATCTGTCGGACATCGAGCCATTCATCACCATTGACCAAGAAGGCGGTCGCGTTTCTCGACTGCGTTTAATCGGTGAGGAGCCGCCTAATGCTCAATCCTTGCGTGACAAGGGAGACCCTGAGCTCATCAAGCGCCATGGTAAGCTGACCGGTCAGATTCTTCGGCTGTTTGGTTTCAATCTCGATCTCTGCCCCGTGCTCGACATCAGCTACGACGATGCTGCAGATAACTCTTTGAAAGGCCGCACTTACGGTAAAGATCCGCAGCAAGTCATCACGAATGCCGGGCTCTTCAACCGCGCGATGCGCAAAGAAGGAATCTTGAGCTGCGGCAAGCACTTCCCTGGCTACGGCCCTGCCCAATGCGATCCGCATGAGTTTCTCCCCGTCATCACCAAAAGCCGTGAGGACATGGAGAAAAGCGAACTGCTGCCTTACTCCGCTCTGCTACCAGAGCTCGACAGCGTCATGACCTGCCACAGCAACTACACGGCCTATGACCCCGACCGCGGCCGCTGGCCCGCGAGCCTCTCTTACAACATCGTCACAAAGCTGCTGCGTCATCAGTATGCTTTTGATGGCCTCGCCATGACTGACGACCTCGATATGGGAGCGATTTTAAATGAGGTAACCTTCGAGCAGGCGATTCAAGAAGCAGTGCGTGCTGGAAATGATATCGTGATGATCTGCCATCGCATCGAAATGGTCGAACTCGCCCGCCAGCATCTCGAAGGCGTTGAGGCACCGGTCATCCACGATGCACTTATGCGAATCGAGAAGACCAAAAAGCGTCTTGTATCTCCTGACACGTTCGACCTCGACCGCTTTGCTTCCATCAACCGGGATATCTGGCAGTTGCGCATCGACACCTTGGGCGAGGAAAAAGCCAGAGTGCTCAGCGTTGAAGATGGTAAGAGGTCACCAGTGGAGCTTTACTGACGGTCAATCTCCAAAAAGCGAGCGGCGCTTTGGCGGTTGTCGGGGTGGCGCGACATCACGGCTGCCACCACCAAGCAATTTGGGAGACCATTTGGTATCTGCAACGGTGCCAGTCCCTCTGTAGGCGAGCAGCTCACTCAGCAAAAAAGTCGGAATGGCCAGCAGCCCCCGCACCCGCACCTCCGCATCAAAATCGATCTCATCCCGGATAATGTCGACCCTCCCTCTTGAAGTGATGCGGAAACTGGTCGTGAGGGCAACAAGATCCTTCGTGTTCAAAAAACCATCGGCAACCGTGAAATTGCAGGAGGCCTCCTTGGCGATGTTGTAGCCCGCGATGGGCTTGGGCAACACCGCTCCGAGCAGGGGCGTGAGCGGACCCAAAATGGGAACGGACATGAGATTTCCGTTCACGATGATGATGACACCGCTTCCGTTCAATGCCTTCCAATCGTTCATTCGACCGGTAAATTGGAGATGTCCGCTGAGATCGCCCTCGCTTGTATCGTCCTGTTTTGAGTAGTTTTGGGCGAATTGGCGAAAACTCAAGGCATCCAACCTGAGCTCGCCGGCATAAGGGTTCGGCTCGCGTGATTCATCGAGCTTTCCCTTCAATGTGATGCCGCCACCGAGGACCGCTGCCTTGATGTCAAAATCCACCTGATTGCCCCGCCCCAAGACCGCTGCAGTCACTCCGGTAAAAGGAAGACGTTTGCCAAAGACCTCATAAGGAAAAAGCCCGGCTGTAACGTCCACCCGGTAGTCCTTTACCTCAGGTTTGAGATCGGTTTGTCCCACTGCTCGAAGAGGGCGATCGTTCAAGCGGCCCTTCACATCAAAGCTGAGAACGCTGTTCTTGATCGTCAACTCACCATCGGGCGCATCGATGGTGTGATCCTCGCCGAACAGCTCATAATTTCCTCTGCCAGTGGGATTGCGGAAGTTCACCGTATAGTCGTTGAACTTCGGATCACGAATGCCGATGGTTCCATTTACCTTCACTTCCGTGCCATGGGTAAGTTGATACTTGGCGATGTGTGCGGCGGTTTTTGAGGCAAAACAGCGGAGGAGGTCAGCTGTGTCCGTGGCAGCCTGCACATGGGTCACCCTCACCCATTTCTCCTCATCGTTGAGGAAGATGTCCTCTGCCACCGCGGGTCCCGCAGGATGCTTGATTCGCACGTTGCGGAAATTTTGGAAGAACCCTTGAAAAGCGAGATCCGCTTCCATTTCATCCAAATAGACACCGTTGTAGCGAAACCGCCGCAGCAGGCCATGTCCGGAGTTCACTCCATCTTGGAGCACAAACGACGGTCCTTCGCCTGAGACACGCACGTCGATATGAGACTTTTCATCAAACTGGAAGCGCCGGATCACATCACGCGTCTTCTCGCGTAGGACAAACGGCAGCAGCACGTTTGGGTCCATGCGTAGAATGGCATCATACTTCACGCCTTGGGTGCGGTGCTGCATCAGCTGCATCAGAACCTGACCGGTCTTGTGCTTCAAAATGGCATCACGCACATAAAAGCCATCCTGATTCACACCAATGCTCGCGCTCAAGCCCTCAAAAATCGCCCCGCGACTGCCGAAGCGCTTGCAGTCTAGCCTGCCGGTGACTTCCGCCGGGAAGACCTGATCCTGCTTGGCTTTGCCCTTGTTTATCCCCGGATGCCAAAAACCTTCCAATGCGAGCTGAGGTGGCTCATAAAAAACCGCCTCCCGCAGGCCGTCGACATCGAAAAATGTTCGGGCAAGCGCCGGAATATCTGCGCTTGAGCTCAGTCGGAAACGAGCACTTTCTGCCCCTAGACGCCAAGTGGCTGTGGCTTCAATGCTGCCGAGATGGTCACTCAAATGCAGTCGCTTCAGGTCAATCAGGCCACCGTCATACTCGGCGTCGGCGATCCACTCCGTCCAAGTGTAGTCCTCGAAGCGCAAGTTCGAAGCGCGAAAGGAAAGGCCTGCCTTGAGTTCCTGCGGTTTATTCAGATCACCACTGACCTCAAGGCTGATCAGCGGCTTCTCTGGAGACTGAAAGCGCGCCAGCCAATCCAGCCCGTTTTGAATCTGCACGCGATGGTCACGCATGAGGCTTAGGCGTTTCAAGGCACTCTGGCGCGACTTTTCCGGTTGATCGTCCGGCTTTGGCAAGGTGAGCACGCCTCGGATGTCCAGCCGAATGCCCGAGAGAACTCCTTCCGCTTGCCGAATTTCCAGTTGGTTGCCATTGAGCACTGCCTTCGCATTGAAATCCTTCAGCTCGATCACCGTCTGCTCGGGCATCTGGGGATCGACCGGGAGCGCAATGCCCGCGTGGCTCAATTCCAAAGACTCCACGCTTACCTCCCCCTCCATCAGAAGGGCGAGATCCAGTGACACATTAAGCCGGTCCACCCGCGCGATTTCGTTGACTCGGGTAAAGTCATTGAAAAGCCGCACCTCCTTGGCAATGAGACCTCCAAATGGGCTGATGGTGAGCCGTTCGAAGTCGAGAAAGACACCATGTTTGGCTAGCTCACCCGTCACAAAGCCACGCCACCGCCGACTGAAGGACTCTGAATTCGAATACAATCCCACCGCCAGCACAAAACTGGCGATCAAAAGAAGGATCAGGCGACGGAGGAATCGGAACACGGGCCACGCAATAAAAGATGATGAGCCAAAAGATAAAAGATAAAAATGACTCAGCCAACGGAAGGTTCCGCTTAGATGCTAACCGGTTCTGTCAGATCCCCGAGACACGCCACATCCGATATCTTCGGCGACCGCAAGATTCATAATGGCATGACATGTCGCACCCCATTCATCTTCTGCCACTTGGCCGCTGAGCCCATCTGCTGCCACATCAAGAGCATTGAATCACTTCAGCTTAATGCCCAGATGGACTCGGAGATATTCCTCGAGTGCGCCTGCAAGCGTTTGAGCAAATCTTCTTCGGTGGGTGTCTGTGTCGCGCAAGCGAACACGGTTCGCCTCGAGCTGAAAACCTGTTGTGGGAGGCTTGCAATGCCTAGCGACCGTGTAGCCACCGCTGAAGTAAGGCTGATCCGGCACAGGCAATCGCGGGCTCGGTGTGGAGTGATAGCCGCGCGCCTCCAGCAGGGCTCCAAAACTGCATCTCCCCCGAAGAAGGTCCGAATAGGGCAAGTTCGAGCGACGCATCAGGTGCGCCAAGCTACTTTTTGCCACAAAATCCGGCGCATTGAGCCTTTCCAGAGGCTGGGAAAGATCTTCTGATTTGTGCAGGTAACCCAACTCCACCCGCTGTCCGGGATGGTTTTGCCCATGCATGTCAATCAGGAAGACCATGCCATGTCTCTTCACCTCCGCATCGCAAGCCTGTTCGATGAAATGATGATATTCCTCCCAACTTTTGGTGGCATCGGCATTACCCTGAGCCGCTTCATGGACTTCGCGATTGGGATCGAGCTTGCTACGGTGCAAATGGCTCAGGATCACATGGGGGCGATGGCCACCCAGCGCAGCAATTTCCTCCGCCACCGCCCTTGTGAGCTCCTGCGTATTGGCATCCTCGGTCGTCACACCGTAAAGGCGATTCGGAATGTCACTCGGCTTCAGCCTCCCACCGTGGGGCGAGCACAGAACCAAAGGCAAGTCGCCGGGCGTATGTTCGACATACCCCTTGGTC
>Ga0208783_10000497_pt1 | contig 24203 bp, 20 predicted proteins | sample DEB19_08_DNA_2_FD_184529 | JGI IMG/M metagenome (GOLD analysis project Ga0208783, IMG submission 184529) | Aqueous microbial communities from the Delaware River and Bay under freshwater to marine salinity gradient to study organic matter... | ecosystem: Environmental > Aquatic > Marine >...
GTAGCGGGCGCGGGCGATCGGGAAGGTCTCGGACGACCAGTTCGTGAGCGCGTAGAGCGGCGTCCCGCGCGCCCGCAGCTCGGCGAGGATCGCGACGCTCCCGGCGATCGGACCCCCGAGCATCCGCTCCCAGCCCGCGCGGTAGGCCTCGATCCGCGCCCGCTCCGCCGGGTGGCGCGCGACGAGCTCGGCGGTCGCCTCCGCCCAGGTCCGGCCCTCGTCCTGGCGGTGGTTCCAGGCGGGCGAGCAGACCTCCGCGAGGAAGCGCTCCATCGCGGGCTCGTCGCCCGGGAAGAGCTCCCGGTAGAGGTAGCGCGGATCCCAGTCGATGAGGACCGCGCCGAGGTCGAAGACGACGCTGATCGGGCGCTGCTGCTCCATCGGCGGCATGATGCACCCGATGCGCCAGATCTACCTCGCCGCCACCGGGATGAACCGCGGCAAGACGACCGTCGCGCTCGGCCTCTTCGCCGCGCTCCTGGACCGCGGCCACCGGATCGGCTTCATCAAGCCGGTCGGGCAGCGGACGGCGAGCGTGGACGGCGTCCCCGCGGACGAGGACGCGATCCTCGTGCGGAGCGTCTTCGGGCTCACGGACCCGCTCGGCACGATGAGCCCCGTCCACATCCCGCGCGGCTTCACGAAGGCGTTCATCGAGGGGACGGTCCCGGACGACCTCTCGCCGCGGATCGCCGCCGCCCACCGGGCGCTCGCCGCGACCCACGACCTCCTCCTCGTGGAGGGGACGGGCCACGCCGGGGTCGGTGCGGTCGTGGGGCTCTCCAACGCGGAGGTGGCGGCGCGGCTCCGCGCCCCCGCGGTGATCATCAGCGAGGGCGGCGTCGGCCGGCCGATCGACGAGATCGTCCTCAACCATGCCCTCTTCGCGCGGCGCGGGGTCCCGGTCGCGGGCGCGATCATCAACAAGGTCGAGATCGACGCCCAGCCATCCCTGCCGGGGATCCTGCGCAAGGGGCTCGCCCGCCACGGGATCCCCCTCCTCGGCACGCTGCCCTACCGGCCGCTCCTCTCGAACCCGACCCTCTCCATGCTCACCGACCAGATGCCCGGCGAGCTCGTCTCCCCGGGCGAGGATCCGGAGCGGGTCGTGGAGCACGTCGCGATCGGGGCGATGCAGGCCCGCCACGTCCTGGAGCGGATCGGGCCGGGGAGCCTCCTCATCGTGCCGGGGGACCGCGGCGACGTGATCCACGCCACGATCGCGGCCGCCCTCCGGGCGCGAGCGGCACGTGGCGAATCCCGGATCCTCGGTCGGATCCGCCGGCCGTCGGGGTTCGGCCGGAGCGGGACGGAGGGCCGGCGCGAGCTCGCCGGCTTCCTCTTCACGGGGGGCTACCGGCCCGCGGAGCGGGAGCTCGAGGCGCTCCGGCGCGCCGGGATCTTCGGCTACCTCGTGGCGGAGGACACCTACGCGGCCGCCTCGCGCGTCCACGACCTTCTCGTGAAGACGCACGCGGCGGACACCGAGAAGATCGCGGAGATCCGCCGGCTCGTGGCGGAGAACATCGAGATCGACCGGATCCTCCGCTGCTTCGCGCCCTGGGATCCGGCCGCGGCAGCCCTCCCCGGGGTGGCCGGCGGCGCCGTGGGCCGGGTCCGGGAGGTCCTCGGGCGCCTGCGGGGCTGAGCGGCGCTCAGCCGATCCGCTCGTTGTCGATGAGCCGGACCGCGCCGAAGCGGACGGCGAGCGAGAGGAGCGCCGATCCCTCCACGCGCTCCAGCTCCGCCATCGTCAGCGGGTCCGCCACGGAGACGTACTCGGGCTCGGCCAGCGGCTCGCCGGCGAGCGTCGCGGTCATCGCAGCCCGGAGCGTCTCCGCGGACCGCTCGCCACGGGCGTGGAGGGCGAGGGCCGCCATGAGGGCGCGATGGACGACCGGGGCGGCGGCCCGCTCCGCCGGCGCCAGGCGCACGTTCCGCGACGAGAGCGGCAGGCCGTCCGCCGCGCGCACCGTGGGGCAGCCGACGATCTCCACCGGCAGCCCGAGGTCGAGCGTCATCCGCTCCACGACCGCCAGCTGCTGGGCGTCCTTCCGCCCGAAGTAGGCGCGCGCCGGGAGGACGAGCCCGAGGAGGATCGCGACGACCGTGGCGACCCCCGCGAAGTGCCCCGGCCGGGCGGCACCCTCGAGCGGAGCCGCCACCGGCCCCACCTGCACGCTCGTCTGGAAGCCGGGCGGGTAGACATCGGCCGGCGCCGGGAGCCAGGCGAGCGCGGCGCCCTCGGCGGCGCACAGGGCAAGGTCCCCCGCCTCGTCCCGCGGGTAGCGGGCGAGGTCGTCCGGGGAGCCGAACTGGGTGGGGTTGACGAAGATCGAGACGACGGTCGCCGCGTCCCGTTCGCGCGAGGCGCGGATGAGCGATGCGTGACCCGCGTGGAGCGCCCCCATCGTGGGCACGAGGCCGAGCGGCCGGGGGAGCGCCGCCAGCGCGGCGCGCAGCTCCGCGCGCGTCCGGACGACCTGGGTCACCGCCGGCTCAGAGGTCCCGGTCGAGGGGGATCGGCGCGTCCAGGTCCGGCCGGTCCAGGGCGCCGGTCCCGAGGACGTCGGCGAGGATGGCGTCGTCCATCCGGACCGATTCCGCGGCCCCCGGGAAGCTCCCCGCTGCGACATCCGCAGCCCATCCGCGGACCGCGTCCGCGATCACGTTCTGGAGGTCCGCATAGCGCCGGGCGTGGCGCGGGATGAAGGTGCCCAGCCCGAGGATGTCCGTGATCACCTGGATCTGCCCGGAGCATCCGGCGCCCGCCCCGATCCCGATCGTGGGGATCCGGAGGCGCCGCGTGATCTCCGCCGCGAGCTGCTCGGGGACGAGCTCCAGGACGACCGCGAAGGCACCCGCCTCCTGGACCGCGAGCGCATCCGCCACGATCCGGCGCGCCTGGGCGCGGTCCTTCCCCTGGACCTTCGTCCGGCCACCCAGGCCGTGGAGGGACTGCGGCGTCCAACCGACATGGGCCATCACCGGGATCCCCGCGCGCACGAGCGCCTCGATCGCCGGGACGGCCGCCACGCCGCCCTCCAGCTTCACCGCCCCGACCCCCGCCTCGCGCAGGAAGCGGCCCGCGTTCCGGAGCGCCTCCTCCGGCGTGGCATAGCTGAGGAAGGGGAGGTCCGCCACGATGAGCGCGTGCTCCGTGCCACGGACGACCGCCCGCGCGTGGTGGAGCATCTCGTCCATCGAGACGCGGACGGTCGATTCGTAGCCCAGGACGACCTGGCCGAGCGAATCGCCGACGAGGAGGAGGGGGATCCCCGCCGCATCCAGGATCCGCGCCACCGGGTGGTCGTAGGCGGTGAGGCAGGCGATCGGGATGCCCTCGGCATGGAGGCGCGCGATCTCCGCGACCGTCACCCGCCGTGCCACGTTCCCTGCGCTCATCGTTCGCTCCCGTCCGCCGGCGCATCCGCTGCCGGCCTCTCCGCGGATTGTGCATCGAGCGCCGCGCGGACGGCGGCGATCCGGTCGAGGAGGCGGTCCGCGACCTCGCGCTTGGCGAGGAGGGGCCACGGCTCGGGCTCCCGGCCCGGGGTGACGAGCGTCACCCGGTTCGTCTCCGTCCCGAAGCCCGAGCCCGGCTCCGCCACATCGTTCGCCACGAGGAGGTCGACCCGCTTCCGGGCGGCCTTCTCCGGCGCTCGCGCAAGCGACCCCGTCTCCGCCGCGAAGCCGACGAGGACGGGGCGCGCGGACGGATCCGCGGCCCGTTCGGCGCGTCCATGGGCGAGCCCCGAGGCCTCCGCGAGGATGTCCTCCGTGGGCTCCAGCTCGAGCACGAGCCCCGCGCCCCGCGCGAGCTTCCCGTCCGCCACGGCACGGGGCCGGAAGTCCGCCACCGCCGCGGCCATGACGAGCGCATCGGCCTCCGGGAGCGCCGCGATCACCGCCATCCGCATCGCGGCCGCCGTGGGCGCCCGGACGATCGTGGCCCCGTCCGGGTCCGGCACGCTCGTCATCCCGAGGATCGCCGTGACCCGCGCGCCCCGCGCGAGCGCCGCCTCCGCGATCGCGACCCCCATCCGGCCCGTGCTCCGGTTGCCGATGAAGCGGACGGGATCGATCGGCTCGGCCGTGCCGCCCGCCGTGACCACGAGGTGGAGGCCGGCCAGATCGTCCCGGACCTCGCGTGCGGCGGGAGGCCGTCGCTCCGGGTCCGGCTCGCGGACCGGCCGCCCCGCGAGCGCGCCGACCACCGCGCCCAGGATCGCGGCGGGCTCGGCGAGCCGTCCGCGCGCCACCTGGCCGGAGGCGAGGGGGCCGGTCTCCGGCTCCACGATCGCGTAGCCGAAGCCGCGCAGGCGCTCCACGTTCCCCTGGGTCGCGGGGTGGAGGTACATCTCGCCGTCCATCGCCGGCGCCACGATCACCGGCGCGGTCGTGGCGAGGCAGGTCGCGGTGACGACATCGTCCGCGAGGCCGTTCGCCATCGCGCCCAGCCAGCGTGCCGTGGCGGGCGCCACCACCACCGCATCCGCGCTGTCCGCCGCGACGATATGCCCGATCCGGCGGTCCGGAAGGAGCTCCAGGGGGTCGAGCATCACCGTCCGCCGGGTGAGCGTCTCCAGCGTGAGCGGCCCGATGAAGGCGGTGGCGGTCCGGCTCATCGCGACCTGGACCTCGGCCCCCGCGGCGATCAGGAGGCGCGCCAGCTCGGCGGCCTTGTAGGCGGCGATCGAGCCGGTGATCCCGAGGACGATCAGCCGGCCCGCGAGGGGCCGCTCCATCCCGCCGCTCACGCCGCCACCGGCTGCTGCGCAGCGACGAGGGCACCGAGCGCGCGGAGAAGGAGCTCCGGCTCCACCCGGTCCGCCACCGGGCCGAGGCCGGGACCCGCGGGCGCGGTGAGGAGCTCGGCCATCCAGGGAAGGGCGGTGATCCCGCCCGTCGCGATGAGGTGCGGCCGCTCCGTGAGGCCGAGCTCGGCGGCCTGGCGCGCCGCGATCTCGCGGATCGCCCCGATCTGCCCGAGGAGGACGCCGGCGCGGATCGCCTCCTCCGTCCCTCGGCCGGCGGCCCGCTCGGGTGCGGCGAGGGGGACCTCCGGGAGGAGCGCCGCCGCCCGGGCGAGCGCCGCGAGCGCGAGGCCCGCTCCGGGGAGGATCGCGCCGCCGCGGAAGTCGCCGTCCGGTCCCACGAGGTCGACCGTCGTCGCCGTGCCCAGGTCCGCCACGATCACGGGCGACCCGGCGAGCTCCCGGGCCGCCCACGCCGCGAGGAGGCGGTCCGCCCCGGGGCGCGCCGCCACGGGGAGCGCGGAGGGGAGGGGGATCGTCTCGCGCGTGGCGATGAGGAGGGAGAGGCCGGCATGGTCGCAGGCCTCCCGGACCGCCTCGGTCCAGGCCGGGACCACGGAGACGAGCGCGACGCGCGCCACCGGCCCCCCGATGCCCGAGATCCGCGCCGCGAGCGCGACCGGATCCGGCGGTGGGCCGGGGAGGCGCACGACCGGGCCGACCCGGCCCGCGATCACCGGTGCGAGCTTCGCCGCGCTGTTCCCGGCGTCGATCGCCACGACGGGACCCTCGGCCTCGGTTCGGACGGTCGCGTGCTGGCGCATCCGCCGATGATAGGGCGCCCCGCCCCGGGGGAGCCCGCGCTGAGCCGCGTGCGCTACCATCCACCCGCCGGGGCGCCGCCCCGCCCCCCTCGGAGGTCATGGGTGTCGAGCCAGGGTCACGCGAAGTTCTTCGTGAACAGCGGCCTGGTCTCCAGCCCGGTGGATATCTACCACCTCCTCCGCCCCCTCCTGCGCCAGACGGTCGCCTACCGCTACCTGCGGGCCGGCACGCTCGTCTCGTCCGGAACGGGCTGGGTCGAGCGGCTCGTCATGGAGCGCCCGGACGTCTCCACCTTCTTCACGCCGCTCTCCGTGTGCATCAACGTCGACTCCTGGGAGCACCTGGAGTTCGAGACGCGGCCGGACCAGCTCGTCACGTACACGCTCGTCCAGGGGGATGAGCGGGTGCGCATCGACTACGCGCCGGTGGTGCGCGAGGAGGACGAGCCGGAGCAGCAGGCGCTCCCGCTCGAGCCCACCGTCCGCTACATCCAGATGACCCTTGCCGCGCTGGATGACGACGGTGGCGGGGATCCGGTCGAGGACGGCGACGATCTGCCGGGGGAGCCGGGCTGAGCCGCTCCGGCGTCCGGCGCGCGGCCGGGACGCTCCCGCCCTTCGAGCGGACCGTCCTGCCGGGCGGGCCGCGCGTGATCAGCGCACGGATCCCCGGGACGCGCGCGCTCTCCGTCGCGGTCCACGTCCCGGTCGGGGCGCGCCACGAGCGGCCGGAGGAGGCGGGGATCGCCCACTTCCTCGAGCACGTCACCTTCCGCGGGACCCGGGACTGGCCCACCTCGCGGATCCTCTCGGAGGCGATCGAGGGCGTCGGCGGGACGACGAACGCGGCCACGGACCGCGACTCCACCGTCTACTGGGCCCGCCTCCCCGTCCGCGAGGCCGAGCTGGCGATCCGCCTCCTCGGAGACCTCGTCGCCCGGCCGATCCTGGCGGATGCGGAGATCGCCCGGGAGCGCGAGATCATCGTGGAGGAGATCCGCTCCTACCGGGATGACCCCTCCCAGCACGTCTTCACCCTCTGGGACGGAGCCTGGTTCGGCCCCGGCCCGATGGGCCGGGAGATCGCGGGCGAGGAGGACGGGGTCCGCGGGCTCCCCGCGGAGCGGATCCGCGCCTTCTGGAAGGCGGGCTATGCGCCCGGCGGCCTTGTCGTGGCCGCCGCGGGGGACCTGCCGCACGACCGGATCGTGGAGCTCGTCCGGGATGCGATCGGGAGCGGCGACGCGCCGCCCGTCCCGTGGGAGCCGGTCTCCGGCGATCTCCCCGTCACGCGCGTCGTCACCGAGGCCCGCCCCACGCAGCAGGCCCACCTCGCGATCGGCCTCCCGGCCCTCCGGCGCGATCACCCGGACCAGTGGGCGATGGAGCTCCTCACCACCGTGCTCGGAGAGGGGAGCTCCTCGCGCCTCTTCCTCTCCGTCCGCGAGGAGGCGGGGCTCGCCTACGACATCCACGCCTTCCAGGCGGACCACGCCGACTGCGGCACCCTCCAGGTCTATGCCGGCGTCGACCCCGCGGACATGCCGCGCGCGGTCGCGGCGATCCTCGCCGAGCTCGCCCGCCTGCGGGACGAGCCGGTCCCGGCGGCGGAGCTGGAGAAGGCCCGCCGCTACCTCATCGGGCGTCTCGAGCTGCGCCTCGAGGAGAGCCGCGCGATGGCCGCCTGGCTCGGCGCCCAGGAGGCGCTCCATGATCGCGTCCACACCCTGGACGAGGCGATCGCTGCGCTCCGTGGCGTCACCCCCGATGATGTGACCCGGCTTGCCGGCGTGCTCTTCCGGGATGAGGGGCTCTGCCTTGCGGCGGTCGCCCCCCGGGGTGCGCTCCGCGGGCTGGACCGGGCGCTCCGGCTGCCCTGATCGGGAGGTGACGATGGACGCACGGATGACGGACGGGCGGCTCGCGCGTCTCCACCTGCGCGGCGGCCTCGTCGCCCTCGCCCGGGCCGAGCTCGAGCAGATGGCCGGCGCCGGGACCCTGGACCGTGATGCCCTCGCCGACCTGGCGGAGGTCCGCTGGCGTCATGGGGACCTCGTGGGGGCCGCCGAGCCCGCGGCCGCGCATCTCGGGGCGGGTGGCCGTGACCCGATCGCCTTCGTCGTCGTGGCGCAGCGTGCGGATCGCGACGGCCGGATCGGCGATGCCCGCCGGGATGCCGCGCACGTCCACGAGCGGGTGGGTGCCGGCCTGGACCGCCTCTTCGCGGGCGAGGAGCGCAGCGCCGTCTGGCCCGCGGAGCTCCCCGGCTGGATGGATACGGGCGCCCGCGACCCCGGCCGCTACGGTCTTCTCGCGGGGGGCCGCGAGGTCGCCGACCCGCCGCCCGGCGCCTGGACGCTCCTCCCTCCGCCCGCCCAGCGTGCCGCCGCCGCCCCGGCGGGTGGGCCGGTCAGCGTCGCCTCCACGGCCGCCCGGGTCGCGGCGGGCCGCGCCGCCGGCCGGGAGCTGGAGCGCGCCGAGGCCGATCTCGCCGCGGGCTCCCTGGAGCGGGCGACCGCCCGGCTCGCCGTCGTCCTGCGCACGGACCCGGCGCTCGCCCCCGTCATCCTGTCGCTCGCCGACCGCATCGCCGGTCGTGCGGGTCCTGCCCATCCCGGCGCCGTGGCGCTCCAGCTCCTTCGCGGGGACGCGTATCGCGGCCTCGGACGGGAGGTGGAGGCCCGTGCCGCGTGGGACGAATCCCTGCGTGCCCTGGAGGCACGCGCCATCCCCAAGGAGACCGCGTGACGGAACGGACCCTCATCCTCATCAAGCCGGACGGCGTCCAGCGCCAGCTCGTCGGACGGATCATCGACCGCTACGAGCAGCGCGGCCTGAAGATCGTCGGGCTGAAGCTCGTGCGCGTGGAGCGCGCTCTCGCCGAGGCGCACTACGCGGTCCACCGCGAGCGCCCCTTCTTCGGGGAGCTCGTCGACTTCATCGTCTCCTCGCCGCTCGTGGCGATCGCGCTGGAGGGCCCGAACGCCGTGGCGATCTGCCGCGCGATCAACGGCGCCACGCGCCCGCACGAGGCCGCCCCCGGATCGATCCGCGGCGACTTCGCCCTGGACACCGGGAAGAACCTCGTCCACGCCTCGGATAGCGTGGAGAACGCCCAGGGCGAGCTCGCCCTCTGGTTCGCCCCCGGCGAGCTCCAGGCGTGGGATCGCTCCACGGACGGCTGGATCCTCCCCGGCTGATCCCCGGCGCGCGGGCGCTCGCTGCGCCCGCGCGTCCCCGCGCCGCGCCAGAGCCGCTACACTTCCCGCGGTCCGGCGCCGCACGCCGCCCGGGTCTGCCCGTGCCGCGTGTCCGCTCCGCCCGTGCCTGACGGACGCACGGGGGAGATGAGCCCGCCCTGCGGGTCGGCGGCAGTCCGGATCGCACGCCTTCAGGGCCCTGCCGGGGCCGGGGCGCCACAGGCAGGAGGCTGAGAGCCGGATCGTGGGCGAAACGATCAACTGGATCATCCCCATCGCGGGCGTAGCCGCGGTGCTCTTCGCGCTCTATCTTGCGCGCGATGTCCTCTCCCGGGACAAGGGTCCCCAGGCGATGCAGGACGTCGCGAGCACGATCTTCGAGGGTGCGGTCGCCTTCATCCGGCGCCAGTACACGACGATCGGCATCCTCGCGCTCCTTGGTGCGCTCGTCATCGGCGCGATCATCGCGCTCGTCGAGACCCAGGAGGTCGCGGATACGAGCGTCTACGGGATCGAGCTCGGCGTCCGGACGGGCGTCGCGTTCCTCGTGGGTGCGATCTGCTCGATGCTCTCGGGCATCATCGGCATGTACATCAGCGTCCGCTCGAACCTCCTCACGGCGGCTGCCGCGCGCCACAGCCTCGTCGGCGCGGTCCAGACCGCGATGCGCGGCGGCGCCGTCTCGGGCTTCCTTGTCGTCGCCCTCTCGCTCCTCGGCGTGTGGGGCATCTTCGCGGCCTTCGGCGGCCTCGAGGGTGGCGAGGCCACCGCGCAGGCGCCCTTCCTCATCGTCGGCTTCGGCTTCGGCGCATCCTTCGTCGCCCTCTTCGCCCAGCTCGGCGGCGGGATCTACACCAAGGCCGCGGACGTCGGCTCCGACCTCGTCGGCAAGGTCGAGGCAGGGATCCCCGAGGATGACCCGCGGAACGCGGGCGTCGTCGCGGACCTCGTCGGCGACAACGTCGGCGACTGCGCCGGCCGTGGTGCCGACCTCTTCGAGTCGACCGCCGCCGAGAACATCGGCGCGATGATCCTCGGTGTCGCGGCGTACAAGATCGCCGAGTCCGCCGGCTGGCCGAACCCGACCGCGTGGATCTTCTTCCCGCTCGTCGTCCGCGCCTTCGGCCTCCTCGCGACGATCGTCGCGATGTACTTCGTCCGCGGGTCCGAGGACGAGGACCCGATGAACATCCTCAACCGCGGCTACTGGGCCACCACGATCCTCTCGGTCGTCGGCCTGGGCATCACGACCTACGTGATGATGAACACGGGCGTCGCCACCGGTGCGAACGGGATCCCCGCGTGGATCTGGTTCTTCGCCGCCGGCATCGTGGGCCTCATCACGAGCATCGCGTTCGTCTACATCACCCAGTACTACACCGCCGGGGCCTGGCGTCCGGTGAAGGAGATCGCGGAAGCCTCCAAGACCGGCCCCGCGACGAACATCATCTCCGGCACCGCGGTCGGCTTCGAGACGACCTTCGTCACCGCGATCACGATCGGCATCGCGCTCCTCGCCAGCCACTGGCTCGGTGAGCAGGCGGGCCTGGTGAACGAGAACGGCCACAACGTCGGTGGCATCTTCGGCACCGCGGTCGCCACGATGGGCATGCTGATGACCACCGCGTACATCCTCGCGATGGACACCTTCGGCCCGATCACGGACAACGCGGGCGGGATCGCCGAGTTCTCCAAGTCGGAGGCCGGCGCCCGCGAGATCACGGACCGCCTGGATGCGGTCGGCAACACGACGAAGGCGCTCACGAAGGGCTACGCGATCGCGTCCGCCTCGCTCGCCGCCTTCCTCCTCTTCAGCGCCTACATCGACAAGGTCAACCTCATCCTCGAGCGCCAGGGCAAGGCGCTCATGGAGGCGGTCAACCTCGCGGACGTGCGCGTCTTCGTGGCGGCCTTCCTCGCCGCGATGCTCGTCTACTTCTTCAGCTCGCTCGCGATCCGCGCGGTGGGCAAGACGGCCCAGGCGATCATCGTCGAGGTCCGCCGCCAGTTCCGGGAGATGCCCGGGATCATGGACTACACCCAGCGCCCGGACTACGCGCGCGTCGTGGACATCACCACGCGGGCTGCCCTCCGGGAGATGATCCTGCCGGGTGCCGTCGCGGTGGCCTTCCCGATCATCGTCGGGCTCCTCCTCGGCTACGAGGCGGTCGCGGGGATGCTCATGGTGGGCACGATCGCGGGCGTTCTCCTCGCCACCTTCCTGAACAACGCAGGCGGGGCGTGGGACAACGCGAAGAAGTACATCGAGTCGGGCAACCTGAAGGATGCCGCCGGTGCCGTCCTCGGCAAGCGCACGGATGCGCACGCTGCAGCGGTCGTCGGCGACACCGTGGGCGACCCGTTCAAGGACACGGCGGGCCCGTCCCTCCACGTCCTCGTCAAGCTCCTGGCGACGATCACCCTCGTGTTCGCGCCGCTCTTCATCCGCTAGGGTCGGACGGGCCGGGCCCCACCGGGCGCCCGGCCCACCCACGGCATGGAGCTGATCCTCGCGGCGATCCTGATCGGGATCGTCCAGGGCCTCACGGAGTTCCTGCCGGTCTCCTCGTCCGCGCACCTCACGATCCTCCCGCCCCTCCTGGGGTGGGAGGATCCTCTTTTGAACAGCGCCTCCTTCGTCGTCATGCTCCACGTGGGCACGCTCGCGGCGCTCCTCGTCCACTTCCGGCGCGACCTCGTCGTCCTCGCCGGCGCGGGCATCGCGATCCTCCGAGAGCGACGGATCGGGGAGGTCCCGGAGCGGAGGCTCGTCCTCCTCCTCGCCCTCTCCGTCATCCCCGCCGCCGTCGTGGGCGCGCTCTTCGAGGACGTCATCGAGACGCTCTTCCGGGAGCGGCTCGTCACGATCCCCGTGATCCTCGCGGTGGGTGCGCTCCTCCTCTGGCTCGCGGAGCGGGTCGGCCGCCGCGACCGCGGGATGACCGAGCTCGGTGCCCGCGGCGCGCTCGGCATCGGGTTCGCCCAGGCGCTCGCCCTCGCGCCGGGGATCAGCCGGTCCGGGATCACGATCGCGGCCGGCCTCTTCCTCGGCCTGCGGCGCCAGGACGCCGCGCGCTTCGCCTTCCTGATGGGGATCCCGATCATCGCCGGGGCCGGGCTCTGGAAGGCCCGCGAGATCGTCGCGACCCCCCCTGCGCCCGATGAGCTCGCCGCGCTCGCGGCCGGGATGCTCGCGGCAGCGATCTCCGGCCTCATCGCGATCCGCACGCTTCTCCGCTACCTGCGCGACCACTCGCTCGGGATCTTCATCGCCTACCGGCTCGTGGCCGCGGCGATCCTTCTCGTCCTGATCCTCGCGACGGGCCGCTAGGGGCAGGGGAGGGGCCCGCGCCGGTTGACGCTCCGGAGCGGGTCGCCGTACACTTTCCTTTCCTGTCCGCCGCCCCGTTCGCGGTCCGGCACCGGACGCTCCCCGACCCGTGACCGTGCCGCCCGCACGGACGCGACCTTGGAGACCTCAGCTTGAACAAGCCCGCGTACATCTCCCGAGAAGGTCTGGAGAAGCTCCGCGCCGAGCTGGACGAGATGGTGAACGTCCGCCGTCCGGAGGTCGCCGCGCGGATCGCGGAGGCCAAGGAGCACGGGGACATCTCGGAGAACGCCGAGTACGAGGACGCCAAGAACGAGCAGGCCTTCATCGAGGGCCGGATCCAGACGCTCGCGTCGCTCATCAAGAACGCGGTCCTCATCGACGAATCCCACTCCACCACCCACGTGCAGATCGGCTCCACGGTCGTCCTGCGGGGTGCGACCGGGGACGAGACCTACGCGATCGTCGGCTCCACGGAGGCCTCTCCGGCGGATGGCCGGATCTCCAACGAGTCGCCCGTGGGCCGGGCCGTCCTCGGCAAGCGGAAGGGTGACCGGGTGACCGTGGTGGTCCCCGCCGGCGATCTCGTCTACGAGGTCGTGGAGATCCGATAGCCGGCACCGGTCCGGGAAGGGAGCGCCGCCATGTTCTGGGCGGATGAGCTGGCCGCCTCGCTCGAGGGGCCGCAGGTCGTCAACGATTCCAAGACGCCGTCCGGCACGGTCCACGTGGGGAGCCTCCGCGGCGTCGTCCTCCACGATGCGATCGCGCGGGCGATCGCCGAGCGCGGTCTCCCGGTCGAGTTCCGCTATGGCGTGGATGACCTCGACCCGATGGACGCCCAGGCGCTCCTCACCCCGGATGCGGTGGACCGCTACATGGGCGTCCCCCTCTCCGTCGTGCCGGCACCCGAGGGGAGCCCGGCGGAGAGCTACGCGCGGCACTTCGTGGGGGAGCTCTTCATGGGCACCTTCGCCGGCCTCGGGATCCACCCCACGATCTACTGGATGAGCGACCTCTACCGCGACGGGACGATGGATCGCTTCATCCGCGCCGCCCTGGACGAGGCACAGCTCGTGCGCGAGATCTACCTGCGCGTGAGCAGGGTCGAGAAGGCCCCCGGCTGGCTCCCCGTCTCCGTCATCTGCGAGGCGTGCGGAAAGATCGGCACCACGCTCGCGTCGGACTGGGACGGAGAGACGGTCGCCTATGCCTGTCTGCCCGAGTACGTGACCTGGGCGCGGGGCTGCGGCCACTCCGGCCGGGTCGTCCCGGCGGCGGGCCGTGCCAAGCTCCCCTTCAACGTGGACTGGGCGGCCAAGTGGACCCTCTTCGGGGTCACCGTGGAGGGCTGCGGGAAGGACCTCGCCACCCGCGGCGGGTCCCGCGACCGGACGGATGCGATCAGCCGCGAGCTCTTCCGCCGCGAGCCCCCGCTCAACGTGCCCTATGAGTTCCTGAACATCGGCGGCCGGAAGATGTCCACCTCCAAGGGCCGCGGCGCCGCTGCCCACCAGATGGCGGAGCTCATCCCGGCGGAGCTCCTCCGCTTCCTCTTCCTGCGCCACCAGCCGCGCCGCGCGATCGAGTTCGATCCGGAGGGGGACACGATCCCGGGGCTCTTCGATGAGTTCGACCGGATCGCGGCCGCCGTGGCCGGACGCCCGGTGAGCGGCCAGCTCCCGGCGGACCCGGAGCGGATCTTCCGCGCCAGCCTGCTGGACCCGGCCGCGGACGCCGCGGTGGAAGCCGGTCGCTTCCGCCCCCCCTTCCGCCACCTTGCGCTCCTCGTCCAGGTCCCCGGCGTGGATGTGGCCGCGCGGATGGCCGCCGAGAAGGGTGCGCCACTGGATGCGGCGGAGCAGGCGATCCTCGAGGAGCGGACGCGGATCGCCCGGCTGTGGCTCGAGACGCTCGCCCCGGACCGGTACCGGATCGCCGTCCGGGAGGACCTCCCGGAGGAGGTGGCGGCGCTCACGGAGGCGCAGCGGATCGTCCTCCGCGACCTGGGCACGATCGCCGCGGACGAGCAGCCCACCACCGGAGACACCTGGCAGGACTGCATCTTCCGTGCGGCCCAGGCGCGCGGTGTCTCCTCGGGTGACGCCTTCGCCGCGGTCTACGCCGCCTTCCTCGGCCGGGCGAACGGCCCGCGCGCCGGATGGCTCCTCGCGAGCCTGGACCCGGCGTGGGTCGGCGGGCGCCTGGCCGCAGCGGCGGAGGTGACGGCATGAGCGTCGGGATCCAGCGGCTCCGCGAGGACGCCGAGACCGTCCGGCGCGGTGCGATCGCCAAGGGCGAGGACCCCACGCTCGTGGACCGCGCGATCGCGCTGGACGTGGAGCGGCGGGACGCCCAGGGGAAGGCGGACGCGCTCCGCGCCGAGAAGAAGGCGACGAGCGAGCGGATCGGCGCCGCGATCAAGGCGGGTGCTGCGCCCGGTGGGCCGGAGGTCGCGGAGCTGCGTGCCCGCTCCGTCGAGCTGGATGCGCGGATCGGCGCCCTGGACGTGACGGTGGATACCGTCGCCACGGAGCTCGATGACCTTCTCCTCCGGATCCCGAACCCGCCGGACCCGGATGTCCCGGTGGGTGGAGAGGAGGCGAGCGTCATCGTGCGCTCCTGGGGCGACCCCCTCCCGCACACGGAGGAGGGCCCCGGCGGGGTCCGGATCCGGCGCCCCCACTGGGAGGTGGCCGAGGAGCTGGGGATCATCGATCTCGCTGCCGGCGCCAAGATCGCCGGGTCCGGCTTCCCGCTCTACCGGGGCGCGGGCGCCGCGCTCCAGCGGGCCCTCATCGACTTCTTCCTGGACGTCCACACGCGCGAGAACGGGATGACGGAGGTCTGGCCGCCCGTCGTCGTGAACACCGCGTCGGCGCGCGGGACCGGGCAGATCCCGGACAAGGAAGACCAGATGTACGTCATCACCCGGGACGAGCTCTATCTCGTCCCCACCGCCGAGGTGCCGGTGACGAACATCCACCGCGACGAGATCATCGAGGCGGACCGCCTCCCGATCCGCTACGTGGCGTACACCCCCTGCTTCCGGCGCGAGGCGGGCGCGGCAGGCGCCAGGACCCGCGGCATCCTCCGCGTCCACCAGTTCGACAAGGTGGAGATGGTCTGCTTCGAGCGGCCGGACGCGTCCGGCGCGGCGCTCGAGTGGCTGACCGCCTGCGCGGAGACGCTCCTCCGCCGGCTCGGGCTCGCCTACCGCGTGAAGCTGATGGCGACCGGCGATATGGGCTTCACCCAGGCCAAGAAGTACGACCTCGAGGTCTGGGCTCCCGGCGTGGAGGACTGGCTCGAGGTCAGCTCCGTCTCGAACTTCCGCGACTACCAGGCGCGCCGGATGGCGATCCGCTGGCGGCCCGAGCCCGGTGCGCGGCCGGAGATCCTCCACACGCTGAACGGCTCCGGGCTCGCGCTCGCACGGGTCGTCGCCGCGATCCTCGAGAACGGGCAGCAGCCGGACGGGAGCGTCGTCGTCCCGGAGCCGCTGCGGGCGCGTCTCGGAGCGCGACTCGGCGGCTGAGCCGGACCGCTCGCCCCGCCCGGGCGCCTGTGGCACGATGCGGCACGGAGAGGTGGCCGAGCGGTCGATGGCAGCGCTCTTGAAAAGCGCAGGGCTCACGCCCCGTGGGTTCGAATCCCACCCTCTCCGCCACCCCCTCCGGTTGACGCTCGGCACCCCCGCGCCTAGACTCCAAGGGAACGCCGGACGACCCCCGCGGGCTCTCTCCCGCACCGTCCGGCCAGGGACCGTCCGCTCATCCCGTCGGGGGGATCGGCCGGTCCGTTCTTCTTGTCAGGGGATAGAGCCGCACGTGACCGATCCCGTCCAGGGCGCCCTTGCCTCCGTCGTCGGTGGGAAGCACCTGAGCGCCGCCGATGCCGAAGCCGCGCTCGGAGCGATCCTCGATGGCGCCACGAGCCCGGTCCTCATCGCCGCCCTCCTCGTCGCGCTCCGCGTCCGCGGCGAGCAGCCCGCGGAGCTCGCCGGCTTCGTGCGCGCCCTGCGGGCGCGCGCGATCCCCGTGGATGCCCCGGCCGGGACGGTGGACACCTGCGGCACCGGCGGCGACCACTCGTCCACCTTCAACGTCTCCACCGCGGTCGCGATCGTCGTCGCGGGCGCCGGCGTCCCGGTCGCCAAGCACGGCAACCGGGCCGTCTCCTCCACCTCGGGGAGCTCGGATGTCATCGCGGCGCTCGGGATCCCCATGGAGTCCACGGCCGAGGAGGCCGGGACGGCGCTCCACGAGGACGGCTTCGCCTACCTCCACGCCCCCAGCTTCCATCCCGGGATGAAGCACCCCGGCCCGGTCCGCCGTGAGCTCGGCATCCGGACCGCCTTCAACCTGTGCGGGCCGCTCGCCAACCCCGCCGGGCCGCGCCGGCAGCTCGTCGGCGTCGCGGATGCCGCCGTCGCCGCCACCGTCGCGGAGGCGCTCCGGATCCTGGGTAGCGAGCGTGCCTTCGTCGTCCATGGCGCCGGCCTGGACGAGCTCCCGCTCGACGGAGAGGGCGTCATCCACGACGTCCGTCCCGAGGGCGTCACCGTGCGCACCGTCACCCCGGAGCAGGTCGGCCTCCGCTCCGCCCCGCGGAGCGCGCTCGTCGTCTCCGGCCCGGACGAGAGCGCCGCCCGCATCCGGGCGATCCTCGCGGGGACGGAGACGGGTCCGGCCCGGGACATCGTCGCCCTCAACGCCGGCGCGGCCCTCGAGGTCGCGGGCCGTGCGGGAAGCCTCGGCGAAGGGGTCGCCCTCGCCCTCACCACGATCGCCTCGGGCGCCGCGCAGCGGATGCTCGATCGGATCCGCGCCCGTTCGGGCGCCCAGGAGGAGCGCGCATGAGCGGATCGCGCCGGGTCACCGGCTCCGTCGTCCGGGAGATCGCGGACCGCCGTCGCGCGGACCTCGAGTCCGAGCTCGGCTCGGTCACCGCCCGGGAGCTCCTCGCGCGCGCCCGCCACGCGCCCGCCGTCCGGCCGATCGCGGACCGGCTCGGCCAGCCGGGGATCCACCTCATCGCGGAGATCAAGCGCCGCTCTCCCTCCGCCGGCCTCCTTCCCGGCGGGGAGCTGGACGTCGCCGCTCGTGCCCGTGCCTACGAGGCGGGTGGTGCCGCCGCGATCTCCGTCCTCGTCGAGCCCCACTCGTTCGGCGGCTCGATCGCGGACCTTGCCGCGGCGCGGGCCGCCACCAGCCTCCCGATCCTCGCCAAGGAGTTCGTCGTCGATCCGCGCCAGCTCCCGTGGCTGCGTGCCGCGGGGGCGGACCTCGTCCTCCTCCTCGCCTCGCTGCACCGGCCCGCGGCGCTCGCGCGGCTCGTCCGCCAGGCGCGCGACCTCGGGATGGAGCCGCTCGTGGAGGCGCACGACGATCGGGAGCTGGATGCCGCGCTCGCCTCGGACGCGCGGCTCATCGGGATCAACAACCGGGACCTCCGCACGCTCGCGGTGGACCCCGAGACCTGCCTCCGGCTCCGGCCCCGCGTCCCCGGTGACCGGCTCGTCGTGGCCGAATCCGGCCTGCGCGACAGCGCCACCGTCCGGCGCTGGCGGGCGAACGGCTTCGACGCGATGCTCGTGGGCGAGGAGCTGATGCGCAGCGGGTCGGAGCCCGCCGCGGTGAGCGCACGGACCGCGACGCTCGTGGCGGCAGGACGCCAGCCGGCCCCCGGCGAGGACCCGGCCACGGATGGGCGCCGCGCCTGGGTGAAGGTGTGCGGCGTCACGGATGCCGCCGGGACGCGGGCGGCGATCGCCGCGGGCGTGGATGCCATCGGCCTCAACCTCGTCCGGGGCACCCGCCGGGCCCTGGAGCCCGCCGAGGCTGCTGCGCTCGCCGCGGTCATCCGCGAGGCGCCGCCCGCGATCCGGCCCCGGGTCGTGGCGGTCGTCGCGGAGCCGGATCCCGAGGTCGCCACCGCGCTCGCGCAGAGCGTCGGCGCGGAGATCGTCCAGCTCCATGGGGACGAGACCCCCGAGGCGGCTGCCCGGATCCCCCTCCCGATCATCCGCGCGATCCGGATCCCCGCGGCCGGGAGCGAGAGCGCTGCGGATGCCGCGGATGCCCTGATCGCCGAGGCCCGGCGCTGGCTCGCGCTGCCGAACCTCCTCCACCTCATCGTGGATGCCGCCCACCCCACGCTTCCGGGCGGGACCGGTCGCGGGGTGGACCGCGCGCTCGCCGCCGCGGTCGCCCGTGAGGTCCCGGTCATCCTCGCGGGTGGGCTGGATGCCGCGAACGTGGCGGAGTCGCTCCTCGCGATCCCCGCGATCGGCGTGGACGTGGCGGGCGGGACCGAGGCCACCGGCCGCGCCGCCCTCGACCGCCGCGGCCGGCCGCGCAAGGACCCCCTCCGGGTCGCCCTCTTCGCGAAGCGCGCCCGCGCGGCGCGGATGGACCTTCCCGTCGTCCCCTTCCGGCCGACGCCGGTCGATCCGGGGCTCATCGAGCCGGATGCGCGCGGACGCTGGGGCGTCACCCGCCGCTTCGGCGGTCGCTTCGTGCCCGAGACGCTCATGGCGGCGCTCCTCGGCCTCGAGGCGGCCTATCTCGAGATCCGCGAGGAGCCGGCCTACTGGGCGGAGCTGCGCGAGCTCGGGCGGCGCTATGTGGGCCGTCCGACCGCCCTCTACCGCGCGGACCGCCTCGCAGCGGAGCTCGAGCGCCGGGCCGGCCGGGCGCCGGGCCGTCTCCGGATCTACCTCAAGCGGGAGGACCTCTCCCACACCGGCGCGCACAAGATCAACAACGCGCTCGGCCAGACGCTCCTCACCCGGCGGCTCGGCAAGTCGCGCGTCATCGCCGAGACGGGCGCCGGCCAGCACGGGGTCGCCACCGCCACGGCGTGCGCCCTCCTGGACCTCGAATGCGTCGTCTACATGGGCGCTGAGGATATCCGCCGCCAGGCACCGAACGTCCTCCGGATGCGGGCCCTCGGCGCGGAGGTCCGCCCGGTCACCTCCGGGACCGCGACCCTCAAGGACGCGGTGAACGAGGCGATGCGCGACTGGGTGACGAACGTCGCCACCACGCACTACGTCCTCGGATCCGCCGTCGGACCCCACCCGTACCCGGCCCTCACGCGCGATCTGCAGCGCGTGATCGGGGACGAGGCGGCCGGTCAGATGCTCGCCACGGAGGGTCGTCTCCCGGACGCGGCGCTCGCCTCGGTCGGTGGCGGCTCGAATGCGATCGGCCTCTTCGCGCGCTTCATCGGTGAGCCGGGTGTCCGGCTGATCGGGGTGGAGGCGGGCGGCGAAGGGCTCGCCGCGCGGCACGCCGCAGCGCTCGCGGGCGGCTCCCCGGGCGTCCTCCACGGCTCGATCTCCTACCTCCTCCAGGATGCGGATGGCCAGGTGGAGGAGGCACACTCGATCTCCGCCGGCCTCGACTACCCCGGGATCGGCCCTCAGCACTCGGCGCTCTACGAGGCGGGCCGGATGGAGATCCTCTCGGCCACGGACGACGAGGCCCTGGAAGGGATCCGCGTCCTCACCCGGACGGAGGGGATCCTGCCCGCGCTCGAGCCCGCGCACGCCATCGCCGCGCTCGGGACGTGGCTCACGGGGAGCACCCACCTCGCCCCGCTGGCACCGGACGCGCTCGTCCTCATCGGCCTCTCCGGTCGCGGGGACAAGGACATCGCCGCGATCGCCGACCGGCTCGCCGCCGGATGGGAGGAGCCCAGGTGAACCGACCCCAGCCGATCGAGAAGGTCCCCAGCGTCGCGCCGCGGACCGCGGGTGGCGAGCGGATCGCGGCCGCCTTCGCCCGGGCGCACGCAGACGGGCGTGCCGCCTTCATCCCCTACGCCGTGGCAGGCTTCCCGGACCCGGCGCGCTCGGAGGCGGTCGCGCTCGGCATCATCGATGCCGGGGCGGACCTCGTGGAGATCGGCCTGCCCTACTCGGACCCCCTCGCGGACGGAGCCACCCTCCAGCGGGCGAGCCGGGCCGCGCTCCTCGCGGGGACCACGCTCGACCGCTCCGTGGAGCTCGTCACCCGGATCAGCGCGGCGCGGCCGCAGATCCCCGTCATCGCGATGGGGTATGTGAACCAGGTCATCGGGGGCCGCGACGGGTCCTCCGTCCTGCGCCGGCTCGGCGCGGCGGGCGTGAGCGCGATGATCCTCGCCGACCTCACCCCGGACGAGGGCGCGGAGCTCGAGGTGGAGGCGGCCTCCCACGGGATGTCGATCATCTACCTCGTCACCCCCACCACGACCCCCGAGCGGATGCGGATGATCGCCTCGCGGAGCGGCGGCTTCCTCTATGCCGTCTCCCTGGCCGGCGTGACCGGCGCACGCCGCTCGCTCCCGCCCGGTGTCGTCCGCTTCCTCTCCGGTGTGCGTGCGATCAGCCCCGTCCCCGTGGCGGTCGGCTTCGGCGTCTCGCGACCCGCGCACGCACGGCGTCTTGCGCCCGTGGCGGACGGGGTGATCGTGGCGAGCGCGCTCGTCGATTCGCTCGGGCCCGACGGGAGCGACCTGCCGCGGATGACCGGGCTCGCCCGCGAGCTGCGCGAGGCGACGCGCCGGAGCGCCTAGTGTCCGGCGGCCGGACCTCCGCCCGCCAGCACGCTCCGGACCGCATCCACCACCTTCGCGTGGAGGGCGGCGGGCGCCGCCACGATCCCGCGGTTCCCGAGGAGCCGGCGCCCCGTCGTGAAGTCGAGCGGCCGGCCGTCCACATCCGAGACGACCCCGCCCGCTTCCTCCACGACGACGACGCCCGCAGCGTGGTCCCAGATGTTCTCCCGGTAGTCGCCGCGCGGGATCCGGAGGTAGATCTCCGCCTCGCCGCGCGCCACGACCCCGTACTTCGCCTGGCTGTCCATCCGGATCGGCTCACGGGCGATCCCCAGGCGGGCGGCGATCGCCGCGGCCTCGTCCTGGGCGCTGTGCGCGGCTTCCACCGATTCGGCGTAGCGCGCCGCCGCCGTGGACGTCACGCCGGAGACGCGGATCCGCCGCCCGGGGGTCGCGGGGTCATCCAGCGAGCGCTCTTCCGCTCCGGCCCCGCGCTCGGCGAGGAAGAGGGCACCGATCCCGCTCCCGTCCGAGCGCGGCAGGTTCGGGCAGCCGAGGATGCCGAGGACGGGGACGCCATCCTCCACGAGCGCCAGCGCGATCGCGTACTGCTCGTTGCGCAGGAAGCCCTTCGTCCCGTCCACCGGGTCGAGCGTCCACCAGCGACCGGCGGAACCTCCTGCGGCCCCGCCACGATCGAGCGCCGCGGCGATCGCACCGGCCGAGAGCGCGGGCTCCACCGCGGCGATCGCCAGCGCGACCGCGTCCGCGATCGCGGGGTCCGCGAGCGAGGCGGAATCCTCCTCGCCCACGAGCGGATCGGCGGGGAAGGTGGCGGCGAGCGCCCGGCTCACGATCACCTGGGCACCCAGATCGGCCACGGTCACCGGGGAGCGGTCCGCCTTCTCCTGGCGGAGGCGGTCGTCGAAGGCGTCCCGGACGGAGCGGCAGAGAAGGGCGGCCCGTGCGACCGCCGCGATCGCGGTCTCCCGCTCGGCGCCGCGACCGCTCACGCGGCCTCCGGGCGGCAGGTGGCGAGAGCGGCGGCGAGCGCCTCCGCCTCCGGCCGGCGGCCGGTCCAGAGCTCCACCATCGCGGCCACCCGGGCGAGGAGGAGGTCGTCCCCGCCGAGCGCGTTCGCGGCACCTGCCCGGCGGGCCGCTTCCACGAGCGCGGTGGTGGGACGCGATGCATCGGCGTCCAGGACGAAGAGGTCGGGGACGAGGAGCGCCTCCGGGACGGGCGACCCCGCCGCCGGGTCCTCGGCGGAGCCGGCATCCACGAGGAGCTTGGTGCGCGCGATCTCCGACTCCAGGACCGCCTCGTGCCACGGCCGGGCACGCAGCTCCATGTGCGCCGAGCTGCGCGCGAAGTGGCGGACGAGCCCCTCGGCGCGGTGAAGGCGATGGTCGAAGACGACGATCGAGAGGAAGCCGCTCGTGATCAGGGTATGGACGACCGCCCGGCCGGTCCCGCCCGCGCCGAGGACGACCGCCGCCTTCGGCAGGCGCCGGGCGCCCACGAGCTGGTCGAGCGCCCCACGAACGGCGGCCCCGGTGAGCGCGTGGCCCACGACCCGGGTCCCCTCCGCCGAGAGCGTGTCCGCGGCACCGATCGTCCGGGCATCATCCGAGAGCCGGTCCGCGAGCCCCGCGACCTTCTCCTCCAGCGGCGCCCCCACGACGGCCCCCAGGACCCCCTTGCCGCGGACCGAGCGGACCGCCTCCACGAGCGCCGGTCCCGTGGGCGTCGTGGCCTCGGGCGTGACCTCGACCCCGACGAGCGCGAGCGCCGCCGCGACGAACGCGGGCTCGGCCGCGCGAGCGGCAGGGGTTCCGAGGACGAGGAGGCGTCTGCTCATGGTGGACTCCAGGGAGGACGGGCGCGAGGTGCCGGTTCCACGGTCCGCGGGGGACCGTTCCGCCCCGGGTCGATCCGTCGCCGGAGCACCGCCAGGGAGGCTCCGGACGTCCGGGTTCCGCTCCGGGGCGTCTGGGCGGGATGATACCCGGACGGTCGCCGGACGCGTGCTATCATCCCCTCCCGTCGGAGGGAGAGGTCGCATAGAGGCCTAGTGCGGCGGTTTGCTAAACCGTTGAGTCGGGTAACCGGCTCCGAGGGTTCGAATCCCTCCCTCTCCGCCATTCCAGCGCCCGTAGCTCAGTGGATAGAGCGTCAGGTTGCGGACCTGAAGGTCGTGAGTTCGAGTCTCGCCGGGCGCGCCAATCTCCTCTCGCCGCATCGGACCCCCGGTCTTCGCCGGGGGTCGTTCCATGCCCGGCGAGCGCGGACCAGGCGAGCCCCAGGAGGGTGAGCGCCCCGGCCGTGGCCGCCGGCAGCCAGGCCACCCCGAGGACGATCGCGGTCATCGCACCCGTCATCCCGATCCGCGCCCGGGTCCCGGCCGCCGGCCAGGCGAGGGCAGCGACGGGGAGGAGGAGCGCGAGGTAGTGGTACCACCATGCCGCGGGCAGGAGGAGGACCGCGGCGACCGCCGGGACGGTCGCCTGCCGTGACCCCGCGAGACCGGGCCGGCGCCGGACGGTGACGGCGGCAAGGACGGAGAGCCCGAGCGCGGCCACGATCGAGAGCGCGCGCAGGAGCCCGGGCACGGGCTCGGGGAGCCCGGCCCGCCCGGCGATCGCCCAGGGCGCGAGGTTCGTCGCCTGGCCGGCGTCGCCCCCGGCGAGGTTCGGCAGCACCCGCGCGTAGTCCGCCCATGCGCCGGGTGCGAGCAGGAGCGAGGGGAGGGCGATCGCGGCCACCACGAGCATCCCGCCGAGCGCGCGCCGGCCCCCGGCTGCCACGGCCGGGACCCAGAGGACCGGGACGACCTTGGCAAGCGTCGCGGCGGCGGTCGCACCGCCACCCGCCGCTCCCCCTGCCGCGAGGAGCGCGACCGCGAGCGCAAGGAAGCCGCTCACGTTCCCCTTCCAGAGCGTGTCGAAGACCGGCAGGAACCAGGCCGTGGCCGCCGCGCACCAGGCGAGCCGCTCCAGGCTTCGCGGCGCACCGCCGAGCCCGGTCGCCAGCCAGGTCGCGGCGAGGACCGCCAGCCACTGCGCGATCGCCCAGGCGGTCACGACGACGGGGTGGGGGAGGCCCGCGACCGGGACGAGGAGCTGTGCGAAGAGGGGAGGGTAGAGGTAGCGGCCCACGCCCTGCGCCGCGAAGGATCCCCCGGTCTGGTCCGCGGCGTAGAGCGCCGTGCCCTCTCCGATCCGGCGCGCGGCTGCGAGGTAGGCGTCCAGGTCGATCCCCACCTGGCCCGCGGGATCCGCCGCCTGGCGGGCGAGCAGGGCGAGGGTGAGGCCGGTGCCGGCGAGCCAGAGCGCGACCGCGATCGCCGTCCGGCCGCGCGGTGCTGCGAGGACCCGGAGGATGGGGATCCCGCCCGCCCGGCTCATCGGACCTGCGACCCGGGGCGTCCGGCGCGGGGCATCCGCAAAGAGGCGGATCCGGACGCGCCACTCGCCCGGGGACCCAGGACCAAGGCGCCGTTTCCCCCGACGGACGTCACCCGCGCAGGTGGCGTCCTCGCCTC
>Ga0208783_10000499_pt1 | contig 24174 bp, 24 predicted proteins | sample DEB19_08_DNA_2_FD_184529 | JGI IMG/M metagenome (GOLD analysis project Ga0208783, IMG submission 184529) | Aqueous microbial communities from the Delaware River and Bay under freshwater to marine salinity gradient to study organic matter... | ecosystem: Environmental > Aquatic > Marine >...
CACAACCGGCCTGATTTTCCTGCAACTCATCATTGGGGCGACCATGCGGCACCAGCATGCGGGGTTGGCCATTCCGGATTTCCCGAAAGCTTACGGCGCGTGGTGGCCGGACCTGAGCGAATCGGCCGTGACTCAATACAATGCCAACCGGGTCGAGCTTTCCGCGCATAATCCCATTACTGCTTTCCAAATTGGGCTGCAAATGGTCCATCGCCTAGTAGCATTAACGATAGCGATGTTGGTTGGAGCCTGTCTTTGGCGAGCCAAGGGGGCATTGCGAAGGCTTTGCTCCGCTTGGTTCATTCTCATCATAATCCAAGCCGGGCTAGGCATGTGGACAATCTGGTCAAATAAGGCGGCAGATGTGGCTACGCTTCACGTGATTACCGGTGCACTGTCTTTGGTGACGGGCGCCGTCATTTGCCTGATTTCAGGCAAACTCTCCCCTACGAGAGATTGATCACTCTGCCATTCCCGTATCGAAAAGGACGGCCAAACATACGCGTCAGTTGGCAAAGCCGGGTGGTTGTCTGAATTCGCCAAGCGCTCGAAGTCTCCCAAGACAAATCTCGATTATTACGTTTTTCTTACCCAAATTCTATGATTCCGTTTGCGGTAACGATAATCCAAAGAGCCGGGTAGGCTAGGACGGGCTGCTGGATTGTGGCGAGTTCCAGATTGTCACTGCTCAATATGTTCGCCGCGCAGACGTGGGTAATCAGGGTCAGCAGTTGGATGCCACCAGCGCGCGGCGATTTCGCCGCATCCGGCAACGATGAAACGGCATCCAAGGCCAGCAGTGCCAAACTCTGGCAGCCAACCACCAAGCATAGATCTGCTGAATCAGCAAAGGCCGCTCCGGGACCGAATCGTACAGGTTTGGTGAGTGCCCTCATTTGACCGTGGGGAGTCAGCGTGAGTTGTGTGACGCATGGCCGACGGCTCCACAACAATGTCGTCACACCACATGGTCAGACTGTCTTCTAATGCCTCGCATGAACCAACGTTGTTACTTCCGTTGTTGCGGAGCACCACAATTTTTGGCATTTGATGCCCTCCTTTTTCGGCTCGTGGCCGGAGAGGAACTGAACTCTGTCGTCCATCGAATGAAGGCGTCCTATTCGTCGCTCGCAAACACAGCCACCGTTGAGAAGGGCTGGGTCGCGGTTATTTGTGACCTGACCAAAGCCAGGCTCACGCTGCTCGTATTGTTGACGACATTGGTGGGTTTCTACTTGGGAACCACAGGCGCAACGAACTATCTGCTCATGCTCCACGCCGTGCTGGGCACGGCTTTGCTGGCCAGCGGAGCCGCGGCACTGAACCAACTTTTGGAGCGCGATTTCGACGCGCGCATGCGGCGGACTCAAAGTCGCCCGCTTCCCGCGGGCCGGCTCTCACCAGAAGTGGTTTTGCTGTTCGGCGGATTGAGCTCCGTCGCGGGATTGGTTTATCTCGCAATGGCGGTAAATCTCCTCACGGCCGTGCTGGGTGCGGTCACGCTGCTCACCTACCTGTTCATCTACACTCCGCTCAAGCGTGTGACGTGGCTGAACACCGCCGTGGGCGCGATCCCCGGGGCGATCCCTCCGCTGATGGGCTGGACCGCCGCGCGCGGCGAAATGAGCCCTGAAGGCTGGGCGTTGTTTGGTATTCTGGCGCTCTGGCAGATGCCGCACTTCTTCGCCATCGCTTGGATTTACCGCGACGAATACGCCAAGGCTGGCTTCGTCATGTTGCCCGCCGTGGACGCCGACGGCTCGCGCACGGGCCAGCAGTCGGTTGGGCACACGTTGTTGCTGTTGCCCTTGAGCGTGCTGCCCTTCCTCTTCAAGGTGGCTGGACCGGTTTATCTGACCGGGGCCATAATGTTAGGGGCCGCTTATCTGTGGTGCGCGTTCAATTTCTCGCGCCAGCTCACGTTGCGCTCCGCGAAACAGTTGTTTTTCAGTTCGATCATCTACCTGCCGCTGCTGTTGATCCTGTTGGTAGCAGACAAGGCGAAGTAACCATCACGCACGGAACGACCGACAACCAAATTTAGCCATGGCATCAAGTAACGCCGCGACGCACTCGCACGCTCACGACCACGCCCACGCGCATGATGATCATCACGCGCCGACGGGCTTCTGGACGAATTACATTTTCTCCACCGACCACAAAGTCGTTGGCATCCAATACGGCGTGACGGCGCTGTTCTTCATGCTGTTCGGCTTCGGCCTGATGATGATGATGCGCTGGCAGATCGCCCATCCCGGCGAAGCCTTGCCGGTGCTGGGACCGCTCCTCGAAAAGCTGCTCGGCAGCAACATGGCCGGCAAGGGCATCATTTCGCCGGACCTCTACAACTCGTTCGGCGCGATGCACGGCACGATCATGGTGTTTTTGGCGATTGTGCCGCTCGCGACAGGCGCATTCGGCAACTACCTCGTCCCGATTCAAATCGGTGCGATCGACATGGCTTTTCCCAAGCTGAACATGGCCAGCTTCCAACTCTACTTCTGGGGCGGTGTGGTCATGTTCACAAGCTTCTTCGTGCCGGGCGGCGCCGCACAAGCCGGCTGGACTTCCTACCCTCCGCTGGCAAATGCAATTCCCACCGATGGTCAGACTTACTGGCTCATCGGCATGGTGTTCTTGATCAGCTCGTCGCTGCTGGGCTCGGCAAACATCATCGCGACCATCATCCAGTTGCGCGCGCCAGGCATGACGTGGATGCGGATGCCATTCTTTGTGTGGTCTCAGTTCGTTGCGGCGTTCCTGTTGTTGCTCGCGTTCCCGCCGCTCGAAGCCGCCGGTGTGATGCAGCTCATGGATAAAGTTTTTGGCACGAGCTTCTTCCTCCCTACCGGCCTTGCGGTGGGCGGTGATTTGGCGAACATCTCCGGCGGCGGCAGCCCGTTGCTGTGGCAGCACTTGTTCTGGTTCCTCGCGCATCCTGAGGTTTACGTTCTGATTCTCCCCGCCCTTGGGATCATTTCGGAAATCATCGCCTGCAACACCCGCAAGCCGCTGTGGGGTTACAAGACGCTGGTTTACTCGGCGCTCATGCTCGGCTTCATCTCTTTCATCGTTTGGGCACATCACATGTATATGACGGGGATGAGCACCAAGATCGCCACATTCTTCCAGACCACGACGATGATCATCTCGATTCCGTCCGTGATCATCCTGACGTGCCTGCTGCTCTCGCTGTGGGGCGGCTCGATTCGTTTCAATACACCCATGCTGTTCGCCACGGCGTTCCTGCCGATGTTCGCCATCGGCGGTTTGACGGGCCTGCCGCTCGGTTTCAATTACTCCGACATCCATCTGCACGATACCTATTACGTGATTGGCCACTTCCACTACGTCGTGGCGCCGGGAACCATCTTCGCGTTGTTCGCGGGGATTTACTTCTGGTTCCCCAAAGTCACCGGACGCCACATGAATGAGTTCTGGGGCAAGGTTCATTTCTGGGGCTCGCTCGTATTCATGAACGTCATCTTCATGCCGATGTTCTCGCAAGGCATGGGCGGCATGCTCCGCCGCATGTCGGACGGCGGCATCAATTACCTGCTCCGCCCCGAGTTGCTCTACATGAACAAGGTCATCCTTTATGGCGCCATCGGTCTCGCGCTGGCGCAGATTCCGTTCATCATTAATTTCTTCCAGAGCATCAGCGGCGGCAAGAAGGTGACTTCCGACAATCCTTGGGAAGCCACCACCCTCGACTGGCAAACACCCACGCCTCCCGGACACGGCAACTTTGATCGCCCCATGGAAGTATTCCGCGGCCCGTATGAATACAGCGTGCCCGGTCACCAGACGGATTTCACCCCTCAGAACGAGAAGCCCAAAGCCTGATCCACATGCAGATTCCCTATACCTCGAAACCGCGCCCGGACACGGGCCTTTACAACGCCAAGGTCGGCCTGTGGCTGTTCCTGGCGTCGGAAGTGATGTTGTTCGGCGGCTTGTTCTCCGCCTACATTCTCCTGCGCACCGGACATGAAGGCCCTTGGCCGCGCGGCTGGCTGAGCGTGCCGATCGGCACCTTCAACACCATGGTGCTTATCTCCTCGAGCATCAGCGCCACGATGGCTTGGGCGGCCTGCAAAATGGGCCAGTTCAACCGGTTCAAAATGTTCCACGGCATCACGTTGTTGCTGGCGATTCTCTTCTTGGGCGTGAAGTCCTTCGAGTACCGCGACAAGCTCACGCACTACTGGGTGGAGACCAAGTCGGGCGTCGTCGCTGACGGCCATCTCGTGAAGAAGACAGACACCGAAGTGGTCTTGCACGGTGTGAGAACCTCCGACGCGGCAGTGCTCTACGACCGGACAAGCGCCGATTACAAGAAACTGCACCACGAGGAAATCACCATCCCCACCGCAGACATCAAGAAGATCAGCAACTACCAGCCTAAGCTGAACATCTACCTCAGCCTCTACTGGTGCATCACTGGTCTGCATGCGCTGCACTTGATCGGCGGCATCCTGGTGTTCGGCTACCTCTGGGGCCCGGGCAGCAGCATGTGGAACCGCGATCGCGAACGTTTCACCAACCGCATCGAAATCGCCGGTCTTTACTGGCACTTTGTTGACCTCGTTTGGGTCTTTGTGTTCCCCGTGTTATATCTGTTCTAGGCTTATGAGTGACTCCACCGTTGACTTGAATGTGCGCCGTTACGTGATGGTGTCCGTTACCATCGCCGTCGCAGCTCTGCTGGTAGTCGGCATTTCCTTGATGGATTTCGGCAACCATCGCATCAACATCGGCCTCTCGCTTGTAGTCATTGCGGTGCAGGCGGCGTTGGTGCTGGGGTTCATGATGCATCTGTTCTCGGAAAAGAAGCTCATCTATTCCGTGCTCGGGTTCACCGGGTTCTTTCTGGTGTTCCTGATGTTTCTCATCCTCTGGGCCTACGGCGAAGTGCCGGACCGCGCCCGGACACAACACGTGACCAAACCGGTCGCTGAACAATCCACTCCTCACTGATTATGTCCCTGAAAGCCTTTCACATCTTTTTCGTCTCGCTCGCGAGCCTGATGACGCTGGGTTGTGGCATCTGGGCGTTGAAGACCTATTCCTCGCCCACGCCGGAAGCCTGGCAGCTCTGGTTCGGCATCGGCTCCTTGGTGATCTCTGTGGGCCTCATGATTTACGGTCGCAGCTTCATCAAGAAGACGAAAGGCCTGAGCTACCTATGAAGCTGCGTAACCTGCTCACCCTGTTTCTGGCAGCGTTGCTCCTGCATTCTGCTCCGACCGCGCTGGCCTGCTCGGCGTGCTATGGCAAATCGGACTCCGCCCTCGCCCAAGGCATGAACAACGGCATCTTCGTGCTGCTCGGCTTCATCGGCCTGATCCTGTTGGGCGTGAGTGCTTTCTTTGTGTTTATCCTTCGCCGCGCCGCGCGTGTGCAGGCGCAATCCCAGACCGTTCCCAACGCCAACTGATTTTTGACCATGATGGAATTCTTCTACAAAATACTCGGCCTGCCAGAAGTGGCCTCCACCCACGGGCACAAGGTGGACGAGTTCATCGTTTACATCCACTGGCTGATGATCGCGCTGTTCTTCGGCTGGCTGGTGTATTTCGTTTACACGCTCTACAAGTTCAATGCCCGCCGCACCAAAAAAGCCAACTACTTTGGCGTGCGCAATCACTTCTCCACCTACATTGAACTGGCGGTGGTTGGGTTTGAGACGATCCTGCTTTTGTTCCTCGCCGTGCCGTTGTGGGGTGAAGTCGTCGGCAAACTCCCCAAGGAAAGCGACTCCACAGTGATCCAAGTCGTAGCGCAGCAATTTGCTTGGAATGCCCGCTATGGCGGACCGGACGGAAAGTTCGGCGCACAGGACATGGAATTCGTGAACAACGATAACCTGTTCGGCATCGATCCCGCGGATACCGCCGGCAAGGACGACGTTCAGGTGCTGAATGAAATCCATGTCCCCGTGGACAAGCCCGTGCTGTGTTACGTCAGCTCCAAGGACGTGATCCATTCGTTCCGTGTCCGCGAAATGCGCGCCACCCAAGACGCCATCCCCGGCATGCGGATCCCCCTGTGGTTCGTGCCCAACAAGACCGGCACGTTCCAAATCTTTTGCGCCCAGCTCTGCGGCGGTGGTCATGCGCAGATGGCTGGTGGCCGCCTCGTGGTCGAAAGCCAGGAAGACTTCAAGAGGTGGCAAGCCTCCAAGTCGGGCGCCACTCTGAATTTCGAGTAGCCCTCGAACGACTCTCTCAACCGCGCCTTCACCGGGCGCGGTTTTTTTCTGCCTGATTGAATCCAACCCGGCGGGTTGCTAGGGTGATGCCTCGTGAAGAATTCATTCTTCCTTTTCGTGGGCGCCTTGGGGCTTGTTACCTTGGCCACGTCCTGCCACCCCCCGGCCAACCCTTCCAGCTTTTCTGGCACCATCGAAGTGGACGAAGTCCGCCTCGCCCCCCGCTCCGGCGGACGCGTGGGCGCTTTGCTGGCCAACGAAGGCGAGGCCCTGACAAATCGACAATGCATTGTCATTTTGGAGGCGCCTGAACTCGTCGCCCGACGCGAGGTCATGGCCGCACAGTTGGCCGAACTTGAAGCAGGCCCTCGCCCCGGCGAAATCGACGCCGCCAAAGCCGAATGGGAAGCTCAGGTGGCGCAACTGGACCTTGCCCGCGTGGAGGCCAAGCGAGCCGATGAGCTGTTCACTGACCGGGCCGTCTCAGCCACCGAGCGTGACCGTGCGCGCGCTTCCCTCGATACTCTGGAAAGGGCCGCCGCCTCGGCTAAGAGTCGTTACAACTTACTTGTCATCGGCACCCGCCCCGAACGCATTGCCGGCGCGCGGGCGCAACTTGCTGAATTGGAAGCCCACCTCGCAGAACTCAACCTCGTTGCTCCCACTAACTCCGTCCTCGAAACCATGAGCGTCAAAGTGGGAGACGTGGTCGCGCCCAACCGTGAGGTAGCGACATTGCTGCTGACGGATCATCTGTGGGTGCGCGTCTTCATTCCGGAACCCATGCTGGGCCACGTGAAGCTGGGCGATAGCGCCACCGTTCGCGTGGATGCTTTTGCCAACCGCAGTTTCAAGGGCACCATCGAGCAAATCGCCCGCGCCGCCGAGTTTACCCCGCGAAACGTGCAAACCACCGAAGAACGGGTGAAACAAGTCTTCGGCGTCAAAGTCCGCCTGGATAATACGGACGGCGACCTCCGCGCCGGCATGGCGGCGGATGTAACGTTCGGTAGGTGACCGCACTCATGATCGAAGTCCAAAACCTCACCAAACGATTCGGCAACTTCACGGCCGTGGATGGCGCGAGCTTTTCGGTGGGCAAGGGCGCAATCTTTGGGTTTCTCGGGCCGAACGGTTCCGGCAAATCCACGGTGATCCGGATGTTGTGCGGCATCCTGTCGCCCAGCGGAGGCAAGGCAAGCATCGGCGGACACGATGTGGTGGCGGACTCCGACCAGCTCAAGGGCACCATCGGTTACATGTCCCAGAAGTTCTCGCTCTACGACGAACTGACCGTGACGGAGAACCTTTTGTTTTACGGCCGCCTCTACGGAATCAAGGGGGAAACGCTGCGGCAGCGCATGGATGAATTGATCTCCCTGACCCATCTCGCGCCGTATGTCGGGCGCCGGGCAGCGCTGCTCTCCGGCGGATGGCGTCAACGGCTCGCGATGGCGTGCTGCTTGATGCACAAGCCGGCCGTGCTGTTTCTCGACGAACCGACGGCGGGCATCGATCCGGTGGCGCGACGGGAGCTGTGGGATTTGTTGTTCGAGTTCTCCAGCCAGGGCATCACGCTGTTTGTCACCACCCATTACATGGACGAAGCCGAGCGCTGCTCGCACGTTGGTTATATCTATCTTTCCAAGCTCATCGTCTGCGGGGAGCCGGATCACTTGAAACAGTTGCCGGAAGTGAATCCAGCAGGAGCGCGGCGCCTTGATGTTACGTGTGATCACGTCACGGTGGGTCTGCAGGCGGTGCGCCGGCTGCCGGGGGTGCGCAGCGCGACGGTGTTTGGCCAATCCATGCATTTATTGGTCGAGCAGCGCATCACGGAGCAGCAGATTCATGAGCAGCTTGCCAAGGTGAGCATCCAACAGGCGGACATCCGACCCATTGCACCGTCGTTGGAGGATGTGTTTGTGACGCTGACGGCGGAGCAGCTGGAGGGCGTCCGCCCATGAAATTGTTCCGCGGCTACACGGCGATTCTCCTCAAGGAATTCACGACGATGTTTCGTGATCCGACGACCCTGTTCTTCATGTTCTTCCCCCCAGTCGTACAGATCATCGCGTTTGGCTACGCGCTGGACAATGACGTGAAGCACATGGCGACGGTGCTGTTGAATGAAGATCGCACCGTCGAAAGCCGCCAGTTGGTGGAGAAGTTTGCGAATACCGGTTCCTTCCGCATCATCGGCGAGGTGCGGAGCGTGGGGGATTTGGAGGCCGCGATCCGCCAGGGCAAAGCTTACGTTGGGTTGCAAATTCCGCCGGACTTCACGCGCAACCTGCGCGCCGGGCGCAACGCCCAGGTGCAGGTGCTGATCGACGGCTCCAGCTCAACCATTGCATTACAGGCGCTCCAAACGTCCATGGGCATTGCCATGCGTGAGTCGTTGGTCATGCTCGGCGCAGCCACCGGTCAACGCGAGCAACCGGTCGAGGTGCGGCCGCAGGTGCTCTACAATCCCTCGATGAAAAGCGCGAACTTCTTCGTGCCGGGCGTGATGGGACTGGCGCTGCAGATCGCCACCGTCTTCGCCACGGCGCTGGCGCTGGTGCGTGAACGAGAGAAAGGCACGCTGGAAAACCTGCTGGTCGCACCTTTGTCGCGCTCCGGACTGATGCTCGGGAAACTCACGCCGTATCTGCTGATGTCCATGACGATGGCCACGCTGATCTTCCTCGTGGCACGCTGGGTGTTTCAGATTCCCATTCGCGGCGACCTCTCCGCACTCTTCCTGGCAACGTTCCTGTTCGTGTTCGCATTGCTGAGCATCGGCCTGCTGATTTCCACCCGGGCACAGAATCACATGCAGGCGCTGCAGATGACGATGGCCTTGATTCTGCCGTCGGTGTTCTTTTCGGGCTTTCTGTTTCCGCGGGAGACGATGCCGCAATTTTTCTACTGGATCAGCACGGTCATACCGGCGACCTACTTCATTGAGCTGATGCGGGCAACGATGCTGCGCGGGGCGACCATTGCAGACTATTGGCATTACTACGTCATCCTTGCCGGGATGGGTGTGGGCGTCTTTGCCATGGCCGCGGCGCGATTCCGCACCAAGCTGTCATGACCAGAACCTCTGGATGCCTTCACGGCAGCAGATTTCTTCGGCTCAAGGCTCCTCCACCTTTGACACCAGCGGGGAAAAAAGGACACTGGCGCGCCATGCAACGGTTGTGTTACGCCCTCTGCCTGCTCGCGTTGACTCTTCACGCGGGCTGCGGCAGGCGTGAAACCCGCGTTGAGTATGGCAACCGCGAGCAGATCCTCTTCAAGGGCAACGGCGCGGAGCCGGCTGAACTCGACCCGCAAATTGTCACCGGCGTCACCGAGCACCACACGATCATGGCTTTCCTCGAAGGTTTGGTGACCGAGGACCCGGTGGATTTGCATCCGGTCCCGGGCGTGGCCGAGCGTTGGGATGTTTCGGAGGACGGGCGCGTGTACACCTTTCACCTGCGCAAAGACGCGAAATGGTCCAATGGTGATCCCGTGACCGCGCAGGACTTCTGGGAATCCTACCGGCGCATCCTGACGCCGACCCTCGCTTCAGAGTATGCCTACATGCATTTCGTGGTGACCAATGCGGAGGCGTTCAACCAGGGGAGGATCACCGACTTCGATCAAGTTGGTTACAAGGTCCTCGGCGATCACACCTTTCAAATCAGGCTCGCCAGCCCGACGCCGTATTTTCTGTCGTTGCTGAACCACACTTCATGGTTTCCCGTTCACCTGCCCACGGTGCGCAAACACGGCCTGCCCTACGTGCGCGGCAACAAGTGGACCCGGCCCGGTCACCACGTCGGCAACGGGCCATTCGTGCTGGATGAATGGAGGGTCAACACGGTGATTGTCGCCAAGAAAAGCCCCACCTACTGGGGCCGCGACACCGTGCGGTTGAACGAAATCCGGTTTTACCCCATCGACAGTGCGGACACCGAGGAACGCGCGTTTCGTTCCGGCCAACTCCACGTCACCGAGACCCTGCCTTTGTCGAAGATAGAAGTTTATCGGAACCGTCAGCCTGAGGTGCTGCGGGTTGACCCCTATCTCGGTGTTTATTTCTACCGCCTTAACGTCACCAAGCCGCCGCTCAACGACAAGCGTGTGCGGCAAGCGCTGTCAGCGGCCATGGATCGCACAGCGCTCGTCGAGAAGGTTGCGCGTGGCGGACAGAGGCCCGCCTATCATTTCACTCCGCCCGGCACGGCGGGCTATTATTCGCGCGCGAAGGTCAGCGGTGATCTCGCTGCCGCCAGGAAATTGCTCGCCGAGGCAGGATATCCCGAGGGCAAGGGATTCCCCAAAGTGGAGTTGCTGTTCAACACGTCGGAGGCGCATCGCGCGATTGCGGAAGCCATCCAGCAGATGTGGAAGGTCAACCTCGGCGTCGAGGTCCAATTGGTGAACCAGGAGTGGAAGGTCTATCTCGATTCGCAACACGCGCTGAACTACCAAATCTGCCGCGCGGCCTGGATTGCGGATTATGTGGACCCGAATTCGTTCCTCGACATGTTCCTGACCGGTGGCGGCAACAACGACACCGGTTGGTCCAACGCGGAATATGACGGCTTGATCGCGGCCGCCTCACGCGAAGCGCATCCGGCGAAGCGAATGGAAATCTTCCAGCGCGCCGAGGCGTTGCTGCTTGATGAGATGCCGGTCATCCCGATTTATTTCTACACCCGCGTGAATCTGCGGCGGCCAGAGGCCAAGGGCTGGCATCCGAACATTCTGGACAGCCATCCCTACAAATACGTTTACCTGGAGGATTCCCCGGGGGGCACCAAAGCCAGCGCCACTGCGGGGACGGGTCATTGAGCCATGTTGCGCTTCATCGCAAAACGATTGCTGGAAACGATCCCCGTGCTTTTGATCGTGGCCACCCTGACGTTCTTCATGATGAAGCTGGCGCCCGGCGGCCCGTTCGATACCGACAAGGCCACCACGCCGGAGATCAAGGCGCAGTTGGAGGCGCAGTATGGTCTCAACCAGCCGGTGCATGAGCAGTATTTCAACTATCTCGGCCAGCTGGTGCGCGGTGACTTGGGGCCTTCCTTCAAATATGCCGGATGGTCAGTGGGGGAATTGTTGTGGAGCGCATTTCCGGTTTCGCTGGAACTGGGCTGCTACGCACTGGCCATTGCCCTCACCGTGGGGACCCTCGCCGGCATCGTCGCCTCGCTGCGCAAGAACACCGTCACCGACTACGTGCCAATGATGTTTGCCACGCTGGGCATCTGCCTTCCGACGTTCGTCACCGGGCCGCTGCTGATCATGGTTTTTGGCATCATGCTCGGCTGGTTCAACCCGTCCGGTTGGGATTTTGCAAGCGACCGGGTGTTGCCTGCCATCACGCTGGGGCTTTATTACACCGCTTACGTGGCGCGCCTTTCCCGGGCCGGCATGCTGGAGGTGTTCAACCAAGATTACATCCGCACGGCGCGGGCCAAGGGTGTCTCGAAATGGCGGATCATCTGGCGCCATTCCCTGCGTGGCGGATTGCTGTCGGTGGTGACGTTCATCGGTCCCGCGATTGCGGGTTTGGTGACTGGCTCCTTGGTGGTTGAAACCATTTTCCACATTCCGGGCTTGGGCCGCTTCTTCGTCATGGCCGGCTTCAATCGCGATTACACCATGGTGATGGGCACCGTGCTGTTCTACGCCACCCTGATCATCTTGATGAACCTGCTCGTGGACATCGTGCAAGTGTGGCTTAACCCGAAACTCCGCTTTGAATAGCATGGCCGCCCCCGCTCAACCTGTTGCCATCACCGGCGCCGAGGAGCTGGAAGCGGGACATTCCCTTTGGCAGGACGCGTGGCTGCGGCTGCGCAAAAACAAGCTGGCCGTGGGCGGGGGTGTTTTCATTCTCGTGCTGGCGCTGGCCTCATTCCTGTCGCCCCTGATTGCCCCGCATTCCTACGACACTCAGAATCTGGCGTTGGGGGCCACATCGCCGAGCGGGCAGCACTGGCTGGGCACGGATGATTTGGGGCGTGATCTGCTTTCGCGCATTCTTTACGGCGGACGCATCTCGCTGTCGGTGGGCTTGGCGGCTACGTTGGTGGCGGTGGTTATTGGCGTGCTTTACGGCACCATCTCCGGCTATTTCGGGGGCCGCGTGGATGTGCTGATGATGCGTATCGTGGACATCCTCTTTTCGCTGCCATTCATCATCTTCGTGATCCTTCTGATGGTCATCTACGGCAGGAACATCTATCTGCTGTTCCTGGCCATTGGCGCCGTGGAATGGCTCGACATGTCCCGCATTGTTCGTGGACAAGTCCTGTCGCTCAAGAAGCAGGAGTTCATCGAGGCCGCTCAGGCGCTGGGATTGCGCAGGCGCCGTATCATCCTGCGCCACATGATTCCCAATGTGCTCGGCATCGTCATCATCTACGGCACGTTGATCGTCCCGCGCGTGATGTTGACCGAGGCGTTCCTCAGCTTCCTCGGCTTTGGCGTGCAGCCGCCGATGAGTTCGTGGGGCACGCTGATCAGTGAGGGCGCACGCAGCATGGAAGAGTTTCCGTGGTTGCTCATTTTTCCGGGGCTGGCCTTTTCATCCACCCTGTTCTCTCTCAACTTTGTTGGCGACGGCTTGCGCGATGCCCTCGATGTCCGCGCTTCAAAGGATTAAATGCCACTGCTCGAAGTCAATGACCTCCAGACCAGCTTTCATACGCGCAACGGCATTGTGCGGGCGGTGAATGGCGTCTCGTTCTCGCTGGAACGCGGCGAGACACTTGGAATTGTGGGCGAATCCGGCTCCGGCAAATCCGTCACCTGCCATTCGTTGATGGGCCTGGTGCCCCAACCTCCCGGCCGGATTGAAAGCGGAACCGCGATGTTTGATGGCAAAACCGATCTGCTGGCATGTTCAGCCCGAGAGTTGAACGTCATTCGCGGACGCCGCGTGGCGATGATTTTCCAAGACCCGATGACATCGCTGAATCCATTCATGCGCATCCTGGATCAGCTCATCGAGCCGCTGTTGACCCACAAACTTGCCAGGCGGGATGAAGCCGTGAAGCGCGCGATTGAAATGCTCGAGCTGGTCGGCGTGCCGGATGCCGCTCATCGCATTCGCAGTTATCCGCACGAGTTTTCCGGCGGCATGCGGCAGCGCGTGATGATCGCCATGGCGCTGGTCACCAAGCCGGACCTGCTGATCGCGGACGAGCCCACCACCGCGCTGGACGTGACCGTGCAGGCGCAGATCCTGGAACTCATCAAGCGCAGCCAGCAGCAGCTCGGCATGGCCGTGATTTTCATCTCCCATGATCTCGGCGTGGTTTCCGGCTTTTGTGACCGCGTGCAGGTGATGTATGCGGGCCGCATTGTGGAAAGTGCGCGCACAGAACATCTGTTCCGCTCCCCACGGCATCCCTACAATCGTGCGCTGCAGAAATCCATTCCCGCGCTGCAACCCAAGGGCGCGGCGCTCTACACCATTTCAGGAATGCCGCCGGACATGTCGCGCCCGGTTCAGGGGTGTGCGTTCGCACCACGCTGTGAGTTTGCCGTCGAAGCCTGCCGTGTGCGCGAGGTGCCATTGAAGGAAGTCGAACCCGGTCATCGCTCCGCCTGCCTGCGCGTGCAGGAGAAACAATTACAGTGGGAAGGTGCCCATGTCTGAACCATTCCTCGAATTGAAGGAGGTGAGGACCCACTTCCCCGTGGAGCACGGTATTCTGTTCCGGCATCGCGTGGGCACCGTCCGGGCCGTGGACGGCGTGTCCTTGCGTTTGCAGCGCGGCGAAGTGCTCGGCTTGGTGGGTGAATCGGGCTGCGGCAAGTCCACGCTGGGACGCACCATCCTGCAACTGCTTCCGCCCACGGAAGGCGCGGTGATTCTGGCCGGGAAGAATCTGGCGGAGCTGCGCGGCGGTGCGCTGCGCGAGGCCAGGGCAGATTTTCAGATGGTTTTTCAGGACCCCTATGCCTCGCTGAATCCGCGCATGACGGTGTTCGACACCCTGGCGGAAGCGATTGGCGCGCACAAACAGGTTCCCAGCGCAGAAATGCCCGCGCGCGTGGCGGCCTTGATGGAGAAGGTCGGCCTGTCGCGGCGCTTCGTGAAAAAATATCCGCATGAGTTCTCGGGTGGCCAGCGCCAACGCATCGCCATCGCCCGGGCTCTCGCGGTCGAACCGAAGTTGATCGTGGCGGACGAACCGGTCAGCGCACTGGACGTTTCCATTCAGGCGCAGATCATCAACCTGCTGGCCGGGCTGTCCCGCGAGATGCGGCTCACGCTCATCTTCATTTCGCACGACTTGTCGGTGGTGAAACACATCTCCGACCGCATCGCGGTGATGTACCTGGGCAAGATTGTGGAATCGGGGCCGGCGGCCGGGGTGTTTGAGAAGCCGCTCCATCCCTACACCAAAGCCTTGATCAGTGCCGTTGCCATTCCCGACCCGGAACGGGAAAAGAAGCGCCAGCGAATCATTCTCTCCGGTGATCCGCCCTCCCCGTTGCGGCCGCCCTCGGGCTGCGCTTTTCATCCACGATGCCCGGACGCCAACGCCGACTGTTCACGGGTGACGCCGCCGCTGGAGGAATTTCAGACGGGGCGCGAGGTGGCCTGCCTCCGGGCGCGCGAAATCAGTTGATCGGGGCGCCTAAAATTCATCCGCCCGCTCAAGAGGCGGGTGGAACTTGTATTTCTTCCCAAGTGCGAGCGCGGCGTTGAGCGACTGGACGCCGCTGCTGCTGTCGGGGGCCAGCAGGCTGGCCGCCGCCACACAAACGCCCGCTTCCAGACCGCGCTTCGTTTCCCAGCCCTCGTGAATCCCGATCAGGAAGCCCGCGCAGAACGCATCGCCGGCACCCACCGACCCGGCGATCAGCTTTGCAGGCAGCTTCACAGAGGCGTGCCAGACGTCATCGCCTTTTCGGCTGCGGGCGAAGGCGCCCTCGGGAAAATGGAGCACCACCTGTTCGCGAACCCCTTTCTGCAACAGCGCTCCCGCTGCATGGCGAAGCGTCACCGTGTCGAGCTTGCCATCAGGCTCGCGCACTTTGAAACCCGTGATGCGTCCGGCCTCGTGCTCGTTGATGATGAGGTAGTCGGTGAATTTTAACGCGGGCGGCACCAGCTCGGCCAAGCGGCCGCCCTCTTCGGTCACCACATCCAGACTGGTGACCATTCCGGCTTCCACCGCACGGGCGAGCAGCCGCGCGGCTTTGGTTTCAAATTGTCTGTCGGGCGCATCCAACGCCGCCAGTGCCAGGAGGTGACCGAGGTGAAATTGCTTCGCTTTGATCTTGGTGAAGTCGAGATCCTCGCCCGTCCATTTCGCGCTGGCGCCTTGATGATGGAAAAAAGTCCGGCGCCCGCCCGGTTGCTCGGTCATGACATCAGTGAAGCCGGTCGCGGAGTCCTTGGTTGTGCCCAAATTCTTCGTGTCAATCTTGCGGCGCTTGCACTCCGCGAGCAGCCAGTTGCCGGGCGCGTCATGGCCGACCAGTCCGGCGGCATACAGCGGAAAGGAAACCCCGCACGCAGCGAGACTGAAGAGGACATTGCAGGGCGCGCCGCCACCGCCCTGTTGATGGGCGCGAATCTGTGCGAGCCGCTCCGGCTGCGGCAGCGCATCGATCATCTTCACATGGTCCGTCAGCCAGTTGCCGCCAGCCAGCAGGCCGCGCCGTTTGAGGGTGGGTTTTGCCTTCATCATCGGGACACTTGCGGGACCTATGGCCAGTGAAGGGCGATATGTCCCGATCAGCAAGCGATTTTTGGCCCAATTTGGCCGGCTTCCTTGCCTAAACCATTGGCGCGTGTCCGGGAATTGCAAGGGTTGCCGCGGCTGGGGATTTTGGTTGGGGGCGGGGCGGAACGGGCGGAGCCTCCCCGCACCGGGCTGTGACGCCCGTGACCACGAAGCCCCGAACCAAAAGCCAAGCCGCCCGAAAACGGCTCCCCTTGAAATTTCCAGCCCGGCTCTTGGCCGCCCGGGGATTGTTTGACCTGCTTTTTGGGCTGACCTAGACTCGCCGTCCTTTATGAAAGTTCTGGTTTGTGACCCCATCTCCCCCAAGGGAATTGCCCTGTTGCAGGAACGTCCTGAGTTCAATGTCGTCGTGCTGCCGAAGAAACTGTCCGAGGCGGAACTGATCCCCCTCGTGTCCGACGCGGTGGCGATCATCGTACGCTCCGAAACGCAGGTGACGCAGAAGGTGCTCGAAGCCGCGCCCCAATTGCGCGTCGTGGGCCGCGCCGGCGTCGGCGTGGATAATATCGACGTCGAAGCCGCCACTGCACGCGGCGTGGTGGTGATGAATACCCCGGGCGGCAACACCGTGACCACGGCGGAACTTTCCTTCGCCATGATTTTGAATCTCGCCCGCAAGGTGCCGCAGGCGCACGCCTCGATGACCGCGGGCAAGTGGGACCGCAAAGCCTTCTCGGGCATCGAGCTCGCCGGCAAAACGCTCGGCGTGCTCGGCATGGGCCGCATCGGTGGTGAAGTGGCCAAACGCGCCCTTGCCTTCGGCATGAAGGTGGTCGCGTATGATCCCTTCCTGGGCGAGAGCCGGGCACAAGCGATGGGCGTGCAGCTCGCCGCCGATCTCGACGCCATTTACAAGGTGGCCGATTTCATCACGGTGCACATGCCGGTGACGGAGCAGACGAAGGGCATGTTGAACGCCGCCGCGTTTGCCAAGATGAAGCCGAATGTCCGCATTGTGAACTGCGCGCGCGGTGAGATCATCGTGGACGCCGACCTGGTCGCCGCGCTGGACTCCGGCAAAGTATCCGCCGCCGCACTGGACGTCTTCCGCGAGGAACCGCTGCCTGCGGAAGATCCGTTCCGCAAACACCCCGGCGTCATTCTCACGCCGCACCTGGGCGCAAGCACCAAGGAAGCGCAGGAGAAATGCGGCATCGAAGTGGCCGAAGTCATCACGTCCTATTTGCTCACCGGTGAAGTGCGCAACGCCGTCAACCTGCCCTACCTCGACGCCAAGACTTACGAGCTGGTGAAGCCTTATCTGGCGCTGGGCGAGAAGCTCGGCAAGATGCTGGCCCAGATCACCCCGGCCAGCGTGGACCGTTTGCACATCACCTATGGTGGTAAGGCGCAGGAATTGCCCAACATTGATCCCATCACACGGGCCATCATCGTCGGTTTCATGTCGCTCTCCGGCAACAAGGACATCAACAACGTCAACGCCCGCAGCATCGCGGCGAGCGTCGGCCTCACCGTGGAAGAAAAGCGTTCCAACGAACCCGTCACCTTCCACGAGTGGCTGCATGTGCAAGCCTTCACCGGCAGCGACAAGGCCGGTTCCACCGGCGGCACGTTCTTCGGCTCACCCGACAATCCGCGCATCGTGCGCGTGTTGAGCCGCCCCACGGAGATCGTTCCCTCGGGCGTGGTGCTGTTGCTGATGAACAAGGACATCCCCGGCATCGTGGGGTTGCTCGGCTCGCTGCTGGCCAAGCATAAGGTGAACATCGCCGGCATGAGCCTTTCGCGCGACACCGCCGGCGGCCTCGCCCTCACCGCGCTCAATCTCGACAGTGTCCCGCCTGCCGCCTGCCTCGAGGAAATCAAAAAAGACGCCAACATCTCCAACGTCCAGATCGTTCAACTCTGAACCACCAATGAAGCTGTTTCCCGCCGTTCTTCTCGCGACCTCCCTGCTGGTCGCGGGACTGTCTGTCGCGCCGGCCACCAACGCCGCCGGCACCAACGCCACCGATGCGCCCAAGAATCCGTTTGAATTGTTCGACGAGGTCGTGGCGCAGGGAGACGGCGTGAAGGTGACGCGCGCACAACTGGATGAAGCGCTGGTCACCCTTCGCTCCGCCGCCGCCGCACGCGGCCAGAACATCCCCCCCCAGGCCATGCGCAGGCTCGAGGCACAGGTGCTGAGCAGTTTGATCGGGATGCAGGTGTTGCTCCCCCAAGCCACCGAAGCCGACAAAGCGGCCGGCGCCGAGATCGCCGCCAAGCAGATCGTCCTGATGAAGGAGGGCGCCGGCACCGATGAAGCGTTTGCCCGGCAGTTGAAGACGGTCGGCATCGGTGAGGCCAGCCTGATCAAGCGGCTCACCGACGAGGCCACCGCCGACACCATCCTCAAGCGCGAACTCAAGGTGCATGTCACCGATGCGGACGTGAAGAAATTCTACGACGAGAACCCGAACAAATTTGAGAAGCCGGAAATGGTCCGCGCCGCGCACATCCTGGTGGGCACCACCGAGCCGGGCGGCGGGGAGATGTCGCCCGGGCAACGCAAAGAGAAACTGGCCCTCGCCGAAAATCTTTTGAAGCGCGCCAGGGCCGGCGAGGATTTTGGCAGGCTGGCGGCGGAGTTTTCTGATGATCCCGGATCGAAGAACAAGGGCGGCGAATACACGTTCCCGCGCGGCCAGATGGTGGCCGAGTTTGAATCCGTCGCCTTTTCACAAAGGACGAACCAGATCAGCGACGTGGTGACGACGCGGTTTGGTTATCACATCATCAAGACGCTGGAGAAGACGCCGGCGCAGACCGTTCCATTCGCCGAAGCCGAGGGGGACATCCGCAAATTCTTGGAATTCCGGGAACGCCAATCACAGACGCCCGCCTACATGGGGAAGAAGCAAGCGGCCGCGCACGTCCAGATCCTGGACAAGGAATTGAAAGAGATCATTGATGAAGCGAATGCAGCCGCAAAGAAGGTGGCCGATGAGAAGAACTGAGCTTCCTCACAGACGATTCGCGCCCGGCCATGTGCCGGGCGTATTTCATTTGGGGCTGGAGATTCAGGTCACCCCTCGCCGTAGCTCTTCGAGAATTTTTTGGCCGGGCCTTCTTCGCCTGCGGTGGGCTTCGCGGGCTCGGGCACGGGTTGGGGTGTCGTTTTTCCCGCGTTGACCGTTTCCACGAAGCTCATCCGCACATGCATGAGGTTCTGTTTCAGCAGGTGCTGCTCCTCGGCGCTCAAGTTGCCGCGCGTCTTGGCTTCCAACATCTCCAGTTGCTCGATGAAGAGGCGGGCGCCGTCGAGGTCCGTTTCGGTCTTGCCGGTCATCGGATTGGGGGCCTTGCCCATCAGCATCATCGCCATGCTGGCGGATTGCATGGCGAGTTGCGCGAAGAGGGCGGCGTGTTTCTCCGCTTCCGTCAGCGGAGCTTCGTTGAATCCAGCGGATTGGTTGCTCATGGCTGAATCACTTCTTGTGGCGGCGGAAATCCGCGAGCAGGAAGGAAATCAACTGCCGCAGGCGGCTGTCCACCTCCACGGTTTCAAGGATGGTCTGGCGTTCGGCGGCGTTGGGCAACACGGCGCAGGAGACCAAATCCGCCAGCTGCTCCGGATCGCTGATCGCGCCAAGATATTTGAGCACCTCCGCCGGCGGAATGCCGCCGGGCTGGCTGGGCCCAGGCGCTGGAGCCGGAGCCACCGGGAACGGAAAGGGTAGCCCAAGCCGGACACGCTGCTCGAGCAGGTCTTTGAGCTTTTCCACCAGCGTGTCCGTGGCGCTGCCGCTGGCTTGCGAAGGGGTCAGCAGTTCGATGCGGTTCTTGCGGTAGGGCTTGTAGCGAACCGTCTCGCAAATCTGCACCCGGGCAAGGCCTTGCAGGATGAGATGCGAGGTGGCGTCCTTGTGTTCGACCGAGACCCGCACCACCCCAAGACCAGCGACGGGTGCCGGCGTTTCGCGCGTGGCGCCAGGCCGTTGCATCGCCACACAAAACATCCGGTGCGTCTCCAGGCAGTCTGACAACATCTTGCGGTAGCGCGGCTCAAAGATATAGAGCGGCAACAATGCCTGCGGGAACAACGTGGCATTGGGCAGAATCATGACTGGCACCTCGGGCGGCAGGTTCATGCCTTCAATCTACGGACTCGCCCGCCATGCGCAAGCGGCGGACTTGCCAAACCGCCATCACGGTCGCAACATGAACGGCGCGGGTGGGGTTTGAATGCGTTCGGGGGGCTCGCTGTCCAATTTGCTCATTTATGAAACTGAAAGTTATTGTTCCGTTGGTGGTTGTTTTGGCCGTTGGCCTTGGCATCGCACTGTTTGTCAGCCGCAGTCGCATATCCGAACAGGAAGTCAGCATCGCCAACCTGTCCAATCAGGTCTGCGCTGCCTCTGCCAAGGTGAGCGAGCTCACCATGGTGAATGAAACGCTCGAGTCCGACCTCAGGAAGAGCACGGCGGAGGTCCTGACGCTCACCAACAATTACACCCAGGCGCTCGCCACGCTGGCCAGGACGGAGGCTGACTTGAAGCAAACGGAAGATACGCTCAAGCAAACCCAGGAGGCGGTGGATGCGCGCGATGCCAGGATTGCTGCGTTGGAGAAGCAAAACGCGGAGCTGGACAGGCAGGCCGCCTCGTTGAGTGCTGCCATCACCAATCTGACCACTCTGATTGAATCCACCCAAGCCAGGCTGGCCGCTGCCGAGGGGGACAAGGAATTCCTGCAAGGCGAATTGTCCCGCCTGATGTCCGAGAAGGCGGAACTGGAGAAACAGTTGAACGACCTCAGCTTCCTTAAGGCGCAAGTGGCCCACCTGAAGGCCGAACTGTCCATCGCCCGTCGCTTGGACTGGCTGCGCAAGGGCATCATGGACCCGTTTGACAAGAAGGGCGCCCAGTTGCTGGTGGAAAAACCACCGGCTAAGTCGGCGACCAAGCAGAACGAATACGACCTCAACGTTGAGATCAGGTCGGACGGCAGCGTGAACGTGATTCCGCCGCCCACGAACGCCCCGGCCAAGCCTTGATGCTCCGCCCTTTTGACGGCGACGGCCCGCTCCCGCCCGGGGGCGGGCCGTTCCGCTTCTTGACGGATGCGCCCGCTAAGCTATTACAATGACCGCCATGCCGACCTACGCTTATCATTGCGCCAAATGCGGTCACGAGTTTGAGAAGTTCCAGTCCATGAAGGACGATGCGCTGGCCACGTGCCCGAAGGATTTGTGCAGCCAGCAGCGCTGGGGCCGCGGCAAGGTCAAACGCCAGTTGGGCGCCGGGGCGGGAATGATCTTCAAGGGCAGCGGGTTCTATATCACCGACTACCGCAGCGAGGGTTACAAGGCGGCCGCCAAGAAAGATTCCCCCGCGCCGGCCAGTGCGCCCGCCGCCGGGAAGAAGGCGGAGGCAAAACCTGCCAAGACCGGGAAAGACTGATCCTTCCGCGCCATGAAAAGTGCCGCCGCCCTGACTCTCGCACTTGCGGGTGCGGCCATGGCACAACTCGCCCCCGGCGACTTGAGCCGCAGCGCGAGCGGACAATTCATCGTGACATCGCACGCAGGCGACTTGCGTCTCGCTCCCGCCGCGCTGGCCACGAACATCACGTTTCTGCGCTTGGACCCAAGCTTCACGGCCGTCTCGACCGAGCGCACCAAACAAGCGGTTCAGCGTCTCCTGGGAGCCACCGGATCATGGGAGCAACCTGTCACCGTGACGCTGCTCCGCGCCCGGACCCCCAACGATCCGATCACCATCGCGCCGGGTTATTTGGGGTCGCGCCGCGCGTATCATGTGAAGCTGCCGGCCGTCATCGCTCCGGATCGTTACTTGTGCGCCATCACCGAGGTCATTCTCTTGGAGATGGCTGGGCGAAAAGCGGGCGAGGCTCATTTGGAGATTCCGGCGTGGCTGGTCGAGGGCATGGCGTATCAGCTCCTGTGCAATGATGCCACCGAGCTCTTGCTCAGTTCACCCAATCGCCAGGACAACGGCCTGCCCATCAATCGCACCCAGTTGGAGTTTCGCCGCCTCAGCGCGCTGGAAAAGGCGCACCGCGTCTTGGTCGGCACCGCGCCTTTGTCCTACGAGGAGCTGAGCTGGCCGCTGCCGGGCCAGTTGCACGGTGACGGCCACGATGTTTACCGCGCGTCCGCCCAGGTGTTTTTGATCAATTTGCTGAAGTTCCCCGACGGGCAGGCCTGCCTGCGCAGGTTCTTGGAATCATTGCCCGCGCACCATAATTGGCAGATGGCTTTTCTGAAGGCGTTCGCACCGCATTTCAAGCGCCCGCTCGATGTCGAGAAATGGTGGGCGTTGGAGGGTTTGAACTTCGCCGGCCGTGACCTGACACAAACTTGGCCCCCGGCGGAGAGCTGGGAAAAGCTGGATGCCGTGTTGACCGAAAACGTGGATGTCTTCACCAGCAGCGATGCCCTGCCTGAACGCTCGCAGTTGTCGCTGGCCCAAATGATTCAAACCTGGACCGCCGGGCAACAGACCGAGGCGCTCAGCCGGAAATGTGCCGTGCTGCGCGAGTTGCAATTGCGCATCGCGCCGGAACTTCATCCCCTCACCGCGGATTACTGGGGTGTGCTCAACGATTACTTGAAGGCGCGCTCCTCCGCCTCGGAGCGGGGCGGCTCCGGCCGTATGAGCGCCAATACGCTGCGCTACGCCGAGCTCAGGTTGCTCAAACGCCTGGAAGTGCTGGAGGCCAAGCGCGCCAGCCTGCGTCCCGGCCGGACGAATCCTAACCCCGCGGGCATGCTGGACGCCGCGGTCAGCCTGCGGGAAATGCGCTTGCCCGCATCGGCACTTCGTGCGAATTAGGGTGCGCGGTGCGCCCGTAGCTCAGTTGGATAGAGCACCTGCCTTCTAAGCAGGTGGTCGCGTGTTCGACTCACGCCGGGCGCGCCATCTCGATTTACGATTGTCCATCTCAGCGTTACGATTTTCTTCACGTGCTCACCCTCGAACACCTCTCGGACCTGCTGGAAAAGAATCGCGCGGCGGCCGCATCGCGGGTGAAAGACTTTTCCATCGGCGGACGTCCATTCAACTTCCATGCGCGCCCGGCCCTCATGGGGGTCATCAACCTTTCGGCCGACTCGTGGTATCGGGAGAGCGTTTGCCTGTCACCGGACAGTGCAATCCAGCGTGGTCATGTCCTCGCGGCCCAGGGCGCAGACATCGTGGACATCGGCGCGGAATCCACCCTGGCGCACGCAGCGCGGGTGGACGATGCGGGACAAAACTCCCGGCTGCTTCCCGTCATCAAGGCGCTGCGTGAATCCAAGATTCTCGTCTCCGTGGAAACCTATCAGCCCGCGGTGACGCGCGCGTGCCTCGAGGCCGGCGCAAACATCCTTAACCTCACCGGCTCCGATCGCAGTGATGAACTGTTCCGCATGGTGGCCGATCATGATGCCGCGGTGATCATCTGCTACGTGCAAGGCAAGAACGTCCGCGAGGTGGGCGATTTTGATTTCAGCGCTGACCCGACGCAGATGATGCACGATTACTTCGCGCGCCAGATAGAAGCCGCGACACGCAATGGCGTGGAGCGCATCTTCATCGATCCCGGCCTTGGCTTCTACTACCGCAACCTGCAGGACAGCGCCGTCCGCGTGCGCCATCAAATGACCGTGTTCCTGAACACGTTTCGTTTGCGCACCTTGGGCTTCCCGGTCTGTCATGCGCTGCCACATGCGTTTGAATACTTCGGCGACGAGGTGCGCTGCGCCGAGCCGTTCATGGCCGTGCTGGCGGCCTTGGGCAAGACCGACTTGTTCCGCACCCACGAAGTGCCGCGCGTCCGGGCCGTGCTGGAAACGTTAAGTGTTTTCGACCTGACGTAGTTGTATTGGGCTCCTGCGTTGCACGCGACTCGCAACGCATCGTTGAAAGCGCCAAGGTTTCAAGATCGCCCTCCGGCTTGTAATGCCACCGATGGCAAGCGCCCAGCCGATCCATCATTTTTGTTTCAATGCACTCTGTGGGCACTTAAAGTTCAAGTCCATCAGCCTTATGTATTTGGTGTTCCAACTTGATCGCCCCCTTGCGCACAGACTAGTCCTGCCCGCATTGGCAGTGGCATGCTTAATGATCGGGGATATTGTGATTCGTGCTTCTGAACCGCCGGCCAAGCTGGATTACAACCGCGACGTTCGGCCCATCCTGTCCGAAAACTGTTTCTCCTGCCACGGCGCCGATGCCGCCGGGCGCAAGGCCA
>Ga0208783_10000500_pt1 | contig 24149 bp, 20 predicted proteins | sample DEB19_08_DNA_2_FD_184529 | JGI IMG/M metagenome (GOLD analysis project Ga0208783, IMG submission 184529) | Aqueous microbial communities from the Delaware River and Bay under freshwater to marine salinity gradient to study organic matter... | ecosystem: Environmental > Aquatic > Marine >...
GTTGATCAACCAGCCGACCGGGCCGCGGCGCTCGAGCCGCAGCGTCTCGAGCTCGGGGTACTCCACCTCAACTCCTCGGGGTCTCGGACCAGGGGGCACCCTGCCACGGATCGGGCTCCCGGGGCAGCCCCAACACCCGCTCGCCCAGCACGTTCTTGTTGACCTCGGTCGTGCCTCCCTCGATCGTGTTGGCCCGACTGCGCAGCATCCCGCGGACCTCCGCCGGCTGCGAGTCGCTCCAGGCGATCGCGTCGGGGCCGAGCAGGTCGGTGGCGAGCAGTTGGATCCGCTGGTTCAGCGCACCCTGGTGCACCTTGCCGATCGAGGCGGCGGGTCCCGGACCGCCGGGTCCCGCCGCCGCCGCCCGGACCCGTTGGTTGGTGAACGCCCGGATGCGCTCCTCGGCCACGGCGGCGACCACGGCCTGCCGCACGCGCGGATCACCCGCCGCGCCCCGTTCCGCGGCCAACCCGGCGAGCCGCTCGGAGCCCCGACCGCCGATGCGATCGACCCCGCCCGAGCCCGCGCCGGCGACCATCTGCCGCTCCCCGGCCAGCGTCGCCCCCGCCACCCGCCAGCCGTCGCCCTCGGCCCCCACCCGCATGGAGTCGGGCACCACGGCGCCGTCGAGGAACACCTCGTTGAAGTCGACCTCGCCGCCCATGTGCCGCAGCGGCCGCACGGCGACGGCGTCCTGGCGGAGGTCGATCAGGAAGTAGGTGATCCCCGCCCGCTTCGGAACATCGGGGTCGGTGCGGGCGAGCAGCACCGCGAATTCGGAGCGGTGGGCCCACGTGCTCCACACCTTCTGACCGGTCACCCGCCAGACGTCACCGTCGCGGGTCGCCCGACACGCCAGCGAGGCGAGGTCCGACCCCGCCCCCGGCTCGCTGAACAGCTGACACCAGCGTTCCTCGTTGCGCACGATCGGCGGTAGCCACCGGAGCCGTTGCTCCTCGGTGCCGTGGGCGAAGAGGGCGGGAGCCGTGTTGTTGAGCCCGAGCGGATTGAGGCGACCGAGCCGGAACGGCGCTAGCTCGAGCTCCAGCGCTCGCGCCGCCGCGGGAGTCGCACCGAGCCCCCCGTACGCGACCGGCCAGGTCGGCACGACGAGGCCGGAGGCACCGAAGACCGGGTACCAGGCCTCGTAGTCGGCCGGGCTGCGCACGGCGCGCACGGCGTCGGGGCCACCCTCCCGCCCCGCCGCCAGCCATGTCGCCGGGAGGTTCGCCTCGAGCCACTCGCGGACCTCGGCCGCGGCTTCGGCCGGAGGGGTTGTGCCGTCGATCCTCACCGCCCACCGAACTCGGGGTCGCGGCGCTCGCGGAACGCGGCCATCCCCTCCCGGAAATCCTCGCTGCGCGACGACAACTCGAGCGCCAGAGCCTCGCGGCGCAACTGGTCGCCGAGCGTCGAGCCCGCACCCTCGTGGAGCAACCACTTCGTGAGTCCCAGCGCGGTCGTCGGCCCGGCCGCGAGCCGCTCGACGATCCCGGCAACCGCGTCGTCGAGCTCGGCCGGAGGCACCGAGGCGTGCACCGCCCCCCAGGCGGCCGCGTCCGTCCCGCTCAGCTCGCGACCGAGCAACAGCAACTCGCGCGCCCGCACCTCGCCGACCCGGCGGGGCAGGAGCCAGGTCGCACCACTGTCGGGGGTGAAGCCTCGGCGGACGAAGGGCTCCCAGAACCGCGAGTCCGCCGCACACACGGTCAGGTCGGCGGCGAGGGCGAGCTGGAAGCCGAGCCCGGCGGCCCAACCGCGGACCTTGCACACCACCGGCACCTGGACCGTCGCGACGAGGGAGACGAGTCGGTGCGCCGCTTCGGGAAGTCGGCGCTGGATCGATCCGGTCCGGGGCCGGGAACCGTCGGGCGCGTTGCGGGCGACGATGTCGGCCCCGGCACAGAAGTCGTCGCCCGCCCCCTGCAGGAGAACGACGCGCACGGCGTCGTCGGTGGCCGCGCCCGCGAGTTCGGCGACGAGTACCGCTGTCATCGCGTCGTCGATCGCGTTGCGCGCCGCCGGACGGTCGAGCGTGAGGCTCAACACTCCCCGCTCGTCGAGGTGGACGGTGACGCTCATCGCCGCCCGAACTCCGCGGCGGCGCCGGCCAACGCCGCGGCGAGGTCTGCCCCCGGCGGATCGGGCAACCGCACCGGCCCGTGTTCGCGGCTCGGCAGCAGGATCGTCGCCCGCCCGGGGGTGGTGACCTCGCCCCGTTGGTTCTCGGCCGTCAGTTCGAGGTCGACCGCGGGCCGGTCACCGTCCGCGAGGTACCGGCGGGTCACCGTGCCCCGCAGCCACTGGGTGTCGCCGACATAGTTGAAGCGGCGGAACTCGCACTCCAGCTTCCAGAGCCAAGCGTCATCGCCCATCCAGTCGGTGCACAGGTGCACGAGCCAGGTCTCGCGCATCCGGCCGTAGTCGAAGGTGGTGGGGTTGCCCGACCGACGGGCGAAGGCCGGGTCCCAGTGGACCCGCTGCATCACGTCGGGCACGTTGAGGTCGTCGCGGTGGAAGAAGCGGGGAATGCGCTGCCGGTTACGCCAGCCGAGGCGCAGCGGCTTCACCCCGTAGAGACCCATGCCCATACCCGCATGCCAGCACACGATGTCGGTCACGGTGAGCGGGCCCTTCACCATCGGCCCCACCGGGTCGCCCTCCGAGACGTCCTCCCACCACCGCGGCGCCGCGCCGCGTGGCCGCTCGGTCGCGTACTGGGCCTCGATCGCTTCGATCTCGGCGTCGGTGTACGGCGCAACCGTGATCGTCTCGTCCCGGCCGCGAGCACGGGCCGCGCTCCGCTCGGTGCGCACCATGAGCCGGTACTGACCGCCGAGCAGTGTGCCGGCGTCGTCGGCGAAGACCTGGGCCGTCCACTCGTGCACCGCCCGCCCCGCGAACTCGCTCGGCTTGTCGAGTGCGGCGACGAGGGCGTTGCGCCGCCGTACGCGTCGCAACGGCCGCAGCGGCGCCCACCACTCCCGAGCGCTCGCCGAGTAGAACGCGTGCACCCCGCGCAGAGGATCGCCCCGCATGAGTTCGGCGTGCTCGGGAGCAACCTCCGCGACCTCGTCCTCACCGACGAGCGTGTCGCCGCCCACGAGCGGCGGCGGCGCGATCGGGCCCTCCCACCGCGTCGTCTCCGCGTACCCCGGGTCGCACCAGAGCGGATTGTCGTCGCCGTAGGCCTGCGCAACGTTGCGAAACGTGTCCTCCGTCGGAACCCGGTAGTACGGAGGCTGCGGATGCGGCTCGGGAACGCCGATGCGCTCGCGCAGACGGGCGATCGCCTCGTCGGTGATGCGGCTCGGCTCGGCCATCGGCGGCGAGGGTAGCCCGTAGGCTCGCCGACCATGCCGTCCGCGGTTGCGTCCGAATCGGACCCGCCCCGGGTTCATGCGGCTCCCGCCGATCGGGCTCTCGCGGTCGGTGCCGTCGTCGTGATCCTCGCCGGTATCGGCACCGCAGTGTGGATGATGCACCCGCCCCGCGCGCACCGGTGGAGCCTCATCGACCTCGACGTCTACCGAGCCGCGGGCCGGGCGCTCTGGCATCACCGATCGCTCTACGGACCCTACGTCGCCGAGCAACTCGTGGTCCCCTTGCCCTTCATTTACCCGCCGTTCGCCGCGATCCTCGCACTGCCGGCCACCGCACTCCCCGGGGCAGGCGCCGCGATCGCCTGGACGGCGCTCACGGTGCTGCTCCTCGCGTACGTGGTGCGTCGTTGTTTCGCCCCGGCGATCGAGGCGCACGGTCCGATCGCGTGGTTCCTCGCCACCGCAGCGATGCTCGCCCTCACCCCCGTACAGGAGCACCTGCGCTTCGGTCAGGTCGGGATCCCGCTACTCGCCTGCGTGGTCGCCGACTGTCTCGGCCCCCGGCGTCGGCCGACCGGCGCGCTGACGGGCTTGGCCGCCGCCGTGAAACTCGTGCCCGGCCTCTTCGTGCCGTACCTCTTGCTCACGGGCCGCCGCCGGGCCGCAGCCACCGCCGTCGGCGTTTTCGCGCTCGCAGCAACTCTCGGCACCGTCGTCGCCCCCGCCGACTCCGAGCGGTTCTGGACCGACCGGGTGTTCACGCCGACGAGCCCCGGTTTCTTCTCCAATCAATCGCTCCAGGGGATGCTCATCCGTTCGATCGCACCGTGGCGTCCGGTGTGGATCGTGACCGTTCTCGTCACCGGCGCGTTCGGCCTCGCGGCGGCGACGTTCGCGAGCCGCTCCGGCGACGAACGCCGCGGGGTGGCCCTGGTCGCGCTCACGGCCGCCCTGGTTTCGCCGATCTCGTGGATCCACCACCTGGTGTGGCTCATCCCGGCGTTCGGAGTGCTCACCGAGCGGGTCCGCACCCGACGCGCCGCGGTCGGACTCACCGCCCTCGCCCTCTTCTGCTCCGCCCGGGTCCCGTACCTCGGTCACGACTTCCTCGGACCGGGCGCGTTCGGCGCCCTCGTCACCGATGCCTACGGATTCGTCACCCTCGGCCTGCTCGTGTACCTCGGCGACCCGGTCACGACCGCGCGCGGGCTGCGCCGCACCCTCACCTCCCGCCACCCCGGCTCCGCCGCCGCGGGCGAAGCGATCGACACGACGACGCCGTAACCCCGGGAAATCCGGTCAGTAACCGCCGCCCAGGTCGACGGCGAACGCCTCGTAGACGAGGTCGGCGCCGCGCTGGCGGTGGCGCACGAGGAGTCCGAGCAGAGTCGTCGCGTCCGAACGGATCTCCTCGACCCACGTGTCGGCGGTCCCGGCCCCGGGCGGGACGGCGAGGCGGCGGACGAGGCGACTGATCAACCCACTCACCTCGGCGTGCTCGCGCCGCATCCGTCCGACCGGCCCGGAGAGCCGCGGTGCCTCGGCGGTGATCTCGTCGAGAAAGGCACCCGGCGCCTCGGTGTCGGCGCAGTGGCGGCTCCACACCTCGCCGAGGTCGTCGAGGGCCTCGCTCACCGTGCGACTCCACCCGTCGGCGGCCGCACCGGGAGCGGCGAGCGCCGCTTCGAGTCCGGCCATCGCGGCGTGGAGACCGGCGCGGCGACGGCGTACCTCTTCGAGCGCCGGCGGCTCGTCGGGAGCGAGTGTGCGGGAGATGACGGCGGCGAAACTGCGGGAGCGGGTCATGGGGCGACCTCCGGTTCGGGAATGCCGACGGTAGGGACATCCCCGGGTTACCCCCCAGGGCCGAAGGTCACGCCAGGTGCGGGAGCACCTGCCCGGCGAAGCACTCGAGGGCGGGCCAGGCCAGCGCCGGAGGCGTGCCACCGGCCAGCGGATTGAGCACGGCCCCGGCCGTAGGGGGCAGCGCCCGCAATCCCGCCACGACCGCCTCGGGTGTGCCGACGAGATACTGCGGCGAATTCCGCAACTCCTCGATGCTCGCGGCGTGAACGCTCGGCAGCGACTTCTGGCCGGGCGTCTGGAACGACGTGTACTGCTGCACCTCGTCGAGCACGTAGGGCCCCACGGCCTCCCAGGCCGCGTCGGGATCGTCGGCCGCGAGCACGTACGTCGGACCGCCGGGGGTGATGACGAAACCACCCGACCACCCGATGCGCTCCGCCTCCGCGCGGTAGGCGGCGGGCACGGCGGGATCGGCGTTCATCGGGAACATCGGCAGGCGCAGGCGCGCCGCCCGACGGGCCGCGGCGGGCACACCACCCCCGACGAAGAGCATCCGGGCGGGATCGGTGATCGGGGTCGGGGTGACCCGCACCGTCCGCCCGTCGACCGTGAACGGCTCGCCGGTGAGCGCGTCGAGCAGCGTGCGTACGTGCGCCTCGAGGATCCGACTGCGGGCCGCGTGCTCGACCCCCGCCATCGCGAATTCCTCGACCCGGTAGCCCGCACCGAGGGTCACCAGGAGCCGCCCGGGAAACGCGTTGTCGATCACCGCGATCTGTTCGGCGATGCGTACCGGGTCGTGGAGCGGCAGCACCGCGGCACTGACCATGACCCGAGCCCGCTTCGTGCGCGCGAGAACCGCCGCCGCCATCGTTATCGGGGCCGGGCACCAGCCGTCGTCGACGCCGTGGTGCTCCGAGAGCACCAGGGTCTGGAACCCGTGCTCGTCGGCCCACACGAATTGGTCCATCGCTGCGTCGTAGATCTCACGCGCGCTCACCGAGCCGTCGGCAGGGGTGCGAAAGTCCTGGCGCATGGTGAGGAGCATCAGTCGAGTGCCTTCCGGACGAGGTGGGGGCCGACCTGTTCGCCGAACGCGGCGATCTGGTCGCACAACTCGGCGCGCGACTGCGCGAGCAGGCGCACCTGGAGGTGGGCGACGCCGAGCGCACCGAGCCGCTCGTTGGCGAAGTCGATGATCCGGGCCGGATCCCCGGCCAGCACACCGCGCGGGAGGTCCCAGGACGGCGTACCGACGTGGGCGACGAGGTGGTACCCGATCTCGGGCCGGGCCCCGGGCCGCACCCGGTCGGCCTCGGCGCAGATCCAGGCGATGTCTTCGCCGAGCCGGTCGAGCGGGGTCGCCTGCGGGATCCAGCCGTCGCCGATGTGCGCCACCCGGCGCAGGGCGGGGCGGCCGGAGCCGCCGATCCAGATCGGAGGTCGGGGTTGCTGCACGGGCCGGGGCCGCTGGCCGACTCCGGCGGTCCACTCCTCGCGCAGGGCGTGGTCGATCACCCCGATGGCCTCGTCGACGATCGCGCCGCGCCCCGAGAACGAGACGCCGAGTGCGTCGAACTCGCCCTCGACGTGGCCCGCACCCAGGCCGACGATGACCCGCCCGCCCGAGAGGCGGTCGAGGGTGGCGAACGCTTTGGCCGTGGCCAGCGGGTGCTGGTAGGGCGCTACGAACACGTTGGTGAAGAGCCGGGTGCGCGCGGTCGAGGCGGCCACGTAACCGAGGGTCGCGATCGGGTCGTACCACTGGGTCGACATCGCCTCGGCGGGCTCGGGCGGGATCGCCACGTGGTGACAGACCGCCACGTAGGTGAACCCGGCGTCGTCGCAGGCCTGCGCGACCGCCACGATGTCGGCGACGTCACCGTCGGTCTCCCAGGGCATCGACACCCGGGTCGACAGCGACTGCACCGGCAGTTGCATGCCGTACCCGATCCGACCCTCGGGCACCGTGCCCACGATGCCGCTCACGACGGCCACACCACCGACTGCAGCTCGCTGTACGCGTGGAGGCCGAAGAGGCCGCCGTCGCGCCCGACGCCGCTCAGCTTGGTGCCGCCGAACGGGGCGTGGTGGTTGCGCTGGGTCGTGTTGATCCCGACGTTGCCCGAGCGCAGCGATCGGCTCACCCGGAACGCCCGGGCCGTGTCGCCGCTGAAGACGTAGTCGTAGAGCCCGAAGTCGGTGCCGTTCGCCAGGGCGATGCCCTCCTCCTCGTCGTCGAACGGGAGGGCGACGATGACCGGGCCGAAGATCTCCTCCTGCACCACCCGCATGCCGGCCCGCGCGTCGGCGAGCAGCGTCGGGGCCACGTAGAAGCCGCGCCCGGGCTCCCCGGGCCGCTCGCCTCCGGCCAACAGGGTGGCGCCCTCGTCCCGTCCGGCGGCCACGTAACCCTCGACCCGGTCGCGGTGCGCGGCGCTGATCACCGGCCCGAGCACGACGCCGGGCTCGTAGGGGTCGGCGACCTTGAGCGCGCCGGCGGTGCGACGCAGCCCCTCGACCACCTGGTCGTAGACGCCGCGCTGGATGATCGCTCTCGTCGGCGCCGTGCAGATCTGACCCGAGTGGAACGTCCACGTCGAGGCGATCGTGCGCACCGCGTTGGCGACGTCGGCGTCGTCGAACACGAGCGCCGCGCCCTTGCCGCCCAGCTCGAGCAGGAGCCGCTTCATGGTGCGGCCGCCGACTTCGCCGATGCGCATCCCCACGCCGGTCGAACCGGTGAACGACACCATGTCGACGTCGCGGGTCTCGACGAGCGCCTCACCCGTCGCCGGGGTCGAGCCGGTGATGACGTTGACCACCCCGGGCGGGAACCCGACCTCGTGCATGATGCGTACGAGCTCGATGACCGCGAGCGGGTTCTGCGAGGCGGGCCGGACCACGACGGTGTTGCCCATGGCGAGCGCGGGACCGAGCTTGCCCGCCATGTTGACGATCGGGAAGTTGTAGGGCGTGATGCAGGCCACGACCCCCACCGGCTGACGGCGGGCGATCGCCCCCATCAGCCCGCCGGGCGCGAGCGCGGTCTGGGGCATCTCCATCGGCGGGAGCGGGATGACCGGCGACTCGAGCGCGTAGCGGGCGTAGGAGTCGAACCGCACCGCAGCCTGGGGCACCTGCATCTGCTTGCCGACGGTGGCCGTGCAGCCGGTCTCGGCGACGACGAGCGGCAGCAGCTCGTCGAACCGGCCGCGAATCGCATCGGCCGTGCGCTGGAGGAGGTCGGCTCGCTCCTCGGGCGAGGTGCGCGACCAAGCCGGGAAGGCCTCGCGGGCGGCTCGGGCCGCGTCGAGCGCCTGGGCGACCGAGGCCTCGGGCGCGCCGGCGACGACCTCCTCGGTGGCCGGGTTGACGACGTCGTAGACGCCGTCGGCGCCATCGGTGAAGGCGCCGTCGATGAGCAGTTGCGGTGTGGGCACGGCGGGAGCGTAATCCCCCGCCACCGAGGCCTCCGCTAGCGTCCGCCGCCGTGACGCTCCCCCGCATCGGGCTCTGGTCGTTCCAGTTCGACGGGCTGCCGTGGGAGCAAGGACGCGAGGTGGCCCGGGAGCTGGAGGAACTCGGCTACGGCGCCCTGTGGTTCCCCGAGGCCATGGGCCGTGACGCCACGGTCGCCTGCGCACTCGCGTTGGAGGCCACCGAGCGCATGGTCCTCGCCACCGGCATCGTGCCCCTCTACGCCCGGGACCCGCTCACCCTCAAGGCGGCCTGGCTCACCCTCGAAGCGGCCTTTCCCGAACGCTTCCTGCTCGGCATCGGCGTGAGTCACAAGCCCGCGGTCGAGGGCATGCGGGGCACGAGTTACACGGCTCCGCTCGCGACGATGCGGGAATACCTCGATCGCCTCGACGCCGCGCCGTTCTTCGCCCGCCCGCCCACCACTGCGCCCCGGCGCGTGCTGGCGGCCCTCGGACCCAAGATGCTCGCCCTCGCCGCCGAGCGGGCCGACGGCGCGCACCCCTACAACGTGACCCCGGAGCACACGGCCGGGGCGCGGGCCGCGATCGGTGCCGACAAGATCCTCGCGGTCGAGCAGAAGGCCGTGCTCACGACCGACGCCACGGCGGCGCGCGAGACCGCCCGGCGCACGATGGCGATGTACCTCGGTCTCCCCAACTACGCCAACAACTGGCGCCGGATCGGGTTCGGCGACGACGACCTGGCCGACGGCGGCAGCGACCGCTTCCTCGACGCGATGGTCGTGTGGGGCGACGAGACCGCGATCCGGGCCCGGGTCGACGAGCACCTCGCGGCCGGCGCCGACCACGTCTGCCTCCAGGTGCTGTCGGCCGACGACCCCTTCGGCGCACCGCTCGAAGCCTGGCGCCGACTCGCGCCCGCTCTCCGAGACTGACTCTCTCCCGCGCCGAACGCCGTCCGGGCCGCGCGCCGGTGCGTCAGGCGGGAAGGTCGAGCTTCAGCATTCGGATGGCGTTGCCCCGGCAGATCTTGTCGACCTGGGCCTGGGTGAGATCCTTCATGATCTCCTGTGCCACCTTCTCGGTGTCGGGCCAGGTCGAGTCGCTGTGCGGGTAGTCGGTCTCGAAGGTGACGTTGTCCTCGCCGACGGCGTCGAGGTTGCGCAGGCCGTGAGGGTCATCGAAGAAGCAGCCGTAGACGTGCTCGTAGTAGTACTCCGACGGCGGCCGCTTCACGGTGTCGACGACGCCGCCCCAGCCCCGGTTGTCCTGCCAGACCTTGTCGGCCCGCTCGAGCACGTAGGGGATCCAGCCGATCTGGCCCTCGCTGTACGCGATCTCGAGCTTCGGGAACCGCTCGAAGAGACCCGACATGAGCCAGTCGGTGAGCGACATGGCGGCGTTCATGTAGGTGAGGGTGCTGCCCACCGCAGCGGGCGCATCGGCCGAGGTCGAGGGCATCTTCGACGAGGAGCCGATGTGCATGCACACGACGGTGCCGGTCTCCTCACAGGCCTGCAGGAAGGGATCCCAGTGACCGTCACGGTCGTGGAGCGACGGAAGGCCGAGGAAGGCAGGGATCTCCGAGAAGGTGACGGCCCGGCAGCCCTTCTCGGCGTTGCGGCGCACCTCGGCGGCGGCGAGGACCGGGTCCCAGAGCTGCACGATGATGAGCGGGATGAGGCGTCCGTCGCTGCCCGCACACCACTCGTCGAGCATCCAGTCGTTGTAGGCCTTCACGCAGAGGTCGCCGAGCTCGCGGTCCTTGCGCTCCGTGAAGGTCTGGCCGCAGAAGCGGGGGAAACTCGGGAACGAGAGCGACGCCTCCACGTGGTTGACGTCCATGTCGGCGAGCCGGGCCCGTTGGTCCCAGCAGCCCTTGCGCATATCGTCCATCGTGATCGGGCTGACCGTGACCTCGTCGCGCGGGTAGCCCGCCGCCGCACTCAGGCGGGTGAGCGGCGACTGGAGGTCCTCCACCAACCACCAGTCGCACCAGGTGCCGTCCTCGTTCGCGCCCGCCTCCTCGTAGGAGAAGACACCACCGACGAACTGCATGTTCTTGACCTTGCGCCGCTCGATGCGGGGCCCGACGCCGCGGAGCCGCTCGGGGAGGCGGTCCTGCCACACGGTGGGCGGCTCGATGACGTGATCGTCGACCGAGATGATGGGAGGGATGACCGGCGCCATGGGGGCGAGGCTACCCCCAGGCCGCCAGAATCTCGGCAGTGGAGGCGAGCGTCGCGACGAGGGCCAGCGTGTTGTCGAGCACGGCCCGGCCGTACTCCGGAGGAACGCCCGCCACTGCGTCGCTGACGAGGACGCACTGGTAACCGCGGTTCACCGCGTCGAAGGCCAGATTGGTCATGCCGATGTTGAGTGACACACCCACGCCGACGATCGTCGTGACCCCCAGATTGCGCAGCACCGGGTCGAGCTGCGTTCCCGTCATCGGCCCGAGCCCGTGCAGCCGCGGGAGCACCACGTCGGAAGGCTCGACCCCGATCTCGGCGGGCACGACCACGGCGTCGGTGCCGGGCGTCATCCGCACGGGCGCCTTCAGGATGCCCGCGAAGAGCCGGGCGTTGCGATTGGCGCCGCGCCCGTCGGCCCGGGTCTCGGCCGTGCAGTGCACGACCGGCACACCGCGCTCACGCGCGGCGCGTGCGAGCGCCGCACAGTGCCCGATGAGGTCGACGGCGGCGGCCGCCTCGGCGAGTGCCGGGAGGGCCGACCGCTCCCCTACCACCCCGTTCTGCACTTCCTGCAGGACGAGCGCCGTGTGCTCCGGCGCGATGAGCGCAGGCAGGTCGATCGGCATGCGCGGACGCTACCGCGCCGTCCGTCGCGCCGGCGCGTCAGACGAGGCGCGGGGCGAGGGTGTGGAAGTGCTCGGCGATCTCGCGGGCGCACTCGACGAACACGTCGAGGTCACCACCCGCCGGATCCTGCACGTCCTCCCAGTCCTCGAGTGCCACGTCGTGCAGGACCAGCGCCGCGACCCGGTCGGCGAAGACCGGGCCGGCCGGCGGGAGGTCGCGGGCGAGGCGCTTCAGGGTTGCAGTGCGCGGGGCCGCATCGGGGTGCACGCGCCGCATCCAGGCCACGTGCTCGCGGGCGAGGGCGATGACGAGGTCGGCGCGGTCGAGCTCCGCGGCCGTCGCCTGCCGACTGCGGTGATCCGGCACCTCGAGCCCGAGCGAGGTGATCGCGTCGCGGGTGCGCCAGCTCATGGGCATGCCCTCGATGACGTGGGTACCCGACGTCGACACCTCGAGGTCGGGTACGTGCTCGCGCAGCAGCGCCCCGAGCATCACCGACCGAGCCGCGTTGCCGGTGCAGAGGGTGACGACGTGCAGGGCCATGAGGCGTCGGAGCGTAGCGACGGGCACCGGACATGGGGCATGATGCGCCTGTGTCCGCCACCCTCATCCTCCTCCGCCACGGCCAGAGCGAGTGGAACTTGCGGAACCTCTTCACGGGGTGGGTCGACGTCGATCTCACCGACCGTGGTCGCGACGAGGGGCGGCGGGCCGGCGCCGATCTCGTGGGCGCCGACCTCCGTCCGGACGTGCTCCACACCTCGCTTCAGGTCCGGGCGATCCGCACCGCCGAACTCACCCTCGCCGAGTGCGGCCGCTCGTGGATCCCGGTCCGGCGTTCGTGGCGCCTCAACGAGCGCCACTACGGCGACCTCCAGGGCCGCGACAAGCGCGAGACGGCCGAACGGTTCGGGGCCGAGCAGCTCAAGGCGTGGCGGCGATCGTTCGATGTGCCGCCGCCGCCGCTGGAGCCGCTGCGCAACAAGAAGCGTTGGGGCTACGACGACCGCTACGCCGAACTCCCCCGCGACGTCCTCCCCCGCTCCGAATGCCTGGCCGACGTCATCGACCGGATGCTCCCCTGGTGGTACGACGCGATCGTCCCCGACCTGAGGGCCGGGGCCACCGTGATGGTCGCCGCCCACGGCAACTCGTTGCGCGGCCTCGTGAAGCACCTCGACGGCATGGCGCCGGAGGCGGTCCTCGAACTCAACCTGCCCACCGGCGAACCGCTCGTCTACGAGCTCGATGCCGACCTGCGCCCCACGGCCCGCAAGGGTCCGGGCGGGGTGCGGGGCCGGTACCTCGAGCCGAAGCGCGCCCTGGCGAGCGCCGACGCGGTCGCCCGCCAAGCGGGCTGACGCCGATCGGGCCCTGAACCCGCCGTTGCGGGCCCGCGGCTCCGCTCCCTACATTCCGGATCCGTGACGGCCGCGGCGGTGACCGGGCTCCCCGAGCCGGCGGGCCCGACCGCTGCGCCGCGGGCCCGACTCGGCGAAACCGCGCGGGCCGCGGGCCGCGCTGTCCTGCCCTGCCTGATCATGGTGGTCGGCGCCGCGTTCGCCTGGCCCGAGGTCCAACCCGAGGTCTACCTGATCGGACTGATCAGCGGTCTGGTGGTGGGCCTCATCGCCTTGGCGCTCGTCATCGTCTACCGCGCCAACCGCATCATCAACTTCGCCGCCGCCGACATGGGCTCCGCCCCGGCCACTCTCGCCTTCCTCTGTTTCGCGGCCTGGGGCTGGCCGTGGTGGCTCGTGAGCCTGCTCGGACTTCCCGTCGCGGCGCTCGTCGGCGTCGTGGTCGAGTTCGCGTTCCTCCGGCGCTTCGCGCGCGCCCCCCGGCTCATCGCGACGGTCGCCACGATCGGAGTGGCCCAGATCTTCATCTTCCTGTCGATCCTCATGCCGACGTGGTTCCCGGACACCGACGCGAGCAACTTTCCCGCACTGGTCTCGGGTCAGATCACGATCGGCAACGCGGTGTTCGGCGGGGCCGACCTCAACGTCGTGATCCTGGTACCGATCGTCCTCGTCGGCCTCGTCGCCTTCTTCCGCTTCAGCGTCACCGGCGTCGCGATCCGGGCCGCCGCCGAACGGGCCGACCGAGCCTCGCTGCTGGGCATCCCCGTCCGCCGCCTCCAGATGGTCGTGTGGGGACTGGCCGGCCTGCTCGCCTACCTCGCGATCTGGCTGCGGTCGGGCTACCAGGTCCAGAACCTCGGCGGGGCGCTCGACCCCACCCTGTTGCTCACGGCGCTGGGCGCCGCCGTGATCGGCCGGATGGAGCGCATGCCGACCGTGGTGCTCGCCGCGATCGGACTCAACATCGTCGACAGTGCTGCGTTCACCCACTACTCGTCCCCGGCGTACGGCGCCGCGATCCGGGCGGCGATCATCGCCGTCGCGCTGCTCGTACAGCGGGCCGATCCGGTGGGTCGCCTCGCCGACGCGGCCACCTCGACCTGGCAGGCCACCCGGGAGATCCGCCGGATTCCCGCCGAGCTCCGCGGCGATCGGGCCGTCCGCGTCGGCTACGCCGTTCTCGCCGGCCTCGCGATTCTCGGCCTCGTCCTCGTACCCGTCCTCGGCTCGGTCGACGTCGTCAGCCAGACCACCCTCATCGCGATCTTCGCCATCGTGGCCCTCTCGCTCGTCATCCTCACCGGCTGGTCGGGTCAGGTGAGCCTCGGACAGATGGGATTCGTCGGACTGGCCGGTGCCGTCACGGGGTCGCTCACCACCCGGGCGCACTGGGACATCGGGCTCGCCCTCCTCGCCGCGGGAATCGCCGGGGCCGCCCTCACCGTCGTGGTCGGCCTCCCGACGCTGCGAGCCCGCGGCCTCGCCTTCGCCATCATGACCCTCGCGTTCTCGGTCGTCACGAGCACCTACCTCCTCAACCCCGGGTATTCGCCCGTCCGGGGCATCCTCCCCGACGGACCCGTCACCCGCACCCGCTTCCTCGGGGTGCTCGACGTCGGGACCCCGACTCGCTTCTACGTCCTCACCGTCGCCGTGCTCGTCGCCGTGATGGCGATGGCCTACAGCCTCCGGCGCAGCCGGGTCGGGCGGGTGCTCGTCGGCGTGCGCGACAACGAACGCGCCGCCCAGGCCTTCGGGGTCGGTCCCCGGGGCGCGCTCATCACCTCGTTCGCGATCTCGGGGTTCTTCGCGGGCGTGGCCGGCGGCCTCTTCGTGCTGCAACAGAACGCTCTCGACGCGTCCAACTTCTCGGCCACCGAGGGCTTACGCGTGTTCTCGGCCGTGGTCGTCGGAGGGCTCGGTTCGATCGGCGGTGCCGTGCTCGGCGCCGCCTTCGTGAAGGCGACCCAGTACTTCATGCCCGCCCCCTGGGACTTCCTGGCCAGCGGGCTCGGTCTGCTGCTCGTCCTCCTCGTCCTCCCCGGGGGACTCGGCGCCGCGTGCGGCCGAGCACGCGACGAACTCCTGCGCCTCCGGGCGCGGCGCGCCGGAATTCGCGTGCCCAGCCTCGTCGCCGACACCCGCGTCGACGAGGAGCCGGCGATCACCACCGAAGCCGCCGTAACCGCGGCGGTGGACGGCGCCGCCCACGCCGACGACGTCACCGGGGTGGTGGACTGACGTGGCCGACGCATCGCCGACGAGGAACCGCCGCTTCCGCTCCCCCCGGCGCTACTTCGCCGAACTGACGGCCGGAGAGCCGCTCTTCCCGCTCCTCGTGCTGTTCGGCCTCAACGCAGTCGACGAACTCGACCGCACGGCCTTCGGGGTCCTCACCCCCGACATCGCCAAGACCTTCGACCTCTCGCTCGGCCAGATGGGCGCCCTCGTCGCGCTCACCGGGATCGCCAGCCTGCTCGTCGAAGTGCCCCTCGGGTACTCGTCCGACCGCCTGCCCCGAGCTCGCCTCGCGATCGCCGGGGCCGCGATCTGGGCGCTCTTCGGCGGCCTCACCGGGCTCGCGGGCGCCGTATGGGTGCTCGTGATCGCCCGTACCGGAGCCGGTGCCGGCCGAGCCGTCGTCAGCCCGACCCACAATTCGCTGCTCTCCGACTACTACCCGCCCGAGGTCCGGCCCGACGTCTTCGGCTTCCACCGCATCGCCAACGGGGTCGGCGCCTTCCTCGGACCGCTCCTCGGCGGTCTCCTCGCCTACGTGTTCGACTGGCGGGTGCCGTTCCTGATCTTCGTCATCCCGACCCTCGTCATCGTCTTCATCGGACGCCGGATGCGCGAGCCGGGCCGGGGCCGCTTCGAGCGAGCCGCGTCGGGAGCCGACGCCGCCGTCATCGAAACCGACGAGGCGCCACCGTCGTTCACCGAGTCGGTGCGCATCCTCATGCAGGTCCGCACACTGCGTCGGATCTGGATCGCCCTCCCGTTCACCTTCGGGCCGATCCTCGGCTTCGGCTTCCTGCTCAGCTTCTACTACACCGACGTCTTCGGCCTGAACGCGTTCCAGCGCGGGGCCATCGCTGCGGCGACCGAGCCGATGCAGATCGTCGCGATCATCATCGGCATCCCCCTGGCCTCGCGCATGATGCTGCGCGACCCCGGCCTCGGATTGCGCCTCCTCGCCGTCTTCGCCGTCGGGATCTCGATCGCGCTCGTCGGGTTCGTGGTCGCCCCGTCGGTGTGGGTCGCAGTCATCGCGAACGTCTTCGCCAGCGCCCTCGGTGCGCTGCTGATGCCCGGGATCCTCGCCTCCCTGTCGCTCGTCATGCCCCCGAAGGTGCGCTCGCTCGGATTCGCGCTCGGATCCGTGTTCGCCATCCCGGGCATGGTGTTCCTCGCGATCGCCGCCTCGATCGCCGATGCGTTCAGCCTGCGGATCGGCATGCTCGTGATGGTGCCGATATTCCTCGTCGGCGCCTGGATCCTCTCGTCGGCCTCCCTCTACGTGCGCAAGGACATCAACCGGGTCTGGACCTCGACCGCCGCTCAAGCCGAGGTCCGCCTCAAGCGCTCCCAGGGCGAGGTGAAGTTGCTGCTCACCCGTGGCCTCGACGTGCACTACGACGGGGTGCAGGTGCTGTTCGGGGTCGACCTCGAGATCGACGAAGGCGAGATCGTGGCTCTCCTCGGCACGAACGGCGCCGGCAAGTCGACCCTGCTCAAGGCGGTCTCGGGTTTGGTCGAAGCGACGAACGGGGCGATCGTCTTCGATGGTCGAGACATGACCTACGCACCCCCCGACGAGGTCGCGGGCCGCGGCGTCATCCTCTTCCCCGGCGGTCAGGGCGTCTTCCCGACGCTCACGGTCGCCGAGCACCTTCGCCTTGCCTCGTGGCTCCATCGACGCGACCGCGATGCGGTCGCCGCCGCCCGCGACCACGTACTCGAACTCTTCCCGATCCTGCGCGACCGGCTCGATGAGCCCGCCGGCAACCTCTCGGGCGGACAGCAGCAGATGCTCGCACTGGGCATGGCGTTCATCGAACGCCCCCGACTCCTGATGATCGACGAACTGTCGCTCGGCTTGGCCCCGGCCGTCGTCGAGCAACTGCTCCCGATCGTGCGCGACCTCGCCGACCGGGGAACGACCATCATCATCGTCGAGCAGTCGGTGAACCTGGCCCTGACCGTCGCCCGCACCGCCTACTTCATGGAGAAGGGCGAGATCCGCTTCCACGGCCCCACTGCCGAACTACTCGAGCGGCCCGATGTGCTCCGGTCGGTCTTCCTCGAGGGCGCGGCGACGGCGGCCGGTTCCGCCCCGACCGACTCCACGCCTCCGGTCGGCGACGCCGCCCACCCGGTCACCACTCGGGAGACCACTCCCCTCGCCGTCGTCGGCGATGCCCCGGTGCGGCTCGGTCTCACCGAGGTGAGCAAACGGTTCCGCGGAATCGCGGCACTCACCGACGTGACCCTCGACGCGCGGGCGGGTGAGATCCTCGGCTTCATCGGCCCCAACGGGGCGGGCAAGACGACGCTCTTCGATGTCATCTCGGGCTTCACCCGGGCCGACCGCGGGCGCATCCTCCTCGGCGAGGGCACCGACGCCGTAGACATCGGCGCCAAGCCGCCGGCGGCCCGGTCACGGCTGGGCCTGGGCCGCTCGTTCCAGGACGGCCGCCTCTTCTCGGGACTCACGGTGGCCGAGGTCATCGCCGTCGCGTTCGAGCGACACCTCGAGACCCGTGACCCCGTCGCCGCCGCGCTCCACCTGCCGTGGGTCGAGGAGACCGAACACCAAGTTCGGTTCAACGTCGAGCGACTGCTCGAGACCTTCGGGATCGCCGACTTCCGCGACAAGCTCGCCCGAGAGCTCTCGACCGGAAGCCGTCGCATCGTCGACCTCGCCTGCGTCGTCGCCCACGGCCCCCGGGTGCTGCTCCTCGACGAACCGTCGTCGGGCATCGCCCAGCGCGAAGCCGAGGCCCTGGGCCCGCTGCTGCTGCGAATCCGGGAGGAGACGGGCGCCACCCTCCTGGTCGTGGAGCACGACGTTCCGCTCCTCCTGGGGATCGCGGACCGACTGGTGGCCCTGGATCTGGGGCAAGTGGTGGCCGTCGGTGAGCCGCAGGAGGTGGTCCACGACCCCCGGGTCGTGCAGTCCTACCTCGGGAGCGGCAAGACTGCGGTCGCACGCAGCGGAATCCGCGACGATTGACGTCGCCGGGAACTTCGAGTCCGGGGGGAACTCATGTCGATGCAGCAGGCACCGGAGCGCCGGCGGTCGCCGTGGACGCGATACGCGCCCGTCGTCGCAGTGCTCGTCGTCGTCGGAATCCTCGTCGCCGTCTTCGCGGGCGGCGGGGGCGACGACGGGGGCGACGACGGCGGTGGGCCGACTCCCGACGCCACGACGGGGGTCGTGACCTACTCGGCGGCCGAGGAAGCCGGCGACCTCGCCCGGTACACGTGGCAGGAGCACTGTGACCAGGAGTCGGGCCGGGTCGCGATCCCGCTCGTCGGCGCACCGCCCTGCGTCAACGTGCAGAAGCCCACGGCCGGCGCAGCGGCGCGCGGCGTCACGGGCGACACGATCCGCATCGGACGGTACATCGCGAAGCCCGACCTCCAGACCGACTTCCTCGCCCGCCAGACCGGCACGTACGACCCGCCCGAGACCTCCGCGCAGACCTTCCAGGACTACGTCGACATCTACACGTCGGTCTTCGAGCTCTACGGCCGCAAGGTCGAGGTCGTGCCCATCGAGGGCACCGGGGGCGGGGCCGATGCCGTCGCCGCCCGACGCGACGCCGCGACCGCAGCGGAGAAGAACGTGTTCGCCGTCGTCGGCGGACCGATCCAGGCCAAGGAGTTCGGCGAGGAACTGGCCCGGCGGAAGGTCATCTGCATCGTGTGCACGACCGCCCAGCCCGAGAAGTTCTACCTCGACAACCAGCCCTACGTGTGGCCGATCGGCCCGACTCCCGACCAGACCGCAACGATGGTGAGCGAACTCATCGAGAAGCAGCTCGTGGGCAAGCCCGCGCAGTACGGCGGTCCCGATGTCAACGGGAAGCCCCGCACGTTCGCCATGCTCACCTACAACACCCCCGACGGACAGTTCACGTCGTCATGGGACGACCTCGAGCGCAAGGTGAAGGCAACCGGTGCCGACCTGAAGGCCCGGATCACGAACTACCTCGACATCCCGAACCTCGAACGCGACGGACGGCTGATCGCAGCCAAACTGAAGGCCTCGGGGGCGACCACGATCATCTTCACCGGCGATCCGATCACTCCGGCCTTCTTCACGAGGGAGATGACGAAGGCGGGCTACTTCCCCGAGTGGGTCATGGGCGGCACCGTCTACGCCGACACCAACGTGTTCGCCCGCTCCTTCGACCAGGAGCAGTGGAAGCACGCGATGGGCATCAAGCTCACTCCGGTGGGTGTGCCGAAGCCCAAGCAGCAGGCCTACACGCTCCACGAGTGGTGGTTCGGCGCCCCGCCGCCCGCCGAGAACTCGTTCGCGGTCACCCAGACCAACCTGAACCTCCTGTTCCTCGGCCTGCAGATGGCCGGACCGAACCTGACGCCCGAGACGTTCGCGGCCGGACTGCGCTCACTCGGCCCCGACTCGTCGACGAAGGAGCCGGTCATCACCTCGATCGTCACCTTCGGCGACTGGGGGCTCTGGCCGGGGACGACCCTCGACACGGGTGGCCTCGACAACGCCGGCGTCATCTACTGGGACCCGAACGCCACGGGGACCGACGAGACCGGTGCCGAGGGCAAGGGCATGTACCGGGCCCTCGACAACGGCCTGCGCTACCTCGCCGGCCAGTGGCCGACCGAACCCCTTCCGCTCTTCGAGCCCGAGGGGACGGTCACCCAGTACCCGGAGAACGACATCCCGCCCGAACTCGTGCCGCCGGTGATCCCGGTTCCGCCCGACGCCCCGGCCGCGAAGGGCTAGCCACCCCCGCCGGTACCATCTCGGCCACTCGCATGGCTTGCTCGATCGAATCGACGACGCGGACCCGACACCTCCGGACCCCCGGCGCGTGATGTCGCCGTCGCTGCGAGCGCAGGCGCTCGATGCCGAGCGCGCCGGAAACCTCGTGAACGCGATCGATCTGTGGGCCGCGATCGCCCGAGACGACCCGGGGACAGACGTCGAGAAGCATCTCGTCGCGTTGCGCATCGCTGCGGCCGACGCGCCCCGTGCGACACCGGGATCGCCGGTCGCGATTCCGCCGGACCCGTTTCCGGCGACGAGCGACTCGCCGCCGGAGACGCGACCGGACACGGTGAACGCGCGCCTGTTGGCCGGTGCGCTCCACCACCACGGATCCCTGCTCGTGCGAAGTGCCCTTCCCCGCACCTCGGTCGACCGCCTCGTCGCCGCGATCGAGCACTCCTTCGCCGAACGCGCCGCCCTCGGAGAAGCGGCCGATGCCGGGTCGTCACCGTGGTTCGCACCGAGCCGGGAGTGGGAGAATCGCGCCGGCTCGAGTGCGCCCGTACTGCGCGCGTGGACTGCTCGCTGCAACGCAATGCTGCTCGTGGATTCGCCCCGGGCGTTCCGGATCGTGACCGATGCACTGATCGGGACCGGACTGGTCGACACGGTTGCCGAATACCTGGGTGAGCGACCGGTGCTCTCCGCCGAGAAGACATCTCTCCGGCGCATCCCGCCCGAGGCCCGCGCCTCCTGGCACCAGGACGGCTCGTTCATGGGGGCCGAGACCCGGGCCGTCAACGTGTGGATCGCTCTTACCGATTGCGGAACCGGAACCGACGCCCCCGGTCTGCACGTCGTGCCGCGGCGCGTGGAGTCCATCGTCCCGTTCGGCACCGACGGCAACCTGCACTCGATCACCGTGAGCCCGGAACACGTCCGGGGCGCGCAGGGATCGGTCGACCCGTGCACGCCCTTCTTCGCGGCCGGGGATGCGCTCGTCTTCGATCAGTTGCTCCTTCACGCGACCGGCGGTGAGGTAGAGGGCCTGACGCGTCCGCGTCTGGCGATCGAAGCGTGGTTGCTCGCACCGTCGACCTTCCCCGACGCGTACGTCCCCGTCTACCTCTGAGGCCGTCCCGCTACGGGCCGACGATCTACGCGTCGCGGGGGACGGGGATCCACCCCTCCCCCTCGACGTAGCGGCGCACGACCCGGGCGGGCACCCCGGCCACGACGCTGAAGTCGGGTACCTCGATCCCCGCAACGATCGCGCCTGCGGCGATCACGACGTGCTCGCCGATCCGCGAGCCGGGCAGCACCACGCTGCCGTGACCGAGCCACGAACCCGAGCCGATCGACACCGGCTCGTTGCGCCACATCTGGGTGCCGATCGGCGTGGCGAGATCCTCGTAGCCGTGGTTCTGATCGGTGATGTACACGTAGTGGCCGGTCCAGATGTCGTCGCCGATCTCCACCCGTTCGTGGGCGACGATCCCGATCCCCTTGCCGAGCACGCATCGGTCGCCGATGGTGATGATCGGATCACCCCGCACGTCGGCGTGGATCGGCATGCCGGCACTGACGCTCGCCATCGGTCCGATCGTCGAGCCCTCGCCGATGGCGATACGGCCCTCGCCGAAGATCACGGCGGGCGGGAAGGCGATCATGCTGCCCGCACCGAAGCGGGCGAAGCGACGGGCCCGACGGTGGCGGGGCCCGACCGCGCCGACCTTCGTCATCCCGGCCCAGGCGGCCTGCACGACCTCACCGGCCAGACGCCCCGCCTCCCGGGCGAGCGCCGAGCGCTCGGGGCGGCCGGAGGTCGCGGGCATCGTGCCAGGATAGGAGCGTGCCCGGCGCCCTGCCCATCCGCATCGGATTGCTCTACGACTTCCCCCAGGGCGACGACCTGTTCGCCCGCACGCTGCGGGTCGGTCTCGCCGAAGCCACCGACCGCATCGACCGCAACGTCGAGCTCATCGAGCGCGAGGTCCGAGGTTTGCCCGGCGGGAGCGAGGCCGAGGTCGTGCACGGCTTCGCCGATCTCGTCGCTGACGATGTCCTCGCGATCGTCGGACCGTCGATCTCCGACAACGCCCTGATCGCCGCCCCGCTCTGCGACGCGGCCCGCATCCCGGCGATCAACTACTCGGGCGGTGAGCGCACCCGGTCCGAGTGGATGTTCCACTACCAAGTGGGCTCACTCGAAGAGGAGCCGCTCGTCATCGCTCAGCGGCTCGCCGATCGCGGTCTGCGGCGTGTGGCCGTCACTTACGACCGGTCGCCGGTCGGACGCCGCTACGCCGAGTGCTTCGAAGCGGCCCGGGCTCGGCTCGGCCTCGAGGTCACGGCAATCGCGGGCCTCGCCCCGCTCACCGATGATGCACTCCCCGCACTCACCGGGCTTCACGTCGGCGACCCCGATGCTCTGGTCTCCCTCGGTCTGGGTGTCGCGTCACACGCAGTGGCGGTCGGCCTGCGGGCGATCGGGTGGGACCTTCCCGTCGTCGCCAACTCGGCTCTGATGTTCGGGTACGCCCGCCCCGACTGGCGGGACGACTTCGCCGGCTGGGAGTACGTGGACACCGTCGCCGACGACAACCGGATGCGGGCCCGACTCGCCGAGCACGACCGGCGCGCCGCGGGCGGCCCGATCGGCTGCGCGGCCTACGACATCGGCCGACTCCTGGGTGAGGCGATCGTCCGGTGCGAGCACCTCACCCGAGCCGGTGTCGCCGACGCCCTGCGCTCGGTGAAGCGCCTCCCGGCGGCGAGCGGTCGCGAGGGCACGCGCATGGGCTTCGGGGTCCGCGATCACGCAGCCCTGAAGGGCGAGTTCCTCGTGCTGCGCACCTGGCGCGACGGCCGGACCGTGGAGGTCTGATGGACATCGACGGCAAGGTCGCCATCGTCACCGGGGCGTCGCGCGGTGTGGGTGCGGCCACGGCCGTGCTCCTCGCGGCGAGGGGAGCCCGGGTCGTGTGCGCCGCCCGCTCGACCGCGGAGGCCCCGCAGCCGATCCCGGGCACGCTCGACGCGACGGTCGAGGCCATCCGGACCGCAGGCGGCGAGGCGATCGCCGTCCCCACCAACCTCGGCCGGGACTCCGACATCGAGGCGATGGTCGACGCCGCGCTCTCCGCCTACGGCGGGGTCGACATCCTCGTGAACAACGCGGCCATCACCTTCCCGGGCGATCTGGAGATGGAGCCGAAGCGCTTCGACCTCGTCATGCAGGTCGATCTGCGGGCGCCCCTGCTGGCCCTGCGGGCGTGCATCCCCTCGATGACCGCCCGGGGCGGCGGGTCGGTCGTCAACGTGTCGTCGGTGGCCGGGCTCAACTACGTCCCCGGCCTCATGGCCTACGGGATGGCGAAGGCCGCGCTCGAACACCTCACCCTCTCGGCCGCGCACCAACTCGCCCCGGTCGGCATCGCCGTCAACGGCTTCCGCATCGACGTGCCCGTCGCGTCCGAGGGCTTCGTGTTCAACCTCCCCGACATCGACCACTCCGACTGGGAGCCGTCGGAGGTCGCGGCCGAGGGCATCGTGTGGATGATCGAGCAGCCGACATCGTGGACGGGCCGCAACGAGGGCATGGCCGCGCTGCGAGCCGAGCACGGGATCATGGCAAGTCGGGCCGCGCGCCCGCACGTGCAGTCGCCCGACCTCGTGACCCGGACGCATCTGCGCCCGCCCGACCCGAAGGTCTGAGCGGGCGCAGTCGCTACCGGGGAAGCCGTCGGGTCTAGCCGAGGCGCTCCACGATCATCGCCATGCCCTGGCCGCCGCCGACGCACATCGTCTCGAGCCCGTAGCGACCGCCCTCGGTCTCGAGCCCGTTGATGAGGGTGGTCATGATGCGGGCACCGGTCATGCCGAACGGGTGGCCGAGGGCGATGCCGCCGCCGTGCACGTTCAGCTTCTCCATCGGGATGCCGAGGTGCTTGGCCGAGGGCAGCACCTGCGCGGCGAACGCCTCGTTGATCTCGACGAGGTCGATGTCGTCGATCGAGAGGCCGGCGCGGCCGAGGGCCTGACGCGAGGCGTCGATCGGGCCGAGACCCATGATCTCCGGGTTCAGCGCACTCACGCCCGACGCCACGATGCGGGCGAGCGGGGTGATGCCGAGCTCGGCGGCCTTGGTCTCGCTCATCACGACGACGGCCGCGGCCCCGTCGTTGAGCGGGCAGGCGTTGCCCGCCGTCACCTGACCGTCGGGCCGGAACACCGGGGGCAGGGTCGAGAGCTTCTCGACCGTCGTGCCGGCGCGGGGACCGTCGTCCTTGGTCACCACGGTGCCGTCGGCGAGGGTCACCGGGGTGATCTCCCGCTCAAAGAACCCGTTCTCCTGGTTCTCGACCGCGAGGCGCTGCGAGCGGGCGGCGAACTCGTCCATCTCGCCCCGG
>Ga0208783_10000501_pt1 | contig 24141 bp, 10 predicted proteins | sample DEB19_08_DNA_2_FD_184529 | JGI IMG/M metagenome (GOLD analysis project Ga0208783, IMG submission 184529) | Aqueous microbial communities from the Delaware River and Bay under freshwater to marine salinity gradient to study organic matter... | ecosystem: Environmental > Aquatic > Marine >...
CCGCTCCGCCGACCGGCACAGAGCCCACGGGGCCCGCCGTGAAGATCCAGCCATCGATGATCGCCGGCGATGCGGCCCGCGCGGATCTCGAGGTGACGGTCGATCCCGATGTGCCCGAAGGAGAGGCCACCGTGCCACTCGTGGGCACCTTCATGGGCCAACCCTTCACCACGGATATGAAGGTGAGGGTGCTGGCGTATCCGTTTCGCGTCGGCAGTCTCAAGGCGATCGCGATCAAGCCGGGTGAGCAATTGTCGCTCCCACTGCCCGTGTCGCGCACGGCCTATACCGGGCCGATCGAGGTGGCCGTGGAGGGCCTCCCCGCGGGCGTGTCGGTGGAGCCCATCACGATCAACGCCGGTGCCAGCGAGGCATCGCTCACCCTCACCGCAGCTCCCGATGCTGAAACACGGGTGCGATCGGCAGTCATTCACGCCATCGGCGAGCACTACATGATCGACACGCCGCTCGTCGTGCGGGTGGAGGAGGATGGCGGGAGCTCTGCGTTCGTGGAGCGTCAGAGCCCCGACGTGCAGCGGTTTCTCAAACTTGGCGGCATCCGCGGCCGCCTGTCGGCGGAGGCCAGGCAGGCGCTTGCGGCCTATCACGGCGGCACGCTGGCCAGCGACGAGGCAGTGCGACAAGGCCTTGCCTGGATCGCGGCACGCCAGCAGGCCGACGGCAGCTGGACCCTTCAGGCGACGGCTGGTGGCACCTCTGGTGATCCCAACGCCATGGCGGCGGCCACTCCAACGGGCGATGACAACGCGGTGGCCGCCACCGCCCTCGCGCTGCTCCCGTTTCTGAGCGAGGGTGTCATTCACAAGGTGAATCCCAACGAACCGAGCGACCTGGGCAACTACCGCCCGGTGGTGGAACGCGGCCTCGCCGCCCTCGCCCGAAACCAGATGCGATCGAAGGACAAGGCCGACGGCTACTTTGGCGGTGGCGGAGTGGGGCACAGCCTCGCCACGTTGGCGATGGCGGAGGCCTACGCACTCTCAAGGGACGACCGCCTCAAACTCAGCGTGCGGCAAGGGCTGAAATGCCTCCTGGCCAATCAAGAGCAGAACGGCGCGTGGCTCGATGCGGCCGGCCAGCCGGCTGATCTGCAAACCGCCGGCTGGGTGGCCGCGGCACTCCAGGCCTGCAAGCAGGCAGGGCTCGGGAGTTCCGGCCCCACCACGACCAAGGCGATCAAGTTCATCGACTCGTGCGCAGCCGGAGCGGGGGGCGTGCCCACGTCACGTTTTCGCTCGCCGGTGGAGCCACGCGTGACGCCGGCGGCAACGGCGACCGGCATCGCCATCCACTTCTGGCTCGGCAAGCCCGTGCCGGATGCCGACCTTCAATCGGGCGTGGCCTACCTCATGGAGAACACTCCCCCCGAAACCTCGGCCACACTCGGCCCGATTCGCGGCACCTTCATGGGCACGGAGGTGCTCCGGCGGGTGGGGGGCGCGGAGTTTGACCTGTGGAACCACCTCGCGCGGGAGCATGTGGTGCGGACGCAGCTCGCCATCGGAGACGACGCCGGCAGCTGGGATCCGACCGACAGCGACATGGGGAAACTGAGCGGACGGCTCTCGTCGACGGCGCTCGCGATCCTCACGCTCCAGACCTCCTACCGGCAGCTGCCGCCGATGCCACATGAGCCGCCGGCCGATGGGGAGGCGGATGCCGAGGCAGAGCCGGCAGCGTCGCCGTAGTGAAGAGTCAGCGGCGTTGCCGTGGTGAAGAAGCGTGCGAGGACGCGGCAGCGTGGGTGAGCCAAACGCACCGCTCGGAGCACCACGCCGGTCCCACGGCTCACGCCGTTGGGCTTCGACGGAATGAGCACGTCACCCGCCGGTCCAAGCCCAAGGCCGTAAGGCCTGGGAGACGCCACGCTGTTCCGCGCGACGCCGTTTAGCCATCTCGGCCCAACGTGCCAAAGCCGCTACGCCAGTCACCACGCCGGTCCCACGGCTCACGCCGTTGGGCTTCGACGGATGCAAAGACGAGACATCTGTCCGGTCCAAGCCCAAGGCCGTAAGGCCTGGGAGACGCCACGCTGTTCCGCGCGACGCCGTTGGGCTTCGACGGAGCGCGACACGGAACGGCGCTAGACCCGGATGTCGTCGAGGCGTCCGGTGGAATCGCCAAACTGCGTGGCCTGCACGCCGGCGAGGTCGAGCATCGTGACAAACAGGTTGGTCATCGGCTGCTCGGCCGGCAGGAGCAGATGCCGCCCTGCGGCGAGCCGCCCCCCTGCCCTGCCCGCAAGAATCACCGGGAGATTGTCGTGGTTGTGGCGATTGCCGTCGCAGAGCCCGCTGGCATACACGATCATGGAATGATCGAGGAGCGTGCGGCCGTCGGACTCGCGCACATCGCGGAGCCGTCCGAGGAGATACGCATACTGCTCCATGTAATACCGATCGATCCGGGCGATCTTTTCGAGCGTTTCCGCCTTTCCCTGATGGTGGGAGAGCGAATGGTGGTCGTCGGTCACATCGATCTCGGGAAACGTGCGGTTGCTGCCGTCGTGGGCAAACATCAGCGTGGCCACCCGCGTGGAATCGGTGCGGAATGCCAGCACGAGCATGTCGGCCATGAGCTGCATGTGCTCGCGACGGCCTCGAGGGGGCTGATCGGGAAGCATGTGGTCGTCGACACGAGGCACCGGCATCCGCTCAAACCTCTCGAGCTGCCGCTCGATCTCCCGCACGCTCGTGAGATACTCATCGAGGCCCCGGCGGTCGGCGGCGTCGAGATGCCCCGCCACGTCGCGAGCCTCCTCGGCCACGAAGTCGAGCAGCGACCGCCGGCCGGTCACGCGGGCCGCAAGGCTTCTGGCCCGCTCCTCCCCCTGCCCCGCACCAAACAGCCGTTCGAAGACGAGCCGCGGGTTGGCCTCGGCGGCCGCGGGCTGCGTGGCGCTCCGCCACGACATGTTGAAGGAATACGCGCAGGAGTAGCCCGAGTCGCAATCGCCGCTGCGGCGGGGCTCGTCGCAGGAAAGCTCGAGCGACGGAAGCCGCGTGGCGCCGCCGATGTGCTGTGCCGCAAACTGGTCGACCGAGATGCCCGCCCGGATGTCGGCGCCGGCAGTTTTTCGGGGCCTCGCCCCGGTGAGAATCGTGGCGGTGGCCCGGGCATGATCGCCCGCGCCGTCCGGGCCGGCCGTGCCATTAAGATGGGCCAGCCCGGTGATCACCTGAAAGTCGTCACGAAAGTCGGCCAATGGCTCGAGCGTGACGCCCGGCGTGTAGTCGGTCCCCGAGCCCGTCGATCGCCACCGCTCCACGTTGACGCCGTTGGGGACATACACAAACGCCATGCGGGTGGCTGGCGTCGTCGCGATGGACGACTCGCTGGCCAGGGCGCGTAGCGATGGCAACGACGGCAGTGCCAGCGACACCCCAAGCCCTCGCAGGCCCGACAAAAAACCGCGACGGGAGAGACCGGCAGGACTGGTCACGGGATCGGCTCCACGGCGGTGAGGCTCGGACGTCGCATGCGAAAGGGAACACTCTCGGTGACGGCATGCACGAGGGTGCCGAGGCCGCCGCCGTCGCGGTCCATCCGCTCCACCATCGTATTCACCGTCGGGTCGTCGAAATACTCCAGCCCGCGGCCAATCGCATAAGTGAGGAGCTTTTCTGCGAGGCATCGATGAAAATCCTGCCGCCGGGGCCCGGCGATCAGGGCGGCCAGTTCCTCCGCATTGGCGAATGGCTCGCCGGTGATGAGCGAGCCCGAGGTGTCGAGGCTCTCGGCGTCGTCACGCCACCGGCCGATCGCATCGAACGACTCCAGGGCCAGCCCCAGCGGATCCATGCGGGCATGGCAGCCGGCGCAGAGCGGGTCGGCGCGGTGCTGCTCCATGAGTTGACGCATCGTCGGCCGCACCTCCTGCCGGCGCATCGGCTCCTCGAGCGGAGGCACGTTGGGCGGCGGTGGAGGAGCCGGCGTGCCGAGCAGGTTCGTGAGGATGAACTTGCCCCGCTTCACCGGCGACGTGCGGGTGGGCGTGGACGTGACGATCAGAAAACTGCCGTGCGACAGCAGCCCGCCACGGTGGCTGCCGTCAGGCAGCGACACGAGCCGCATCTCGGGCCCCGAGACATCGGCCACGCCATACAGCCTCGCGAGCGACTCATTGAGAAAGGTGTCGCGACCCGCGATCAGATCGGTGGCCGGGAGGTTGTCGCGCACCAGCCTGGCAAACACCATTTCCGTTTCACGCCGCATGGCATGCCGCACGCCCGGCGGAAAGAGCTGCTCGGCCATGAACCGCTCGCGACCCCGGAAGATGCGGCGGGGATCGACGGGCATGGTTTCGACATCACGGGTTTGCAGCCACTGCCCCACGAAGTCGGCGACGAAACGATCCGCCTTCGGATCGGCGAGCATGCGATCGACCTGCTGGGAAAGGTTGTCGTGGAGCCGGCCGGCTTCCGCGAGCGTGCGGAGCTCGTCGTCGGGCATCGAACTCCACAAGAAGAACGACAGGCGGGAGGCGAGGGCGACGTCGCTGATGGGCACGGGCGTGGGATCGCCGGAGGCGCGATCCCCCGAATGGTCGGCGGCGATGAAGAGAAACCTGGGCGAGGCGAGCATCGCCGTGAGCGAGGCGGCGACGGCATCCTCGAAGCCCGCGCCGGGGACGTCGACCGATGCCTCGGCGATCGCCACGAGGCGAGTGATCGTGGTCGGCGGCACCGGGCCACGAAACGCGCGTTCGGCGACCGCGGCGATCGTGCCGCGAAGGTGGGGGCCGCGGTCGGCCTCGGTGGCCGGGGCAAGCCCGAGGGGAAACACGCGAGCGAGCACCTCGTCGCGACGGTGGCGGTGGGGCTCCGGAGCTTGGCCGCGCGCCGTGGCGGCCACCGCCGCCCCGACCTCCTGGGCCACCTCCAGATACCGCTCCACCAGGAGCGGCGACAGCCCGAGCGTGGCGCCCACGGTGTCGAAGCCATAGGACGTGTCGTCGGCGGGCAGATCGTTGACCGCCTCGATCGACAGCCCCGTGAGGTCGCGGATCGTGTGACGGTATTCCGATCGATTGAGACGGCGCGGAACCGAGGGCCCGGGATCGGCCTGGCCGGCCTCGAGCCGAAGCACGTCGCGGGTGATGAAGGCGATGAGTGCCCGGCGATGCTCCTCGGTGGGATGCGGCTCCTCGGCCGGGGGCATCACCTCCGTTCGAATGGCCCGCAGCACCCGCATCCACGTGTCGCGGTTGGCGGCATCTGGAATCCCGTCGGCAGGGACTCGCGTGAGGAGCGCATCGATCGCGAGCCCTCCCTCCGCGCTGCCGTCGAAGTGGCAACTGCCACAGACTTCACGAAACCGAGACTCGTCGGCGGCGGTGGCCACGACGGGAATCGCCATCAGCCAGGCGGCCACGAGCAGGGGCGCGGAGCGGGGCACGGCAGAGGGGCTCGGAAGGAAGGGGCGCGGGAGACCTGAGTCTAGCCGCCGACGACGTCAGCCGGAGCCATTTGGCGAAATGTCATGCCACGTCGATCACGTAGATCGCGATCGCGACCGTCATCAGGGCGGCGGCCGCGAGACGGAGCGCGAGCGTGCCACGGTCGACCTTGGTTTCCACCTCGTCCCAGCCGGCATGGGCCAGCATCGCCCCGAGCACGATCGCCACCATGCCCCGGGTGGACTGCAGGATGTTGCCAAACACGACCCCCACGAGCCCGAAGCAGGTGTAGAGCCCCGCCATGCCGATGAGCCACGTCACGGCGTAGAGTCCGCCGGTCGTCCAGGTGAGCCGTCGCGTCGGCCGGAGCTCCGGACGCACGAGGAGGATGGCAGCGGTGAAAACTCCGCAGAGCGCGTAGGTGATGATCATCGCCACCGTGCCCGCCCTCATGCGGGTGAGGGAACCGATGCTGTCGGCCGCCGTGGCCTGCAGGCCGTCGATCAGCCGCACGATGAAGAGGTCTGACGTGGCGAAGGCGACGCAGGCCACGAGCGTGAAGCCGAGGGCGGAGCGGTTCATGCCGCCCCGGCGCTGCAGCATCACGGCGGCCACCACGCTCAGCGCCACGGCCAGCCACTGACGGAGGTCGAGCGACTCGCCCGGCGTGCACGACACGATCCCCGCGAGCATCGCGATCTTCAGCCCGAGCAGCGGCGCCACGCGGGATGCGTCGGACCGGGCGAGTGCGGCAAACAGCACCCCCTGCCCCACCAGATACGACAGCGACGACCCGAAGAGGGGCGCGACCCATGCAGCCTTCAGCGGGAGCCCCTCTGGCCAGAGCATGAACGACAGCGGCAGGCAGGCCACGCCCATGAGCGTGTGCCCCATCAGCAGCAGGCGATGGCTGCTTCCACCGAGGCTCGTGTGATGCCGTGACATCAGATAGGCCGCCGCACTCGCCACCGCCGCGGTGATGCCGGCCACCACGCCGATGGCGAGGGCTCCGGACGGCAGGGAGTGGGCATCTGTCATGCGGCGTAGCGTACTCGGTTGCGCGGAAAAAGAGCGGCACCCCCTTTTCAGCACGATCGGCACGACCGGCACGATCGGAGCGCGGTGTCGTGGCCGGAACGGTCGCGTCGCCGACCGGGGCCACCAGTGGCCTGTAGAGTTTCGGTGGACCACCCTCTCGACAAGGATCGTCGCATGGCCTTCGCTGACCGCACCGTTTCCCAGCGCTTTGCGCCCGCCGCTCGTTCGACCGCGCGGGTCGAGCCCGTCGCTGCACCGACGAGCGTTCCCCGAAACCGCGTGCGCGACCTCACCGCGCTCGGCCTCCTCGCGGCGTGCGTGTTTCTGGTGGCGGCGCTGGCCACCTACGATCCCGCCGATCCGCCGCTCTCGATGACCTTTCCACCCAATGCCCGGGCCTCGAACGCCTGCGGCCTGCTGGGATCACTCGTGGCCGGACGCCTCTTCGAGACGTTTGGGCTCGGCGCCTGGGGTGCGATCGCGTTTCTTGCCGCGCTCGACGTGGCCCTACTGCGACGCCGGCCCCTTCCCGACATGCCGCTGCGCACGATCGGCGCGGCGGTGGCCCTCGCGGGCGGCTGCACGCTCCTCACGCTCTTTTCGCCCGACTGGATCGATCGCCCGCTCTGGGGCCCCGGCGGCCGCGTCGGCGGCATGGGGCGACTGCTCGCGGAGTCGTACCTCGCCCACACGGGCGCGGCCATCGTCGTGACAGCCCTCACGCTCGCCGGGCTTTTCCTGGCGTGCGATGCCGTGCTGCGTGCTGTCATGACGACGGTGGCACAGGGCGTTGCCAGCGTCGGCACCTCGATCCTCGCGGTTCGCGGCCGGTGGGCGGCATCGCGCACAGCCGAGGCTGTGGCGAGCGCCGAGGACCTCGCGAGCCGCTTTCCCGGCCTGCGGAATCGGTTAGGCGGCCGCCCGTCGATCGATGAGGACGACGCCGATGATGACGCCGACGGCGAGCCCACGATTCGCGTGAAGCGGCGCGAAGTGCCGGTGGTGGATGAGGCCGACGATGACCTCGAGACCGAGGAGGCATCGACCGATGCCGACGCCACCGACCAGGCGGCCGATGACGACGAGGAGACGGCCGCTGCGGCGCCCGTGCCGATCCGTTCGCTCTCGAGCCGTCGCAAGCCGAAGCCCACGCTCGAACTCTCACCCGACCCCGCGGCCGACTACGAACTCCCCAACCTCGACCTGCTCCTGCCCACGGAATACCTGGAACTCGACCAGCAGGAGCAGGAGGTGCGCGACCGTGCCCGCGTGCTCGAAAAGACGTTTGGGGAGTTTGGCTTCAAGGTGAAGGTGGTGGAGATCGAGACGGGCCCGGTGATCTCGCAGTATGAGATCGAACTCGAGGCCGGCCTGCGGCTCTCCAAGATCACGAACCTCGCCGACGACCTCGCCATCGCCCTCCGCGTGCCGAGCGTGCGGATCGTGGCCCCGATCCCGGGCAAGAACTCCGTCGGCATCGAGGTGCCCAACACCACGCGGCAGATGGTCCGACTCCGCGAGGTGATCGAAGAAACCCAGGCCAAGGCCCGCACGATGAAGATCCCGATCTTCCTCGGCAAGGACGTGGCGGGCAATCCGATGGTGGTCGACATGGCGAGCATGCCCCACCTTCTGATCGCGGGCCGCACGGGCACGGGCAAGTCGGTCTGCTTGAACTCGATCATCGTGTCGATGCTGATGACCCGTCGGCCCGACGAGGTGCGGATGCTCATGATCGACCCGAAGATGGTCGAGCTGACACCCTACAAGTCGCTGCCCCACCTCATGCATCCGGTCGTGACCGACATGAAGAAGGCGGAGGCGATTCTCGCCTGGGCCGTCGACAAGATGGAGGAGCGGTATGCCCTGCTCGCCAAGGTGGGCGTGCGTCACCTCACGCAATACAACGCGCTCGGTCGCGACGAGATCCTGAAGCGGATGCAGCCCGAGAGCGACGAGGAGGCGGCAGCCATCCCCACGACCATGCCCTTCATCGTGATGATCGCCGACGAGATCGCCGACATGATGATGACCGCCGGCAAGGAGATCGAGGCCCACATCATCCGCCTCGCCCAGAAGAGCCGGGCGGTGGGCATCCATCTCATCCTCGCCACGCAGAAGCCTACGGTCGACGTGATCACCGGCCTGATCAAGAGCAACCTGCCGGCGCGGATCGCGTTTCAGGTGGCAAGCCGCACCGACAGCCGCGTGGTGCTCGACGAAATGGGAGCCGAGCGGCTCCTCGGCAACGGCGACATGCTCTTCCTCTCGCCGGGCACGAGCCAGATCCTGCGCGGTCAGGGTACGTTTCTCAGCGACGACGAGATCGGCCGCGTGATGGGGGCGATCGGCACGACCGAGCCGCAGTATGCGGCGGAACTGGTCAACCTGAAGCCGGCCGGGGCGGAGGATCAGGGCAAGGGTGGCGGTGCAAGCCCGCGCGACAAGGACGAACTCTACGACGCCGCCGTGGAGGTGGTGATCCGCGAGGGCCGCGGTAGCGTGTCGCTCCTCCAGCGGGCGCTCGGGGTGGGCTACGGCCGAGGGGCCCGTCTCATCGACTTCATGGCAGAGGATGGCGTCGTGGGGCAATATGCCGGATCGCAGGCCCGCGAGGTGCTGATCTCGCTCGAGGAATGGGCAGCCCGCAGCGGCTCGGCGCCGCTGCCTCCCGACCCGGCGCCGCGGAAGCTCAGGATCCAGCCCCACGCGGCGCCTCCGAAGGCGGCCTCCGACGAGGAGGAGTTTGACGAGGACGAGGAACTGGATGACGACGGCGACGACGTGTCGGACGATGGCGATGACGACGACGCCGGCGACGAGGAGAGCGACTCGACGTGGGACGAGGAGTCGGACGACGACGACTCCAGGGACGACGAATGAGCCTGCCCCTCCCATCGGTCGGCTATGCGCTCGCCTTCGCGGCGGCGGTGCTCTGGGGCCTGCTCTACGTGCTCGACGAGAAGCTGCTCACGGGCCTGTCGATCTACCGGCTGTATTTCCTGCACTCGGTTGCCGGAGCGATCGTGGCCGGCCTCGTGATCGTGGCCCGTGGTGAGTCGCCCGCCTCGCTCCTTCAGCTCTCCTGGCCCGGCGTCAGTCTGCCGCTCGTCTTCGCCACCATGGCCGTGGTGGTGCTGGCGTGCCTCTCGATTTTTTCCTCGATTCAGCTGCTCGGCGCCTCGCGGGCCGCGGTGCTTGAAATCTCCTACCCGCTCTTCGTGGCGCTCTTTGCGTGGGGCTTCTCGAGGCAGCCGATCGGCTGGCCGGTGCTCGTCGGCGGCGTGTTTATATTCATCGGCTCCGCCATCATCGTGATCGCCCCGTCCCGCTGAGCAGCGGTGGGCGTACGGCCCCCGATCGGCCCAACACGCCACGCGATGCACCGCGCCGGTCCCACGGCTCACACCGTTGGGCTTCGACGGATCCCCTGCCCGTCCAAGCCCAAGGCCGTCAGGCCTGGGACACGCCCGGCTATCTTCTCAGTCGCCGTTGAGCCTCGCCACCGTCAGCCGAGGGCTCGCTGCACGAACACCGGCGCCGCGATCGTGGCCTCGGACAGGAGCGTGTAGTTGCCGCCGGCGGAATGGATGCGGCGGGCGAGGTCGGCGTCGAAACATCGCAGCACGAGCCGCAACGGCCGATCCGGCCGCCGCTCTTCCGCCGCCGACTGTGCCGTGAGCCCGATCTCGAGATTGAGGGCATCGTTCGACGTGCACGCCACCACCGCCCGAGCGCGGTCGATGCCCGCTCTCGTCAGCGTGATGCCGCTCGTCGCATCGCCGGCAATCAACGGACAGCGGAGGTGCGCGTCGCGGAGGCCGTCGTCGTGGGCGTCCGGGTCGACCCCGACGACCGGGATGCCCCGTCGGCAGAGGTCGCGGGCCACCGCCACGCCGACGAGGCCGAGCCCGCAGACGATGACGTGATCACGGCGACGCCTGGCAGCGAACTGGTTGCGGAGCTGCTCCGCGGCCCCCGACACCACGAAAATCGTGAGCAGCGAGGCGATCATACCGACCAACACGATGCCGCTGAACATCAGCACGATGCCAAACACCTTCACCCATTCCGGCGCGTCGCGGAGGTGGAAGTCGCCGAACCCGACGGTGGTGATCACGGATGTCGCAAAGTAGGCCGCGTCGAGCCAGGTGAGACCAAGGGCGACCTTGAAGACCACGATCGCCACGAGATAGAGCGCCAGCAGCATCGACGGGATGACGACGTAGTCGGCCCGGGCCCGATGACGCCGCACCGCCGATCGACGCCGCGGCGTCACGGACGCCGCAGGCTCACCCGATGGCGACTCGATCGCCGCGGCCACGAACGCATCGGCCGCCAGGTCGGCCGGCGAGAGCACCGCCGTGATGCCGAAGTCGGATTCAAACCGGCCCGTCAGCCGCGGCTGGGAATGCCGCATGACGACGGGAATGCCGGGGGCCTCCCCGCGGATCTCGAGGGCGGCCTCGAGGTTGTCGACGTCGCTGGCGGTCGTGATGACCACCGCCCTGGCGTGGGCGATGTCGGCCTCACGACGGGCGGTGGCGAATCGGAAATCACCGATCACCACCCGCGTGTTGGAGACGCGAACGCGGTCGAGCCGGTCGTCGGAGGTGCTCTCGTCGGTGATGACGGTGACCTCCGCGCCGGCAGCCCGAAGCGATTCCACCACCTGCAGGCCAAACCGGCCCAGTCCGCACACGACGACATGGCTCATGCCGCGAGTATAGCCCCGAAGGCCCGTCGCGATGGCCGGCATCCCGCCTCGGATTCCACCTTCACCCTCGTTGATCAGGCGGGGTATTCTCGTGCGTATGACGTTCCCAGCATCCCGCACCATCGTGATCGCCGAAGACAGCCGCGTGCCGGCGATGATCCTCAAGAAGGCGCTCGAGTCGCGGGGCCACACCGTGCATTGGGGCGCGAACGGGGCGATTGCCCTGGATCTCGTGCGGACGCACCGCCCGGCGATGCTGGTGTCGGACGTCGAGATGCCCGAGATGGACGGCCATGCCCTGTGCCGCGCCGTGAAATCCGATCCCGATCTCCGGCAGATTCCGGTGCTCATGCTCACGTCGCATGCGTCAACGGGTGACATCCTCGCCGGGCTTCGCGAGGGGGCCGATGCCTACGTGACGAAGCCCTACGAACCCGAACATGTGCTGGAACGGATCGACCACCTCCTCGCCCAGGATTCCTCCGCCGACCGCCCGGGCGAGCCGCTGGCGTTTGACTATGGTGGCGACCAGTTGAAGCTCGACGTGACCCGCCGGCAGCTTCTCAATCTTCTTCTTTCCACCTACGAAAACATCCTTCAGCAGAACGCCCGGCTCGCCGAAATGCACCGTGACCTCGCCGATGCGAATCTCAAGGTGGAAGACAGCCTCCGCAAGACCCGCGAGCTGCTCTACAAGGTGTTTCCTCGTCAGATCGCCGACGAACTCTCGACCCAGGGGCAGAGCGAGCCGCAGCACTTCGACGAGGTGACGGTGCTCTTCACCGACTTCGTGGGGTTCACCAAGACGGCTGAATCGATGTCGCCGAGAGAACTGATCGCCGATCTCGACCGCTATTTTCTTGCGTTCGACAAGCTTCTCGGCGAATGCGGCATGGAGAAGCTCAAGACGATCGGCGACGCCTACATGGCGGCGGCCGGCGTGCCGCAGCCCCGCGGGTCGCACGCGATTGACGCGGCCCTCTTCGCGCTCGGCCTGCGTGACACGGTGGCGGCGATCGGGGACGAGAAGAAGGCCGCCGGGCTTCCCTTCTTCCCGATTCGGATCGGCCTTCACACCGGCCCGCTCGTCGCTGGCGTGATCGGCCAGCAGCGGTTTCTCTACGACCTCTGGGGCGACACGGTCAACACCGCGAGCCGCATGGAGAGCAACGGCGAGCCCGGCCGCATCAACGTGTCGGCATCGACGCATCGGCTCCTCGAGCCGTATTTCGTGTGCACGCCACGCGGCAAGCGTGAGGTGAAGGGCAAGGGCGAGGTGGAGATGTTTTTTCTCGAACGCATCAAGCCGGGCTACAGCGCGAATGACGCCGGCACGGCCGGCAACGCCGCGCTCGTGGCCGAGATCACGCGGTTGCGAACGGGATCATAAGGCAGGAGCACGAGCCGCACCGGTCCCACGGCTCACGCCGTTGGGCTTCCACGGGCACCGGAAGCACCGTCCCGTCCAAGCCCAAGGCCGTAAGGCCTGGGACACGCCAGGCTATTTCCCCAGTCGCCATTGAGCCCGCTCACGTCATCGAGCCAAACCCGCCGCGCGTCTCACCGCACCGGTCCCACGGCTCACGCCGTTGGGCTTCCACGGGCACCCGAAGCACCGTCCCGTCCAAGCCCAGGGCCGTAAGGCCTGGGACACGCCAGGCTATCTCCCCAGTCACCGTTGAGCCCGCTCACGTCATCGAGCCAAACCCGCCGCGCGTTTCACCGCGCCGGTCCCACGGCTCACGCCGTTGGGCTTCCACGGGCAGCCGAAGCACCGTCCCGTCCAAGCCCAAGGCCGTAAGGCCTGGGACACGCCAGGCTATCTCCCCAGTCGCCATTGAGCCCGCTCACGTCATCGAGCCAAACCCGCCGCGCGTTTCACCGCACCGGTCCCACGGCTCACGCCGTTGGGCTTCCACGGGCACCCGAAGCGTGCCATCACGCGTTGGGTGTCGTCACGCCAGGATGCCCTTCACCACGTGGCCGTGCACGTCGGTGAGCCGGTACTGACGACCCTGGTAGCGGAACGTCAGCCGCGTGTGATCGATTCCCATGAGGTAGAGGATCGTGGCCTGGAGGTCGTGGATGTGGACCGGATCGGCCACGATGTTCCAGGCGTAGTCGTCGGTGGCGCCGTAGACATGCCCTGGCTTGATCCCGCCGCCGGTGAGGATGAAGGAATAGGCCTTCCCAAAATGGTCGCGACCCTTGGGGCTGGCCGGATCGCCCTGGCCGAACGGTGTGCGGCCAAACTCCCCGCCCCACAGAACGAGGGTGTCGTCGATGAGGCCGCGCTCCTTGAGGTCGCTGATCAGCGCGGTCGACGGCCCGTCGGTGTCGCGGCACTGCACCTCGAGCTGCGTGAAGAGATTCTGATGCTGGTCCCATCCGGCATGCATCAGCTGCACGAATCGCGTGCCCCGTTCGAGGAGCCGCCGTGCCACGAGGCAGTTGTAGGCAAACGAGCCTTTCGTGTGGACGTCGGGGCCGTAGCGGTCGATCACGTGCTTCGGCTCGTCGCGGAAATCGACGAGATCGGGAACGCTCGCCTGCATGCGGTAGGCCATTTCATACTGCGCGATCCGCGTGTCGATTTCCGGATCGCCGTAATCGGCGAGATGGGCGGCGTTCATCGCGGCCAGGTCGTCGAGCAGGGCCCTTCGGCCAGCTCGGCTCACGCCCGGTGGATCGGCGAGATACGGAACCGGCTCGCCGGTGTTGCGAAACTTCACGCCCTGGAACTTGCTCGGCAGAAACCCGCTGCCCCAGTAATAGTCGAAGAAGAGCTGGCCGCAGCTCTTGGCCTTGTCGGAGGAGGTCATCACGACGAAGGCGGGGAGGTCTTCCGTTTCGCAGCCGAGGCCGTAGCTCATCCAGGAGCCCATGCTCGGACGGCCGGGCACCTGGGCGCCGGTGAGGAAGAAGGTGACTCCCGGGGCGTGGTTCACCGCCTCGGTGTTCATGCTCCGGATGAGGCAGAGGTCGTCGGCGAGGCTGCCGAGGCCCGGAAGCATCTCGCTCATCTCCATGCCGCAGGCGCCGTAGGGCCGAAAGCCCTTGATCGGCGACACCACGGGCCACTTCGCGTAGCCGCTCGACATCGTGGAGAGCCTGGTGTGGCCTCGCACGCTCGTCGGCACCTCCTGGCCTCCCCGCTCCATGAGGACCGGCTTCGGATCGAAGAGATCGACGTGGCTCGGGCCGCCCCCCTGCCAGAGCATCACCACCCGCTTGGCCCGTGGCGGAAAGTGGGGCAGATCGGGAAGTCCGGGAACGGCCGGGCCCGCTGGTGCCGATGCCGCGGCGGCATCCCGTGCGAGGAGCGACGCCAGCGCCGGCAGACCGATCCCCATGCCGGCCGAGCCAAAGAGTTGGCGGCGGGTGACGCGTCGGATGTTGTCGTGGTGGAGATCGTTCATTCGCGGGTGAGCGCCTCATCGAGATTGAACACCGCCAGGCAGACGCTCGCCAGCGCCGCATGCTCGGCGGGATCGAGCCGCTCATCCCGCGGGCTCTCGCCCACGGCCACGAGCTGCCGGGCCGCGTCGATGTCGGCCCGGTAGAGGGCGAGCTGGCGGTCGTGGGTGCGCCGAAGCGAGGCGAGATCCTCGCTGGTGGGCCGACGGGCCAGCACCCGACGAAAAAGATGGGTGAGACGGCCGTCGAGGTCGCCCGCGGCGTGCATGCTCCGCTCAGCCAGCACCCGCGACGCCTCGACCCAGGTGGGATCGTTGAGCGTGGTGAGCGCATGCAGCGGGGTGCACGTCTGCCCGACGCGCACCGTGCAGGTCTGCCGGTTTGCGGCGTCGAACATATTGGCCGGGCTCACGGTCCGCCGCCAAAACGTGTAGAGGCTGCGGCGATAGAGGTCGGCGCCGTGGGAGGCGGGATACGTGAAGTCGCGCTCGGTGGTGATCGCGAGCGCCTCCCAGATCCCATCGGGCTGATAGGGATAGACCGGCGGTCCGCCGACCGTGAGGGTGACGAGGCCGCTCGCCGAAAGGGCCACGTCGCGAAGCACCATGGCCGGCATGCGAAAGCGGCTGCCTCGCGCGTGCAGACGATTCTCCGGATCCTTGGCGAGGTGATCGGGTGTGACCCGGCTCGACTGGCGGTAGGTGGCGCTCGTGACGATCAGCCGGTGGAGCTGCTTGCGGCTCCAGCCAGCCTCGCGAAACTCCGTCGCCAGCCAATCGAGGAGTTTCATGTGTCGGGGATACTCGCTCTGCACGCCCATGTCTTCCGGAGTCTTCACGAGCCCCGTGCCGAAGAAGTGTTGCCACATGCGGTTGGCCTGCACGCGGGCGGTGAGGGGATGGTCTGCAATGAACAACCAGCGGGCGAAGCCGAGCCGGTTGCGGGGCTCGCCGTCGCGAAGCGGTGGCAGGAACGCCGGCGGCTCGAACTGGAGCACGTCGCCGATCGGGCTCTGGTAGTCGCCGCGGTCGAGGATCCGTGTTTCGCGAGGTCGCGCGTCGCTCATCACCATCACCCGCGGCAGGTGATCGCCCTTGTATTCATCACGCTTCTTCACGGCCGCGTCGTACTGGGCCACGGTGGGAAGCGTCTTCACGAGGTCGGGCTTGACCTTGGCGTCGAAGTGCTGGCGAAGCTGCTTCTCGATCGACCGTCGGTCGTCGTCCGTTCGCTCGCTCTCGGGAGTCAGCAGCAGCGGCGCGAGCGTGCGGGGGAGGTCGGAACTGTCGGCCGGCGTGCCGTCGAGAAAGAGCCCGTTCTTCCATGCCACGTAGAGCGCGTCGAGCACCGGCTTCGCCTCCCCCTCCAGCTTCTTCACCGCGGCATCGAGCTCGGCCACCCGCGCCTCATAGGCAGGGGTGGGGATCTCGAGCACCGGCGGCGCCACCCGAATGCGGGCGGAATACATCGTCGGCGTTCCCTTTTCCGGGAGCCGGTTGAAGGCGTCGAGCAGCCGGTAGTAGTCGGTGCGGGTCATCGGGTCGTACTTGTGATCGTGGCACTGCGCGCAGGCCATCGTGAGGCCGAGCCAGGTGGTGCTCGTGGTGTCGACGCGGTCGAAGAGGTTGTTGAACCGCTGCTCCTCGGGGATCGCGCCCCCCTCGCCATTGAGGAGGTGGTTGCGGTTGAAGCCGCTCGCGATCTTCTGGGCGTTGGTCGCATTGGGAAGCAGGTCGCCGGCGAGCTGCTCGATCGAAAACTGGTCGAAGGGCATGTCGTCGTTGATCGCCTTCACCACCCAGTCGCGCCAGAGCCATTGCCAGGTGTCGCCGTCCTGCTGGAAGCCGTTGGAGTCGGCGTAGCGGGCGGCATCGAGCCAGGCCGCGGCCATCCGTTCGCCGTAGTGCGGGCTCGCCAGGAGCCGATCGACGAGCTGCTCGTAGGCGTCGGGGGAGGTGTCGGCCACAAACGCGTCGACCTCGTCGGGTGTCGGCGGCAGGCCGACGAGATCGGCGTGGAGCCGTCGGATCAGCGTGGTGCGATCGGCCTCGGGGGATGGCTCGAGCCCAGCCTCCTCGATCTTCGCCACCACGAACGCATCGATCGGGTTCCGTACCCACGCGGTGTTGCGGACGACGGGCACCGCGGGCCGCACGGGAGCCACGAAGGCCCAGTGGGGCTCATACGCGGCCCCTTCGCGGATCCAACGGTCGAGGATCGCCTTCTGCTCATCGGACAGCCGACGGTTGGAGTCGGGCGGCGGCATCAGCACGTCGTCATCGCTCGAATGGATGCGCTCGAGCAGCGTGCTCGCCCCCGCATCACCGGGCACGATCACGCCGGCCTCGACCGCCGCCTCGCGCACGTCGAGCCGGAGATCAGCCTCCCGCTTCGCCGGATCCTGTCCATGGCAGTAGAAGCAGTTCTCCGAGAGGATCGGCCGGATCTCGCGATTGAAGTCGATCGTGGGGTCGGCCCATGCGACGCACGCCTGCAGGGCCACGATCCATGCTGTCGCCACGCCTCTCCCACACCACTGGATCGTCATGCCGCGTCATCGCCTCCAGCCCCCAAGCCTAGCATCCACGGCCATCTTTTTCGGCCCGCCGGCGCAACGGCGTGTTGCGCAGCCGGCTCAGAGGAGGCTCTGGAGCCACGCGACGATGTCGCGAAGCTCGCGGCGGGTGAGCTTGTCGGCGATGTCGCCGGGCATGGCGCTCGGCCCGTTGGATCGCTCGTCGACGCTCTCGGCGGGGATGACGCGGGTGGTGCCGTCGGGCAGCCGCATGGTGATTGATTCGGGCGTCTCCGACGTGATCACGCCCGAATGGGCGAGTCCTTCGTCGGTGAGGATGACGGTGGTGGCGTAGCCCTCGGCCACGCGGGCATTCGGATGCACGATCGACTCCAGCAGGTAGCGCGGGTCGCGACGGCTGGCGATGCCGTCGAGCCTGGGGCCGACGTCGCCCCCCGTGCCCTCGGCCGAGTGGCAGCGCACACACGACACCTCCTCCTTGGCCGTGAAGAGGTGGCGACCGCGCTTCGGATCACCGCCGGCGGCGACATCCTGCCATGCCGCGAGGGGGTCGTTGGACGTGCCGAGCAAGGGCCTCTGCCCAAGGCGCATCTCCGCCGCTTCGGCCACTTCGAGGGCGATGGTCGGGTCGAGCGTGCCGGCTTCGAGCTGCGTCGCCAGCGCGGTGATGGCCTCGGTGGCGGCTGGATCGGAGAGTTCGAGCAGGAGCGTGACCGCCTGCTGCCGTTCGGCCATGTCGGGGCCTGCGCAGGCCGCCACGAGGTCGGGCACCACTGCCGCGGTGGGCGATGCGGCCACGCGTGCCCGCCGCGCCGCCATGCGCACCAGCGGCTCGGGGTCGGTGACGAGTCGTTCTGCGATCGTGAGTCGATCGGCATCACCGGCCGTGCGAAGCGCGTCGACCGCCCGCGCCCGCGAGGCAGCGGAACGGCGCGTGTCGAGGGCCCACACCCGGATCATCGGCCACACCTCATCGAGCCCGATCGCTCCCGCTGCGGCCATGAGTTCGGCATGCAGGCTTTCGGGGAGCGAGGTGTCGTCGAGCAGCTGCGCGAGGCATGTCGCCAGGGCACGGCGGGCGGGCTCGGCGTCGCGCGACGCCACCCCGTGCATCCACTCCCCCGTGACGCGATTGACTCGCGGTGGCGACGACCATCGGCCGATGGCATCGATCGCCTCGCCGCGGGCTTCCGACGACGCATCGCCTCGAGCGATCACCTTCATGAGCGAGTCGATGGCGGTGGGTGTGCCGACAGTTTCCGCCGCCGACACGGCCCGCCTGAGGAAGGCGTCGTCGGCGGGGCCGCCGGCCGCCGAGTGGGCCAGGGATGGCAAGGCATCGGTGATGGGGCGATCGTGGATGGCTCGTGCGGCCTCGATCGCCACCGCGACGTCGGCATCATCGAGGAGACGAGCCAGCCTCGGATCGTCGAGCCGGCGGAGCACCACGCACGCGATGAGCCTCACCTGCGGCGTGGGGTGCGCGATGAGCGGCTCGATCTCGTCGGGCGACGCGGCTCCGGCAAGCCCCATGACCGCGGCGTGGCGAACGGTGCGATCGAGCACCTGGGGTGACTCAGCGAGTGCGAGGAGGGCTGCCACGGGGGCGGGTTCGTCGCCATCCAGCCGGCCCAGCCGGCCCAGCGACGTGGCGGCGGCCACGACCACATGCAGATCCACATCGGCAAGGCCGCGGGCGAGCGCCCTACGCAGAGCGGCTCGGAACGACGTCGTGGTGGGGCTGTCGCCGATCGCGCGGGCGGCCACCTGCCGAATCGCGGCATCGCCATCGCTGCAGGCGGCCATGAGGGCCGTGGCCGCGAGAGGATCTGAGGAACGACGAAGCAACTGGCCAAGGCCCTGGGCCGCATGCACCCGTGCCTGACGCGGCGCCGAAGCGTCGCCCAGGATCGATTCGAGGGGCGTTGCCGCGCCGCGACGGGCCAGTTCCCACTGGGCTTCGAGCCGGATGCGGCGGTCCGCGTGTCCAAGGAGATCGAGCAGCCGCGACACGTCAACGGTGGTCCAGTCGCCCGCGAGAAGGCCTTGCACCTCGGCCACCATCCGCTCGTCGCGATCCTCCGGCACGAACCGCCAGATCCGACCCTTGCCCTCACCAAACCAGCCCTCCACCCAGTCGCTCACCCACACGGCGCCGTCGGGGCCGATCTCCACGTCGGTGGCGAGCACGTTGCGAAAGGTTTCCTCGTCGTCGTGCACCTCGAAGGAGCCGCCGCGCGGGGCGAGGCGAAAGGTTCGAACGCAGCTTTTGACCGGCCCTCCGCGGAAGTCGGCCAGCAGAAAGCGACCGTCGAAATGGGGCGTGAGGCCCGTGCCGGGATAGGCGCAAAACCCTGACGGCCCGGTGCTCACATGGGCCAGGGGAGGAAGGATCCATGCCGGTTGGTCATCGCGCTCGAGCTCGCAGATCTTCTCCCGCATCCACGGGCCGCGATCCTTCAGATACTGATAGGCCATGTTCCATCCCACTTCAGCGCCGGGCACGAGGTGGACGAGCCGGGCCTTGTCGCCGGCGTCGGAGTTGTTGTCGACCGTGAACAGGTTGCCGAGATCGTCGAAGGCGATCTCCTGCGGATTGCGAAGGCCACGGGCAAAGACTTCGAGGTTCTTTCCATCGAGGTCGCAGCGAAACACCGCGCCCGACCCGGGATCGTGCAGGGTCTGGCCCTCGTGCACGACGCGGTAGCCACGGTCACCGATCGTGAAATAGAGGCGTCCATCGGGGCCGAAGGCGAGCCCGTGGAGGTCGTGACCGCGGTAGGCCACCCTCACGCCGTACCCCGTCGACAGCAGTTCCTTGGTGGAGGCATCGGCCTCCGGGGAGGTCGGCTCGGCGTCACGGAGCAGATAGAGGCCGGGGATGCAGGTGAGGTAGACCGTGCCCCGGCGGGCCAAAACTCCGGCCGCGGTGCCGTCTTCGAGCTGTCGATAGCCCGAGGAATAGGTGTCGACGCGGTCGGCCACGCCGTCGCCATCGTCGTCGAGAAGCCGACGGACGCGGTCTTCGTGCCGCTCATACGCGGAGGCCTTTTTCCCGAGCAGGCGCCGGTGGTAGGCGATGCGGTCTTCCACGCTCCGGGCGGCCAGGTCGGCCTCCACCCATCTCCGGTCGTGGCCTCGGTTGTCGGTGACCCCCTTCTCCTGACGAAAGGTTTCGCACACAAAAACCCGCCCCTGCTCGTCAATCGAGAAGGCGACGGGGTTTTGGACGAAGGGCTCTGCGGCAAAGAGTGTGGCGGAAAACCCATTCGGCAGGCCGAACGCCGCCGCCGGGCCGGCTGCCGTGTGGGTGAGGTCCGACGGCTGATCCTTGCCGGGAATCGCAGCGGCCATTGGGGCCATCAACGCCCATCCGACGGCGGCCCAGAGGACCGAATCGAACAACCGCCGGCGATCCGCCATAGGGCAAACCTATCGAGAGAGCAAACCTGGTGGAGAGAAGGAACTTTTTCACTATACCGACGAACGAGCTGGAGTGCCCGGCATCTGCCATCGGCGGGGGCGTCGCAAATCTCAAGCGTTTTGCCACACATCTCCGAGACTGTGGGTAGGCGGTTGTGTGCCAAGCCCGTAGTCTGCCGTGGACGGTTTCGGGGCCGGGTTTTCGTCGTGTCATCCAATCGACACCCGTGCCGGTTTTTGTTTTTTCAGGGGAGTCACGCCATGCGGACAGCATAACTCAACACCTCACGAGCACACGGATCGCGCTGCGATCGGCATCGTGTTGCATGCCCGCTCACCCTGATCGCCGCGCTGCTCTTTGGCCCGCCGGCGGCCCAGGCGTCGCAGTGGCTCGGCACGATCGACACCAACTGGAACACACTCGGCAACTGGGACTCGAATCCCAATGGCGGCAACGGCGAGGTCAACACGCTCACCAACTTCCCGGTGATCACCGCCAACAACACGCTCGTCCCGAACGACCTGAAGATCGCCGTTACGAATCCCACCTCGACCGGCCGGGTGGACATCACGTCGGGCACGTTCACGATCAACTACTGGACGTTCGTCGGCGACTGGAACGGGAATGCCACGCTGAACATCACGGGCAGCACCACTGCCTCGCCAGGCACGTTCACGGGCCTCGACATCGGCACGGGGAGTTACGACTCCGACAACAACAACGGCAACTTCATGGTGGGCCTCTACAACTCCACCGGCGTGCTGAACATGAACACGACCGGGGCGTTGTATGCGACGAATCTACGGCTCTCGCCGAACGGCCAGGCGGGCACGTCCACGTTCAATCTTGACCATGGCGCGGTCAACGTCAGCGGAGCCTTCCAGGTTGGCTCCGATTTCTGGGGAGCGAACACCAACTGCCCCGCGTTCTTCAACATGAGCGGCGGGTCGGTGGCGGCGGGGGGTGAGTTTTGGTCCGGTGGCTCGGGGGCCGGCACGACCGTGATGACGGGCGGGTCGGTGAGCTCGGGGGCGTGGTTCGTGGTGGGCCGCAACGGCAGCTCCAACGGCAACTTCACGATCACGGGCGGCACCGTGAATGGAGCCACGACGACGGCCGGATCATTCATCGTGCTCGGTTCGTTCAACGGCTCGCAGGGAACGATGACCGTCGGCGGCGGCCGGGTGGCGACCCCGCAGCGGTTCCTCGTGGGAGAAGGCGGAACGGGCACCCTCACGGTCAACGGCTCGGGCGTGGTGTCGGTGGGCGACACCGGCCAGGGGCTGCGGCTCGCAGCCAACGCGACGGCGGTGGGCACCGTGAACCTCGATGGCGGCACGATCCGCACCGGTGCCGTGTCGCAGGGCACCGGCTACGGCATCTTCAACTTCAATGGCGGCACCCTGCAGGCCACAGCCAACAACACGGCGTTCATGCAGGGGGTGAGTTCGGCCGGCGTGCTTGCGGGCGGCGCCGTGGTCGACACCAACGGCTTCACCATCACCATGGCACAGGATCTCTACGACGCCGGAGGGGGCGGGTTCACGAAGCTCGGTGCCGGTACCCTCAAACTCACCGGCGCCAACACCTACAGCGGCCCCACGACGGTATCGCAGGGCAGCCTGTTGATTGGAACGTCGAGCCTCGCGTCAGGTCAGTACACCGTTGCCAACAATGCCGGGTTTGGCGTCGTGGTGGGTTCACAGGGCGCGCAGGTGACCACGTCGGGCGTGCTCATGTCGGGTTCGGGTTCGATGTCGTTCGATTTTGGCACCACCACGAATCCCACCACGGCTCCCCTGTTGACGTTCGGTTTGACGATGAACGGCGATCTCACGTTCAACGTGACCGGTGAGCGGCTCGGGCTCGGGCAGTTTCCGCTGATGCAATACGGCAGCAAGACCGGTTCGGGCTCCTTCACGCTCGGCACTCTGCCGACGGGTGTTCTCGGTTCGATCTATGACAATGTCGCCAACCAGACGGTTGACCTGATCATCACCGGCCTCGCAAATCGCGTGTGGAATGGGTCCGTCGGCGGCACGCCGAATGGTGTGTGGTCGACGGGCTCGCAGCAAAACTGGCTGATTCCACCGAGCACGGCGGTCGCCTTCTCCAACGGTGACCCGGCGCTCTTCGACGACACGGCCACGGGTACGACCGACGTGACGGTGGAAGGCACGGTGAGCCCACAGTCGATGACCGTCGACAACTCGGTGCTGGCCTACACCATCTCTGGCACGGGCGCGATTGCCGGAGCGATCGACCTCACGAAGCGGGGAACCGCCGACCTGACGCTCTCGAATCCCAACACCTACACCGGCGTGACGCGGATCGAAAACGGTCGCCTCATCGCCACGTCCCTGGCGAATGGCGGGGTGGCCAGCCCGCTGGGCGCAGCCTCGGCCGCGGCGTCCAACATCGTGCTTGCCGGTGGCACCTTCGCCTATTCGGGCGCGTCGGGAACGACCGACCGTGGCTTCACGGTGACGGGCACGATTCCCGGCGTCGTCGAGGTGACGGGCAGTGCGACGACGCTCAGCATGGGCAGCGCGATCGTGACCGGAACCAATCGCCTCCACAAGGAGGGAGAGGGCACGCTTCGCCTCACCGGCACGAGCAACGTGCTTGGGGCCGGCGGTGCCGGTGCCGCGATCAACAGTGGCCGTCTCGAGCTCGTCGGCTCGGGCAGCACCCCCGACAGCAGCGTGACGACGCTGACGGGCGAACTGGCCGTGGGCAATGTCCCCGGCTCCGGCGGCACTCTCACAATGCAGAATGCAACGCTGACGACCGATTGGTTTCTGAGCATCGGCCGAGGCACCGGAAGCACGGATGCCCATTCGGAGGTGACGCTCACCAACTCCCAGCTGGAGTGTGTGAACATCGCGATGGGCTTCGACAACCAACTCGCGGGCAACCTCGGTTCGGAATCGCTGACACTCGTCGACTCGACCCTCACGAATCGCGCCGGCCCGTGGTGGTGGTATGGGGCGTACGTCGGCGAGAGTGGTGGATCGACGGCCACCGTCACGCTGAGCGGAAGTTCCACCATGACCTGCGGCAACCCGACGCTTCTGGGCGTTGGGGTCGGTGCCACGGGCATCATGGTGGTCGAAGACAACAGCTCGTTTTCGACGGGCGGCTGGTTGGCGATCGGCAACTCGGGCACGGGTTCGCTGACGATTCGTGACAACGGCCGCGTGGCCGCGAACGTCGACGTGAATCTCGGCGACCTCGATGGCGGCGTGGGATCGCTGACGATCCAGGACAACGGCGGCATGTCGGCCGGCGCGACGTACGTCGGCAAGCGGGTCGCCTCGGTGGGGCAGGTCACCATCTCGAGCGGATCGTTTGCGTCGAGCGGTGGTCTTCAGATCGGTGCCAATCTGCTGAGCCAGGGGCAGTGGACCCAGACCGGCGGCCAGGCGATGGCGGCTGGAAACGTGGTGATCGGTGGCGGGACGAGTTCGACCGGCACGATGCTCGTGTCGAGTGGTTCGTTCCTCGGTTCCGGCACGGGCACGGGGCTCTTCGTTGGCACCAACGGCACCGGCTCCCTCACGATTTCGGGCAGCGGCCAGATGGCGAGT
>Ga0208783_10000502_pt1 | contig 24137 bp, 22 predicted proteins | sample DEB19_08_DNA_2_FD_184529 | JGI IMG/M metagenome (GOLD analysis project Ga0208783, IMG submission 184529) | Aqueous microbial communities from the Delaware River and Bay under freshwater to marine salinity gradient to study organic matter... | ecosystem: Environmental > Aquatic > Marine >...
TCCGGCACAACGCGAGGTGGCGGTCGTCGTTGACGGTGAGGGCCCCACTCGCGATCACCGGGTACACGAAGGTCATCGCCGTTGCGTAGCGGTACATCTCCCAGGCCCAGTCGCGATCGACGGCCACGCCGTGAGTTCCCAACTCGGCGACGTAGAGGTCGAACAAGCGCTCGTACCCCGCCGGGTCGTCGACCTCGATCCCCTGGGTGACGAAGTACGCGAGGTCTCGCGGCCCGACCGACCGGTCGATGAGCTGCCAGTCGATCGCGATGACCTCGCCGTCGGGAGCCAGGAAGAGGTTGTCGAGCCGCCAGTCGGCGTGGGCGAGTACCTGCGGGCCGTCGCACAACTTCTCGTAGAGCGCCGCGATACGACCCGGATAGGCATCACCGAAGGCGCGGACCACGGGCGTGATGCGGTCACCCAGGTACTCGAGCGCAGTGGGCCAGGCCGCCTCGTACGCGAACGCAACCGCGCTCGGGTACGGCTCGTCGGCCAGGCGGAGGAGGAAGGGGTACTCGGCGAGCGACGGGTCGTCCCAGAACGCCGCGTGGTGCCGGGCCAGCGTGCGTACCGCGGGACCGGCATCCTCGACCGAGATGCCGGTCAACGAGTCGAGCATGACCCCCCGGCCCGACACGTCCTCGAGCAGCAGCACCGAATCCTGGGTCTGCGGGTCGTGAGCCGCATGGAAGCAAGCCGGGTGGGCGATCGTCACCCGGTCGGCGAGCCCCGAGTAGAAGCCGACTTCGCGGCCGTACATGTTGATGACGGTCGCCACGAACCGACCTTCGTCGGTGGGGGCCGAGAGCTTGGCGACGATCGTCGCGGGCCCGCTCTCGCCGGTGAGGCGGAGCCGGAACAGTGAGCCCACGAGCCCGACCCCCACCCCCATCGGCTCGACGGCCACGCCGGTGATCTCACGTCCGAGCGCCGTGCTCAGCCACTCGGCGGTCAGATCCTCCGCAACCCGCGGGATGGTCGTCATCAACGCTCCCCTCAACCGCCGATCTGACTCATCGACCGATCGGGTCGCACGAAGTCGACCTGTCCGATCCGGTGGCCGGCCCACTTCGTGCCGACCGCCGCGACGATCGCGTCGGCCACCCGATCATCGACGGACACTGCCGAACCATCCGCCCGCAGCGCCGTGCGGAGATCGGTCTCCTCGAGCGCGAACAGGCACGTCCGGAAGCGGCCCTCGGCGGTGAGGCGAACCCGGTCGCAGTTGTCGCAGAACGGCTCGGTCACGCTCGGGATCACCCCGACGTCCCCGTCCCCGTCGCGGTAGCGATGCCGGGCCGCGGGCTCGACGTGGCCGACCGCACCCTCCGACTCGATCGGGAACACGGCGTCGATACGGTCGAGGATCTCGCGGGCGGGCACCACCTTGTCGTGGCTCCACTCGCCCTGGGCGTCGAGGGGCATGAACTCGATGAACCGCATCCCGACACCGCGCTCCCGACCGAACCGGGCGAGGTCGACCACCTCGTCGTCGTTCACTCCCCGCATCACGACCGCGTTGACCTTGACCGGCGCGAGCCCCGCCGCGACCGCGGCGTCGATACCCGCGATCACGCGGTCGAGTTCGTCGCGGCGGGTGAGAGCGAGGAAGCGCTCCCGGCGGAGGGTGTCGAGCGAGACGTTGACCCGGGTGAGGCCCGCGTCGGCGAGTTCGGCCGCGAGCTCGGGGAGCCGCACGCCGTTGGTGGTGAGCGCGAGGTCGACCCCGAGGGGGGCGAGCATCCGAACCAGCCGCGACACGTGCGCCCGCACCAGGGGCTCACCGCCGGTGAGCCGGATCGCCTCGAACCCGAACCGCTCGACACAGATCCGGGCCACGGTCGCGATCTCCTCGTACGAGAGGAGCTCCTCGCGCGCCAGCCACTCCATGCCCTCCTCGGGCATGCAGTAGGCACAGCGGAAGTTGCACCGATCGGTGATCGAGATCCGAAGGTCGCGCACCCGGCGGGCGAAGGGGTCGATCAGCGGAACCGGCACTGGACGCCTGCCCTCGGACTGCACTCCCCCAGGTTACGGACGCCCGTGCGCCGCCGCCCCGGCGGGTCAGAGCAGGATCACCGACACGAGGTCGCCCGCAACCGGACCGGGGCCGTCGGGCAGGAGCGCGAGGCCGTTGGCGGCCGCCATCCCCGAGAGCACGTTGCTGCCCTGCGCGCCGGCTCTCTCGCACGTGTACTCGCCGTCGGAGACCCACACCCGCACCCGGTCGAGGTGGACCTTGCCGTCGGGGCGCCGGGGCATCGCCGACGCGGCCCGGGCCCGGACGGGCTCGGGCAGCACATCCCCCCGACCGGCCAGTCGCCGCAACGCCGGGCGGGCGAAGCACTCGAAGCTGACCCGCGACGACACCGGATTACCCGGGAGGCCGAACACCGGAACGGAACCGATCATCGCGAACGCCAACGGCTTCGCGGGCTTGATCGCCACCTGTGCCCACAACGACACGCCGTCGCGCTCGCGAGCCATCCGGTCGAGTACGACCTTGACGAAGTCGTAGTCACCCACCGACACCGCCCCGCTCGTGAGGACCGCGTCGGCGCGGGTCACAACTTCCGCGAGCGCCGCCTCGATCGCCGACTCGTCGTCGCGCACGAGCCCCCCGTCGATCGGTTCACAGCCCGATTCGGCGAGGAGAGTCAGGAGCATCGGACGGTTCGAGTCGCGGATCTGTCCCGGCGCGAGCGCGCCCTCGGCGACGAGCTCGTCGCCGGTGGAGACCACCGCCACCCTCGGTCGCGGATGGCACCCCACGCTCGCCGCGCCGAGGCTCGCGAGCACGCCGATGTGGGCCGGAGTCAGCCGGGTGCCGGGCGCGAAGACCTCTGTCCCGGGCCGTACGTCCCCGCCCGCGGCCCGCACGTGATCCCCGGGCTCGGCCCGCTCGACCGTCACCGTCTCGCCCTCGGTGCGCGTGCGCTCGACCATCACGACCGCGTCGGCCCCGGGCGGCATCGGCGCGCCCGTCATGATCCGGATCGCCTCTCCCGCTCCGACGGCGGTCGTCGGCGCCCGACCGGCGGGCAGCTCGCCGACCACACGGAGCGCCCCGGGGGTGTCAGCCGCTCGCACCGCATAGCCGTCCATCGCCGTGTTGGCGAAGGGGGGGACCGCCTCCGACGCCACCACCGACTCGGCGAGCACGAGGCCGAGACCCTCGGCGATCGGAACCGCCCGGGCGGGCAGGGGAGCGACCGCGGCCAGAATTCGGTCGCGCGCCTCCGCGAGGGGGATCACGCCTCGAGGTCGTCGAGCACGACCGAGCGCAGCCAGGCCCGCAGTTCGGGGCCGAGGTCGGGGCGGGCGAGCGCGAGGGCCACATTGGCCCGCAGAAAGTCGAGCTTGCGGCCCACGTCGTAGCGCAGGCCGGGACTCACGCAGCCCGACACCGTCTGATGCGTGATCAGGGCGCTGATCGCGTCGGTGAGCTGCAACTCGCCGCCCGCCCCGGGCCGAAGTCGTTCGATGTGGTCGAAGACCTCCGGAGTAAGCACGTAGCGCCCGATGATCGCCAGATTCGACGGGGCGGCCTCGGGCGACGGCTTCTCGACGACCCCGCGCACCCCGACTACACCGGGGCGATCCGTCGCCTCCGGATCGACGCAGCCGTAGGCCGCCGTCTGCGCGGGCGGCACTTCCTCGAGCCCGAGCACCGAGCCGCCGGTCGCCTCGTGCTCGGTGAGCATGGCGCGCAGCAGCGCCGAATCGTCGTCCATGATGTCGTCGGGCAGCAGAACCGCGAACGGCTCGTCGCCGACGATCGCGCGGGCCGTGCCCACCGCGTGCCCGAGGCCGAGGGCCTCGCGCTGACGCACGAAGCAGACGTGCGCGAGCTCGGCGACCCGGCGCACCTCGGCGAGCGCTTCGTGCTTGCCCGCCCGCTCGAGCGCGGCCTCGAGCTCGGGACTGCGGTCGAAGTGATCCTCGAGTGCGGCCTTGTTGCGGCCGGTGACGATCACGATCTCGGTGATGCCCGCCCGTACCGCCTCCTCGACCACGTACTGGATCGCAGGCTTGTCGACCACGGGGAGCAACTCCTTCGGAGCGCTCTTGGTCGCGGGCAGCACGCGCGTCCCCAGCCCCGCCGCCGGGATGACCGCCTTGCGCACCCGAGACTCCGTCACGCGGGTCTCCCCCCGATGTCGTGCTCCTCACCGCGCACGAGCCGTCCGATGTTCTCGCGGTGCAGAACGATGATGAGCACGGCCAGGGCGGCGATGATCGCGAACTCGACCGCCGTGGGCCCGGTCACGAGCACGAGGAGGGGAAAGGCCACCGTGATCGTGAGCGACGCGAGCGACGACTTGCGCAGCACCCGGGCCACCACGAACCACACCACCGCGAGTGCCGCCGACACGATCGGGTAGCAGACCGTCAGCGCACCGCCCGCCGTCGCCACCCCCTTGCCTCCCTTGCGCACTAGCGGGAAGGTGTGCCCGAGCACTGCGGCGGACCCGAGGATCAATCCACCGGTGCGGCCGTCGATCGCGAACCCGATGCCTGCAGCCACGGCGCCCTTCGCGAAGTCGATCCCCAGGACCGCGATTCCCCAGCGCCAGCCCAGGAGCCGACCGATGTTCGAGGCGCCCGGGTTGCCCGAGCCCTCGCCGAGCACGTCGCGCCCGCGGGCCCGGGCGACCATCACCGCGGTGGGAAAGGTGCCGACCAGCCAGGCGACGGGTACGAGGAGCGCGACGGCCATCCCCGCCATTCTGACGTAGCGCGCTGCTGCCCGCCTTCCGCGCGGGAGGAGGGCTCCGTCGCCGATCCCGCGAACGGGCGACCCGACCCCCACCGCTGTACGATTGGCAGTCCTCCCGACCGAGTGCCAGCGCCGAACGCCCCGTCCGGGGCCGCACCCGACCGGGCGACCCGCGAGGACGGAGACACCATGCCGACCTACGAGTACCGCTGCGCCCGTTGCGAGGAACTCATCGAGGTCTACCAATCGTTCTCGGACGCCCCGCTCACAAAACACAGCGGCTGCGGGGGCAAGCTCACCAAGGTGCTCTCGCCCGCCGGGATCGTGCTCAAGGGCTCGGGCTTCTACAAGACCGACAACCGCGGCAAGAGCTCATCGAGCGGGTCCTCGTCGCGCTCAGACTCGGGCTCGACGGGATCCGCCGGAGGCGACAGCACCCCGTCATCTTCGTCGTCATCCTCGTCGTCGGAGAAGACATCCGAAACGAAGGCGCCCGCCGAGAAGAAGTCGACGACCAAGGGTTCGGGCGGCAAGACCGAGAAGTAGGCGTACTGCGGCCGACCGAATGACACCCGACCGGAACGCCCGAGAAAGCCGTGCGAAAGGGGTCGGGGTGCCCCCGGCCGCCGGCCCGGGCGGGCGATGGCCGGCTGGCCGGGGACAAGCAACGCCCGAAGGCGCCGAGTCCGGTTTCAACCAACGACTGCCGCTGGATGTTCCCGGGGTTCCGACTCTAGTCAAGAACCGTTAACCTTTGGCGAACCCTCCGGCTGATCGGTCTCCGAACCCACCCGAGATCCTTCCCCGATCGGTCTCCCCCTGCACTTCCCCCGTTTCCCGGCGCTCGGCGTCGATGATCCCCGGGAGGACAACGTGCAGCAGCCGCCGACCGCCACGATCGACGATCCGGGTCCCGCCCCGGCGTCCGGTCTGCGCCGCCCGCCGGTCGGTGCGCCGCCCACCCTCCGGTTCCGCCCGTTCGCCCTGCGAGCCCTGGCCGTCGCCACCCTCGTGATCACCGCCGGGGTCGTCGGCGGCAGTGTCGGTGATCTCCGACGGCGGTCGCGATCCCTCGGGCCGACAGTCGGATTCGTGGTGGCGACACGCGACCTACCGCTCGGTACCCGCCTTCGGCCCGTCGACCTCCGCCTCGAGTTCCGCCCGGCCGGGACCGCCCCGGCCGATACGGCCCGCACGACCGGGGCGGTCGTCGGGCGCACGCTCGCCTTCCCGCTCCTGGCCGGTGACCTCGTGCGCGTCCGGGCCCTCGCCCCGAGCGGCGACACCGGCCTCACCGCGCTGGTCCCCCCCGGCCACCGGGCGGTCCGCATCCGCCCGGCCGACGCCTCCCGGCCCCCGGCCGGGGCCACGGTCGACGTGCTGGCGGTCACCGACGGCGCGCCGGGCCCCGGCGCCGGGAGCGCCGACCTCGTGGCGAGCGGCGCGACCGTGCTCGCCTCGCGCGTCGAGGCCGACGGCGGCACAGCGGTGACGGTCCTCGTGACCGCCGCCGCCGCATCAGCGGTCGTCGCCGCCTCGGTCTCCGGGCGCATCGGCCTCGCCCTCGCGCCGCCACCTTCGGCGGGGGCACCCGACCCGCCCCCACCGGTCGGATGAGAGGCGCCCGCTACCGTCTCGCCCCGTGACGATCAGCACGGTGATCTTCGACTTCGGCGGCGTGGTCTCGAGTCCGCTGTTCGTCGGACTCGGCGCCTTCGAAGAGGCCGAGGGCTTCCGGCCCGGTTCCCTCATCGGCCTCCTGTTCGGCGACACCTCGTACATCGGTGTCGAGGGTCGGGCCGTCGCCGAGGCGATGGCCGCCGATCCCGATGCGGCCGAGGCCGCCGGTGAGATCACCGACGAACCCGACTGGCACCTGCTCGAGAAGGGCGCGATCGACCTCGCCGCCTACTTCGAGCGCCTGGTCGCCAAGGCCCCGACGGTGCTCGGCCGACCGATCGACATGGATTCCTACGCCCGCTTCTGGCGCAACAGCGCACCCGGCGTCCACTGGATGACCGTGCACAAGATGCGCGATCTGCTCGCCGCCGGACTCCGGGTGAGCCTGCTCACCAACAACGTGCGCGAGTTCGGCGACAACTGGCGTTCGATGTTCCCGGTCGACGAACTCTGCGAGGACGTCGTCGATTCGAGCCACGTCGGCATGCGCAAGCCCGAGGCCGGCATCTACCTGCTCGCCTGCGAGCGGCTCGGGATCGCCCCGACCGAGGCGATCTTCGTCGACGACAACGCCGAGAACATCGCCGCCGCCCGCGCCCTCGGGATGGAGGCCGTGCACTTCCTCGAGCCGTGGCCCGCCCTCGCTGAGATCGACGCCATCCTCGACCGACGCGGCATCGCCACCGTCTGAGCGCGCCGCCCGGCCGGATCAGGCTCCGCTGACCGTCATCTCGCCGATCAAGAGCGTCAGCCCCGCCGTTGCGCCCGGGAGGAAGACCAGGTCGGCGCCGACGGCCACCACGTCGAGGAGCATGCGCTGGAGGGTCGACGCGATGGTCACCTCGCGCACCGGATCGCCGAGTTCTCCGTCGCGGACGAGCAGGCCGACCGCACCGACCGAGAAGTCGCCCGAGATCGGGTTGGTGCCCGAGTGCAGTCCGCTCACCGACTGCACGTAGAGCGCGTCGCCCGCCCGCCGGAGAATCTCCTCGACCGAGTCCGGCCCCGGCTCGAGCCGCAACGCCCGCACTCCCACCCCCGGTACCGACGCGAACGACCGGGTCGCGCTCGCCGTGGTGGGAGTCCCCGCCCGGCGACCGGTGGCCACGTTGTGGAGGAAGCGCTGCAGCACCCCGTCGACGATGAGCTCGTTGCGCCGCGTCGGGATGCCCTCACCGTCGAACCGGGCCGCGCCCGGGGCCCGCGGATCGGTCGGGTCGTCGACCAGCCGCACGCCGGGCGCGGCCACGGTCTCGCCCAGGCGATCGGCGAACAGCGAACGGCCCTTCAGCACGGCCTCACCGTCGAACGCCCCCGAGCAGACCCCGAGGAATGACCGCGTGACGAGGGGGTCGAACACGACCGGGAGACGGCGGCCCGGGATAGGTCGTGCCCCGAGCAGACGACACGAACGCACGACCGCATCGCGCGCCGCGGCGTCGAGGTCGAGATCGGCGACCGTGCGTCCCGCGGTGAACCCGTATCCGCTCTGGGTGCCCGAACCGTCGTCGGCGAGCGCAGCGACGGAAGCGGAGCAGGTGGTGCGCCGGGCCTCGGCCTCGATCCCGGTCGAGGTGGCCAGCGCCGACTCCGAACGGGCGTCGCCGTAACCCGCCCCCTCCACATTGCGGATACGCGGATCGCCGGCCCGGGTCGCGCGCTCCAGTTCGAGCGCGAGGCGCACCTTCTCCGTCGTCGGGATGGCCGCCAGGTCATCGCGCCACAGATCGAGGGTCGGCGGTACGACACCGGCTGCGTCGGCCGGGCCGGCGAGCCCGCAGTGCTCGTCGGGGGCGCTGAATCGGGCGTTGTCGCGCGCTTCGGTGAGGGTCTCGGCCACGACCTCGGGGTCGAGCGAACCCGCCCAGGCGAGACCCTGACGACCGTCGACGACCACGCGAATGCCGATCCCCTCGACCCCGGCCGTCGTCAACGACTCGACCTCGCCGCCGTAGACCTCGACCTCGGTCTCCTCCGACCGCACGACGTAGGCCTCGACCTGCTCCCCCGCTCCCGCCTGCTCCGCCACCCGGCGGGCGAGGCCGAGCAGATCGGCCGTGTCCGGCCCGCTCACGCCGCGGTCCCGCCCACCGTCATCTCGCGGACGAGCACGGTCGGCTGCCCGGCCGAGACCGGAACACTCTGCCCCTGCTTGCCGCACATGCCGGTCCAGGTCTCGAAGTCGTTGCCGACCGCGTCGACCATCTGCAGCACCTCGGGACCGTTCCCGATCAGCTGCGCGGCCCGGATGGGAACCGTGACCTCGCCCCCCTCGATGCGGTACGCCTCGGTGATCCCGAACACGAAGTCGCCGGTTGCGGGATCGACCTGACCGCCGCCGAGCTGCACGCAGTAGATGCCCCGCTCGACGCCGCGGATGATGTCGTCGGGTTCGGTCTCGCCCGCGAGGAGAAACGTGTTGGTCATCCGGGGCATCGGCAGGCAGCGGTAACTCTCGCGCCGACCGCTCCCGCTGGGCGCCCGCCCGGCCTTGCGGCTCCGGACCGTGTCCCACAGGTAGTCGGTGAGCACCCCGTCCTCGATCAGGACGTTGCGGCGGGCGGGGTGGCCCTCGTCGTCGATGGCGATCGTCCCCCACTCTCGGCCGTAGGTACCGTCGTCTACGAGCGTGACGTGCGGCGACGCGACCCGTTCACCCACCCGCCCCGCGAACACCGTGGCGTCCTTCTGTACGTGATCGGCCTCGAGGCCGTGGCCACAGGCCTCGTGGAACAACACCCCACCCGCCCCGCGCCGCAGGACGACGGGCAGACGACCGCTCGGCGCGGGGGCGGCGTCGAGCAGGTCGAGCGCACGGCGGGCGGCCCGCCGACCGATCTCCTCGGGGCCGATCTCGTCGAACAGTTCGACCCCCATCGTGCGCCCGGGCGCCTCGAAACCCGTCTGCATCCCGGTATCGCCCGAGGCCACGCACTGCACGGCGAGCCGGGTGCGTACCTGGTCATCGGTGGCGTGGAGGCCCTCCGAGTTGGCCACGAGGATCCGCCGGCGGGCATCGGCGTAGGTCGCGGTCACCGACCGCACGGCCCCGCCCTCGGCCCGGGCGGCCGCGTCGGCCCGCGCCAGCAGCGCCGCCTTGTCGGCCTTGTCGACCTCGGCCGGGTCGATCGTGCCCGGCGCGAGCGCGCCCGCCCGTACCGGCTCGAGGGGAACGACCCGGGTCCCGCCACCCCCGGCCCTCGCCGCCGCGGCCGCCGCCTCGGCGGCGCGCAGCAATCCGTCGCGCGTGCAGTCGCTCGTGTGCGCGAAACCCGTGGTGTCCCCCCGTACAACCCGCAGCCCGACGCCGCGGTCGCGACCCGAGACGAGCTCCTCGACCCGGCCGTCGTCGAAGCGCCCGTTGGTCGTCCGGCGGTCCTCGGCGAAGACCTCGGCGAAGTCGCCCCCCGCGCGCAGCGCCGCGCCGAGCACCTCTTCGAGCACGTCGCGTGCGATGAGCTGGGTCACCGTTCCTCCCCGCTCACCCGGCGGTCGGGTCGATTCGACCCCGCGCCCCGTCGGGTGGAGTCCCCTATCGTACGACCCGTGCTCCCTGCACTCGGCTCCTCCGCCTCGGTGTCGCTCGACGTCACCGACGCCGACACGGCGGTCGCCGCTCGGAGCGGCGACGTCCCCGTTCTCGCTACCCCCCGGGTCGTTGCGCTGGCCGAAGAGGCCGCCGTCGCCGCGCTGGTCGGAGCGCTCGACCCGGGAACGACCACCGTCGGCTACGAGGTGCAACTCACTCACATCGCCCCGACCCCGGTGGGCGGCCGGGTAACCGCCGACGCCGTGCTCGAGAGCATCGACGGCCGTCGGCTCGGGTTCCGCGTCTCGGTGAGCGACGCCCGCGGCCTGGTCGCCGCCGGGCGGGTCACCCGGGTCGTCGTCGTACGCGAGCGGTTCGTCGAGCGGGCACGCGGCGACTGACCGACGGGAACCGGCCCGGGGCCGGTTCGTTCAGCGAACCGGAGCGGGCAGGGTCGCGAGGAAACCCGACAGAGCCTCTATCCAGGCGTCGGGGTTCTCGAACTGCGGCGAGTGCCCCGCGCCCGGGATGATGACGAGGGTCGTGTCGGGGATCGCCTCGTGCATCGCGTGCGACGCGACGACGAAGGGACCGTCCTGCTCACCGACGAGCACGAGGAGCGGAACCGACAGCGTCGCCGCGAGGGCCGGCAGGTCATCCGACTGCCGGGCCATGGCCCGGGCCAGCGATCCCCACATGACCGCCGAGAGCCGGTCCCACTTCGAGTCGACGTACTCCTGGAATCCGGGCCGCTCCTCGACGATCCGCTCGTACGCGGGCGTCGTCAACGGCTGCGCGAGGTCGAGCAGTTCCTTGAGCGCGGACTTGCCCTGGTTCAACGCCACATCGGCCGCCATATCGAGGAGCGCCGGGTCGAATCCGGGTACCGGACCCGGAGTGGTGTCCATCATCACCAGAGCCTCGACGCGGTCGGGAGCAGTGAGCACCACCTTGCGCGCGACCATGCCCCCCATCGAATGGCCGAGGAGTCGGAACCCGGTGAAGCCGAAGTGGTCGGCGACGGCGAGGATGTCGTCGGCCAGGCGTTCGAGCGAGTACGCCGCCGGATCCTCGGGTTGGTCGCTGTCGCCGTGGCCCCGCAGGTCGAAGGTCACGACCGTGTGGTCGCACGCCAGGACCGGCACGTGGTCGGCGAAGTCCTCCTTGGCCCCGCCGAAGCCGTGGACGAGCAGAAGCGCCGGACCGCTCCCCGCCACCGTCGCCTCGAGTCCGATCCCGTCCGCAGTGACGATACGCATGCCCCATCGTCGCTCAGGTGGGCCCGGGCGCGCCACCTAACCTGACCGGGATGACGCCCGGGGAGGGGGAGGGCAGCCCGCGCCACGGCGCGGGTTGGAAACTGGCACTGCGACTGGGGGTGACCGGCGGACTCCTCGCGCTCCTCCTCGCCAAGGCACCCCACCCGAGCGAACTGCTCCCCGACGGCCACGTCGACACGCTCCTACTCCTCGGCGGGGCCGTGCTCGCGACCTTCGTCGGCGTCGTGCTCGCCGCCTGGCGGTGGCAGCGGGTCCTGCACCTCTTCGGACTCGACCTCACGGTCCCGACCCTCACCCGCCACTGCCTCTCGGGCATGTTCGTCGGCAATGTGCTCCCGTCGACGATCGGCGGCGACGTCGTGCGCGTCACCCGGGTGGGTTCGGAGACGGGATCGCCGAGCGATGCCTTCGGATCGGTCGCCCTCGAACGCCTCACCGGGTTCGTGGCCCTCCCGTTCCTGGTCGCCGCCGGCATCGCGTTCGAACCGTCGGTGCTCGGCGCCCGGCACGTATGGGTGCCGATCCTCGTCGCCGGGGCCACTCTCGCGTTGCTCGCGTTGATCCTCATCGCCGCCGGTCACCCGCGCCTCGCCGGCCGTTTCATGCACCGCGAGAACTGGACCCGCTACCTCGGCGCCGTGCACCGGGGAGTAGACCGCCTACGGCGCGACCCCCGTCAGATCCTCCCCGTGCTGTCGACCGCCGTGGCCTACCAGTGCTCGGTCGTCGCCGTCTACGCGCTGATCTTCCGGGCGCTCGGCATTCCGGTCGGGTACGGCGCACTACTCGTCTACGCGCCGGCCGTACTGATGCTGCAGGTCCTGCCGGTCTCGCTCGCCGGACTCGGGGTGCGCGAGGGCGCACTCGTTCTACTCCTCCACGACACCCTCATGCGCAACGGGCTCCCCGACAGCCGGGCCGTCGCCGCCGGACTGCTCTGGTACGGATGCACGCTCCTCGTGAGCACCCTCGGAGCGCCGGCCTTCGCGCTGGGCGGGCGGAGGACCGCACCGACCGGAGAACTGCCGGTGTCGGCGCCCCCGGGCCGACCGAAGTGAGCACGAGCGAGATGACGGCCCGCCGCGCGTCCCTGCCCGGGGCCCGCGTACTGAGCGACGGCCACGTCATCTACTGGTGGGTCGAGATCCTCGCCGTCGCCGTCTTCTACGTCGTCTACAGCTTCGTGAGGAACCTCAACGGAGGCGGGGGCGGAGCAATCCCGGCCGACGCGCTCGCCAACGCGCGCCAGATCATCGACATCGAGCGCTCCCTCGGCATCTACCACGAACTCACGATCCAGAAGTGGGCGCTCGAATGGCGACCGATCATCATCGCGGCCAACTACTTCTACGGATCCCTCCACTTCATCGTGACCATCTCGGCCGGGGTGTTCCTCTACCGCCGCTTCAGCGACGACTACCCGCTCTTCCGCAACACCCTCGCCGTCGCGACGGCGAGCGCGCTCGTCGGCTTCACCCTCTATCCCCTCGCCCCGCCTCGGCTCCTCGGAGCGGCATTGGGTACGGGATACGAATACGTCGACACGCTCCTGCGTGATCCGGCGATCTGGTCGTTCAACTCGGGCAGCATTCAGAAGATCTCGAACCAGTTCGCGGCGATGCCCTCCGTGCACGTCTGCTGGGCGACCTGGTCCGCACTGGCGCTCGCGCCGCGCTGCCGCCGGTCCTGGACCCGGGCACTCGCGATCGCATACCCGATTGCAACACTCGTCGTCATCGTGATCACCGCGAACCACTACTTCCTCGATGCCGTCGGCGGTCTCGCCATCCTCGGCTTCGGATGGATCGTCGCCCGCAGGGTCACCCGCGCCGGGCGGCCCGCCCCCGCCTGATTCCCGCCCGGCGTGGGGCCGTGCGGCCCCGTTGCGCCGAGATCCCTAACCTCCCCCCTCCGTGACGACCTCCCGGTACGACCTCGACCACGTAGCGATCGCCGCCGCCGACACCTCGGAGGGACTGCGCTTCCTCACCGGCGGGTGCGGCGGCACCATCATGTTCGGCGGCGAGGGACCCGGGTTCCGGCCGATGCAGGTGTGGATCGGCACCCCCGACGGCGACGGCATGTCGGTCGAGCTGCTCGAACCATTCGCCGTCGAGCGCAACGACTTCCTCGCCCGGTTCGTCGCCCGTCACACCGCGGGGCCGCACCACCTCACATTCAAGGTGCCGAGCCTGACCGACGCGATCGAGCGCATGCGCGGCGCAGGGTTCCACCCGGTCAACATCGACATGAGCGATCCGGGCTGGATGGAGGCGTTCCTCCTGCCGCGCGAGGCGCACGGCACGGTCGTCCAACTCGCCGAGACCAATGAGGCGCCCGGTTCGCGGGCCGAGCAACTCGCGTACGTCGCCGAGAACGGACCGAGCATGAACCCGCGGTGGTGGGGAGATCCGACCCCGGCCAGCGGTCCCCCGGTGCGGCTCCGCCGGGTCGTAATGCGCACCCCGGTCCTCGCCGCCGCCGTGGGGTTCTTCGCCGGAGTCCTCCAGGGCGACGTCGAGCGCGAGACCGCCGACCGGGTCGACCTGGTGTGGCCCGGCGGCGCCCGCCTCGGGCTCGAGCAGCGAGCCGAGAGCCCGCCCGGCGTCGACCGGCTCGAGGTCGAGGGCCTGGCCGCCGAGCGCACACTGCTCGGGGCCCGCTTCGTCCCGGCGTGAGCGGCGCGCCCGGCAGCGCCGACTGACGATCACGCACCGGCTCGGCTCCGCACCGTCCCGACCAACCGCCGCACTGCGTCGTGCACGGCTCGGTCGGCGAGCGAGAGTTGTGCGCCCCGGGCCGTCACGAGTGCCAGGCGCCGCGGGGGCATGCGGGCGAGACGCACCACGCGTACGCGAGCCCCGAGGTCGGAGGCGGCCGACTCGGGCAGGATCGAGACCCCCTCTCCCGCCGCGACGAGGTCGGCGATGAGCCGGACGCCCTCGACCTCGATCGGGGCCCGCAACTCGACCCCGTCGGCCCGGGCCGTTGCGTCGAGTTCGTCGCGCAACGGGTTGCCGACCGGGGGCAGGATGCAGGCCTCGCGGGCGATCACCTCGAGCGGCACGGGGGTCGCGTGCCACAGACCCGATCCCTCGGGCACGATCGCGACGAGGTCCTCGTCGCGGAGGTGCTCGACGAGAAGTCGGGCGTCGCTCAGCGGCTCGGTGAGCACGGCGCCCGCCAACGCGCGTTCGGCGACTTCGACGGCGAGGCGCTCCGACGCACCCTCCGTGAGCCGGAGCGAGAGTCCGGGCGCGATGCGCCGCATCTCACCCACGATCTGCGGAGCGAGCGTGCGGCTCACGGTGCCGACGAGCCCGAGCGTGGCGTGACCCGTCTCGAGCCCGCGCAACATCGAGATGTCCTGCTGGAGCGCCTCGAGCTCGCTGCGAATCGAACGGGCCCGGGCGATCACCCGCTCGCCGAACTCGGTCGGTACGGCGCCGCGGCGCCCGCGCACCAGGAGCGGGACCCCGAGTTCGGCTTCGAGTTGGCGAACGTGCTCCGACACGTTCGACTGCACCGTTCGCAACCGGTCCGCGGCCGCCGTGAAACTTCCCTCCTCGGCCACAGCCAGAAGCGCCTCGAGTCGGCGAACGTCCACCGGATACTCCTCCGTCCTCGCCTCGGGGGTGGTCTCGGCGCGGCCGACCGGGCCCGTCCGCTGCTCCCCATGCCTGGCGGCGTACTATCGGTTATGACGATGGACATTATCTGTATCACATCTTTGACAGATAGAACGCGATCAGGTTGACTTCTGGGGAACAAAGAGTCCGGGGGCCGGTTTCCCCCCCCTCCGACCCCCGGGCTCTCCCTCCTTCCCCCCCACGGAGGCACTGCGATGACCGCCGAGACCATCACCGGACTCATCTTCAGCGGACCGCTCACCTGGACCGAAGAAGCGGAATGCGCGGGCCGGACCAATCTCTTCTTCGCCCCCGCCGGCGAGCGACCCGAAGCGCGGGCCGTCCGCGAGGCACAAGCCCGCACCGTGTGCGGCTCGTGCCCCGTGCTCACGCAGTGCCGGAGCTGGGCGCGTGAGCAGAGGGAGTACGGATTCTGGGGCGGCGAGTCCGAGGAGGAGCGGGCGGCAGCCGGATACCGGGTCGACATGCCGGTCGGCCGGGTCGCGCGCTACCCCCGCGGTGAAGGCCAGCCGGTCGAGCCCCGCGAGACGCGCATCGCCTGAGCGCCGCAACCGGCGCTTCGTTAGTCTCCGCGGCGTGAGCGCCGCTCCCGATACCCCGCCCGGCGTCGACCTCGAACGCCTGAGACGGTACTTCTCCGAGAACGTCGCCGATGCCGACGACTCTCCGCTGCGGGCCGACCTCATCTCGGGCGGTCGTTCCAACCTCACGTACGTGATCGGCGACGGGGCCCACGAGTGGGTGCTGCGCCGACCCCCGCTCGGTCACGTGCTTCCCACCGCCCACGACATGGCCCGTGAGCACCGCGTCATCCGGGCGCTCGCCGGCACTGCCGTGCCAGTGCCCGCGGCACTCGCGTTCTGCGACGACGCCGCCGTCAACGACGCTCCCTTCTACGTGATGGAGAAGGTCGACGGTGTCATCCTCCGTACGCCCTCCGACCTCGCCCGCCTCACCCCCGACGAGGCCCGTCGCTGCTCCGAGGCCCTCGTCGACGTGCTCGTCGCGATCCACGCCGTCGACTACTCGGCCGTCGGCCTCGGCGACTTCGGCCGGCCCGACGGCTACGTCGAACGCCAGGTGCGCCGGTGGGGTGAACAGTGGGAGCGCTCCAAGACCCGCGAGCTCCCCGAGATCGACGAACTCGCCCGCCGACTGCGCGCCGCAATCCCGGTTTCGCCGGCGCCGACCATCGTCCACGGCGACTACCGACTCGACAACGTGATGCTCGCCCCCGACGACCCCGGCCGAATCGTGGCCGTCCTCGACTGGGAGATGGCGACGCTCGGTGACCCACTCGCCGACCTCGGCCTGTTCCTCCTCTACTACGCGCGCGACGAGGACCGCACCGGATCGGTCGGCGCCACGATCTCACCCGAGGCCGGATTCCTCTCGCGGGACGGGGTCGTCGCGCGCTACGCCGAACGCTCGGGCCGCGACCTATCCCAACTCGAGTTCTACGAGGCGCTCGCCGCCTACAAACTCGCCATCATCCTGGAGGGCATCCACGCCCGCTTCCTCATGGGCAAGACGGTCGGCGACGGGTTCCAGCACATCGGATCGCTGGTCGAGGTGATGGTGCGGGGCGCCCTCGATGCCGCGTCCGCCTCGTCGATCCCGGCCCTCCGGGGCTGAGCCGACCGGACCGCAGACCTAGGGTGGGTTCATGACCGTCCGCTGGAACGCGCAGCCGACGCTCCGGCGTCCGGCCCTCATCGCCGCGTTCGCGGGCTGGAACGACGCTGCCGACGCCGCGACCGACGCCGTACGGTGGCTCGTCCGCACCACCGGGGCCCGCCCATTCGCCGAGCTCGACCCCGAGGAGTACGTCGACTACCAGGCCTCGCGCCCGACGGTCGATCTCGCCGACGGGGTCGTTCGCTCCATCACCTGGCCCTCACTGCGCTTCTCGGCCGGTGCGCTACCCGGCTCGGGTCGCGACCTCGTGCTGCTCACCGGGGTCGAGCCCAACCTGCGGTGGCGGGGATTCTGCGACGACATCCTCGCCCTCGCCCGCACGACCGGATGCGAGATCGTGGTGACTCTCGGTGCGCTGCTCGGCGACACGCCGCACACCCGGCCGACCCGGTGTACCGGATCGGCCACCGACGAAGTCCTCGCGGCCCGGCTCGGAATGCAGCGCTCTCGTTACGAGGGGCCCACCGGCATCGTCGGTGTCCTCCACGACGCCGTCCGCCGCGCCGACTTCGCCTCGGCCTCCATCTGGGCGCCGGTCCCCCACTACGTCGCGACGCCACCGAACCCCAAGAGCACCCGGGCCCTGCTCGAGCGGGCCGGTGAGCTGCTCGACCTCGGACTCGACCTCACGGAACTCGACATCGCGGCGAGCGCCTGGGAGCGCTCGGTCTCCGAGGTCGTCGCCGGCGACGCCGAGATCACGGCCTACGTCGAGCGGCTCGAACGGCGCTTCGACGAGGCTGCGGCCGGTCCGGTATCGGCCGACGACGACCTCGACCTGCTCGAAGAACTCGAGGATGAACTCGACGAAGATTGGTTCGACGAGGACGACCTCCCGAGCGGTGAGGCGCTCGCCGAGGACTTCGAGCGTTACCTCCGCGACCGACCCGAGGACTGAAACGGGCCGACCGGAGTCCGGGCCCGACCCCTCAGCCGAGCATCTCGGCGGCGAGACCCTCGAACAATCGCGTCGAGAGCACCAGGGAGTCGATGTCGACCCTCTCATCGTTTCCGTGGAACATGGAGCCGAACTCCTCGAAGCCGATCCTCCGGCTGAAGAGCCCGAATCCGTACGCCACCGAGCCGGCCCGGCGGAAGAATCGGGCGTCGGTTGCGCCGACGCTGAAGTAGGGCACGAGCGCCGAACCGGGGACGAGGCGCCCGCTCACCGCCGCCATCGCGTCCCACATCGGAGTATCGGCCGGCGACACGGTCGACGGGTTGTCCTCGAGTCCGCGCACCTCGACGTGGGCGGCCAGGTCGCCCATGGCGTCGTCGAGCAGTTTCCGTAGATCGGAGCCGTGCTGGCCGGGCAGCCCCCGGATGTCGACCACGATCTCGACGTGATCGGGGATCACATTGGTCTTGGTTCCCCCTGCGATCACGGTGGGAGCGAAGGTGGTGTGCGTGCACGCGTGGGCCTGTCGGGCGAGTCCTACCGGGAGCTCTTCGCAGACGGAGTCGACCGCATCGGCGTCGAGGAGCCGCGGTCCCCACTCGCCGAACTCCATGCCCTCCACGAATCGCCGCCAGGTCTCGTGGACCATCGCCTCCGGCCGGTACTCGGAGATGCGCCGCACGATCTCGGCCGCGGTCACCAGAGCGTTGTCGGTGCGAAACGGCTGCGACGCGTGTCCCGGCGTTCCCCGGACCGTGATCGAACACCAGAACGAGCCCTTCTCACCGATGATGACGGGCAGGCGCGGCCCCTGCGAGTGCGGCATCTGGAAGCCGCCCGACTCGGTGATCACGTAGTCGGCGCGCACCGCGTCACGTTCGTGACGCAGCATGTGCTCGGCACCGTAGGCACCGAGGTTCTCCTCATCGGCCACCGCGAGGTAAACGAGCGTGCCCCGGGGCCGGAAGCCCGAACGGGCGAGCGAACGTGTCGCCACCGCCATCGTGGCCGTGAGGTTGAGCATGTCGATCGCCCCGCGACCCCACACCTCGTCGTCGACGATCTCGCCGGCGAACGGGTCGCGACGCCATCCGTCGGGATTCGCAGGCACGACGTCGGTGTGGCCCATGAGCAGTAGGGTCGGAGCCGTCGGATCGGACCCCTCGATGCGGGCCACGAGGTTGTCGCGACCGTCGACCGCGCGGAAGCGCTCGACGTCGAGACCCGAGGCACCGAGGTACTGGGCGAGGACATCGGCGCTGCGCGACTCGTTGCCCGACGCCTCGGTGCCGTCGTTGACGCACGCGTTGCGGATGAGGTGCACGAGCAGATCGGCCGACTCCCGGCGCACCTCGTCCTCGTCGAGGAGACCGGCACTCACGCGGCGTCCGATTCCGTAGCCATCCGGTAAACGAGCATGCCGTCCTCCTCGTAGCGCTCGGCCCCACCCGCGTGCACCAGATGCTCGAGGTGGGCGAAGGTCTCGCTCTCGGCCATCGTCCCCCAGTGCCGCTGCGGGAACACCTCACGCGAGAGCGCCGGCACCGTGGCCGGACCGATGGCGAGTCCGGCTCGGCGCAAGAGGTCCATCCGCTCGGCGTGGTGCTCGGCGATCGCCGCCACCCTTCCCGGCACATCGGCAAAGGGGTGCCCGTGGGCCGGCAGACCGAGGCGGACGTCGGGGAGGTCGGCCACCAGTGCGAGCGTGGCCAGATAGGAGCGCAGCGAGTCGGCCTCGCGCACCCCCGAAACGTGCGGGGTGATCGACGGGAGCACGTGATCGCCGGTGAGGAGGGTGCCGTGCTCGGGGTCCCACAGACAGAGGTGATCGACGGTGTGCCCGGGGGTGTGGACCACCCGCCACTCGCGGCGTCCGATCACGAGCCGCTCGCCGTGCTGCACCCGTTGGGTCGGCTCGGGCGGGGTGAACAGAAACCGCATCGCCCGGATCATCATCCGCCGCTTGAAGGGCGGGCCGTCGGTCACGGTGCCCCACGGCGTCGGGCGACCCCAGCCCCCCGACGTGGTCTGCTCCTCCTCGACGATCGCGTCGTCCTCGATCGTCGGGATCTCCTCGGCCGCATCGACCGCCTGGGCGAAGGCCGCCGCCTCGAGTTCGAGCCGTCGCGCCTCCTCGTCGCTCAGGGCCCGCTGGGCCGACGGACCCTTCACCGTCCAGGTCGCGAAAGCCCGGTGGGTGACCAGGCGGGCCCCCGCCTCCCGGGCGAGACGACCGGCCCCACCGAAGTGGTCGGGGTGCGAGTGGGTGACGACGACGGTGTGGACGTCGCGGATCCGGTAGCCCGCGGCACCGAGTCGCTGCTTCAGCGCCTTCCACGACTGGGGTCCCGGCAGACCGGGATCGACGACCGCGATTCCCGTGTCGTCGACGAGGCCGTACATGTTCACGTGGCCGAGCCCGGGCATCCAGATCGGCAACTGCATCCGCAGTACACCGGGCGCGACCTCGGCGATCTCCTCGGACGCGGGCTCCTGCTCCTGGCGGGGCGGACGCGTGCGGGGAGTCGGATCGTTCACGCGCCGGAGGGTAGCCGCCGGTTCCCGCACCCCGATCCGGACCCGCCGCCCGCCCACGTTCGCGTTCCCGGGCTACATCAGGTGTAGGCGAGCGGCGCGAGCTTCGGCCAGGGCCGGTTCGCCTCGGCCACCGCACCGCAGCCGAGCACCAACTCCTCGTCGTGACGCCGGGTCACGACCTGCAGGCCCACCGGCAGTCCGTCGGAGGCCGATCCGACCGGGATGCTCACGCCGGGCATTCCCGACATGTTGAACGGCGCCGTGAACGGCACCGACCCCATGCCCCCGACCGACTGCCCGTCGATTTCGAGCGGCGGCGGACCCTCGGCCCGGAACGCCGTCGTCGCCGTCGTCGGCGTGAAGAGGAGATCGACCTCGTCGAATACCGCCGCGATGGCCGCGAGCAGCTCGTCGCGTCGGCCGAGCGCCCTCAGGTAGGCCGGCATCTTCATCTCGGGCAGCATCGCGTAGCCGCCGCGCACCACGGGAGTGAGTTCGTCGAGCGGGCGGGCGAAGACGCGCTCACCGTAGTGACTCGCTCCGGAGACGACCGAGAGCAGGGCCCACGAGGTACCCGGACGCGGGAGCCGCACGTCGACATCGATCAGTTCGATACCGGCGTCTTCGCACAGAGCGACCGCGGCCGCGTGCGCCATCTCCGCCACCTCGGGCTCGCACACCGCGAACCCGAGCGTGGACGACCACGCCGCCCGCAGTCCGCGCACCCGCTCGGCGGCCCGCCCCGAGACCACCGCGTCCTCGTAGGACGCCGGCTTCGGGAGCGAGGTCGGGTCGATCGCCGTCGGTCCCGCGATCGCGTCGACGTAGCGCGCCGCGTCGCGCACCGAGCGGCACATCGGCCCGGGAACCGCCGTCAGCCCGTTGTCGAACGCGGCGTGGCTGCCCACTCGGCCGAAACTGACCTTGAAACCGAACAGTCCGCTGTACGCGCTCGGGATACGGATCGATCCCCCGCCGTCGCTGCCCGTGCTGATCGGGGTCATCCCCGCCGCCACCGCCGCCGCCGAGCCGCCCGACGAGCCACCGGGCGTGCGCTCGGGGTTCCAGGGGTTACGGGTCGTGCCGTGCAGGTACGTGCGCGTCCAGTTCACCGATCCGAACTCGGGAGCGGTCGTGAGTCCGAGGAACACCGCACCCGCGGCGCGCAGGCGGGCGACCTCGGTGCAGTCGGTCACAGCCACGTCGTCGGCGAAGACGCGCGAGGCGTGGGTGTCGGGCCAACCCTCGACCTGGGCGAGTTCCTTCACGCCCATCGGCACCCCGGCCCACGGACCCGGATCCTCACCGCGAGCCACTGCGGCATCGATCTCGGCGGCCCGGGCCCGGGCCCCGTCGAGGTCGAGGTGGCAGAACGCGTTCAGCTCCGGATCGAGCTTCGCGATGCGACCCGCGAAGGTCTCGACGAGGTCGGTGGAGCGGAGCCGACCGTCGCGCACGGCGTCGGCGAGCTCCCAGGCGTCGACTTCCCAGATCTCGGTCACGGGCGGATCGTACGGGGCCGCAGGGCCTACGGTCTATGTCGTGCCCCGCATCGCCGCTGCCGTCTGGACCATCGCGCCCGAGTTGCTCGCCGCCGTCGACGAACGGCTCGGACCTCCCGTCGACGCCTACGTCAACGGCGCCCAGACCTGGTTCGTGGACTGCCCCGACGACGTCACCCTCGAGTTCCGACTCCACCCGGCCGCGCGGTACACGGTTCCCCGGGGCCTCTCCCACCACGACGTGCTGGAGGCGGTCACCGATCTCCTCGCGGTCGGTGCCGATCCCCACGCCCTCCGGCTCGGCGAGGAGGTGCGGACGCTCGCGTCGTGCTGGGATGGGCTCGAGTGCTACGCCGCCTACGACGACGCGCTCGAGCCCGCCGACCTCGTCGCGCGGGCCCGGGCCGTGCTCGGACGCGAACCCGATCGGGCGGGCATGGTCGACCACGATGCCGTCGCCGACGCGTGGGAACAGGCCGGGGGCACGGCCTCGGTCGTCGCCCTGTTGCTCGAGCAACTCGCCGGCTGACGGTCGAGCGGAGAAGACTCGGGCTCAGAGCCCGTGGTCCCCCCGCCAGATCGGTTTCCGCGGCTCGTCGAACCACGTCGGCACCGTCTCACCGTCGATCGCCCGGAACGCGAGGTCGAGCCAGCGGTGCGCGCCGGCCAACGGCTGGGGGAGCGCGTCGCGGGCGAAGAAGCCGACGGCGCTGGTCTCGAGCGGGTGGCCGACGAGTTCGCCACCCGTCATGCGGCAGTGGAAGAGGAGCGAGTACATCGGGAGGTGCGCGAAGCCGAGGCGGAGTCCGTCGAGCACGGCCAGGAGCGACAACACCTCGCACTCGATCCCCGTCTCCTCCTGCACCTCCTTGATCGCGATCTCCGAGGGCGAATAGCCCACGTCGGCCCACCCGACCGGGTAGAGCCACCAGCCCGAGTCGGCGCGCTGGGTGAGGAGGATCTCGCCCCGGTCGTTGCCCACGACCGCCGCGACCGCGACCTTGGGAGTGACGTAGCCCGCCACCCCGTGGCCGACGCTCGCCAGCCACTCGTCGAACAGGACGTCGGCCTCGGCCTCTTCGAACGCAGCCGCCCGGATGTCGGAGGCCACCTTCAGGACCTCCTCGAAGCGCTCGCGTTCGTAGAGGCTCTGGGTGAATCCGAGCCCGGTGCGGGCGATCCCCGAGAGGGTCTCCGCCCACCGGAGAAGGTCGGTGGCGTCGGGGCCATTCGTCGAGGACTCGCTCACGGGCGCACCCTAGCGAGGCACCCTCGCCTCTATCACCGACCCGCGATCGCCTCGCCGAGCGCCTCGCGTACCCGCTGCTGCTCGGCCGCATCACCGAGGTTCGCGCCTCCCCCCGGACGGACGTAGAAGACGTCGACGACTCGTTCGCCGAGCGTTGCCACCTTGGCCAGGCGCACATCCAGCCCCAGTTCCGACAGCGCGCCCGTGAGTCGGGCGAGCAGGCCGACGTCGTCGTCGGCGTGGACCTCGACGACGGTGTCACCCCCCGGCGTCCCCGGGTCGATTGCGATGCGCACCGGTCCGGGCACCGACCGGCGGTGGGCGTAGGCCCGCCGCCGTTCGGCGACCCGAGCCTCGACGTCGACCGCTCCGGCCAGGGCATCCTCGACCAGGGCCGCAACGGCCGCCGGGTCCTCGGCGACCCGACCGTAGGGATCGGCGGCTCGAAAGCAGTCGAGGGCACGGCCGTCGGTCGTGACGAAAAGTTCGGCCTCGGTCACGTCGAGTCCCGCCGCGGCCAGGGCCGCCGCAAGGGTCGCCAGGAGGCCGGGCCGGTCATCAGCGACGACGGTGACCTCGACCTCCCGCTCCGAGAGTCGGCAGCGCACCGCCGGACCGCCGACCGCCGTGGTCAGGAGTGCCTCGTGCTCGACCATGGCCGCCACCTCGGTCGCCAGCACGTACGCGTCGGGTAGCCGAGCGATGAGGGCCGCGGTGCGATCGGTTCCGATCCACTCCGTCAGCGCAACCCGGCGATCGGCGGCCAGAGCGCTCGCCGCGCCCCGCTCGATCGCCGCCGCCGCCTTCACGAAGAGGTCGCGCACGAGCGCCGCCTTCGCCGGGCTCCACGCAGCCGGACCGGTCGCCCGCGAATCGCCGATCGTGAGCAGGTAGAGCAAGCGCAGACGCTCGCCGTCGCCCGCGCACGCCGTCGCGATCGCGTCGACGACGGTCGCGTCGGAGAGGTCACGTCGGGTCGCGGTATCGGCGAGGAGCAGGTGATCTCGCACCAGAAATCGCAGTACCTCCCGCCCCTCGCTGTCGAGACCGATCCTTCGGGCGAACGCGTCGGCCGTCGCGGCGCCCAGCACGGCGTGATCGCCCGGCCGACCCTTGTCGATGTCGTGCAACAGGGCCGCGAGGAGAAGCATCTCGGGCCGCCGACACGCCCGCGCCACCCCACCATCGAAGTCGCCCGCATCCGGACCGGCGGCGTCGCCGACATCGAGGAGCGCCGCACACTCGGCTACTGCCTCGAGGAGGTGTCGGTCTACGGTGAACCGGTGGTACGCATTGCGCTGCGGAAGCGAGCGCACGTGCTCCCACTCGGGGAGCAGGCGCGTCAGGACCCCCTCGTGGTCGAGAGCCTCGAAGACGTCGACCGCCCCCC
>Ga0208783_10000505_pt1 | contig 24046 bp, 24 predicted proteins | sample DEB19_08_DNA_2_FD_184529 | JGI IMG/M metagenome (GOLD analysis project Ga0208783, IMG submission 184529) | Aqueous microbial communities from the Delaware River and Bay under freshwater to marine salinity gradient to study organic matter... | ecosystem: Environmental > Aquatic > Marine >...
CTGAGTTCGAGTGTCGGATCCTAGAGAAGAGAAGAGAAGAACAGACATACCCCCCAAAGCCCCCCAAGGGGGGACTCGACACCTTCGCTTCGCTCAGGTCCGAATGGGACCGTCAGCGCGGCCTGCATCGACTCGACCCGAGCCCGAGGAACTCCCGGACGGTCGCCAAAGCCCTCAGGAGGCTGTTAGAGGCGTCGGAAGACGTCGTGATGGCTCACCGTGCCATCGGCTTCTTCTTCGCCTTAGAAGACCGCTGGGTGGCTTCCCGGGGATATGACGGAAAAGCGTTCCTCGACCGCCTCGAGCAGGTCATCGGACGGGCTCAGCGACCCCTCGTTAAGCCCGTCGACGTCAAACCGAACACCGTTACGGAACCGCTCGCCGACCCGGCCGTCGTTCCGCAACTCATCAACCGACTCAAAGGTCGGAGAGCCGCGGGGAATGGTTCCGCCGCAGACCGGACGATTTCATCACCCCAACCGCCATCGTCCGGTGCTCTCCGGCCCCCTTTGGGGAATCGTCAGGAGAACGCGAATGGATAGGAACGATCCGAACTGGCCGATCCCCGGGCAGGCCGCCGACTTCAAGTCGGCAGAGCACGACCCGCAGATGCGCGCCGTCATCGAGAAGATCGACGACGACATCTCCATCTGCTTCATCTTCGAGGGCTCGCTCTCGCAGAAGAAGCGGTACTACGTCCGCGAGACCGCCGAGTGGCCCGACCGCATTGCCGAGACGCTCGAGGCCATGGCCGCCGAGATTCGCCGGCTGAGGGAGCCGAGCACGTGAGCTGGCATCCGCTCAACAAGCCGTCGGTCATCGCCGCGAAGGCGACGGTCGAGCAGATCGAGGACTGCCTCCGTCACTCCGAGGCATCGTTCGAGTCTCAGGCCACGCGCCTGAAGTACTACCGCAAGGTCGGCGAGCCCGTCCACATCCGACGGCTCGTCAGCGTGATCGAAGGAATCGAGAAGAAGATCGTCAACCTCAAGGAAGCCCTTCGTCTGAAGGGGATGGAGAAGTCATGAGCAAGGAACCCCGCAACCCGGCCGACGTCATCAAAGACCATCTCGAAGCTCAGCAGCAGTCGTACTACCACGAGCCGTCGATCTACATGACCTACTGCGAGCAGGTGCTGCAGGTGACGAAGCGGCCGCAGTCCTGGTCGGTGTTCAACCTGACCACGGGCCGCCTCAAGTCGCTCGACGATCGGTCCTTCACGAAGTTCTTCAACGACTTCATGAAGCAGCGCATGCTGTCGGCGTTCGAGATCGACAGGAACGACGGCATGGACCTCAAGCGCGTCCGCGACGGCGTCGAGGAGGACGGCTGATGTACCGCTCGTACTGCTGCCGCAAAAAGCCCGACCTCGTCCGCATCGACGACATGGTCGCGTACTTCTGCGGCAACGAACAATGTGAGACGTTCGTCTTCCAGTACACCCCCGGCGAGGACCTCGAAGAACTCGCCGAGTGGTGGAACATCAAGTGCGGACGAATCGAAGTGTCGAAGAGTCTGTGCCGACTCATCATCAAGGCCGACCTTCCGAAGCGACTTCACCACGAGTTCGAACAGCAGAACCTTTACGAAATCGCCGACCTCAAACATCTCCGACCGATCCAGCTGAAGCGGAAGTTCCGCCTCACCCTCGGAGAAGTGGCCCGGCTTTGGAAAACGGCAGGACTTAAAGATGCCTGAGAAAAACGTCTACACCCTCGCGGAAATCATCCCGGCGTCCATCGCCGGGAAGAAGGACCAGATCCTCGTGTGGCACTGCCCGAAGTGCACCAAGTACTTCGTGCAGATCCTCTCGCAGAAGGCTCCGGCCATCTGCTCGAACTGCATCGAGGTGAAGTGATGTATCGGGGCTACCTCTACACCGACGACCCCGAAGCGCACCGCACGCTGGGCCCCGACAGCCGAAAGGCCGGGGCCATGCACATGCACATCCAACCGCTCAGCACCCTCGAGATGCATGGCTTTCCTCGGAATGCCACGTGCGTCATGGTCTACGGCGAGGGTGCGCCGGCGCGTGAGAAGTTCCGACCCTTCGAACAGAAGAAGTTCCGGGTCATGGAAAGCCTGCCGACGTGGAACGACATCGCCAAGACGACCGAACTCGTGGGGCTCGCCCAACTGCGCGACCCTCACTTCTTCGCGCCGCGCGTGTCGATCATCGTAACCACGCACCGCCAGGACAAGTTCTACGAGGGTCCGTTCCAACGGTCGATCAAGCGGCAGATTTTTAAGGACTTCGAGATTGTCGTCGTCCACGACGGCGAGGAACCGGGGCCGCTTAAGGGCGTCGACACTCAGGTCGGCATGCCCGAGGTCAACCGCATCGGCTACCTCAAGGGCATGGCCGTCGCCGCGGCCCGTGCCCCGATCGTCGTCGAGCTCGACCACGATGACGAACTTCTGCCCGACGCCCTCGAGCGCATCGTGCAGACGTTCGACTTCATGCCGTGGGTCGGATTCGTCTATTCGAAGTTCGCCGAGATCAAGATCGACGGCACGTGCAACGAGTACGGTGGTTACCTATGGAACTACGAAACCGTCGAGAAAGACGGCCGGACATTCCGAGTCGGTGACCTCCACGACGTCGAGAGCAAGTGCATCGTCGACGGCAAGGTCGATCCCGTGATCATGCACATGGGTCTGTGCCCGAACCACGTCCGAGCGTGGCGGCGTGCCGACTACTTCAAGGTTGGCGGGTACTCCGACCTGCCGTGGTGCGACGACTACGATCTGATGATTCGCTTCCGGCTCGCCGGCGTCCGCATGTACGGCATCAACGAGCTGCTCTACATCCAGTACCTCGGCGACTCGACGTGGGTCAAAGACCCCGCGATGCTTACGCGCGGCATGCTGTCCGTTCAGTCGGCCTACAAGAAGGAAATGGCTATCAAGCTCGGCGCTAGAATGGAGTGATGAAGGAGAGCGATATCCAACGGCAGATCGTGCAGTGGGCAAAGTCCAATCCGCACCTCGTGCCGTGCCTCTTCCGAGTCAACAGCGGGACGTTCCAGTCCTTCACCGGGTACATCGTGGCGGGGGCCCCGAAAGGGACCCCCGACCTTATTGGGTACCTGCCCGACGGGCGCATGCTGGCCGTCGAGGTCAAGGGTCCGAAGGGCGTGCGATCCGTCGAACAGGTCGAGTGGTCGAAGAAGGCGAAGAGCCACGGCTGCAAGGTGCTCTGCGTCCAAAGCCTGCAGGCGTTCGTCAAGGCTCTGCTCGACGTAGAATAGAGCCATGATCGCCAAGAACGACTACGTGCCCGAAAACCCGTACAAGTGGGACAAGGTCAAGGAGCGTTTCCTCAAGGCTCTGCGGCAGGGTGCGACCCGAGGACAGGCCGCGAAGCGGTGCGCCATCGACACCGAGACCGTGCGCAGGTGGGCAAGGAATGCGGAGATTGAGGCTGAAATGGCCGCCGCGGAGGAGGAGTTCTTCGACATGCTCGAGGAAGCCGTGCTCTGCAAAGACGTCGTCAAGCCGACGGTCACCGAGGGCGGCGAGGTTCAGATGATCGTCAACCCTGACCGCGCCCTGAAGATCCTGCAGACCAAGGCCGAAGGTTGGCGCGTGAAGACCGCCGTCGAGCACTCGGGCAAGTTGTCCATCATGGAACTGATCGAGGGCAAGGGCGATGAATCCAACCGACTCTCCGGCTCCATCTCCGACATCGACACTGTCGAGTGACGGACGGTTCGCCGAGAAGGTTCTCGGGTGGAAGCCGTGGGAAGCCCAGTTGCGGATCATGCGGTCGATCCGCGACCACCGTCGAACGCTCGTCATGGCCGGGCACGCCGTCGGCAAGACGCGCACGCTCGCCAGCCTGATCATCGAGTGGATGGCCATGCGGCCGGGCGCGCGCGTCGTCTGTACCGCGACCACGAACAAGCAGGTGCACTCGATCCTGTGGGCCGAGGTCAGGAAACTGATCGACCGCGCGCCATACCTGATCGGCGGCGAACTCAAGGAAACCAAGTGGCGGTTCCGAGACCGCCTGGCTGAGGCGCTGTCGGTCGACGATCCGACCGCCATTCAAGGCGTTCACGGCCGCGCCAACCTCGTCGTCGTTGACGAGGCCGAGGGCGTTCACCAGTCCATGTGGGATTCGCTCGAGACCCTGCTCTCGTCGAAGGGCTCGCGGATGGTGCTGTGCTTTAACCCGGTCACGACCTCGGGCTACTGCTACGAGGCCGCCCAGCGCCCCGACCTGTTCAACGTGATCTCCGTGTCGTGCCTCGACCACCCGAACGTGCGCGAGCGTCGGCAGGTCATCGAGGGCGCGGTCACCCACGAGTGGATCGAGGAGATGCGGCAGCGGCACGGCGAAGACTCGCCGTTCTGGTCGTCGCGCGTGCTTGGTCGGTTCCCGGCCTCGTCGACCAACTCGCTCGTCACCATGACCGAACTGATGGACAGCGACGCTCCCACACAGGTCGTCGACGAGCCCCGCATCGGCCTCGACGTCGCCCGGTTCGGCGACGACCGCTCGGTGCTCGTGGTGCTCGACCGCAGCCGCACGGTCATCGAGTGCCAGTCATGGACGAAGACCGACCTGATGGAGACGACAGGCCGCCTCCGCGATGCCATGCGCCGGCACGGCGTGGCGTCCAGGCGCGTCGGCGTCGACGTGTGCGGCATGGGTGCCGGGGTCGTCGACCGCCTCGCCGAGGACGGGATTCGGTGCACGCCAGTCGACTTCGGGTCAGCCGCGGATGGCGACTGGGGGCCCGTTGTCGGCCGCGAGGCGCAGTTCACCAACCGCCGCTCCGAGTTGCACTGGGTGGCGCGGTCGCTCCTTCGCCGTCGCGAGCTCCGCATCCCGGCACAATGGAAGGAGATTTGGGCCGACCTCTGTGCGCCGTCGTACTGGTTCGACGGTCGCGGCAGAATCGCCGTCGAATCGAAAGACGAGATCAAGGCACGCATCAAGCGGTCGCCGGACTTCTCCGACGCGGTCCTGATCGCGCTCGGGGCCGGGGGCACCAAGAGGCCGATGATTCAATGAACATCTTCCAACGCATCGCCGCCGGGGTCCGCACCGCGATCCAACCGCCAGCGACCACGAAGTCATTCGACCCCGCCTTCACGATCATCAACCAGACCATCGCCAAGGGCGACGCGGCGATCACCGACCCGTACTCGCAATCGCCGTGGGTGTACGCAGCGGTGCGCGCGCTCGGCAGATATACCGCCTCGGTGCCCATCGTTATTCGCACGGGATCGAAGCGCGGCGGCGAGGGCGATGCGGTCGCCGACAGCGACCCGTGGCAACGCCTATTCGACAAGCCGTCTCCGCTCGCGTCGACGTACTCCCTCCTCGAGGGCATCTCGTCGTTCCTCGACATCCACGGCGAGGCGTTCATCGTGGCGTTCGGCGAAGGCGCGGCCCCGTTCAAGAAGGGGCAGATCCCCCGCGAGTTGATGCTCATCAACCCGGCCTACGTCACCGTCAACGTCGACAAGCGGTCGAGCCTGGTGCTCGGCTACACCTACCAAGGACCGCAGGGCGGTCAGGTCGCGTTTGCGGCCGATTCCGTCTGCCACATCAAGACCTTCAATCCGAACGACCCGACGCGCGGTCTGTCGCCGATTCAGTCGGTGCTGCTCTCGCTCGGGTTCGACGTGAAGGCTACGGCCTACAACAACGCGCTCCTGTCGAACGGGGCCGACCCGGGCGGCATCCTCTACAGCGACACGCCGCTCGACGTCTCCGAGGTCGAGGCCCTGCGTGCGCAATGGGAGGACCGTCACCGCGGCGCGATCCGAGCGGCCCGTCTCGCCATCCTCTCGGGCGGCCTCAAGTACGAGCAGTCGAAGACGACTCCGAAGGACATGGCATTCAAGGAGTTCATGGACCTGCATCGCGAGCAGATTCTCGCGGTGCTCGGCGTGAACCCGTTCGACGTTGCGCAGACGCCCGAGTACAACCGCGCGGCCGCGCTCGCCGCTCGAGCGCAGACGTGGGAGAACACGGTCGTGCCGCGCCTGCGGCAGATCGAGGACGCCTTCTGGTCATGGCTTTTCGAGCCGTACTCGGTAAGGCAGACGCGCGACACTTGGCTCACGTTCGACTTGACGGGCATCGAGGCCCTGCAGCCCAACATGACCGAGAAGTTGCAGCAGGCCAACAGCCTGTCGATGCTCGGCTACACGGCCGATCAGATCAACGAGCGGCTCGATCTGGGCATGCCCGAGGCACCTGCCGACGTTCTCGATGTCGTCGCTGACGAGACTCCTGCAGGAGCAGAGCCGATTGTCTCGGACGCCACGTCTGTCGCCGAGACCGCGATGAACGGCGCGCAGGTAACGTCGCTCGTCGAGATCGTGCAGTCAGTTGCCGAAGGAACTTTGCCCGCGGATTCGGCGATCGCCATGCTGCTGATCGCGTTCCCGACCATCTCGGAAGAGGAAGCCCGAGCTTTGATTGAACCGGCTGCTGCCTCGACGCCAACTCAAGCCCCGCCGCCTCCGGCACCCGTTCCCTCCGACAGCACACCTCCGCCCGAACCGGAGCAGCGGGGCGTCTTACACCGTCATGAAATCTGCAAGGCCATCGGCAAACAGTTGCCGCGTCAGGTACGCAATGTCCGACGCAAGGTCCAACAACTTCAACAGGATCACGCCAAGGAAATCTTGAAGAGGTTGAGGGATCTTCCCCAGTTCAAAGCCGTCGGCGACCTGCCGGAACTGACCGAGGCCGAACTCAACAAGATCTTGGGAACTCCCAAAGAATGGCGCGAAGCGGCCGAGGAGTATCTCAAAGGGGTTCTTGACCCCGTCGCGACCTACGCTCTGAACTCCGCCAAGACCCAGTTCGGCGGCTTTGAGATCGTCGACATTCGCGATCCGAAGTGGTACGCCAAGGCGGCGTCGCAGACGGCCTCCATGGTCAAGGTCGAGACCAACCGCCGCGAGGCGTTCCGCTCTGCCCTCGTCGACGTGTTCCGCACCGCGGGGGCAGGCGACATCAACGAAATCAGCCGCACGCTCGAGGCCAAGTTCTCCTCGGAAATCCCGTCAAATGCCGACACCGTCGCTCGCACCGAGTCGGCGATGCTGATTCAGAACGTCAAGGAGACAGCCGCGACGGACGAGGGGTTCACCCACAAGACCTGGACGACGGCGGGAGACCTGTCCGTTCGTGCGTCCCACGCCGCGATCGACAACGAAACCGTACCGATCTCCGACAAGTTCTCTAACGGCCTGATGTACCCGTCTCAGATGGGAGGCCCTCCGGAGGAGGTGATCAACTGCCGTTGTGACGTCGTGTACCGAGTGATCGACTAGTTCCCGAGGGCGACATAATGGTTCCCATGGACAAGCGGCAGATGAGGCTCTCGGCGTCTTTCGAGAAGAAGGCGGCAGGCGTCTACACCTTCACGGGCTCGACCGATACCGTCGACCGCGTGGGTGACGTCGTCGAGCAGAACTGGGACCTTGACAACTACAAGAAGAACCCGGTCCTGCTTTACGCGCACGACTACAGCCAACTGCCGATCGGACGCACCAACCCGTACATGGACGGCGGGAAGTTGAAGTTCGACGTCGAGTTCGTGCCGAAGGAGATTTATCCATTCGCCGGCACGGTCGAGGCGATGGTCGAGCTCGGCTTCCTCAACGCCGTCTCGGTCGGCTTCAAGCCGCTCGACATGGACGGCACGCGCATCAAGCGCAGCGAGCTGCTCGAGCTTTCGATCGTTCCGATCCCGGCGAACGCCGAGGCGCTGATCGAGCGCAAAGGCATGGGGATGCGCCCGATCTACCGTACAGACTTGGACTACGCCGCGAAGATGACGGCGGCTCGCATCGACGAGGCCGTGAATGCGTGGTTCAAGAAGGCCGACAGCGAGGAAGATATGGACGACGAGCCGAAGAAGAAGAGTCTTGAAGAACTCGTTCCGATGATCGACGCGGCGATCGCGCAAGCGAAGGCTGGGGAGATCGACGCAGTCGTCGAGTCCCTCACCGCGATCAACACGATGGTTGCGCTCCTCCTCCAAGAACAGGAGCAGGAGGAAGGCGTCGGCGGTCCCGAGCGTCCAACTGCCAATGACCCGGGCGCTGGCGAAGACGCTCCACCCAGATCCATCGACGAGGAGATGACGAAGTCCGTGCTCGCCGAACTCCAACTCATGCACATTGAAAAGGTCCTGTCGGATCCTGCCGCAGTGGCAAAGGTCTTGCAGGGCATCAAAACTCCCAACTGAAATAGGAGTTGACCATGACCGACCATGTGAAGCAGATCGTCGAAGGCGTCCGCCCGATGATCGAAGTGGTCGACGCGAAGGCCAAGCAGCTTGAGGCCCGTGTCGACGAACTCAGCAGCCAGATGCGCAGCCGCTCGAGCCTCCCCGGTGTCGAGCCGAAGAAGTTCTCGATGTGCAAGTTGATCAACGCGATCTGCACGAACGACTTCTCCAGCGCCGGATACGAGCTCGAAGTCACGACCGAGATGCGCAAGAAGGCGTTGTCCTTCGGCACGGCCGCGTCGGGCGGCTACCTCGTTCCGGACGAAGTGCGCAGCGACCTGCTCACGTCGTTCCCGCGCGCGAACAACGTTCTGTTCAACACGAACGTCCTTCGCATCACGTCGGCGGGTGGCGCTCCGATTCGCATCCCGCGCATCTCGGCGGGTGTGTCGGGCGGCTGGATCGGTGAAAACGGCACGGCAGGCACCTCGCCCAACGCTGCCGCGGATCAGACCTACGCCGAAATCACGCTCTCGCCGAAGCGTTCGTTCGCCGCGACCATCATGTCGAACACGCTGATCCGTCGCGACGCCGCGTCGGCCGAAGCCATCGTTCGCGCGGACCTCTCGGCCGCCGTGATGGAAACCATGGACGCGGGTTACCTCGTCGGCTCGGGCACCGCTCCGGCCCCGACGGGCATCTCGAACGCTTCCGGCGTTTCGTCGGTGACGGGCTCCGGCTCGGATACCGCCGTGAACATGCAGAAGCTTTGGGAAGCTTTGCAGACCGTGGAAACGCAGAAGGGCTCCGTCGAAGGCTGCATCTGGGTCATGCATCCCAAGACGTGGTACTACATGCTCTCGGCTTCGTTCCAGCCTTCGGCTGGCGCTGCGACCAACACCGCGACGTTGATCTACAACGCTCCGGCTGGCAACAGCACGGCGATCGCTGGCTTCAACCAACTCGGTCAGAAGACGCTGCTTGGCCTCCCGGTGTACCTCACGACAAACATCGCGGTCACCGCTGGAACCCCGGACACGTCGACGATCCTACTGTACAACCCGCAGAACACGATCTACGCCGAGTTCGGACCGATGGAAATCCTCGTGACGAACGCCGGCTACACCCTCGGCCTGCAGGATCAGACGATGATCCGCGTGGTCCAGGAGGTCGACTTCGGCGTCCGTCAGGCCGCTCAGGTCGTGAAGATCACTGGCGTCTACGCCGGGCCTTGACCTATGGACCTGACCACGGCGGCACGTGTTGCGACGTTGGTTGTGCCGGGGGAGACCGCTCCCTCGGCATTCAACACCGTCATCGGTCAGGTCATCACGGCGGTGTCCGCAGCCGCCGAACGGTACCTCGGGAGGTACGCGCAAACGACCTCCCGAACCGAGTACCTCACGGTGCAGCCGGGGAAGCGCGTGTATCGCTTGCGCGCTTTCCCGGTCACCACTCTCACATCGGTGTACCTCGATGCCGACCAGGCGTTCGGGAACGACACCGCGCTGACGTCGGAGGACTACTACAACCCGACGTATGCGGCCGACGGCACGTTCACGCTGAAGTGGTATCCGACCGTCGACGACACGGCCGCACCGAACGCCATGAAGATCACCTACACGGGTGGAATGGGCACTACGACCGCCAACTTCATCAGCGGTTTCCCCGACATCGCGCACGCCATCGACCTTCAGTGCGCGCACATCTACCACACGCGCAACTACGCAGGCACGCTCTCGCAGAGCGGCGACAGCGGCTCGGTGTCGATCCAAACGGTCGACTGGTTGCCCGAAGTTAAGGCCACGCTCGACCGCTATCGGGTCAGGGCGCTGTGATCAGTGTTCAGTTTCAAAACGGCGACGCGATCTCGCGCATCATTCGGAACCTCGGCGAGAAGGCGACGCCTATCGTTCGCCGCGGCTTCCTGCGGATCTCGGGCGAGTTCCTGCTGACGTTCAAGACGACGCGCCTGCGCGGCCGTCCCGGCCTCGTGCGTCGATCCGGCAACCTCACCCGCCAGTTTGACCAGCGCACCGCCGTCCGCGAGACGGGCGCGACGCTCGGCGAAGTGCGCACCACGATCGGCGTCTACGACAAGAAGACCGTGCAGTACGCTCGCGTCCACGAGTTCGGCACGGTGGGTAAAGGCGGTCGGCTGCCCGACATCGTCCCGCGCAAGGCCAAGTTCCTGCGCTTCCCGGTCCGCGACCCGGGCACGGCGACCCGCCCGAAGGCGCGCTCGTCAAAGATCGTCGCGTGGGTCAGCACGAAGAAGGTCAGCATCGAGCCCCGCCTAGGCTTCTTCGCGACGTGGGCGAAGTTCACGAAGAGCGAGGTGCCCAAGTTCCTCGAGCGCATCGCCGTCGACCTTGTCAACGAGTCGGTCAAAAAATGAAGGCGACTCTAACACTCACGAACAACACGGGCACCTCGGTGCCTGCGGGCTACTCCGTCGACGTGGCCCAGCCGACGTCGTTCAACCACGCCACGCTCGTCACGGCCTTGCGGTCGAAGACGAACGGCTACGACATCCGAGTGCTCGACAGCGACGGCACGCTCGCCGGGCTGTCGTCGATCTCGAACCCGAACACCTCGACGTGCCGGCTGATCTTCAATCTGACCAAGGCTCTCGCGTCGGGCGGCGGCTCGTCCGTCTACACCGTCGAGTTCACCGACCTCAGCCGCCTGATCAACCCCGCGACGGCGACGGCGGGAGCCACGGTCACGAGCCGCGGCGTCACCCTCACGGCCTCCTGGTCGATCCCGGCGGTCACGCTCCCGGTGCCCGGCTACCCGTACAGTTTCACCCGAGCCGACGCCGTCGACGAGTTGTCGTACCCGTCGTTCCCGACGACGCGCCGCGCTCGTCGTCACACGAATCCGACGACGATCATCGAGGCCGCATGGGTGGCGATCGCCCCGGAAGAGTTCTACGAGATCCGAGCGTTCAACCACGCCTACGGAGGAGGCTCCGGGACGTTCACAGAGGCCGCTGTGTCGTGGCTTGACGCAGGAACCTACCGAGTACAGCCGAACAGCCTACGGCTCGTCCAGGAGGCGCGGCTGGCCTATCGCGCCAACGTGACCATTCTGAAGGTGCCGCTATGACGACCGCCTACCGTGAGACCGTGTTGGCCGCCTTGCAAGGCAAGCTCGACGACATCGTCACCGACGCGGGGCGGACGTGGGCGCAGACGGTCGCGCCGCGCGTCGTGCGCGTCCGGCAGAACGCCGAGGCCCTGCCGCTCGTGCCGACCTGCTACATGGGCACAAAGGACGAGGCGATCGAGCGCCGCGAGGCCACGTCGAACTACGTCCTGTACGTCAGGTCGCTGACGGTCCTGCTCGAGTACTACGTCCAAGCATGGGACGTCGACCTCGAGTGCTCGAACATCGTGCACGACGTCGAGTTGGCCTTGGCTGACTGGACGCTCGGCGGGGTCGTTGACGACATGGCGATCACGGCCGAGCGCACGCTGATGGGCGACCCCGGACAGCCGCTGTGCGGGGTCGAGTTTACGGTGGTCGTAAGATATCGAACGTCGAGCGCGGATCCGTCCGCCCGACGCTGAGGCACCTACATGGCACTGAACAACGTTCTCCTCGCTCGGCTTGCTCAGATCGGCGTCACCGTCGAATCGACGCGCGGAACCTACAATGCGCCGGGATACACGGACGCGACCACGAACGACTACAAGATCCTCGCTCAGAACATCGTCATGACGATCAATCAGACTCGTTATGACCGCGACGTTCAATGGGGCAGCCTCACGAAATACGCGGGTGTTGTCGGCAAGCAGCCGGTCACGCTGTCGTTCAGCGTCGAGGCTCGGCGCACGAATGCGACCGCGACGGCTGACCAGTGGTTCACGCTGCTCAAGGGATGTGGATATAAGGGGACCGGAACTTCCGTTTACGCCCTGACTTCAATCTACGCCGACATGCCGACCCTGTCCTTCGAGGTCGCGCTCGGCGGCCGCGGTATCGGTGCGAACGCCCGCGGCATGAAGATCAAAGGTGCAGTCGGAAACGTCGTGTGGTCGGGCCAAGTCGGCCAGCCGCTCATGGCGAACTTCACCTTCCAAGGCGTGCTTGAGGAGGTGGCCGACGTCGCCCTGCGCGACATCACCCACGAGACGGGCGTGCCGCCCGTGTTCCAAGGGATCAACTTCCAGTACGGCGGCGCGGCCGACGTGGCCGCCACGACCTTCACGTTCGACACGGGCAACGTGCTCGCCGAGCGCGAGTCGATCAATGCCTCGACGGGATGCCTCCACTACGTCATCACCGATCGCCGGCCGACCGGAACGATTGACCCCGACCTTGGCCTCGAGGCCGACAACGCCAGCGACTTCTTCGACCACATGACCACGAACGCCGAGAAGCAGCTCGACTTCGACTTGGCTGGCGTGTGCACGTTCACGGTGCCGAAGGCCCGTTTGACCGCGATCACGGATGGCAACCGCAATGGCATTTTGACCGCCAACATCACCTACGAGGCCATCCACACCACGACCGATTCCGAAGTCAGCATCGACTTCGATTGATTGAAAGGAGGGCATCGCCGTGCCCATAGCCTTAGATCCTCGCCGCGAGACGAAATACGTTCTCGCGTGCGACCGGGAACTTCCGACCGAGAAGCAGACCAAGTTCTTCATCCGTCCTCTCACGATCCGGCAGCACGCCGAGTGGCAGGACTCGATCATGAACTACGACGCCGAAACCAAAGAGGTCAAGACGAACTACTACAGCAATATCCTCACGTTGCTGCGGTTCGGCCTGATCGGGTGCTCGGAGTTCTTCGATTCCGAGGGCCGAGAGGTGCGCTTCGCGATGCGCAACCAGCAGGTCAGCGACGACTTCCTCGAGCGACTCAGCCCCGAGCATCGTTACGAGATCGCAACCGCCATCAAGGATTTGAGCACCCCGTCAGAGCGTGACTTGGGGGGCTCATCCTCGGCGCAGCCGTAGCGGCTGGTGCGCTCGAGCAAGACTGCCGCAGGTGCATTCATTCCGAGCAGCTCCGACGTCAGTGGGGCTGCGACGGACCCGCTCCCGTTCCGTTTGCCTACTTGACTTGCGAGCGCTGCTTCGGTCGCGACAAGACGTGCGACCTCTGCAAAGGTGATCCGAAGGGCAGGCCGCATCGGGTCTGCCCGAATCGCACCCCGAACCCATCGGTCAACCTCGCTCTCAACATGCACGGCATGCTCGAAAGCGCGGGCTGCCTACCCGTTGAAGGCGGCATAATGGAGCAGACTCAAGCGTGGCTCGTGTCGATGCAGGTCATCGGCAGCGAACACGCGAAGCATCGGGAAACCCAATGGGAAATGACTCAATCCTCCAAGTCGTCATCAAGGTAAAAGACGAGATGACGCCGATCATTTCAAAGATCGGCAAGGGTTTCGCCGGGTTCCTGTCCGATGCGACGTCAGCGGCCAAGAAGTTCTTCACCAACTTCTCGGCTGAGGCTTTTGGCAAGGTCATCGGTGGCATCAAAAAGATGGGCGAGATGGTCGCCTGGGCGGGTGCCAAGTTCAACGAGTTCGCGCCCGATGCCAAGAAGTACAAAGCCCAGTTCAGTGTCGAGGAAATGCTCCGGCTGCGTGAAGGTGCCGAGGCATTCAACCGACTCGGGGCGGCTTGGGATAGGTTCGTCGGTCAGTTGCTCTCGAAGGGTTCTTTGCTGACCCGGTTCTTCGACGACATCACGCGCCGCATCCAACAGGTGACCAACGGTCCCGAGTTGACCGAGGTGGGCGCGGCCCAGGCTAGGCTGCAGGAACTCCGAGACAAATATCGGACGTTCCAAGGCAAGCCGATGACCGAGGCGATGCTCAAGTCGCCGTACTACCAAGACATGCTCCGAGCCGAGGATGAAGCGATCCGCAAGGCAGAAGAGCAGCTGAAACTTGCCGAGCAGCGGTACGCCGTCAGGAAGAAAGAAGTCGATGCGGCCAAGGCACTCATTGAAGCGGAGGCCCAACTTGCGCGAGATCCCGGCGTTGCAGATGCGCTCAGATCACTTCGCTCGATTTACCGAACGTCGCAGGAGATCGAAGACACTATTTTGCTTGAGGACTTCCAGAATGCTTGGGAATCTGCGGGGCGTTCTATCGAGTGGATGAACTCGCAACTCGAAAAGCAAAAGGAACTCAACGCCAGTGTCGCGGATTCTATTCGAGGTCTGAAATCCATCTTCCGCGAGATGGCGCAGTACGAGATGGACTTTTGGAACGAGATGTGGGACGAGATCGACGCGCGCGACAAGGAGGCAGCCGACAACAAGAAGGCGGCTCTCGACAAGCAGATCGCCGATCTCCAAGCCTTCTACGAGAAGTCATCTGCGCTTCGCGCCGAGAACGCCGAACGCCTTCGTCAGCAGGAGGAAGCCGAGATCGAGCGGATCAATGAGCAGATCAATCAGGTCGCAGGCATCATGTCGAGCGCATTCCTGTCGAGTTTCGAGGACATCATTCGGGGCACGAAGTCAGTCGCTGAAGCGTTCGCGCAAATGGTAGGTTCCATTCTCTACGACGTCGGCCGCATGATGGCGTCCGAGGCGTTGACCACATTGTTCCGCGACATCCTCAAGGGCATCTACGGACAAGGCGGTGGACGCGATATCAGCAGTTCCGGAGTGCAGGCCGGATCGCTCGATCTGCCGCGCTACGCGCCTTCGACCAGCGGCGGCCGAACGGGCATCACCATCAACGTCAACGGTGCTCGCGACGCGACGGCCGTGGCGCGTGAGGTGCGTACGGCGGTCCTGAATCTCGCCTCCACCGACAGCAGCGTGCGCCGACGTCTGCAACTCTCATGACGTCGACGCTCTCGTACATCACCTTCACGGGACAGACGACGCCCTACTCGGCCGAGTTCTACCCCGTCGATCAGGAGTTCCCGTTTACCTCGGTGACCGGGTACTGGAAAATCAACGCCGAACGCCTTGAATGCCGAACGCCTGTGATGTCGCCGGGCGGTGCAATCGGCACGGGAAGCACCGCTCCGTACATCGCCAAGACTTCGATCTGCCGTCTGAAGTCTTCGATCTGGACGCAGGCGTACCACCTTCCGGCAAAGCCCAACGGCGGCCGCCGGATGACGGTTTCGATCGACATCACGATGCCGACGACGTTCCCGCCGACCGGAACCACCGTCGACGACGACATGCACGTCGGCCTGATGTATCTCGGCGAATCATCGGGCAAGGGACTCTGTTGGCTCTACCAGAACCTCGGCGACGGCACGACGGTCCGATACGCGCACGCCTACGTCGACGGGACGACGGCGACGCCAGTCCTTCTAGGCCCGTCCGTGTCTACGACGGCGTGGGCCGCGGGGTCGACCCACACGATGATGGCCGAGGTGCACCTGAACATCGCTGGCGACATCGTCGATTCGACGCTGTTCGTCGACGGCGTACCGATCACGACTTTTGCGGCGGTGAGCGCACCGCTCTACAACTACCTATTCAACGTGGCGATCTCGAGCTTCGTCACCAAGAACTTCTATCAGGGTCTCGTCTGCAGGAACTTCACAGATTCCACGGCGTGGGGTCAGAGCGGCGACCCGGTCCCCGCGGCGTGGCAGTCGTACCTCCACACCTATGTGCGCTACCTATCGGGCGGGGTCTACTACTTCCACTACGGAAGCAAGAACGTTCGGTTCGACAAGTGGCTCATCCGCGACATCAACCCGGCGACGATCCTTCCTCCGGTCGACACGGAGCCTTCACTCGGAGCAGACTTTGCCGGGTACACGCAGATCTCGACGGCGCTCGAGAACAACACGACGAGCGACACCCTGACCGTGCAGCCGTCGTACAGCCAACCTATCGCAGATCAGTGGGAGGTCGTCGAGTTCAACAGCGACGGCGGCTATGCGACGACGTACACGCCGACGACCCGTCGCCGGCGCAGGTGGACGTTCGGGTGGATCGCGCTCCCGACCGCCGATAAAGACACGCTCGTTTCGCTGACGGCCTCAGTGGCCTCTCGGTTCCGATCGTTCGCGTGGACGGATCCGGAAACGAACGAGGCCCTCAACATCCGATTCACGACCGACGTGCAGGTCACGCGCGTGGCCTACGCTGTTTGGAACGTATCGGCCTCGGCCGAAGAGGTGCTCGGCTAATGCCCGAATCCATCAACAGCGAACTGACGACCCTAAAGAACCTGATCCATTCGCAGAACGGGTGGATCTACCTGTTCCTCATCGAACTCGATGGCAGCAACAAGGCCGCGCTCTGCGGTCACGACACGACCGTCACGCACGACGGCATCACCTATCAGAACTTCCCGATCAATATCGGATCGTGGACGCGCGACGTTGACGGCAACCTCGCACAACCGACGGTGACGGTGTCGAACCTCAGCCGCGAGATGGCCAACTACCTCGAGGCGGGTGGTTTGCTCGACCGTCGGGTGCGCGTGTATGCCAAGAACCTCGGATCATCGAACGTCATCGAGTTCGGGGAGTGGCGCATCATCGAGGCGACCGTGGGTCTCGATGTCGCTATTTTCCGCATCGGCGTGTATCAGTTGTTCGACGCGCCCTTCCCGCAGCGTCGACAGTTCCGCAGCCGGTGCGACTACCAGTACGGCGGCACGGAATGCGCGTATCAGATCTCGCTGCCGAATCTGATCTCGTCGACGAACCCGAACTTCGACGGCAGCACCTGCGATTACACGATCGGCGGCGACAACGGCTGCCGCGTTCACGGACTGAACGAGGCCGCCAACGGTCAGTTCAAAGCACATCCGGCCCGCTTCGGCGGGTTCCCCGGCATTCCGAAGGGGCCTGCTCGTGTCTGAACTCGAATACGAAAAGTGGCACGACCTGCTCGGTCAGCCCCACGAACCGCTCGGCTGCTGGCTTCTGGTCGCCGAGGTCTACCGCCGCAGCGGCAAGGTGCTGCCCTCGCATCCCGCGGCCTACCTCGGAGGCAACGGCTGGCAGCGTGTCGACGCCAATAACCCGTCGCCGCTGGACATCATCGTCACGGGCCAAGACGGCGTCATCAAGCACGTCGCGGTCTACATCGGCAAGGGCAAGATCCTTCACTCGGTCGAGGGCTCGTGCGTTCGCGTCGATTCGTACTCGTCGCTGAAGAAGACCGGGACCGTGATGTGGGTCGGTCGTCCCGGCCCGGCCTCCGAGATCGAGCCGATGCCGATGGATCTTGACGGCCTGACCGTCGTCGAGGTGCCCGACGTCCTGACGCCGCGCTCGAGGACGATTCGGCAAGCGCGTCCCGGCATGCGCGTGCGCGACTATAAGCCGGACTGGGCCGATGCGTTCATCGACGCGCACGGCCCGTCGACCGACTTCAACCGAGTCGCAAGCCGCGGCGAGATCCTGCTCTTCTACGCCGTCCCGGGCGCGACCGCTGCCGCGACCGCCGCCATCGTCACCGACATTCTCACAGGCTTCGCGCTCATGGTCGCGGGCATGCTGTTGCAGAAGGTCATCGGCGGCGGGCAGGCCGAGGCTCAAGAAGAGGGGAGGCCGGGGTTCGACCTCGAGGGCTTTCGTAACACAGCGACGGTTGGCATTGCGCAGCCTGTCGTTTACGGCGAGCACAAGGTGGCTGGCAATATCGTGTCGGCCTTCCAACGGGTCGACACCGACGGTCGTCGCCAGTTGTACATGCTGCTGCTTCTCAGCCGCGGCCCCATCGAATCCATCGGGGGTATCAGCGAGGATAAGGATGATCTCCAAGGCGAGGCGATTCCCGAAGCAATACAGATAAACGGCAACCCCGCCAGCAACTATCCGGTCTCGATCTACACGCGCCTCGGCTCATCGAATCAGGAGCACATTCCGGGGTTTGATGAAACGGTTTCAAGCATCGGTGTAGGCGCGACTCTTCAGCAGAATCAACCCTACGTCTACACCACGTCGGGTGCGGTCACGTCGGCCGAAGTGCTGATCACGTTCCCTCAGGGTTTGTACTCGGCTACGGGCGCGGTCATGGTGGCCACGTTCAAGATCCGGTATCGCGAACAAGGGGCGACGGCATGGGTCGACCTTCCGCAGAGGACGACCGGAGGCGGCATCACGCTGACGCCTGCTCAGCAGACGGCCACCACGAACGCCACCCTCGTCGTCATCAAGCAGACGCGCACCGAGCACGCCGCGCTGTATCGCATCGACTTCCCCTCCGAGAAGACCTACGAGATCGAGGTCACGCGCCTCTATCCGACCTACCCTGACAACGCGAACGTCGTTACGCAGTCGGTCTTCGACGAGGTCAACGAGATCACGGGCGATCGGCTGACCTACCCCGGCAAAGCGCTCCTCGGCCTTGTGGCGACTGGCAGCGACACGATCGGCACGTCGCTACCCAACGTGACGACGGTCATCAGAGGCCGCCGCGTCTACGTCTGGGATGGCGTATCCGAGCGCAGCCCCAACTTCACGCAGCAATGGACGCAGAACCCCGCGTGGATCTGCATGGACATTCTGCTCGACAAGAACTACGGCATGGGCCGCAACGGCCAACTGACGCTCGACAACGTCGACCTGCAGTCATTCAAGGACTGGGCCGACTACGCCGACACGATTCCCGAGGTCGGCAACGGGGTGCGCGCTCAATGCGACCTGCTCGTCGATTCGACGTCGAGCGGCTGGGATCTCATCACGAGTCTCGCGACGTCGCACTTCGCGCGCATGCTCTTCGTGGGATCGAAGGTCACGGCGATTCCGGACAACGCCAAAAGCGTCACGGGCGTGTTCTCGATGGGGAACGTGCGGGATTTCGCCATTCAGTACAACGGCAACCGCACGCGCCCGAACGCTGTCGAGGTGCAGTACTACAACGCCTCGACCAACTACGAGGCCGAGCAGGCCCTGCAAGTCGAGACCGCGGCGCTGATCGCTGGCGAGACGGTCCGCAAGGAATCCATCGCGGGCACGGGCATCACGCGCGCGATCCAAGCCAACCGACTGGCAAAGCGCCGGATCTTGACGGCCACGAACGTCAGCCGCGTCGTCGAGTTCTCGGTCGGCGTCGAGGGCATGACCGTCCTTCCAATGGACGTAGTGCGGATTCAGCACGATTCGTCTAGCAAGGGCAAGGGCGGTCGCATCCTCTCGGTCAACTCGACGACCTCGATTCAGCTCGACACGCAGGTGCTGACGGCGGATCTGTCCGGCGCGAGCATCTATATCCGCGTCGTCTCGGGAGGGGTCGACACCGTCATCAGCGGCACGCCGACCGGAACCGACCAAGCCGAGCACTCGACGGTGACGTTCACGACCGCTCTGTCGGTGCTGCCGCTCGCGGGTGACCCGTACGGCTTCGGCGCGGTCGGCACGACGGGTTGGCCGAAACTGTTTCAGGTGTCCTCGGTCACCCACAACGAGGACTTCAGCCGGCGCATCACGGCGTACGAATACAACTCGACGATCTACACCGACGACCCGGGCGAGATCGAGACCTTCACCGATACGATGCCCGACCCTCGCGCCATGCCCGAGCAGGTCACCGGGCTGCGTCTGAACGAGGAGTTCCCCGAGGCATGCGCGGGCGGCTGCGGCCTCGCTCGCGTCCGCGCGGACTGGAGCCTTGATACGGGCTGGGAAAAGGCCGACGTCTACTACGGGGTCGCCGGTGGCGACGGTCAGAACTGGACCTACGTCGGCCGCTTCGAGGACACGGCTACCTTCGACGTCGAACCCGACCAAACCTACAACGTGCGGGTGGTGCCTGTTTCGTCTCAGGAGACGCGCAGACGCCCCGCCGCGGTCATCGAAGGGTTCATCTACCCACGCGGCGACAGGACGCCTCCGAGCCCGCCCAGCGCCGTCAACGCGACGGTCGCGAATCAGGTGCTCCACGTCCTGATCGAGCCGCCATCCGGTCAAAGCGTCGACGGGTACGAGATTCGGTATGCGTCGGGCTCCGGCTCGATCTATGCCGGCGAGCCTAGGTTGGGCTACACGCGGTCCGACACGTTCACGATCGCGTGCCCGTCGACGTCCACTTTCTATCTGCATGTCCGCAGCCGAACGGCTCGCGGAGTTTTGTCGGAGACTTCGACGACCCTGCGCGTCGACCCGACGACACCAACGTCGACGTACACGACGAAGCAGTCGATCTCGGACACGGGCTTCCCGGGCAGCAAGACCAACACCTCGGTCTCGTCCGGCAGCCTGTTCCTGTCGGGGTCGAACCTCTCGGGTACCTACGTTTCGACGGCCTTCACGTCGACGGGCAATCGCGCCTGGTGGTTGGTCTCGTCGACGCTCGACCCGGTCGAAAGGACGTGGGACGAATCCGGCCGCGCTTGGGCCGACGGCGACGAAACGTGGGCCTCGGCCTACCTGACGGGCGAAGAGGCCGCGGCGAATCCGACGTGGGCCGATGCAGGCTGGGAATGGGGCGGCACCATCGGGTCCGTCATGGCGTGGACTGGTTGGCCCGACGTTATCGGTCAGTTGACCCCGACCGTCGAGACCCGCATCAATGCCGGGTCCTACGTCGAGCTGACGACCCTCGAGGCGTCGAGCATAACAAGCGGCGACGTCAAGGTCACGCTCCGTCGTCCGCACGACCGTTACGAACCGAAGGTCACGGCGATTGACGGTCGACTCTCGGAATGGTCGGCGACTGCAGGCTCGGCCGTCACGGGTTACTTCGGGTCATTTTGGTCCACCCAAGATCAGGCGGCGACTTCGGCCAACACGGCCTACGCGATCACGTTCAACAATACCGACCCCGACTCAAACGGCGTTGCGGTGGTGTCCAACTCGCAGATCGAAATCGACAACGCGGGGACCTACAACCTGCAGTTCTCGGCGCAGTTCGCGCATAGCGGCGGCAGCGATGCCGACGTCGACCTATGGCTCGCGAAGAACGGCACAAACGTTGCCGACACGAACTCGAAGTTCACCATCAAAGGCGGCCACGAATCCGTCCAAGCGTGGAACTTCGTGTTCACGGCTGACCCCGGCGACTACTACGAACTGAAGTGGTCGACGCCGGACACGGGCGTGACCGTCGAGACGTTCGGCACGGGCACGACTCCGACACGCCCGGCGGTGCCGAGCGCAATCCTGACCGTCACGCCTGTGGCAAACCTACTGCAGGGACCGCAGGGTGCCACGGGTTTGACCGGATCTCAGGGTCCGCAGGGAGCGAAGGGCGATACGGGGCCTCAGGGTGCGCAGGGATCCACGGGTCCTCAAGGCGCGACGGGAGCGCAAGGTGCTCAGGGTGCCACGGGTTCGCAGGGAGCGACGGGACCGCAAGGCTCGACGGGTGCTCAAGGCCCAACCGGTCCGCAAGGCCCACAGGGTTCGACGGGCTCTCAGGGTCCGCAGGGTGCGACCGGACCGCAAGGCGACTCGATCACCGGGCCGCAAGGTGCGACGGGTGCGCAAGGCCCTCAAGGTCCGCAGGGTGCTTCCGGCGGTGGCGGCGCGGCGATCTACGATATTCTGAAGACGGTTACGATAGGCGTCTGATGCTCACGCTCGGAACAACAACCCAGACGCTCGAGGCCCTGCTCGCAGGCGCAGTGGCCACGACTAACCCCGCGGCGGTCGTCTCGTATGCCGAGCACACCGCGACGACGTACACGGGGAAGGTCCAACACGCTGACCTGAACGGCGCGACCGCGGTGACGATCCTGTCCGCACCTCCGTCGTCGACCGAGCACGTCGTGCGTGGTGTCGCCATCTCGAACGTCGACACCGCGGCGGTCACGCTGACGGTGCGCTTCAAGGACACGAGCGGCTCGACGGTGTACAGGACCGTCTTCAAGGCCACGCTATCGGTCGGCGACACCGCAGGCTACGACGACGACGGCTGGTATGTGATGGATTCGACGGGTGCTCGCAAGGGCATCGGAGCCACGGGAGCGCAGGGACCGCAAGGCGTCGCGGGAGCGCAGGGCGCGACGGGCGCTCAAGGCCCACAAGGCGCGAAGGGTGCCGACGGTGCGCAAGGTCCGCAAGGTGCAACTGGACCTCAAGGCGCGACTGGTGCGCAGGGCGCAACGGGTGCTCAAGGTGCAACAGGTGCGCAAGGCGCGACAGGCGCACAGGGTGCCACTGGGGCACAAGGTGCGACAGGTGCTCAAGGCGCGACAGGTCCGCAGGGTCCTCAAGGTGATATCGGCGCGACGGGTCCTCAGGGTGCAAAGGGTGACACTGGACCGCAGGGCGCAACCGGCGCACAGGGCGCGACGGGTCCACAAGGAGCGACCGGAGCACAAGGCGCAACTGGCGCTCAGGGTGCCCAAGGCCCTCAAGGTGTCGAAGGCGGCACCACGACCCTCACGACGAAGGGCGACATTCTCACGCGCACGTCGTCGGCGTTGGCGCGGCTTCCAGTCGGCACCGACGGCTACATTCTGTCGGCTGACTCTGCGCAAACTACGGGTCTCAACTGGATCGCCAACACTGGCGGCGGCGGTGGCACGTCGGCCCCCGACTACATGTTCTTCTTCAACGGAATCATCTGATGGCAACCTCTGCTCAATACTCAACGGCACCGACGGTCGAGATCAATCAGATCTCCGCAGCGAACACGGCACGCGACGGATCGGGCACGACTGTCGCCGTCGCGACAGGCCCCTCAACCGCGCAGGGCAGTGGCGTCGGCAAGCGCATCGCGTCGATCATGATCAATGCGACCGGCACAACGACAGCAGGCACGGTGCGCTTCTTCCTCAGTGTCGACGGAGGAACTAACAAGCGGCTCATTGCCGAGATCCCAGTCCCGGCGATCACAGTCTCCGCGACGCAGCCAGCATTCCAGTCGACGGTCCCTCAACTCGTCGGTCTCGTCATGCAAGGTCAGGTCTCGGCCGCGTCGTGCATTCTGTACGCTGCCACTGAGAAGGCCGAGACGTTCAACATTCACGTCTTCGGAAGCACCTACTGATGAACGACGGACTGTACAACGGAGTCGGCAGTGGCACGCTCGGCATCGTTCGTCCGTGCGTGTGGCAAGTGTACGAGACCACGACATCTACGATCCCGTTCGTGCCGAACGCAAAGTACGTCTCCTACCTCATCATCGGTGGTGGCGGAGGCGGCGGCGGCGGTCGGTTCGGACTCGCGACTGCGGCGAGCGGAGGAGGTGGCGGCGCGAGTGCTGGTATCTACATTCAACGTCGGCAACCCGTCGCGATTCTTCGCAACCTTGGCATGCATCTGATAACGGTGACTATCGGAGCCGGAGGCAGCAGCGGTGCGGGTTCGACGGCAGACGGAACGAACGGAACCGCGGGGACGTCGGGAGGAAGTTCTGAAGTCCGTTTCCTGAACACTCCTAGATACAGCAGCACTTCGGGCGGCTACGCGGCACTTGCGCACACCTCCGTTGGTGGCGGTGGCGGCTCGGGTGGAACGACGACGACGGGCGGCGGCGGAACGGCAAACACAACGATCCCGTATGGTGGATTCGGTGGCCAAAACGGTGCAGCCGGAGACACGACGACTGGCAGTTATGCGCGCACGCAAAGTTTCTTCCCGTCGAATCGTTCTGTTGGTGGTGGGAACGGTGGAGGCGGCAAAGGACAATCGCAATCGTATCCGATCCACCTAGGCCCCACGCTCTCAAGTCCTTCGACGGCAGCGGACTGGACGACGTTCGGCAACGCGGGACTCGACGCAATCATGTACGGCTCGAAGGGCTGGGAAGTCCTTCTCGCCCTTCAGGCGTTCCCCGAGATGCTCGACGTGCAGAACTACCTTCACGGCGGCGGCGGCGGCGGACAGGGCGGCAACACCACCACGAACGCGGCAGGCGGCAACGGCGGTGCGGGGTGGCGCGGTTCCGGCGGCGGTGGTGGCGGCGGTGCATCGGGCGTTAGCGGCGG
>Ga0208783_10000507_pt1 | contig 23994 bp, 23 predicted proteins | sample DEB19_08_DNA_2_FD_184529 | JGI IMG/M metagenome (GOLD analysis project Ga0208783, IMG submission 184529) | Aqueous microbial communities from the Delaware River and Bay under freshwater to marine salinity gradient to study organic matter... | ecosystem: Environmental > Aquatic > Marine >...
TCAAGTGGGTCGACTACCTGGGTGCAGGCGCCATGGGTATCGCGTTCATTAGCTGGATCGTGACCCTCTTAGCATTGGTGTGGGGCCTCTGATGGACACCAATCCCAAAACCCAATATGGCTTGGCGAAGCCGGGCCTGAGCAAGGTGCCCCCGCTTCCCCTCTTTGCTATTGGCCAAGTCATGGCAGACGGCGCCGCCAAGTACGGTCACATGAACTGGCGCAAGGACCCGGTCTCTGCTTCCACCTACTACGATGCAGCGATGCGTCACCTGATGGCATGGTGGGACGGTCAAGACCTTGACCCTATGACGGGCCTCTCGCACCTAGCCCACGTCGCCGCCAACATGTGCATCCTGCTTGATGCTGACAGCGGGCCATGGCTTTTGGACGACCGTCCCCTCGCAGGCTTCGTCAACGAATTCATTTCTGACAACACAAGGGAACTGAAGGGAACTGCCAGTTCATGACAAGTAAGTTCAAGCCCCAGACGGTGCTGCTGATCCCCGACACCCACGCCATGCCGGGCGATAACTTTGAGCGGTTCGGTAAGCTGATGGCGTATCTGGATGGACGCAACGCAACGCTGGACAAGATCGTCCATATCGGGGACCTGTGGGACTTCGCCTCGCTGTGTACGCACGACATGGACTCGCCCGATTGGTACAAGCGTTCGCTTAACGACGACATCCAAGCTGGCCTCGACGCTCTCGATTGGATCATTTCGATAGCGCACGCACATGGCAAAGCCGAAATCCATTTCATCGAAGGCAACCACGAGGATCGCTACAACAAATGGATGAAGTCCGACAACCGCCTGCTTACCTCGGGCTTCCCCCAAACTGTCCAGCAACTGCTGAAGAACTCCCGACCGCAAGCGAACGTGAAGTTCCACCCGTTCCTCAAGCCTGTCACGATTCTGGGTGCAGTCTTCCAGCACTACTTCGTGAGCGGCGTAATGGGGCGCCCGCAAGGCGGCGAACACCACGCCAATAACCTGCTGAAGTCACAGCACACCTCCTGCATCTGCGGCCACTCACACCTGCTGTCGACTGCCACCCGCACCAAGGCCGACGGCTCTAAGCTGCATGCCCTGGTGGGTGGTTGCTTCGTGGACCCGCAAGGCGATTTTGCTTACGCCAAAGCTGCCAAGAAGTTGTGGTGGAATGGTGTACATCTGTTACACTTCTATGCACCCGGTGAGTTCGACGTGGAGTCTATCAGTCTTGAAAGATTGAGCTAACTGTAGTATAATGGAGGCATGGCCAAGACCCCAGCATGGCAACGGGCCGAAGGCAAGAATCCCGCTGGTGGACTCAATGCTAAAGGCCGTGCCTCCTACAATCGTGCGAACCCCGGCAAGCCCGGCTTGAAGGCCCCTCAACCAGAGGGTGGACCTAGACGCGATAGCTTCTGTGCCCGAATGAAAGGGATGAAGAAGAAGCTTACCTCAGCTAAGACGGCCAATGATCCCAACTCCCGCATCAACAAAAGCCTTCGGGCCTGGAATTGCTGAGATGCCCCTCGCCAAAGGTAAATCCAACAAGACTGTAAGCAAGAATATCCAGACGCTGGTCGACGACTACCAGAAGTCAGGGCGCATTGGTACCTCGAAGCCAGCCAACAAGAAGGCTGCCGTCAAGCAGGCCACTGCCATCGCCCTCCAAAAGGCAGGCCGCTCCAAGCCCAAGAAGTTCGCGGCGGGTGGCTCCATCAACGATCCTTACAATTTTGAAGTGGCGCCGGGCGTTAGCTATGAGCAGCAGTACGCCAAAGAGTTTAAGGCGCAAGCCCAGAAGGAAGCGGCTGCCAAGAAGGAAGAAGAGCCGACGCCTACGCCCGAAGTGCGGGAACGTCAGCGCCTTTCGCCCGCTACCAACCTGCCTTCCGATTCCAATGTGAACTACCAGAGCTTCAGGCGCACGCGCCCGAATGTGAAGTTCTTTGCTGAAGACATTGACGTGCGTCGCCCGATGGGCCGTCCAGCCAAAGCAGAAGAACAGAAGGCTATGAAGAAGGGCGGCAAGGTGTCCGTCAAAAAGCGTCGTGCTTGAGACTCTGCTCGGCGGTGTGTTCGGGGGCCTGCTCCGTCTAGCGCCTGAAGTCTTCAAGATATTTGATAGGCGCAATGAGCGGCAACATGAACTGGCCATGCTCAATGCGGAGATGGAATTTGCTAAGGTGCGCGGCGAGATTGTTATGCGCCAGACCGAAGCTACTATGACCATGGCCGAAATGGATACCATGGCGCAAGCCTTCAAGGAGCAGTCGTCTACTGCCAAGGCTGCGGGCAAATTCATTTCGGCGTTCTCGGCTATGGTGCGGCCCACCGTCACCTACTCGTTCTTGGGGCTATATGCTGCCGTCAAGATCGCAGCTTACCTGATTGCGTTGCAGCAGGGCGGTGATTGGAAGGACGTGCTGGTCAGCATGTGGAACACCGACGATCTGGCGGTCTTCAATATGATCATCAGCTTCTGGTTCGTGGGTCGGGTCTATGAGCGTACGGCTCGCTGAAGCCATCGACATTGCTACCCGGCTTTGCAAGACGTTCGAGGGTCTGCGCCTAAAGCCTTATGTTTGTCCGGGCGGCTACCCGACCATAGGCTACGGCACGGTCAACAAGCCTGACGGCACGCGCGTTACGATGGACCACCCGCCCATCACCAAAGAGATCGCCGAAGAGTGGCTCACGGGCGAATTGGTTTCGACTTACATGGCGGGCGTGCTTCGGGCGTCTCCTGTCTTGGCTTCTAAGCCCCGCGCCCTCGGCGCCATTACGGACTTCGCCTACAACTTGGGCGTGCCCCGTTACCGATCCAGCACGTTGCGTCGCCGCATCGAAGCCGAGGATTGGAATGGTGCCCAAGAGGAACTCCTAAAATGGAACCGGGCGGGTGGCCGCATACTAACAGGTTTGGTTCGTCGGCGTCAAGCCGAATGTGCCTTCCTCAATTAACTCCAACATCTTTCGCGTAAGGAACTAACCACATGAGACGAGTCAAATTCCAAGAAGGCGGGCAGGCCCGCGCGGAGTTTCCATTTGAGACACGCCGCCGCATGCGGGAAGAAGCTGCTGCCGCTGATCGTGCTGCTCGCGGAGAAGCGCCGCGCCGTTCCGTTCCAGATTGGCTAAGTGACTACTACCGTCAACTTGAGGAAGCGCAGCGGAACTTTCGGTCAAACCGGGGTGCCTCTCCCGCGACGCCGCCTGCTCCGTCTCGTGCGGCTCCAACTCCGGCGCCCACCATTCCCCGTAATCCTGCGACGGCGTCTCGCCCTCCCGCTTCTGGCGCCAACTTCCCTGGCGAAACCGTTACCGAGGCGGCTCCTATTGCTGACTACGAAGAGCGTATGCAACGCGGTGCGCTTCCGGCTGGACGTAGTGCAACACCCGGTCCAATGGGCCAGTATGGGGAAAGCGCCGCCGCAGGAAATGCTGCCCGCTCTCGTCCGGCTGCACGTCCAGCACCACGTCGTCCGGCGCAGCGCGAGATGTCTGCCGAAGAGCGTCAGGCTTTCATGGAACGCATGATGCGTGAGGAAGCGGATCGTGAAGCGGCTGCCCGTCGGTCGGAGCGTGGCTTCTTCGAGCGCATGGGCATTCGTCGCACTAACGAAACGGGCCTAGAGCCTGGCACCGAAGCTCGTATGCGTGACATGTATGGTTCACAATACAGCAGCCAATACAACATGAAGCAGGGCGGCAAGGTCAAAGCATATCGTGAGGGCGGTGCAATCCGTCAGGGCATGCAGTCTCCGAAGGCCCAAGAGGGTCGTGCGGAAATGGCCGAAGACGTGATGCGCCGTGAACGTGCGCGTGAGCCGATCTCTGACAAGGAGCGCAAGGCTGGCCGGGCAGAAGCTGCTATGGATAGCGGCCCGCTGACAGGTGCCGAGAAGGAACGCATGCGTTCGTCCGGCTTCAAGAAGGGCGGCATGATCAAGCCGAAAGGTCATGGCATGAAGGAAGAAGCCATGGAAATGAAAGGCGGTCGTTATCGTGGTGGCATGAAAGAAGAGATGGCAGAGATGCGCTCTATGTCCAAAATGAAGAAAGGCGGTGCTGTCAAGAAGGCTGCTGGCGGCAAGGTAGCTGCGCCCAAGAAGATGATGAAGGGCGGCATGACCTCCAAGCCCAAGAAGATGATGGGTGGCGGCAAAGTGAAGTACGCTAAAGGTGGTATGACCCGAGGCTGCAAGTAATGTCTGAACGCATGCCTCCCAAACGGCGTCGAACCCCGAATGAAAGGGGCATGACCGAAGAGGAAATTCTGCGGGACCGCTCTGGTCTTGATCCGATGGCTCGCTATCCGTTTGCAACCAGCCGTGATCCAGGCTATGTTGTGGGTGGCCCCCAGATGACAGACCCTCGCCATTTCGAATTGATGCAACGTAACCGCGAAGAAGCCCGCACTCAGGGCACGCGCCTCAAGGGTGGCGGCATGGTCGAAATTGAAATCAAAGTGGGCGGCGGGGGCAAACACAAAATGCCTGACGGCTCCATGATGGAAGACCACGAAATGGAAGAAGGCGAAGAATACAAGAAGGGCGGTCGCGTCAAGAAGATGGCAAAGGGCGGCGCGACGGGTGGCAAGTTCATTCAGAAGGCCATCAAGAAGCCGGGCGCTTTGCGGGCGCAAATGGGTGTCAAAGCGGGTGCCAAAATCCCTGCCAAGAAACTGGCCGCAGCCGCCAAAGCACCGGGTAAGCTGGGCCAACGCGCGCGGTTTGCACAAACTCTAGCTAAGATGAGGAAGAAGTAATGGCCCAGAAACCACGCCTCGCGCCAGAGGACATGCCAACTGAGCGCGAGATGGAGGGCATCCGGCAACTGCTTATGATGGTGGGCCAGATGCAACGCACTCTGAAGGAACAGAACCCAGAGATGTACGCGCAACTTATGGAAATGCAGCAAAGGAAGCGGCAAGCATGATGCGTTCGAATATGAGTAAGCAGGTAACGCAAGGCCCCATGAAAAAGAAGGCCGTGAAGATGCAGAAGGGTGGGATGGTTCCTTGCAAGGGCTGCCCCAATCCGGCTGCATGCAAGAAGGCGGGCGGCTGCCTGATGAAGCGTGGCTAAGACGCCTTCACGCGTCAACGAAGCGGGCGTCTACACCAAACCCGGCATGCGGAAGTCCCTGTTTGAGGACATCAAAGCTGGCGGGAAGGGTGGGCGTCCGGGGCAGTGGAGCGCCAGAAAAGCGGCTATGTTAGCTAAGGAATATAAAGCTCGTGGCGGCGGCTACCGCAGTTAAACAATGCACCAAATGTGAAATCGAGAAGCCGTTAACGGAGTTTCGTTCACGAGGTGGTAACATGAAGCACCTCCTTAAATCGTGGTGCAAAACTTGTCACTATGCGACCCATAAAAAATGGTGCGCCGATAATCAGGATCGCGTTAAAGAATATCGCGGGCGTGATGCTTGGACATTAGTTAAACGCTGTGCTAGGTACAACATTACGCCCGCTGAATTTGTAGCCGCTCATGAAGCTCAAGAAGGTAAGTGTTTAGTCTGCTACGAAACCATAAGCCAAATGGATAGTGCGATTGATCACAATCATAAGACAGGGGAATTCAGAGGAATCCTATGCAAGAAATGCAATCGCGCCATAGGGATGCTTCAAGACAGTCCTACAATCTTGCGTAGGGCCGCTGAATACCTAGAAACAAAAGGAAACTACGGCGATGGCACTTAAGAAAACTCAGCAATCGCTAGTAGATTGGCACAAACAACGTTGGCGGACCAAGTCTGGTAAGCCAAGCACCCAAGGACCGGAGGCTACAGGTGAAAGATATTTACCGGAAGCTGCGATCAAAGCTATGCCAAGCGGCACGTATGCTGCGTCGTCTGCTGCCAAAAGGAAAGCTACGAAGGCGGGCAAGCAGTTCTCAAAACAACCCGCCCGCGCCGCCTCAATAGCCAAGAAGTTCCGCTAGAACGGATACTCCTCTAGCGGGGTGTAGTTGTTGACAGTCGTGTCCCAGATGGCACCACCCGCGCCTTCGCCGTGGAACTTGACGGTGATGCGATTGTCGACCAGCCACTTGTTCCACTGACCCAAGTCCTGCATCGCAGCAATCAGTTCGCCCGTCGTCAAGAATTGCTTGTCGGCTCCCAGCGTGATCTTCATCAGCGATTGCTTGATGTCTTCTTGCTTCACGTCTTCTGGGTAGAAGAAGTCATAGCCGTAGAACTCGAAACGGCGGAAGCCCATCACAAACGCCAACATTGGAATGCGGGTCGCCGAGCAGGTACCACCCATCACGACCATGCCCCTGTCGAAGGACGCGGGCTTGGCTGCCAGAGTAGCTTGCGTATGTGCGTGCCACCCAAACAGTTGAGCGCCCTTGCTTTCGAGGTGCTTGCGTACTGACGGGTGCGTCATGGTCGCAAACAGGACTTTGTCTTCGGGTCCCGCATCCGCGAACAGATCAGTTCTGATGATGCCGTGCGTGGACTTGCCGTCAACCGGGCGTGGGTCCAAGATGACAGTCCAATCAGGCGTGATGCCCGCGCGCTTCAGGGTGGGGAAGGCGTGCTTGACTGTAAACACCACCGCGCCCTTGGCTTGCCGCTCCTTGATTTCGTCTAGATACTTTTCGAGGGTCGGACCCGCGCTTACAAACAAAGCTACCTGTTCGTGCGCCTGATAGGAGCCGATCCAAGTTTTGAGGTTGGCAGCGTTATCAGCAATATGCTGCAATTGCTCGCCCTTGTCAACCGAATCTACAGGCTTTACTTGAATGCGCGTGCGAAGTTCTGGCATCTGATAGCCTTCGCGCACCACCAGCCCCAACGAGATGGTTTGCTTCAGACCCGCATAGCCGTCGCCGCTAGTGATCATGCGCTTCTGGCCAGCGACTTCCCCGAACACACGGCGCGGACCCTCGGGCGCACCCTCTTCCTCCTTGGCAATCACGTCATCGAATACCACGAAGGGCACGTGTGCTAGGTTGTCGTAGTCGGAGCGGGTCGTCTCATAGGAGTGACCGCCGTCGACGTAGGCGAAGGTGGCAGTCTTGACTACTTCCTTGGCGTTCGGTAACGTGACGAGGGTGTTGCCTTTCAGCAGGGTGTAGTCGAAGGTCAGGCCCTTGCGCGACATCATGCGGCTGTAGTTGTTGAGGCGGTTGCCTACAATCCAACTGCTGGCATGCGGCTTGGTGTGGCCTTCATGGGTGCGGTCGTTGCCGTCCTCGAAAGTGTCGAAGCCCACGTAGCTGACTTGCTTGAGGCCCGCAGCAAAAGCGCACTCGGCCATCTGGATCGCGCGGCTCCCATTCCACGTACCCACTTCCACGATGTTCGCTTTGCCCGTCGCCTTGATGGACGCAGTCAGCAACTCACATAGCGTTTCGTATCGGGCGGGCGCCCCAAGCGCGGGGTTGGCGATGGTCTGCTTGTCGGGGCCTTTGTAATGGATCATATAGGCGCCCAAGAGCGATTGATGGAACGCATCCAGCCCAAGCGCACCCTCCGCTAAGTTCTTGACGAGCAGGCCGTGCGCCCGATGCAATATGACCAGCCTGTCGAGGACCGCGTTGTCGTGCGCCTTCTTGTAGTGGAACGCCTCGAAGCTATCGTACAGGCCCCAGTAATCGGCCAGCAGCGAAGCACCCTTGGGCGTAGCCAAGTTGAAGGCAAACCACGAACCCTCGCTTTCGGCGATGCCTTTCCTGTACAAGTACGTCAGGTGGGCGTTGTCGTCGAACAGCGACGAAAGTAGATTGTCGTCGACTGTACGCATGGTTTCGGTGTCGGCGTCAATGAAGCCAATCCAATCTAGCTGGGGCGTCACGCTAGATGCTAGGGCTACAGCCTTGAAGCAGTATTCGAGGGCCGGGCCATTCTTGGCATCAGCGCCCAAGCGCGCCTTCAGCTTCTGGAAGGACTTGGTTTCGTCCAGCGAGCGGAAGGTGACGCCTTCCAGGGAGGGCACATTGCCTTCGAGATCGTGGTGCCAAATTTCTAGCGAGATGTTGGAGGGCCAGAACTTCAGGAAGGATTCAGCGAAGCGGCGACCATAGGTTTCCCAGCCGCCCGGCCCAATGGTGGTTACGATCTTAGCGTGCATTGTGGTAGGCATCCGTTAGTTCGTTCGTCCAAAAGTTGTCAAAGGGTGTAGGCTCGCGGTCGACCATGCCCGGCGCCGGAGGCCCGAACGTGAAGTGGACTGCATTTACGGGGACGTTTTTGTTTTGGGCTTCCCGATCTAGGGCCGCGTCAGTGGTCGGGCTGTAGTTGGGAATCCAATGCCACGACTCTGAGAGGTAGCCGATGTCCGAGTCGCGCAACCAGCCGAACGTGTGGAGGTGATTGCCGCTGGCTTCGTTGACCATCTCAACGGTGGGCAGCTTGTTGGACTTGAGATTCCACAACATGAGCGCCGACCACATCTTGCGCTTATAGCGGGACTGCACTTGACCATCCATCTTGACGGTCTTGTCAGGCTCGAAGTTGTGTGGTACCACCATGACCGTCTTGCTGGAGTCAGCTTCTTGGAGCAGCTTATGAATGTCGTCGAGCCACAGCCAATCGCAATCGGTGAAGAGCGCCCAATCTGTGACGCCGTCCAGCTTAGCGACGATGGGAGTGAGGAAGCGCGTGTGCGAGAACTGTACACTGAATGGCTTGCCGTCACGCTCGTCGGTGTAGGTGCCATCCTCATTGACTCGCCATGGACGGTCGAACAATTGGCGGCGGCGCAGGTCGATGTGTTCTAGGCGCTTGACTTCAACGGGCTTGCTGGCATAGGCACGGACAGACGCCTCGGTAACTCGCAGTGCGTCCGGCTCTCTGTGATCTACGCCAATGTAGTAGGCAAAATTTGGCATGACGACAGGATAATATTCTTGCCGTCATTTGTCAACAAATTACTCAGGTTTATTGCGCCACAGTAGGGCCTGCGTTTGGCGTTCGATTTCAGGGCGCATAGCCACTGGAGCGCGACGCTGCATTATGGCTTGGCTTGGCATGCCCAGGAAGTCGTTCACTGCGCGCGTTTCGATGGCTGTCGTGTTCAGATTGATGCGACGATCCAGCGGCTTGCCATCTTGTTCTCGGACAATCTCAGCGACACGGGTGCGGAACTTTTCGAGTTCACGGGCAGCCCTAGTCATATCGCCATCGCGCCGTGCGTCAAGGCTGTTGGTCAAATACTTGGCCAGTTCCTTGTTGGCTTTCTCGGTGGGTTCGCGCATCTGTCGGCTGATTTCCTCGGACAGCGTAGCCGCTTCCCGCAAGTTGACAAGTTCAGGAGCCGGGAAGCCGACGGCCTGACGTAGCGCAGCAGGGAAGTTGGTGGTTTCGTTGTAGCTACGAAGGATGTCAGGCGTAAGCATGCGGTTGCCTTGCAGCGTGCGCTGCTCCTCGTTTACGTAAAGGTTGGCACCACGAATGACGTTGCCCACGGCGCGCGGCATGACGACGGCGGCAGCATTCCAGTAGTCACCGTTCGCAATGTACTCGGGCATGCGGCTCAGGTAGGCTTCGGCAAGCCCGCCGACAGGACCCATCATCCCGAAAATCGAAAGCGGGGATATTTCTTGGAATGGTACGGGGTCAATTTTCATGCGGTTGGCAAGAGAGGCGCCGCCGTAAGCATGGGGCACACCGCGAAGCACGGCTTCAGCAAAGCGCCCGCCGCCGAGCCAGATGCGTGCGTCAGCATCAAAGTTCTGCGCGCCCTTGAACAGTTTGGCTGCCAGCTTCTCAAGCAGTTCCTTGGTGAAGTCAGCGCCCGGCAGGCCCCATACACCCGCCAGCAGAACAAGCGGGCCGACCATGCCCATCATGCCGACAAAGCCAGCACGCGCCATGAACGGGTCCACTTTGTAGATACCTTCCAAAAGCATGGCGCCGTGACGCACATACTGTTCGATCATCTTGAGCGGGAACGACATAAACTGCGTAGCCACTTCAGCGCCCGGCGAGAAGCGTTGAATGTAAGCGCGGTCTTCCTTCGAAGTCAGGAACTGCGTATCAAAGACCTTGCCCATTGCGTAGCTGTAGGGGTCTGTGTAGCCTGTATTGTCAGCACGATTACCACGTTCGATTACTTTTGGGTCGGACTTAGCGAGGCGGTAGGCGGCAAGGAAGGTGGTCAACCTGTTGACTTCCTCGATGGCTTGCATAGGCTTGCCAAGGAAATTGGTCAGCTTGTTGAGAGTCCGGGCAGTGCCAGGAGCATTCTTTACGCCAGCCTTACGTAGCCCTTCAGCAGTGAATTGCCCGCGACTTTCATTTGTGTAAACCGGGCTGAACACACCTTCGCGGGCGGCGCGTGTAACAGCGTCAGCTTCGTCACCCTTCAAAACTTTGCTGACGGTAGCCTTAGTAAACTGTGTTTCGCCACTCAACAGCTTGCCCAAGTCTTTGTTGAGAAGGACAGTGTTGTAGGCAGATGCCAGGAACTTGGAGGCACCCAGACCACCGTCACGGATCAGCATTGGAAGCGTTGTCTGGAAAGGCTGAGTCGCGTTTACGAGGGCAGTGTCAACGGCGGCTCCCAGATACATGAAGAATGCTGCACCGCGCGCGGCACCGAATGCTTCAGTTGGAGTTGTAGCATAGTCGCGCAGATCGTTCAAGAAGTTCTTATCGTTGAACGACAGATTTTCCAGGGACTTGTTCCACTCATCTTGGGTGTAGCGACGAGCTTGTATTTTGGCAACAGACATTGCGTACTGGGGCAGCACGTCCAGCACGTAGCTGGTTTCGTTATCGGGCGTAACCGCGCGCAGGATGTCTTGGTTGGGGCGGAACAGACGGTCAAGGCTGGCCTTGTCGATTTCCTTCTGCATCTTAGCAATCACTTGCTGGCCGTTTTTGCCCACCACCCCAATCAGTTGCTGCAAATACTCAGCAATGAAGTCACCCTGCTCGCGAAGCTTCTGGGCCTTCTGGTCGTTGGTGAATTGCTGGCCGCGCTCCATAATGGTATGGGTGGCGGCGCTAGGGAATTCCTTGCGGAGTTCCGCGATGGCTGCCTTTTCGGGATCAGCAAAACCGCGCAGCTTTTGCGCCATGTTCAGGGGCGTGTAGGGAATCAGACGCACGATGTCCTTGGCGCCACCGGCTCCCTTCTTGTAGGCAGCGACGAAGTGCGTGCCGCGTGCGATTTGCGGGAAGTAGTATGGGTTGCGAAGACGGTCGATCTCCTGCATTTTGCGGAAACCTTCGGGCGACGCGGCTGCCAGTTCCTTTGAGGGGATTTCCCACAGGTGTACACGGCCATGCTTGTCCCAGAAATTTTCGAGGCGGGCACGTTCGGCAGGCGCTTTACCTTCGTCGGGTAGGAAATATTTCATAACAAAGGCTTCTTGCAAATAGTCAAATGCACGCTGGCCCATGTCGAACATGCCTTGCAGAGCGGTCTTCTCTTCTGCTGTCAGGTTCTTGGTGTCAGGCTGTTTGCGTGTGCGGGAAGCAACTTCAGCAACGCGCGTAATCTTGGCGCGGGACTCAGGCGATAGACGCGCGGCGGGGGCCAGCATCTCAACTAGCTCGTCCGAAGCTTCTTGGGTGCGGGTGTACATGTTCCGCATGGCTTCTGAAGCGGCACGCAAGGCGGGCTTGACTTTGCCCATAGTCATGATACCAGAAGAGAACCACTTGAATACGCCCGTGATCTGATCGTCCATTGCTTGCTTGACAATCTTGTGGGCTTTGTTGGTATCGGTAGGAAGATGTGGCGAAGCCAGCGACTGCTGCACTGTTTGGGCATCAATGGTTGGATCGGCATCAGATGCTGAAGCGAGGCCAGACTGCTTGAGGATTTTGCCGTCACGATAGCCCTTGATGAAATCCTCGACAGCGCGGTCAGGCAGGGCTTGGCTACCGAAAGACGCAACAATCTTGCGATAGCCGTCGGCAATCTTCTTGAAAAACTTTTCTACTAAGCCGCGCGGAACCTCGTTGGTAACGGCCCACTTAGCTACGTTGTCAGCAAACCATTCTTGGAAGCTACGCAAATAACTATTGTCGATGTCTTTGAAGGGGGTATTAAGCATAGCGGCATTAACTTCGCGCAGCCTGATAGCCCGAGCGGGTGTACGAAGTTCCCCAAAAAATTCGCCTAGTGTCTGGCCTTCGGCTTTCTTCAAGAAGTTTTGGAAAGCATCCCGCACAGCCTGTTGAGTTGCAGCAGGCGCCCTGTTGAAAGCATCGTATTGGAAGTAGTGACCAATTTCGTGAGCGAGTGCCTCCATTTGTATTTCTGGTGAACGCGTAGTATCCACCATAATAACCACATCTTTGATGCCGGGGTTACTAAAGTAAATGCCCTGCGTAGTAGGTGACTGTGATCCGGCAGTACGTACAAAATTATATCTGCCGTACAACTTGTATTCGTCAGTAAAACCTGGGCGCTCGGCATCCTGTTTTGAAACAAAGATGACATTTGAATTTGTCAACTTCAGTTCTTGGAGAAGCTTCTTGCCATAGTTGACAAGGTTCTTAGGCATGCTTCGGGTGGCAACAATTTGTTCGTTGACAAACGGGCCTGCCGGATTATCTTTGGCAAGCTGCTCCAAGTTAAGGCGGCGCTCCTCAATTTTCTGAACGACGCGAGTAAGGTCTTCAGTGGTCAGGTAGCTCCCAGGAGGAACCCCCGTCGGCTTATTGTTTTTGTCAACAAAGTTGTCAATGCCGAAAGCATATGCTTTTGCATTTGGGTTGTTGCTAACGAAATAGTAGCGGAGGCTGCCGTTATTTTGATCGGGATGCTCGACAATACCTACCTTAGCATCCTGATAAATAATTTCGCCGCCCCTCAGAAAAGGGCGTTTGCCTAAAGCTACAGTGGTGTTGCTTTCGTAGGAGGGCGGCAATTGAGGTGGCGCAATCGGCGGGGCCTTCGGCGCAGGTGCAGCTTTAGGCTTGGCTTTCGGTGCAGGCGGAGGGGGCGCGGCTTTTGGTTGGGGTGCCGGAGCTTGCTTGGGGGCATCCACGTCACGCCACTTTAGGCGCCCGATACCGTCAACCAAACCTAGCTTGGTCGCCTGCTCATTAACAAAGCGCCCTTGTGCTTCTGAGAAGGGTATGTTATTTTCACGGAAAAGCTGCTGCCACTTCTTCCACGACATGACTTCGCGGGGGCTGCGGTTCTGCGTCAGACGTTGCAAAAGTTGCGGACCTTGCACCGGGTCACTAAGAAGCTGCTGAAGCTGGGCAGTACGCTGTAGTTCGGGCGCCCGCGCAATACCTAGCAGCGTTCCAAGCGGGTCTTCGGTGGGGCGGAAACCCGGAGCCGGAGTGACAGTCTCACGCAATTCCGTTTGCCCGCCGGGAGTTGTAACGCCTGCCGGAGCGGTAATGCCAGTGAGTTGCTCGATGCGCCGTGCCTGCTGCCCCGCAAAAGCGTTTTCAATTTCACGCATAAATTGCTGGCGCATCGCAGGGTCTTGCGGCCAAATGTTTTGCAGAGTAGCAGCATTCTGGCTGCCCACTATGTTGATGAGTTCTGGTGAGAGCGCCAGTTCAGGATTGCGGCGGCGTTCAGCAGCCAACTGACTTTGCTTTTCGCGCGTGCCAATGTAGTCGTTGAAGAGATTGGCAACAGTGGGATCGGGGCGATTGCCAAACTTTGCTTGGTAGTCAGTAAGTTCTTGCTGGGTAAGGCCGCGATACTCACCTCCCAGGAACTGGCTGATCTTTTGGAGCGCGGGCACCTCTGTATTAAGGTATTCGCCGCTACCCAAAAATTCACCGACGCGCCTGCCCACTTCTTGTTGCGCGGTTTCAGGAGCCTGACGCACAAGCCCTGCCAAGCCTGGGAACTCTGCGGCACCAGCTTCACCCTCGCGGCGAAGACCACGTTCACCGGGCTGCTGAAGGACACGCCCCTCGCGACGAGCTTTGATAGCTTCGAGAGTTTCGATGTCGCGCCCGGTTACGCCGTAGGTTCCGCGCCCCTCATCGCCTTCAATAAGAAAGCCGTTTCTTTTCAAGGCTTCTAGTTGCTGCTTGACGAAGCCGATTTCTTTTTTGGTGGGAGCGTCAGCTTCAGGGCCGAGGCGCGCCAAAGCTTGGTTGGTGATGTCCTGAGCATTAAAGCTGCCAATGTTCAAGCCTGCTTGAGGGTCCTTAGCTGCTTCCAAAATGCGCTGCATGAACTGAACAGCCTGACCGTCGCGCACTTCACGAACTTGCATTTTGCCTTTTGCGTCCGGTTCTTCAAACGTGCGGATGGCTTTGGTTGCCATGAACTCGCCCAGTTCGTTTTGGCGGATTTTATTTACTTGGTCGCGATAATCTTGCTGCTGATAACGATTTGCCAATATAACAGCACCCTCGTCATCAATATCAAAACGGGGCGCAAACTCCGGCCTGCTTGCAAAGAATTGACGTGCCTCTTCGCCCGTGCTAAAAGGAGTCGGCGCAGGAGGCAACAAAGACGGCTCGGGCGGTTCTGCTTGGACGGGCGCGGTTTCGCCTTCAGCGGGAAGCTGGGGACCGTAGCCTGCGCGACTTTCCAATTCAGCACGGGCACGGGCCGGATCGCGCGCACCACTGACGCCGCCCAGCGCACCACCACCAATGGAACCTAGAGCAGCATCGAGCAAAACCCTGTCAGCACGATTGGCAACATCGAAGTTACCGGAGGCAAGCGCAGCAGTAGTTTCGCGGGCAGCACCGCCAACAGCTTCGCTACCACCTTCGAGGGCAATGCCTGCCAAGGTGCCGCGTGCGGCTGCTGATTGGGCACTGCGATTGCTTATCTGAATTAAGCCTTCAGCAGTTTCACGGCGCAGTGTCCTGCCAAGTGCCCTTGAAATCAAAGCACCTGCGGCGCCACCTTCGCCAGCACCAATGAGACCGCCAACCCCTACAGCCAAACGCCGTGCTGTGTCGGGGTCCACGTTCGGTTCGTTCTTAAGCAAGCCTTCAAGCTCGCTGGTAGAAGATAGCGCGCCCGTAAGAATGGACGTACCCAAGCCGACAGCACCCGCCAAACCTGCGCCCGCGCCCAAGCCCGCTACGCCCAATGCTGCCGCTACAGGCAATGCAACAGAACCCGCGAGCGACCCCGCCGCCGTACCAATAGCAGCAGGAATAGCCTCAGTGGGGCGGCTGACAACCTGACTCAGAAAATCACGGAAGCCTTCAAATCCGCGTGTTTCAAGTGCAGGCTCACCGCTAACGGTCTGGCCCAGGTTACGCAGAGTTTCTTGGCCGGGCAGCCCGACAGTCTCAGCATAAGGCGCCGCACCAGATATTTGTGAGCCTAGCGCGCCTCGTGCCGAACTAACAAAGCTGGAACCCAGGCCCGTTAGTGGGCGACTTTCGTTCCACTTGGCGAAGCCTTCTGGGTCGGATTGCCTGAAGTAATCGCGAGCCTTAGAGATAACTTCGGAACGCTTGTCTTCGGGCGCTTCGATTTCGACAATCTGGCCATTAGGCAGCGGGATTTCAAATAGCGGCATTAGAGCGGGCGACCTGTATTAAAGTCAATACGTGTACGGTTTTCGTTTTGTGCTGGCGCAGCAGCGGCAGCGGGGGCATTCGGATCAGGCCGCTGTTCCCACGGCGCACGAGGACGCGGGTTATTTCGCAGCCACGCCTGCAAATCATTTTGAATACGCGCCTCACGTTGCTCGGGCGACTCAGTAATCGAAGGCGCGGTTGCGCGCAAGCGGCTTTCAAGATTTTCGCGGGACTGCGACCATGCCGCATAGCGGCGCGCTTCAGGGGAGCGTTCTGGATCAACGAAGGATGGACCACCCTCGCCGCCGACGCGAGTAACCCTGCCGCTCTCGTGAACATTGTAAAGATTGCCGTCGGCATCGCGCTGCTGCCCAACTACACGGTCACGCTGTTCTTGATTGGCGCGGCGAGTAGCAGCGTCAGCAGCCCTCACATCAGCTTCGGCTTTCATAAGGGCAGCGCGGGCTTGCCAGCTATCGGGATTTTCTTTATAGCGTTGCTCGGCATCAGCCAAGATAATCTTAGCTTGAGTTTCAGCACTTTTGCGACGTTCTTCGCTGGCACGTGCGTCGAATTGCTGCTGGGCTTGCATGCCTGCGGCCAAGTCGCCAAAGAAGCCATAGCGGCTACGCGGATTCGTTAGCATGCCCGCACCTAGTGCGGCAAGGCGGTCAGCAGTAGACGGTTCCGGGCTTACCATATCGCGGACGCTTTCCCGCAGTGTCTCCAAGAGGGGAGGCCGTTCGGCTGGTGTTTGTGCCGCGCCGGGGGTCACAACAGGAGTAGCAGCAGGAGCCGGGGCTGCCGCTTGACCGGGACGTTGACCTACTGTCTGCTGCCACAATCGACGAAGTTCTTCACGAAAACCAGATTGTGCTTGCGGTGTCGGTTCAGCCATTTGCTTTTGTCCTAGACAGTGCGTGTTGACTAAAGTTAATTTTTATAGACCCAGCGCGCCGCCAAGTTCTTTTAAGTTTTTAATGAACTTAGGACCCTGGTTGATGGCGCCAACAACGGCTGTGAGAGGATTGGCGCCCGGCTGCGAGCCTGCTTGCGAAGTGCCCACGCCCAGGACTTGAGGGCTAAGGCCGAGGGTCTGGCGCAGGGCGGTAATGCCACGCAGCGGGAAGTCACGTTCTTCTTCGTACTGCTGACGGAGGACGTCGAGGTTCGCTTGTTCGCGTGCCTGCTGCAAGCCGCCCGTCTGGAGAAGCGGATTGACCATGCTACCAAAAGCGCCTTGCGTTTGTTGGAGGCCCGTGCCAAGTTGGCCCTGCATCTGAGCGTAGAGCGCGGGGATGTTGGCTTGGTCTTTGCGGAACTGCTCAAGAGCTTGGTTGTAGGCTTTGGCGCGCTCGGCTGCGGTCGTTTCGGCGATGTTGCGCTGGGTGCCACGGCTTAGTTCGGATTCGGCGATGGCTTGGCGGGAACCGCCGAAGGAGCCTGTGCGTGCGGATTGTTGGCCGAGGGCAAGGCGTTCCTTGGCAGCGCGCTCTTCAATGGCCCGGATCATGGGGTCGATGACGCCCTGCGTGTACGGCGACATGTACGCTTGGATGTCGGTCTCAGGCAAAGTAGTGGCCATCTTGCGCGTAGCCGAAATGGCTTCATTCGCGAGGCCCGGTGTAAGACCGCTCAGGCCCCCGGCTTGCTCGGCTAGGGTGCGGGCAGACTCGAAAGCTTGTTGCTGGTCGGGCGTGAACTGAGCGACGCGGGGAATGGCATTGCCTTGCGCGTCGACGTAAGGCTGGTAGGGTTCGGCAGCAAAGCCGCGCGTGCGTGCAAGCAGTTCATCAACGGTGGCCTGCGTATTTGAGGGGAGGGTGGGCGTCGTAGTCTGTGAAGTCTTTTGAGGCCCGATGCCGAACAGAGTTGAAAGCACGCCGCTCATTTCATAGTCCTTTCGAGAATCTTGCCGACGGGCAGGGGACCTGCCTGCTTAGAGGTGCCGGTCTTTTCTTGGCGCACTTGGCGCACTATATCGTAAAGGCGCTTGGCACCAGCGTTGGAGGAGCCGTCGCCCATCATGCTGACCACGTCGGCTGGAATGACGAACTCGCCGTCCGAGAGGGCAGCAGCGCGGCGTCCGTCAATGGAAGTCGGGATCAGGTCATCGAGACCACCGCCCGGCCCGCGCGCCACTTTGCCGCCACCCACCAGAGGAATCAGGCCGCCGCCCGCGAACGCCATCTCCGGCTGGACTTCGTCAAGCGAAAGCTGCGGCATGGAAGGCTGGGACTGATCCAAAGCTCCGTAGTAGTTTGTGTAACTATACGGCATTTCGCCCGGTAAGTCAACCAAGCCGCCTTCCTGATAGCGCACCATTCCGCCCTCCGCGAACAAGCCTCCAAAGAAATCACCGATACTGCCAAAGATGTCACCGAAGACGTCACTAATCCACTCGACACCTTTTTCGATTTGCGTGGAAATCCAGCTAATGCCATCTTGAATGGGGCTTTCATATCCTAGCGCATCGGAAAGAACACTGTCAAGTACAAGGGCCGCGCTAATAAAGGGGCCTGCGCCAGGGATGCCGAGCGCCGCCAAAGCAGATGCGCCCATGTCGACGGCTGCATTAGTCAGTAGGGTCGTAGCAACATTGGCAGCCGACTCGGCAAAACTGTCACCGCTGATGAGCGACGTTATCATGCCCGTGACAGGGTCGCCGCCCAGCCCTATGAAATCTGCTACGTCACTGCTAATGTCGGTGAGTTTGCCAACACCTTCTGCAAGCGCATTGAAAGCTTCGCTGTCAAGACTGTTAGCTATTTCACGGGCAACAGCGTTTACGTCAATGCCAACAGAAGTGTCGCCTTCCCCGCCACCACCAAAGGTCAGAAACTGTGATGCAGCCGACTCGCCCACCAACTTAGAGAGTACGTCCGGTTGACTGATGGCTTCGTAAATGAAGTTGCTGCGAAAATCATCTGGCGAGAAATTCGCCGACATGATGTTGTTGGCATAATAATCATCAGCAAATTTTTGCAGACTGTTTACGAGTTCGGAGTTACCTGCGTTTGCACTTGCAAATTGTGCAAGTTGTTCTGCCGTAAGAGAAGTGGTGGCAGGAGCATTTGTTGCAGTTTGAGTGGGCTGCTTGAAGTAGCGGTCGTATTCGGCTTGGCTGATCTTGGAAGCTTCTTCGCCAGCACGCGCGCCACTGATGATGTTTTGAGCGACCTCGTCAGGAGTGGCACCTGCCGCAAGTTGTGAGCGGAAGTACGACAAGCCTTCTGCGTCGGGCGCGCGATCAAGCAAATCCTCATAGAGTTTGCTGACGGTGTCGGTGTTTTGGGCTGCTTGGATGTCAGCACCTTGAGCGCCGGACACAAGATCACGCAGCAAGTCCGTCGAAGATTTACCAGAAGCAAGCTGTCCGGTCCAATAGTCAAGACCTTCCTGATCGACATCGGTGCGCCCAAACACTTGCTGATAAGCGTTCTTTACGGTCTGTTCGTCAGCGGCTTTACGGCGTGCGGCTTCTATTTCAGCTTCGGTAGGACCAGTTACAACTGAAGTGTCGTTGCCTTCGCCGCCGCTAATAGTATCAATACCGTTGCCGCCACCAATAGTGTCTAGATTAGAGAGGCCACCGTCAATGGTGTCGTTGCCGGTACCACCTTCAACAGTTCCAATGTCAGCTTTGAATTCTCGGTCATCAAAATACTTGCCAACGTCAAAGGTTTTGGCTTTGGTAATGTCTTCGCCTTGGGCGCCCCCAATAAAGTCGCGGACAATGTCTTCGAAAGGACGGTTGCCCTTCTCAATTTCCTTAATCCAATACGCTTCACCTTCTGCATCGGATTCCCGACCAAGAATGTCTTTGTACAGCGACTCGACAAGTTGCTCATTAGCCGACTTGGTAACGGTGTCATTGACATTACCGCCCGAGATGGTATCTACAGTGTTGCCACCCGTTAGCGTATCAACAGTATTTCCGCCAGATATGGTGTCGACAGTGTTGCCGCCCGTGACGGTGTTGGTTACAGTGCCTTCGTCGTCTCGGCGTTGTTTTTTCTTTTCTTTTTCTTCACCACCACCAGAGGAGATCAACTGCATTAGAATTTCGTCAAGATTGTAGTCTTGCTGGTCTTGTTGGTCTTCGGTGGTGGTGCTGGCTGTCGTAGTGGTAACAGCTTGGACGGGCATCTGGTAGCGTTGCGGGGACCAGAACAGATGGCCAGCGGACTCGGTGCCATAGCCTCCGGGCTTGACGTCTTGTTGCGGGCCGTAGTAACCGCGCGTAAATGTAATGTCAGTGAGGCCGGGCTGATAGTCTGGCTTGACTTGGATGCCCGGAAATAGCTGGGCGATTTGTTCGAGACCGCCCGTGAATTGGTCAAATGATATATTGGGAATGGTACGGTTCAGATAGGAGGCAAGATCGGGGGTCTCGGCACCGGAGTCAGCAGTGAGGTTATCCAGACCACCCATGGTATGGTACGTATCTTCGTCGTCGGAATAGGTGGGTTTCTTGCTGGAGAATGTATCGGACATATGTGCCTCGCCTGCTATTATATCACGTAAGGGCAGTAAATTAAAGCTCTCGAACATCGACGAAGTTGCTGGGCTGCAAAGCCAAGAGCAGCTTACCGACGACGTGCGTGAGGGCTGTAACGGATGGACTGTTGACGTCGAGCGTGACCGGGGCGCTGACTGTGCCCTGCACCACAAATAGCGGGCGCGAGCGTCGGCCTAGGTCGAAGAGGTCGCTCTGCTCCAGCACTTTGGTGAGCTTGTTCCAGGCATCGCGGGAGGAGTCGTCCCAGGAGGCGGGCGCGGCTGGCAGGGAGCGGGAGGATATGCGGCGGGTCATCTCAGGCCATCAGCTTCGATGGCAAGGCGGAATTGACCCATGCGCCACGGCACATCCGAGGAGGTGGAGGATTGGATTTGGATGGCGATCTCGCGGCCACGCAAGCGGGTCGAGACCTTTTGGGTGGTGCCTGTTACAGGGAAGGGACCCTTGGTGGTGACATCGCCACCCGGATACTTGCGCGCCTGCAACGAAACCGCGAGGGTGCCGGAGTAAGGAGTGTTGTTGGAAAGGTTGCTGAAGTCGGGCGAGAATTTGTTGGCGAACATGATGCGGTTGCCGTCTTCCATATCGAAGTAGGCGGACTGTAAGTTGGCGCCCATGGCGGAGGTGTCGGCGGTGTAGCCGTACTCTTGGTAGTAGAGGTCGGACGGGGCGGCGTTGATGGCAAGGGGGTATTGGAAAGTGCCGCTGTCTTCCCAGACCGTGCGGGTCATGGTGCCAATAGTCCAGTGCTGCTCGCGCGTATTGTAGATGACGTAGCGGTCGTTCTCGCTATTGGTGCTGGCGGTCGACGGATAGAACCAAATGATCTCGTCGAAGGTGGAATTGGTGCCCGCATAGATTTTTTCGAGGTTGTTGTCGTCGAGATTATCGTATATAAAGCGCAGAACAGTGCAGGGCAGTGGGGCGACCCGACCATTGTACTGATAGAACTGACCGTTGTTTGACATCCAATAGAGGACGCCGCCGTATTCGATTGCCGCATTGCGAGAGATGACGCCACAGTTTTCGCCTGCCGCCGTAAAACCAAAGACGTCGTTGCCGCCAATGTAGGCTTGGATGTATAGGTCGTTGTCGGTCAGGATAGCGGTCTTGTCACCGACGCGATTGACGGCCCGGATTTCGGAACCACGGCTGGGCAGCGGATAGTCGCCCGCATTGTTGATGTTGGAGGGCGTCCAATCCGTGAAGTCTTCTTGGGTACACCACCTGATGAGGAGCGGGTCATAGGAGCCGCTGACGTCGTGCGTACCGTACAGGAGAACGTGCCGGGCTTCAGAGGCGACGCGCACAATCTGATTGACGGAGGGCGCCGCTGTGACGATGGTCATGCGTTCGGTGATGCCTGCGCTTGTGTTCCAATACATGAGGGGGCCTTTGGAAGGAATCGCCATAATGTCGCTGCCCCACAAATCGGCAGACCACAGACGCAAGGGAGCCGGGAAGCTGGCGAGAGATTCGTTCCAGCCGAAGTTGCCGCCCCAAGCGCCCGTACCCCAGCCTCCTTGAAGTTGCGTGGACGTAGTGCCCGCATTGTAGTTGAAGCCTAATGTGACCGAGCCGCCTGTCCCAGCCGAGGTAGCAGCGGCAGTTGTGCCTACGTTGATAGCGAAGCTGTTGGAATCGATGACGCTGGCTTGGAAGGTGGCAGTCGTGGACGCAGGCGAATTGATAAGGATATTGCCACCAATGGTTGTGCCCGCCGAAACTACTTCGACGAGGGTGCCATTGGTAAGGCCGTGCGCCGATACGGAGACGACGACGTTGGTGGAGCCTGCTGTAGTCGAGAGGATGTTGGAGGAGGCGACAGTTGTGACACGGGGCGTGATGTTGTAGAAGGTCGATAGTTCGCTTGAGAAGGCGCCCGCATTGGTGGCAATGAAGGCAGCAGCCTGGCCAAGACGATTGCGAAGGGTATCGAGGAGACGGGGGACGCCGAAGATTTTGCCGTCCTGCGAAGGGTCGATGACGCGCTGCCAACCGCCCATGAGTTCGGGGCGCCCGAAACGGAAGCGGATTTTGTCGGCGTCGGTCCAATAGCTAGTAGCGTCGAGTTGCGTCTTTTCTTTGTAGACGCCGACCTTGAAATTCAGTTCAGTAAGTTTTTGGTCTTGCAGCGATGCTGACATGGTTACTCGATGACACGGATGTCAAGACTGTTGATGGTGCTGACGAGAGCGGACACAGCGGCAAGCTGCGTGTTGATAACTGAGACGGACGCCGAGACCGCCGCGATACGCGCATCAAGCGACGAGGTCAAAGCGGAGACAGCATTGACTTGGACCTGAAGCGCCGACACCGAAGCGGAGACTGCGGCGATGCGTGAGTCAAGAGCGCCGACAAGGCCGTAGCAGGTGGTGGAGGTGCAAATGATGAGTTCGTTGCCGGTAGTGGGAAGGGTGGCGCCCGTGCCTGCGTTCTTGACGATGATGTCGAAGGCGCCCGACGTGCCCCTGATGATGGCGTAGGTTTTGGGTTCGGAGGGCACAATGATGTTGGCGTTGCCGGTCAGAGTGCCCTGAACGAGGAGGATCGCCGAGCGGGCTTGGTCGGTTGCGGCGTTGGCAGTCGAGAGGGTGGTGTCGCCACTAGACACGCTGACGGTAGCTACGCCCGCAATAGCTGCTGCGATGAGTTGGAGATTGTTGTTGGTCTTAGTGCCCCAGGTGGTGGCGTTCTCGCCAGTAGCCTGAAGCTCAAGCCTTAGAAGGGGATCGTATGTAGAGGGCATTACTTGCGCTCCTGAAGGATTCGTGTTACTTTGTCGTCGATCCGATTAAGGACCGTTGTGAGTTTGTTTTCGAGTTCGCTGACTACCTCGCGGGTAGCAAAGTCCTTGTTCACCTGGGCTACGTGCCGATGGTGTTCGTCGTGGATTTTTTCGATCTTCTGGTTCACGGCGACAAGCTCCCGGTGGATGTAAGCCGCGTACGCAATAGCGAGAGGCCATATGAATTTGGAGATGAAGTCGAACAACATTTGCATATCCATGATGGGCCTCACGACGGCACGCTTTGAGAGGGAGTCCACACCACACCTGTAACGATGATTTGGTCGCCCGTCTCAGTGAGTAGGTAGCCACCAGCTTCGGTGGTAAGGTACACAGTAAGGTCTTGCTGGGCGCGCCCATCGGGTACTGGAAGGAGTTCGCGGCGGGGCTTCGCTGAATAGTTTTGTGGGTGGTTCTTTAAGTCGAAGCGCCCATCAAAGCAAGTGTGGCAGACGACAAAGTTAGTGGTTTCTTTGCGGAGTTGCTTACGTTTGTAGTTGAAGCCGCAGCGGTCACAGACCGACCACATCCGCCACACGGACATTAGGGCTGCCCTGCCAACGTGTTCTCAGGCGAGCCGAGATTGCGATTAGAAGTGTCGGAGCGCCGTGCCCGCGTGTACTCGATATTCAGGACCGCCAGTTCCTCATCGGCAATGCCCTTCCAGATTTGGACCGCATTCGCGTTCTTGGTCCAGGCATTGGCGTACATCATGGCTGCCGCAAAGAAAGCCGAGTCCGCGCGCTCCGAAAAGTAGTTCGTGGGGAAGGCAGAACTCAGAATGGTGACTTGCGGTATGTACTCGATGAGGGCCGAAGCATTGGAGGGCGGCGTCGGCGCCAAGAAGATAGTGGCGTTGTCCTTGGGCGCATAGTATTTGGTGGGCGCGCACGAAGTGTAGTCAGGCCAATAGGCGGTGAGGAATTCGTTGTTCTGCTCTATGAGAGTGGACCAGCCGCCCGTCGCGCATACCTGAATGGACTTCAGCACGAGGAGGTCAGCAGGTAAGGACAGGGTGCGGGAGGAGGCGCTGACCGAGACGGTCGTGAAACGGAAGGTATTGATGGGATCGAGGCGCCGCTGGAGGTAGCCTTGGGCGCGTTCGATAATGGACGGCAAAGCGGAGACGAACTCGGCAGAGTCCTCTTCCATGTTGGCTTGGATGTCGGCGACAAGAGTGCTATAAGTGTAGCCCATTAGCGGCGTCCAATCTTAATGCGGATGTTGCCGCGTTCACGGTCTTCGCGCATCG
>Ga0208783_10000508_pt1 | contig 23989 bp, 20 predicted proteins | sample DEB19_08_DNA_2_FD_184529 | JGI IMG/M metagenome (GOLD analysis project Ga0208783, IMG submission 184529) | Aqueous microbial communities from the Delaware River and Bay under freshwater to marine salinity gradient to study organic matter... | ecosystem: Environmental > Aquatic > Marine >...
TTTCAGCTAATGTTTCCTCATCTTGAGCAGCTTGTGTGGCATCCTTTGCTCTGGCAGTTGCTGCTGCGGTTTCCTCTGCTAGGCCGCCTAATCTAGCGTCTCTAATTTGGCTCTGTAGTCCAGCTTGCTCATATAGACCTTGTCTTTCGGTGGCTCTTTGAGTTATTCCCGCAGCTGTAGATTCTCTTATACCTTGTAGTTGTGCATTTGTCGTACTACGTATTATGTCTCTTTGAGCACCTAAATCAGACTGATAGTTTGTGCCTACTGCTATTCCTGATCGTAAGCTTTTAGAAAATTCACTTGCTACTTTCTCGACTTCAGTATTAAAGTCAGCGGTTCCTAATCTTAGATTTGGGTCTTGTACTTGCACAGTTCTAATAGCTTGATCTTTAGCAAAAACATCAGCTATTGCTTTAGAATGTCTATCAAATATATCAGCTTGCGCTTTAATTTGTCTAGCTCTTTCTTCAACAAGATCAAGTTCTAATTTTTGTATTGCTGCTTGAGATTGTATCTGTGTAATAGCCAAGGTTTGTTGAGCTTCAGCAAGGGTATCTTCTCTAGTTAAAGAACTAACTCTATTTATATTTTCTGTTCTCTGCAATTCATATTCGGCCTGTATTCTAGCAGCCTCTATTTGACCTCTTCTTTTAACAATTTCTTCTTCTTTTTGTGCTACCTGGACTTTTTTCGCAGCACTATCTACTTCTTTTTGTGCTGCTTCAAGATTTTTCTGAGCAGCGTTATCATAGTCTACAACAGTTTGTGATAATGCAGATTCTAATTCAATAATCTGTTTTTGGAATTGAAGCTGTTCTTGTGCTTGAGGGTTAGTTAATCCAGCAAAAGCTTCGCCCAGGCCTAATTTTGCCTCTACAGGTAATAGCTGCTGTTGGGCTCTACCAGCTATAAAAATCTTGAGACTCTCTGCTTCTACATCTCTTAGCTGCTGTCGAACTTCTAAAAGCTGTTTTGCTCTTTCGATTTTAGCTACTTCAATCTCTAAAAGAGTTTTTTCTTTTTCTAATCTTTTGACACCTGCTTCTCCACGAGCTGCAGTTAATTCTACATTAAGTCTTTGTTTAGTAGCAGATATCTGACCTTTTAGATTTTCAAGAGCATTGTCAGCTTGCACTCTAGCGACGGTATTTTGTTGTATCTGTATCTCTAGTTGATTCCTTAACTCTTGAGTTCTACGCTCTGTTGTAACTCTTAAGTCTTCCATCTGACGAGTAAAAGCTACAGCTTCACCAGTAAGAGCCTTTTGTTGATTATTTGCGTTTTCTATCTCTTTGTTTAATATCGCATAAGAAGCTCTAGCATCTTCTAATTGTTTATACTGTTCGGCAGTAATATTAAGTCCCCTTCTTGAGGCCTCGTCTTGTGCTCTCTCTAGCACAACTATCTCAGATAAGTTTCTCTGCCTATCATTTTCTAGTTCCTTAATAGTTTTAGTAGAGTTTACTATATTAGATAAGAACTGTAATTGATTAGTTTTTTGTTGATCCCCTGTAAGAGCTATCTGTCCCGTATTAGACACTGTACCAGTTCTAGCAAGAGTTCCAGCTGCTTGAATAGACCCTGTAAAAGCATCTTTAAGATCTTTTGCAACTACCTCAAGAGAGGCAAGCCTATCTCTTAATACTGTAAAACGATCTATAGCATTTTGTATATCTGCAAGTTGTGAATCGTTAAACGGATTGATTTCTAATTCTCTAGTTAAAGCTTTTAGCTCTCTTTGAAGATTAGCTATACCAGCAGATATTGTATCAGCAGAGACTGTTCCAGACATCATATCTTTGTTCAGTCTTCCTATAGCTAGATTAGAATTTATTGCAGCTGTCTCAAAAACTGTAAAACCGTCTTTTTCTACTTTTTGAAGAGTTGTAGTTAAGACTACTCCGCTTGCGCCTATCTGTTTTATAGTAACCTTACTTTGTTCATCAACTCTTGTTAATCCTCTAACTACTTGATCTACTGCTTCTGTAGGTCCAATACTTAATCTTTTTTGGAATTCTTCTGCTAACTTTTTATTATTATTTAATATTGTTTGATTTGCATACCCATATGCTCCAACTATACTATCAAAATATTTTAAGTATTGTATTTCTTGATCTTCTAATATTTTTATGGTTAATCTATATTGTTCTATTTTATCCTTATCTTGTTCTTGGATTGCTAGTTTCTCAAAAGCTGTTCTCTGACTTGCATATTGTGCAACTATCTGATTTCTCATGACTTCTGTAGTTAAAAGATCTATTTCTAATTTTTTATTAGCAGCAGCAGCGGCTATAGCACGCTGACGTTCAGCGTTAATTTCTGCTTCTGGACGCGGATTACTCTGTCTTCTAGAGCTACTAGTTTGTTGATTTATTTCAGATAAACGTCTCTGATAAGCAGTTTCTATTTCCTGAAATCTTGGTGTATTTTGCTGAACACCAGTAGAGGTAATTTTAGTAGTAAGTCTATTAGCCTCACTAAGAGCTTTATTATAATTTTCAATATTGGTAGCAGATGCTCGAATAGCGTCTCCTTGTGTTAAAAAGGATGAGGCAAAAGCATCATTTGTTTTTCTACCTAAGTTTAAACTTTCTATAAATTTCTGTATTTTTTCTGCTACATATTCTATAGCAGCACTGAAAGGGTTAGCAAAACCAGTAATAGCTGAAAATAAAGTACCTGCTATATCTAAGATAGCAAAAACTGTTACAAAACGTCCTAATAGTGTCAAAGTGCCGCCTGCAATTCTACCTAGAAACTGAAAGCCAGTTGCTATAGCATTAATAGCTCCACCTGTTTTTTGTGCAGCACCACTCAGCCCACTGTAGGACTGACCTAATTTACTATTAGTTTCTGTTAGTTGAGCTGTAATAATATTTGTTTTAGCTATCTTTTCATTTGTCTCTTGAATTTTTTGTTGACGATCTGCTATAAGTGCGGTTTGTTGAGGAGTTAAGACACCTCCTGCTGCTGGTTGTATAGTTTGTATTGCTGTTTGTAGCTGAGCTATTTTAGCCCTTCTACCTGCTTGTAATCTTTCTTGTTCAGCTATCTGAGCATCTAGTGCCTGTCTAATTCTTGGAAGATCTGCAGGAGCAGGGCCCTGGGCCAGTAGCCCCAGTGTTTCTCTTGTTTGTTTTTGTATATCTCTAGGTCCTGCAAGACTTTTACTAGATAGTTTATCAGCCGCTACTTGAGCCTCTGTTATTGATTTGGTGAAACCTTTAAATTCTCCCGTAGCTCTAGTTAACCAATTAGTTGTTGTAGCGGCAGCACCTTGGATAGATTTAGTATAAGAAGCAACTCCCTCTTTCGTAACTTGACCTAATTTAGAAAATATCAAAGATCCGATAATAGCTGCTAAACCTGCTAGATTAGTTACATCTTTATTAAAAAACTCAATTATAGGATTTAAAATAGTAGTTAATACTTGTCCTAATTTAATAGCTAAATCTTGTAAATTAGCTGCAAGTCTATTAAGATTCTGAGAGCTATCTGAGATAGAAGTATCTACGTTTCTATACTTATTAGTTCCCTCTTCGATAACAGCATTGGCAAAAGCCTGACGACGTTCAAAGTTAGTTAAAGTCGAGGCTGCCTTTCCTACTTTTGTAGCGTAGCGCTCTACTGCAGGCTCTATACGAGTAAAAATACCAAGTTCGTCTAAAAGTTCAGGCTCTAATTTACCTACGCCTCGTACAAGTCTCTGTAAAGAGTCGGTAAGGTCTCTACCAAGAGCTTTAGAAGCTCTAGTAGCAATATCACTTAATTGCTCGATTTGCTCTCCTCCAAGTCCCGCAGACAAAGCAATACCTGCGTTTTGCGCAGATTCAGTTAGAGATAACTGGTTACGAGTTATTGACTTAATTGAAGATATGATCTTTGGCCCGTCTTGTCCAAGAGACTGCGCTAAAGAACCTACACCTTCTACTAAGGCTTGAGAACGAGCGGCAGCACTAAGAGCACTAAAAGACTGTTGTAAAGCAAAGGTAGTTGCGGCGGCGCCTGCATAAGCTGCGACTAGTCCTCCTAGACCGCTAGCCTGAGAAGCAAATTCGCGACCAGTATTGGTAGACTGATTAGCAAGTCTGGTTTGTTTCTTACTAAGTTCGTCTATTTGTTGTCCGGTTTGCGGAAAACCTTGTGTAGTTGATTTAGTTACTATAGTATTTATAATACTAGCCACTCTGTCTCCTTGATCTTAAGTTTTCGTGATGCTGCATATACTGATTAATAATATATGTTAGCAGTTCAAATACCTCTCGTCTATCTTCTATTTCATAAAAATCAAAAATGTCTCCTATACCAGAAAAACTTTTACCTAACCAAACACCATTCATACCTTCTATCATATCTGGTAGTACAGAAAATAGCATAAGAGCCTGTTGAGCTTCTAAAGATAAATCTCCTGGTTCAATAGGAATATCTTCCTCAACAGGCTCTTTGCCCATTTGTCGACATATTTCAAAATATTGTTCTTTAGTTATGTTACCTCCAGCAAAAGTCTCCCGGAGGTAACTACTCAGTTTTTTACTGTCGTTTCTCTTTTCTTAATAGAGAAAGCTTCTAAGTCATTTACAGTATCAGTAATGAACTGATCAAAAATACTACTATTTTTTAGTAGTTCAAGAGCTTCTTCTTGAGAATAAACAATTTCATCTTCTGGATTTAAAGAAGATATATCGGCTGGTAGTAGTTTTGGTAGGTGCTTAATCTTTAAGCCTTTCCAGCCTTTAATTACGCGTTCAGCGTAAGCCTCAACAAACTTGTCATTATCCACCTCCTCTTCTCTTTGGCGGGTGCGTTTGTTGAATTTGTACACTAGTGCCTGATTTCTAATTTTTACTAAGTCTTCTCTGGGAACATAGCTTATTGTAACTACGAATCCATCAACATCTGGGAAGTCAACATCAATAGTTTTATCCCCAGAAACAAGTAGTGATTTAATTTTAGACATTTTTCCTCATAATTTAAAAATAAAGTGGCGCTTACCGTTTGATCGACGCACGATCGGATGAGGGGATCCCGAAAGATTGTCGCGGTAAGCGCCTTTGGTATTAAGTTAACTAGCCCCTCAACTAGTTAAATGTTACTTCTTAGCGTATAGGTCTACTTCACCACCGGTTGTAACGGTATTGACTGGTTCCTGTGCTTTGAAGTTTACTGATATTGAAATAATATCTTCAATTCCGTGAGTTGGAACGTCAAATACTATTGCAGGCATATTGAGTGCTAGGTATGGAGCAGTAACTCCTCCAACAACTAGGTTTGCATTTGAGAATGCAGTAGGAGCTGGGCGACGATCATTAGCTAGATCACGTAGGAATTGAGCAGAATCTCCGTCTGCACCACGTAGGTAAGCAGTGAATGATCCTGTTACTTCTCTAGAACCCGTGAAGCTACCAATAGGGGTATTGACCTTTGATAGTTCTTCTGGAGTGATGAAGGTGATATTATTGTTATAGTTGAAGGTGAGAGCCGTGATTGGGAAAGTATAAGTTGTTGAAGAACCGCCTGCAGGCTGAAACTTAACAGTTAGGCTTGAAAGTCTATTCTTAATGAAGCTTGCAGTAGAGATTGTTCCTGCTACGTTCCACTGATCCCAAGGTTGATAAGAATGAGTTGCAGTAGTTACGTAAGCATTGCTGTTAGCGTCTATTGTGGTTCCATTATTTAAAATACCACCAAACACAGATACTGCATTATTTCTAGGAGTACCAGTTAGTTCGATTAGGTTAGTGCCAAATCCAGACCAAGTAGTAGTAGCAACTGCGTCAATAGCAGCGTCTACTGCAGCCTGATTAACTGCTGTATTAGATACCTGATATATAACGTTATCAAGTTTAAAATACAAATTATAAGCAGTAGATGTACCGAAATTAGGTGTATGAGCAGCAGTATTACCGCTAGCATTTCTAGCAGCACTAGCAAACTTTCCACCTGCCTGCCATACGCTAGTAAGCTTATTGGTAGTATAGGTAGAAGTATTTGACATAAGAGCTTGCCATAGATACCAATCTGAGGTAGGCATTGAATTACCTGACGTGTGAACCAAAGTACCGCCAGTAGTATTTTCAATACCAGTTGGACGGATATATGCTTGGAAATTCCACTCTACAGGGTTCATTGCTGTTTTAAAACGCTTACTAGAGCGATCTGGTGTAGTACCGCTCTCTAAGCTGTTGATGTCCTGAGTAGCTGCAGCCTGTGACATTGCATAACCTGCAAGGATTTCAACCTTCCAAGTATTTGCCGGTGTCATTGCTGATACTGCGTCTCCATCGTTAAGACTTACAGTAGAAAGGAACACTTCACTATTTCTTTGAAGGTTCAATGTTTGTGCCATAATTAACTCCTTAATATAACCCTATGAGTTAGGCGGTCCCTCTTATATTTTATAAGTATAACACCACTTACTATAGGGCGCAAATAATAAAAATTTCAAATGTTAGAATCTTGTATATATATTACTAATGCTCTAATCTCTGCCACTCCATAAGGATCCATTATACCTTCATCAGTAGACAGGGACTCTACTCTGCATTCGGTTACGTTTAAACTCTTAAAAGAAGGACGATATTTCATAGAATCTATAATATACTGTACATCCTGAGCAAGATCAGCTGTAACCTCTATAGAATTATCGTCGCTATACACATAACCTCTAATTTCTAAAATAAAACTACAGAAAACTTGTGCATCTCCTATTCTGCTTCTAGTTTCAGAACTCATAGGGTAACAATACACACTAGGAAAATCATTTATAGTATTTAAGTATTCTTGTTTTGCAAAAGCGTTGTTATTAATGTTGGTACAAAAAGTATAAGGGCTGCGAGGACTATTAGGTAAACTTTCTATGCCTCCGTCTATCAGCTTGAGAGCTGTGACTATTTCATTTATAATTTGCCTGCGTTTGCTACTCATTAGTCATCCACATCATATATTACCAGTACTCTAATTTCTCCAAGACCGTATGGATCTAATAATCCAGAATCAGAATCTATCGAGGATACTTCTGCCGATATAATTCTGCTATTTTGGGTAAATTTAATTCTTTCTAGAGCATGGGTAATATCTTCTATTATATCTTCAAGTTTATACATACTATTTTCTTCATATGTATATACTCTTACCACAACTTCCATTGATCCTTGAGTATTTGTTTTAGAGTTATAAGAGTAGGTTTCTACGCCTCCCTGTACATATATACTAGGAAAATCATTTATTTGGTCTATATATTTCAATCCTTTAAATACGTTTTGAGATAAATTAGTTTTAAAATTATAACCATAGGAACTAGTTGCACCGTCTATAGTTTTAAGTTGTGCTATAATAAAGTTAATTATTTCTCTACGTCTACTAGTTGCCATATTATAAGCTTCGCTCTGCTTTTACGAGATTGAATCTTTTTGAAAATAGATTTCTAGTCACAGAGTTTAGTGATGAATCTATAAGATCTCTTGGATTTCTACTAGTAGTTTCATGTATCCAATATCTAGGATCGTAGTAATATTGCATAGCTTGAGAACGCATATCTGCTATTACTTTAAGGCTCTGTACAAATCTTCCGGTTCTATAGGTTAAAACTTTTCTAGATAGAGGAGGGCCTCCAACAGGACCTATGGGCATTCTACGCATCATCTCTCTTTGAGTAAGAGCAGTTATAGTATCATTAGTAATAAAATCTCCCATAGAAGGTTGCTTAGTTTCTCTTAATAATCTTCTAGCAGGAGCAGTTCTACTTGTAAAAGCGGAGCTTTTACGACGGGGTATATTTACCCTAACTTTACCTTGTGGTATACTTCCAGCAGGAACACCGTCTTTGCCTAACATAGCGGCATAAAAAGTAGCAGATATATTTAATTCCTCTTTAGAACCTCTTCTTTTATATTTGATAATCGATTCTTTACTCTCAAATTTTTCTAATTGATTCTGAATAGCAAAAGCAGCTGCGGCAAAATTATCTTTATCAAATTCTGCTAAAATTCTTTTTTCTATAGGAGTTTTTATATATGGATAAAAAGTTATGGAAACAGGAGAATCTCTTTTAACTTTCATATAAAAAAACTTAGAATTAAAATAGTCATCTCCACTAAAAGTTATTTCAGCTACTTTTAAAGATGATATAGTAGTACTACCTATACCTCCCACTATTACAGGCCATGTAACTAATACATTTTTTGCTTTACTTTTTAAAGCCTCAAAGCTTTCTCGCTGATTTTGTTTCAAATAGTCAAATAGGTTTTGGTTAGGAGATATAGAATTTAATTCTTTAACTATACTAGCTGCTTGATCATATAATAAATTGTTTGTAGTGTTTGAGAGTTCAGTAATAGGTAGTGGTTGTCTAGAAGCATAAAATTCTTTTCCGGCTTCTGACTCTTTAAAATCTTCTACTATTTGCTTCTCTTTTTTCTTACCAACCACTTTCCCTTGGAAATAAAGTATTTTAGAAGGTGGAACTGTATAACCCTGTGTAATTCTAGCAAATTCACCTAAATAATCGAAGTAGCTTGTTATTACAGGAGTAGTTCTAGCTCTAATAGCTGCACCACCAGAGGTTGTTGGAGCTGTTCTGAGAACATCTAATTGAGAAGCGGTAATGAGTCCTGTTTTTTGTAATACATCAATAGGTACAGCGGCTCCACCTATTTTTATGTCACCTTCAGTAATAATTTTAGCTTTTAACTCTATATCTAAAAGATTCCCAGGTCTAGTACCTTGTTCTTTGGTGTTCCAATTAACTACGAAATCCGGTTCTTTTCCTGCACCTCTCCTAAAATTTATTTTAGATTTTTTTTCCAGATACCTTAAAACAGCGGGCTCTAATTGATCCCTTCTAATAATGGTCTTTTGACTCGCACTAGTTGCTTTTAATACGTCACTATAATACGATATTAACTCTTTGGCATCCTCATCTTGTGTAGATATTATTGATAAAGCAGCTCTAAAATCCGCCATTACATCACAATCCTATAAAGATCCAACACGCGACGAATATGCGGAGCAAACCCACCTGTAAATTCAAAAGATGAAATACTTTCCCCTTGTAGAGAAACCGCTCTATTTTCTAACCCTTTATGTAATTCTTTAATATAATCTAAGGTAACTAGTTTAACATCAGAAGGTATAGTATCATATCCACCGTTGTAAGTAATTTTTACACCATGTGTATAGTTATAAAACTGTTTAACACCTAAGATACTGAGAGTCTCTCTACCTGTATCTTGTCCAACGTGTTTAGTTATTTCTCCAGTAGCTCCATACCATGTATACTGTTCTCTATTTAAAGATGAATCATAGGTAGTAATAGCATCTTTAGAACCGTTAAAATGCATTAATAACGTAGTGTTTGTATCTGTTGAATATGTGTAGGTTTGTGGCACAAAGTTAGCATTGGCTCTGTAGCTATTTAGAGACATTCTTATCTCATCTAACTGACCTGAGAAATACTGTTTATCTGCTAAATTTTGTCTTCCTATCTCTACAGGCGCGGATAGGTTAGGGAATACATTAGATACTGTTACTACAGGACTTACTAAAGACCCGCCTTTAAATATTCTGCAACCGTTATTCTCATCTCTAGAAAACATAACATGGACATATTGATTAGCAGTATAGCCAGTAGTAGAACCATTAGCTACATAGGCAATTTGAGTTCCGCCTTGCTTAGCTTCAAAAACTAGTCCTTGTGTGTTGCTAAAGCCAAACTTCCAATAGTTATTACTGTCTTCTACTTGTGAGAAAAGGGTCTGAGAGCTGACTAAAGTATTAAATCTAAACCAGCCTTCAACCGCAAAAGGTAAGCTATCAAACCAGAAATCATCGTCGTCTGTTAAAGACAAATATCCTCCAGAACCGTTTAACTGACCGGATGAAATTCCATATTTTACAAATCTAGTTTGAAGACTAAACCCTGTATTAGAAGTAACTGTTTTATTTACTCTAGAAGCGTCAACTATCGAACTGTCTATTGTAGGACCGTCTAAAACTTGATACTGTCTGCCATCATATTCTAAAACCTGATGAACATTATTTACGGGTATGTTTTTAACAAATAAGCTAGAGGTTCCGCCGTCAAATATCTCAGTATATGAATTAGAAGAGAAAACTCGCCCACAATAACTCTCTATCACAGAGCAGCCATAGGTAATTAGATTTGCTAATCTACCATCATGCTCTGTGCTGTTAATCTTAAGATAGTTTTTAACTTCTGCTAGAGTTACATAGTTTGCCATATTTTCCTCTAAAAAAAAGAGGTAGCCATTATTTCTAACAGCTACCTCTCACTTGATTATCAGTAGACTAATCTTATGAAATTAGTGCTGATACAGTCTTTACCGTATTACCAGTATTTGCTCCGCCGCTTCTGCTTGCAATTACTTGAACTGCCTTTAGAGTGGCGTTTGCTCCAGTGAAATATGCATTTGAAGAGGCATTTAGAACACTGAAACGAACGTTTGCAGATACTACTGCATTAGAACGGATTGCTCTGTCTACTGCACTAGCGTCGCAACGATCAACTACTAGAGCTACTAGAGCTTGGTTATCAATACCAAAGTCTCCATTTGTGAAGGTTACGTTTTCAAACCTTACAGTTCCTGTAGCACCGTTGGTAATAAATACGCTACGGCCTGTGCTAGCAGCTACACCGCTATTTCCGCTTAGTGTTACATTACGGAAAATATTAGTGTTTGCAGATGCGCCACCTATAACTAGGTTTGCTAGTACTACGTCTGTTGGGTTGCCGATGCCTTCGAAAGTTAAACTATCTAGATTGGTAGTTCCCATTTCGTAAACACCAGGCATAAATCTAATTGTTGATCCGAAGTTTAAAGCGTGTGATGGAATTTCATCAAAAGTCTTAAACTGAGCATTGTAGCTTAGATCGGCATCAACGATATGTAGGAATTTTTGTCCGGCTCCTGCCATTTTGTTTCTCCTTATGGGTAGTAGGTAGTATCTCTACTACCTACTCCCGTGCCTAAACTACTATTATGCTCCAGAACGGATTATTGATGCCATTGAATACTTGGTTGCATCAAGGGCAGCACTTGAGTTAGTTGTTAGTGCCTTCATGTCTAGGCGTGTGCTCATGTAGATTGCAGTTAGCTGACGACGTGGATCGTATTCGCTCTCAATCTCCATTGCACGGCGCTCAGCTACTAGGAACCCTGGCTTGTATACTAGTAGACCGATGTGACGGTCTGCACCGCCTACAACGTCTAGGAACTCAGTGATCATAACTGGAATTCCGTATACAGCTCCAAGAGCACCTGTTAGATAGGTTGCGTTTGGACCGAACTTATCAACTGTGCGGAAGTCTGAATTTGATACTAGCTCGTTATATCCTTCAATAGTTGTTAGATATACTAGGTGATCTCCTAGCTGTAGACCGTATTTACCTAATTCGGCACGTGCGCTAGCAATGTTAGCTGGGGTAGCCTTGGTTGAGTTACCGCCGGTCTGAACACGGAGACCAGAGATATCATTGGCTAGGGTTGCAATTCCCTTGAATACTGCAGCATAACCAGTTCCTGCTGTGATAGCATTAGTTGGTGAAGCAGTGAACCCGCTTAGTGAACCGTCACCGCGTAGTAGAGCCTTGTCGATTGCACGGCCCATACGACGCATAGAAGCGGTACGTAGGAAGTCTAGTAGAGGAAGAATTGTATCTTCTTCTTCGTCCTTAGCTAGGTGTGTTGTAGCCATGAACTTGTGAGGTGTGAAGTCTACAGACTTGATTGTGCTCTGGTTTGAAGTTGGCACGTTGGTAGCGTCGGCAATACCTGTGGTATATGTTCCGCTAGCGAACTGTGCTACATCACCATCGGTGTCTTCGTCAGCAACTGGGACTCTGAAAGTCTTTGCGTCTACTGACATACGACGTAGCATTTTAGCAACAACTAGTTCCTGCTGTAGTTCAGTATAAACATCTGAGCTAAAGTTTGATAGGAACTGATCTACAGTTGTTACTGCCTTCATACGAGCACCTAGCTTGGTGTCGAATACAGATTCCTTGCGAAGTGCCTTAGATAGTAGGTAGGCATTAGCAAGTTCACGCTGAGTGAACTGAGAAGCACGTGACTGCTCCTGGAATACCATCTTGCTGTTCTGTAGTGCAGCAATTTCGTCTTTGTACTTCTTGATCTGAGCCTGAAGTTCAGCAGCCTTTTCAGATTCACGAGGAGTATACTCACCGTACTTATCCTTTGCGTCTGCTTCCTTGATGATAGCTTCACCAGTCTTTTCAACTAGCTCAGCAACACGAGGCTCGGCAACCTTAGCTGTGGCAGTAGCCTCAGCCTTGGTTTCAGCAGTAGAACCAATAACAACTGGTTCGTCAACAGCCTGAGTAGCCATATTTAATTTCTCCTTTGTTTGAGCTTCTAAATGACCGTGAAGCTTTAGCATTATTTGTCGCATAGATGCTTCACTGTGCTCAATTTCTTTCAATTTATGAATAACTTGACAAATTCTATTTGCGACTACAAAGTCAGAATCAGTCCAGTTTTTAGTAGATACTAAGTTTATTGTTTTGTTTAATTTTTCTTGTAGAGTTGGGTTAGTTTTTACTAGGTTGTCTGTTTTGAGATCATATAGATCTTTTTCGGTTACGTTATTTAAGTTTTTAAAGTTTGTTAGGATAGTCTGTTTTGTATCTTCATCTAGACTGAGTTCTTCGATCTCTGCTAGCTGAATATCAAAATTTGTTCCTACATCCCATATATTTAACACTTCTAGGGAAGTAGCGTCAATGTTTAAAATTTTATCAAGATGCTGTCCCTGTAAATCTACTTGTTTAAACTGGAAACTTGGACTATCCGAAGTAGCAATCTTAGTAATTACATACCTCTCACCTTTTAGCTGAACAAATTGTCCATTAGCTAGTGCTCCAGTGCTTGCGCTTAATAGATTTACAAAAGGAATTGGCTCGTAAGGATCTGTTTCTTCTACAGTATCTTCTTCGGCTTGTTCAGAATCTTTTGTCTCTACTGTTTTCTGCACAGTATCTTCTGTTCCACTCATTAAAAAGATATTAGGAACGCTTTCCTCTTCTTCGTCTTCTTGCTCTGCGTGAACCGCGGTAGTAAGAATTCTGTGAGTGTGGCCTTCTGCAGCCTGAATTTGGCCATTAATTATCTGATGAACGTGCTCTCTAGAATCAGAGCCGAAAATAGTAGCGCCATCGTCTGTATCTGTCATTTGGAAAATATGATAGTGTCCCATATCACGAGTAGTTATACCAATTCTATATGGGCCTTCGTTTTCTAAGATAGCTTTCTCTTCTGAAGTCATAGAAGCTTTAATCTCTTCTTCTTCTTTTGCATCTTGAACTGGAAAAGACTTTTTAAAGGTCTCATACTCTTCTTGATTTTCAAAATTCTTCTTTACAGAGAAAAGACTTTCCTGGTTAGCAGGAACACTTACAACGCTGATTTCTAGTAATTCAACATCAGATATAACGAATGTATCGTTAGCCTTATCTAGTTTTCCGTCTTTTACTAGAAAACCTACGCTAAAACTTTTTAGGGCTCCGTCTTTTATGAGACTATGAACCCCGTGTAATTTTTCAGCAGCTTCACTAACGGAAGCCTCAATGAACATACCTTTTTTATCAACAGTTACTTTGTCTACTCTGCCGATCGGATTTTCGTGTTTGTGCTGATATAATAAAACAGGATTCTTACGAAACCTGTCTATTCCCTTAGCCCATGCTGCTGGAAGTACAACATCACCTGCGCGATCCTTATCTACAGTATTAGCATAGCCAGCAATTTTTAAACTTTTGCTACCTGTTTTCTTCTGTACAGAATTCGCTTCAAATGAGGCACTTAAGTAAAATTTCTTATCCATTAGTCGATCCTTGTGTGTTTGTATCCTCTAAGGGAGTAGCTGTTGTAGGCTCTGTTCTATCTTCTTCTACCGGTCTACCGCCCTGAGAAGGGTCTGTAGCACTACCTACTATATTTTGAGGCACTCTTATCTTATCCATTTCTGGATCTGTAGATCTTGATAGTCTTAAACCTTCTCTAGCTTCGTTAGGAGATATGATACCTCCATTTACTAGAGTAGTATAATACATAGCCTGAGTTTTATTATCTGGTTGTAGAGCAGAGATCGCATACTTATCTGGATATATTTTTACATCTCCCGCAAAGTATAACTGAAAGGCGCTACAATAACTATGTAGTATAGGTAGAACAACGTGATTATATAGAAGTCTTTCGTTTACTTCTATGTTAGCATTATTACCGCTTTTTAATAAGACATAAGGTACACCTAACGCCTTACACATATCTTGCTGTAATCTATCAACTGAAGCTTCGAAATCTAGTTCTCTGAAATTGATGTTACTAAACTTTTCAATTTTCAAACCACCGTCTAGGATGGCTGGACTTCTAGCTCCCTGAAATACGTTAGAATAAGTATTTCTCCAGGCTTCTAGTAGTCTTTCTTTTACCTTCTGACTTAGTACAGAATCTGTCTGTAAAACCATGCCAGGTATTGCATTATTTTTGAAGAACTGTCTTTGGAAGTCTGTTAAAGCATAATACAGCTCTATCAGTCTTCTAAGAGGCTTTAACCTAGAGGAACCTCTAAAGATTGAATCTTCATTATCTGATTTTACATGGATAATCTCATCCGGGTCAAAGTTTATATTATTAACTTTTGGCTTATCAAAACCGTAAAGAACCGAACCACTTCTGAGTTGATATTGATAATTTTTAACGAAAGTCTTTTCATCTGGCTGAATAGCTACTTCGTTAGCAGGTAATGCATATAGAGATGTTCCATCATAGTAAAAAAAAGCATTACCATCTAGCATAAAATCTAGGAAAGATCTGCGAAATATTCTATTTCTATCTTCAAAAGGATTAGGAGTTATATTTAAAAGTTTATTTAGTTTTTTAGGAGCCGCACCGCCATCTATGGTCAATGGCACATTTGCACAAGCGTTGATAATAATGTCTACAGCGCGACGTATTACTTCTACGTCACGATAAGCTCTTTCATAATCAACTATTGTTTCAGGTACTTGATAACCAGCGTCTCTAGCGATAGAGGGCTGAACTGGATTTAGCTTTTCAGCCACCCATGCTCTAGTACGTCCTAAAAATGTATCACTCAAGGTTATACCTCATACAATATGATAACAGTGTATAATATTGTTGTCTAAACTTTTTTATTTACTTTGTCTTATCCGTAGATACTTACTTTATTTTTAGCGTGTGTATAGATAGCGTATCTAAGTGCATCACAACAATGAGAAGCCCAATCATGTAGAGGTTTTTCTTTCTCACCTCTATCATTCCATCTATATGCACACATAGACTGATAGGTTTTAGGAACCGTAGAGCTAAAAACTAATCTATTATGTTCAAGTAAAACTTGTAAATGCGTTATACCTTCATTTTGATATTTATTAGCGTTTTCGCAGTAAATATCATATTCATATGCAAGGTCTGCTTTCATTTGCTGAGCCGCACTATCTATGTAGATAGAATTAACTCCCCAATGATCTATAAGTTCTCTAAAATGTTCTGCATGAGTAGAGGTAGTAGCTTCTTTACTAATATACTCATCTACTACATAGAAATTCTCACCATCTGTAGCCACTACTAAGAATACGGTTTCGTCTCTATATCCAAGGTCTAATCCACCGATAAAATCAAATCGACTATCTTTAGGTTGTATATCAGACAGGTCTAATAAATGTCTAGTCTCATCCACTGCATATATCTGACCTTCGAAAGTAGACCACTCACATTCATACTCTTGTTTAAAGAGCTGTTCAGACATAATACTACGAGCTTCTTCGATATCCGTTATTGAAAGACGTGGATTAGCTCTCCAAGTATATAGAGAGCTACCCCACTCAGAATAGCGCTCGTCAGGACCACGATTAAAATACTCATAGATGTAATTGTTTTTTCCGCGAGGAGTAGTAATAAAGAGAGCCCTAGAATCATTAAAGGTAGAAAGAGCAGGGCGTAAGTCTCTGGTAAAATACTCATCATCATCTATGACTGCTGCCTCGTCTACAATTAAAAAATTAGCTGCTCTACCAACAAGAGAGTCTCTATTGTTAGCAGAAAGCAGCCTAAACGTAGAACCATTAATAAGTTTTATTACTTTATCTTTTTGATTGAAACGATCACATTCTATCTTAAGTTCTTGTATTAAATCTGTTACATAATCCCAAATAATAGAACTTAGGGTAAAGTTAGGAGCCACTACGATAACCTGTTGATTAGGCTCGAGCAGTTTAGCTAGCGCAAGGATAGATGCGCCAAAGCTCTTACCTGTACGACGCGCAGCAATATGCACCCAAAATCGGTGTTCTTCAAGGCCTTTAAAAAGACCCCATTGAGAATCGTTAAATATTACTTTTTCATCTCTAGCATACCTAGAGGGTATTTTTTCAAGTAACTTCTGAATATTAAGTTTAAAAAACGGCATTAAATAAGTCTAAATGTTTTGAGTATAAAAATGAAGAACGTAAACGCTCCTGCTCCTGCTCCTAATAACCAAACTGTAGTAGAGATAGATGTTTTACCTTGCACGGCTATAGTAGACAATGTTTCTAGTTTAGCGGCAAGAGCGGCTATCTGACTATTACTAAATTCTAATTTTTCTAAAATCTGTTCATATCTTAAAGTGCATAGAGCCTCGTGAGTCTCTAATCTAGCCTTATTATTGTAGGCAATTTCTTTAATCTTATCTACATCATCACTCATTGTAAATGCCTCATAAGTTCTTTGACAAGATGGCTTCTAACAACATCATCTTGATAAAAACGTACTATTGATACGCTGGCACAATTAGATAATCGTCTAACTGCCCACTCTAAACCATTATCGTGTCTAAGATCACTTTGATCAAGATCGCCAGTAATAGCTACTTTTACACCCTCACCAAATCTGGTCAAAAACATCATCATCTGATCTCGAGTACTATTTTGGGCCTCGTCTAGGATGACAAAGCTCTTATTAAAAGTTCTACCACGCATGAATGCTAGTGGAGCTAGTTCTATCTCGCCAGACTGTATCATCGAATCTAGCTTCTTAACGCCAAACCTCTGCTCAAGGCAGTCGAACAGAGGTCGCATATAAGGATCTAATTTTTCTTCAAGAGTTCCAGGTAGAAAGCCAAAACTCTCATTGGTAACTGCAGGTCTTACTAGGATAATCTTATCTACTAGGCCTCGCTCGTATTCCCAAGCTGCTTGATAGGCTGCTATATATGTTTTACCGCTTCCGGCGCTGCCTAATCCGATGGTAATCGGATAGTCTTGTAAGCTGCTGTAGTATCTTCTTTGATTTTCTGTTTTAGGTATAAGACTTTTTTGATACCTAGGTTGTTCTTCAGGTTGTTGCTTGTACTTTTTAGACATTAAAGATATAATAACTTTATTTGAATGTTGTTGTAAAATGTTAAAATATACGGTTGCCATAACAATAAAACTAGTAAAAAACTATATACTTAAAATCTAGATAAAAACTTATTAAATAAGGTAATCATCTCTTCTTCGGTTTTATAACTAACTAAAGAATCATCGTAACCTCTTTTTTGTCGTAAACTTACAGATTCTAGAGAACTCCATGATCTATGTAATCTATCTCTAAAGTTTTTTATCTGTTCGTTTGATAGGTTTTTATGTAAAATAACAGATTCTTCGTATAAATTATCGTACAACATCTTTGAGCTTTGAATGTTAGGTATAGAAGTATTGTCTAACTGTGAAACATTCCAAATACACTTATTTTTAAAAAATTCTAACCCACTTAAGCCTGTCCTAAATCCAAAATCTAATTCTTGTGATTTTGCAAGGGTCATAAATTCAGCGTTAGTATTAATTCTAACATACTTTAATTTAATTCCATATATATCTGAAAGTTTAGTTAAAAACTGTTCTGGTAGGGATGTAGTAGTGGCAGTAATTCCTATAACATGGCTACTATTTGGTTTTATCAAATCTTCCCACGATTTAGAACTAATAGAGCATAGTTCAACAGGTGCAGAATAATTTATAAATAGTAAATTATCACTATTAAATTTCATATAGCACAATAAATTATTTTTATCTGAAGAACCATCTATATTCGTAGTCAAAACATACATAGTAGGTTGATTAGAATTATTCCATAGTATTTTACTCAGAGCACAATTTGAATTAGTATGTGTAACACTTATTTTATAGTCAGAAAACTGTTTAACATATTCCTGTAGAAGTTGACTGTTAATACCTGTAGAGGATCCATTATTGATAAGCATCAGTTCTTTTGCGAAAACCGGTTGCATAAAAATAGCTGTAATAAACGTAAGTATAATTTTTAACATATAATACCTCTTTAATAATATTCAATGTAGTATTTTTTACTTGTGAAGCCTATACACAAAGTATGTAACAGTTGTTTTTTATCTATGTATTTAAATAAGTTTGACTGTATGAAAGTTACAAATTTATCATAGTTAATAGAAGATAAAGAATTTTTATCATCAGCATATAGTTTTAAATTTAACGGCTCAGTCATATCAGCATATCCAGGTATAATACCAGTTTTAGCTAATTCTTTCAGTATAGGTATTTGATCGTATTTTCCAATTAAGTCGCAGACTTTGAGACCTGAATAAGGCAGTTTAATTTTAAAAGAATATATAGCCTTAGCAAGAGTATCTTGTTTTTTACGAGAACTAGCTGAGATTGCTGAATCATTAAAGAAATCTTTTGAAAAATTTTTATTAATAGTATGAGCTTGTTTAACAAATAGTTTAACTGAACTTGGATGAATATAAAATAACTCATGATTATTTGGAATATCTTCAACAGTCAAACTATGCTGTAAATCTATTCTACTCAATACAGTATGATCTAATAATTTAAAATACACACCTTTTTCATCATAAGATAAATTAGGTTTTTCTATACCCCATATATGAGCTGTTTTCTTTTTTTGTTTAATAATTTTCCAGTCTAAGTTAAAATTAGGATTCCGAGATCTTTCCATGTGTCTATGAGTTAACATAACACTCGCAGTGCCTTTTATATCTTCTAAAAAAGTTGATTCAGATCTGTTTTCCCAGAATTTTTTATGTATCTTGTAGAAATTATCTACATAAGTAATTTTTGTATGCGGAGAATAAGTTTCTATTAAATATTTAGCAACAGGAATTGCGCTCATCTGAGCTTCATAAAATTCAGGAAACATCGCAAAAGTATCTGAATTGTTTTTTTGTAAATATGTTATTGTTTGTTCATCAAAATAACTATAGATGAAAATTTCATCTAGAAATACATTATTTAGTAAAAAAGTTTCCAATATATTATGACTATCTGGACCGCCACTATAGTTAAGTATGAGATAATCATAGTTATTTCTTAATTCTATGGCTCTTTGAAGATATAACTGTTGCAAAGTTTCTTCTGGTTCTAGCAATAAGTTTAGCTTATCCAATTCATTTTCAAAATGAAATAGTTTCCAAACAATATCTCCATTATTTTTTGGTAAATAAGAAGCTGATAGGGCTAAAACTTTACTAGAATAAATATTATCTTTGTGCTGATAAAAATTATAATAGGGATGATTGGCTGACATTAATTACTCAATAAAAATTGTAGTTCCAGGAACATTGTGTTCTATAGTAAAAAACTTATTCAAATTGTTAAAGTATAAAGAGTGTCCTTAAGATACTGCAAAAGATTTAGTAATCTCTATAAGGAATCCCATATTTTGTAGTCTTACGTTAAATTCGTTTAACTCTGTTAAGTATACTCGATTAGTAAAATCATCATTTTTCTCTTTTGATTCCCAAAAAGTCACATATGAAATACTATTTGGACCAATTATAATTTCTCTAGAGATTATATTCTCATTCAGTAATTCTATATAACCCAAGCCTGAATTAGCAAGTTTGCAAGCCTCATTTGCGCTCTCTAAAGTTATATTACTTTTCATTAACGTGTATTGAACTCTATACATTAGATTCTCCAATTAAATTTTTAAGTATTTCCCATTCAAAAGTATGTAAAAATACTTTTGTATTTTTTGTTTTGTTATTATTAGCTATATAAACAGCATTTTCCTTCAAATTAGATAAATAAGCTTTTACATCTTCTGAAACTTCTTTATTAAATTTTTTCGCATCTATAAGAAACACAAAACAATTAGAATAGAATCTATTTCTATCAATTTTATCTGTAGAAGGTATAAAAATATTACACATAAGCTCTATTAATAATCCTATGTTAAACAGTTTATGAGAGTCAAATATTATACCTGCTTGGCTCTTTAGAGGGTTATTATTTTCAGCATCATACATATGTTTTGGATCTAAAGTATGTGTTCCGTTTAAAGATAGAGGCTTTTCTAGTAATTTATTCTGCCGCAGTAAATGTTTAATATTATTCTCACTATTACTAGGTAATGTCATATCAAAACAAAAATCATTAGTACAAAAACCTGATAAACACATTGTGCTTAGTTTTTTAGTAGATCCCCCATAAGGTATTACTAACTTACTACCTTCAATGTTACTTACTAAAAACCCAAAATAATTAGATAAATCTATACCTTGCCAAACAGATTTTATGTATCCTAAATGTCCCATATTTTTTACAAAAAACATAGAAGAGCCTAAGCTATCAGTTATTTTTAAATGTTTCTTTAAGAGGGAGGATAAAACATACTGACCAAAAGTTTTATCAGCATCATATATATAAACATTATTAGTAAAATTTACATACTTTATATTCTTAGTTTTATTGAGTATACCTTTTTTTAACCAGTTTTCATATGTTGTTAATAATTGTATTCCATGCGAAGGATGCCTGTTTTCGTGTGCTATAACAATGCTTCTGGCGACAGAATGGCTAACTTCTTGATCTACGTGAAGTTTCTGTAAATATTTACTAATTAAATCCTGTAATAATTCCGTAGATATTTCGATCATACTAAAACTATCCTTTAATAATATTTAAATAATCAACATAAGTATATTCTTTAATAATATTTTTAGAATATAATAAAGGTCTAACTCTCCTTTTAGCAGCTTCGACTTCTTTTGTTATTTTTTCAAATCCTGTGATTTTTATACGTGAAGACAAATTTGGAAAATGCGTAGAGTAAAAAACGTTTTTAAATATATCCCAATCTCGTTGAGATACTTTTTTATTAATAAAGTTTCTAAAATTATTGTCTGCTAACCAAGATGCTATAATATTAGGATCATATCTGTAAAATGGTATAAAAGTTTTACAATATTCTCTAAATCTACCTACATACTCAGACTCCTCATATATAAAAAGATCCCTGTCATATAGGTATCTAAAATTAAAATCTCCAAGGCCAAATACATCTACAGAACTATTTGTAGATTGTTCAAGAATTTTTAATAGTAAAGTATATTGTGGATCTAACGTAGACAATCTAATAGCATATATTTCATATTCATTTTTTAAAAAATCTTCATAATCTATATCAATAATTTCATAGTTAATTTTATATAATTTACACGCAGCTAGTCCTATTTCAAAATCAAAGTCATTTAATAAGTTTTTAAATCTAATTAGTTTCACATTTATTTTATGCTTATTATCACTATGAATAAACCCTAAAAGAACAGCTTGACTATCTAATCCTCCAGACAAAAATAAATTAACATTTTTATGATTTGTAATAATTTTTTCCGCGGTGCTTATAACGGCATTTTTAAGAAGTGAGATACTAGTAGCTTTTCCAAATTTTATAGAGTAATCTATACGTTCTGGAAAGTAATAAGATTTATCATCCCATAAATGTTGATAATGGTTATTCTCAGTAGTCATACTAATTCCTTATTTAAGATTACATACTCTATTGACCTATTATTTTTTAAAGAGGCTATTAATCTTGGAGAGTTATTTTTGTTTACACTAGCTGATATTCGTTTAGCTCCTTTACTTTTAAAATAACTTTCTACGTAGTTAAATAGTATAGTATTAAAACCTTTCTGTCTATGTTTAGGATCTGTAAAAGTCATTAATATCCAACCGGTTCTGTTTTTAGCAGAGTAAAAACAAACTATTCCACTTACTACTTCATTGTTACTATTCTTACAATAAAAAACCTTGCACTTATCTATATCTAAACACCAAGACAGAGAAGAAGGGCACCAACCCTTTTCTGTAATCTCTACCATTGTTTTTAAAAATAGCAGAGTAGTTTCGCTGTTCATAAAATCACTGTCATACCAGATTTCAAAATCTTCTCCATCTATAGTAACGGTATTTTTTTTCTCTAATATAGAAGTAGTTTCAGTCATTTTTTAGAATCTCTATTAACTGTATTAATCTATTTTTATACTCTTGTTCACTATTAAAATCAACTAAAAAGTTATCATAGCCTCTCCGTCTGTGTATTTGTAGCATATCAGAAGAATTCCAAGCTTGTTTCAAAATAGGGATTATTTTTGAAAGGTCTTTCTGATCAAGATTTCTAGCAATAAAGTATCCATTAACTGAAAAACTAGTTGCTTTACTATTAAGTTCTGGTGCTATTTCTGGTAAAGTAGTTAAGTTATTAGCTTTAATGCTTGACCATATACACCTATCTTTAAATGCCTCTAAATCAAAAATACCTGAACGAAAAGCAAAATCAATTTCTTCCGCTTTTGCCATAGTTAAAACAACACTTGAAGTGTTTACCTTAACAACTCTTATTGTATTTTTAAATTTTCTACTAAAATGCTCAAACAACTCAACACTTTTATTCTCTGGGTGTATAGCAACAATATTAGAAGTGTTTGGTGTTGAAAAGTCATTCCAAGTTTTTCTACCTGTTGAACAGAAATAGTAAGGGGTAGTGTAAATCCAAAAAATTATCTCATTGTTTTTTATGTCAAGAAAACAAGCTTTGTTATTAGGTTCAGTTAACCCATCAATTCCATGAGATATTAACATAATTTTTTTATCGTTATTAGACTCCCATAAAAGCTTAGCTAAGGCACAGTTTTGATTTGTTATTTTTGTTTCAGTTTTATAGTTATTCAAAATTAAAAAGTCTGAAAAAATTTTTGATTGCTGACCGTTAGTTCCTGTTATAGAACCGTTTGTTATAATGGTTAAATTATCTGCTTTTGCATAGTTTTGATAAAATAAACAGCTCAATAAAATAATAAATACTCTTAACAAATTAAAAACCCTCTCATAAAATATATATTTGGTAAAACCTATAAAAAATTTGTTCAACATTATTTTGTAGTAGAAAAGCATATATAAAAGGTAATAAATCAAACCCATTTAATACTAATCCTAATAGGAAAAAGCATACTAAAACTAATAGATAAAAAGAACCTTGGCTAAGTTCAAATCCTAAAAAGAAAATAGACGAGATAACAAAAACAGATAATAATACAGGTAAAATAATTGACATTCTTACTACAAATTTATTGAATAGTTGAATACAATTCCATGATACATAAAAAGATATTATATTAGTGATTAGTAAAAAGATTACAATCCATAAAAAATTATTAGATAAATCTTTCCAGCTTACAAAAGTATTACTAGATGCTATAATCTCTAACAATACGAACTCGCTAGGAATTATTGCAACTCCTAAAATCAATAAAGGTATTAAAACTGCTATATTTGCAGAGTTATTAGCAGACTCTGATGCTGTAGCTTGTGCAATATGGTTGTTTGGACTTAGTTTTTTTTCAATATTAAAAGCTAAGTTACTACTGATTCCATTACCTATGTAAGGTATTAATCCACTAATAAATCCTATTAAAGAAGCTCTAAAAATAGTCAAACTATTTGTTAAAGAACTTTTTAGTATATCAAAGTTTTCAAATTTTAAATCAGCTTTTTTTGTATTTAATCTTTTAAACATAAAATAAAGACTAGGTAAAGCATAGACCCCCATGATTGCAGGTAAAGTTGGTATTCCTGAATATAGATAAGGGTTATTAAAAGCCATAAAACTTGTATTTGTTATCTCGT
>Ga0208783_10000509_pt1 | contig 23984 bp, 22 predicted proteins | sample DEB19_08_DNA_2_FD_184529 | JGI IMG/M metagenome (GOLD analysis project Ga0208783, IMG submission 184529) | Aqueous microbial communities from the Delaware River and Bay under freshwater to marine salinity gradient to study organic matter... | ecosystem: Environmental > Aquatic > Marine >...
GCCCGACGGCACGCCGGTCTGGCAGATCGTGGCACGTGAAGCCAAGCACGACAGCAAGGAACACACCATCTACTACAAGGACGCGCGGCTGCAGTTCGGCCGCGTGCCAGTATTCTACTCGCCCTACTTCGAATACCCCGATCCGTCGGTGACGCGGCGCACCGGCTTCCTGCTTCCGTCGGTCAAATGGGGGCAATTCGGCTTCGGCGCGGTCACTCCTTATTTCTGGGCGATCAACCGCAGCATGGACATGACCTTCTCGCCCATGTGGACGACGAAGCGCGGGCCGCTGGCCGACCTCGAATTCCGCCATGCGCTGAAAGCCGGTACCTACTCGATCCAGGGCTGGGGCATCGACGAGTGGGCCAAGTCGGACAACAACCCGCACGACTCCACCTGGCGGGGCGCTGCCCGCACAAAGTCCGACTTCCGCATCAACGACAAATGGACCTGGGGCTGGGACGGCACGCTCACCAGCGACAAGCTGTTCATGTCGGACTACAACATCGATCCGCGCAACATGATCGCGGATTACGTGCAGGCCACCGGCCTTGACGACCGCAACTACACAAAGGCTCAGATCATCGGCTGGCAGTCGCTCGTCAATGGCGAGGACCAGGGCGACATGCCCATCGCAACGCCCTTCATCACCGGCGACTACGTGCTGCCGCAGGACGTTGCGGGCGGAGAGTTGTCCTACGGCTTCAACCTCTATTCGCTGGAACGCCTGGACCCGGTCTACAAGCCCGAAAAGGGCCTCGATCTTGGCACGCAGCAGACGCATTTCGCCGCCTATGCGGACTGGAAGCGCCAGATGATCTCGGGCTCCGGCCTGGTCGTCACGCCCTTCGCGCAGGCGCGCACCGACGGCTTCTACTCCCAGAACGTGCCCACCGCCGACGCTGACAACGAGTCGGACTTCTACGTGCTGCCCACCGCGGGCCTCGACACCCGCATGCCCTTCGTCACCTCGCTCGGCAGCTATGAAAGTGTGCTGACCCCGGTGATGCAGATCATCGCCTCGCCGTCGGAGCCCGACCAGCGCAACAACGCCAACGAAGACGCGATCACGCTGAACTTCGACACCTCCAACCTGTTCCTCAGCGACCGCTTCACCGGCTATGACCGCTGGGAAGGCGGCGTGCGCGCCAATGCGGGCGTCAACTACACGCTCATCGCGCCCACGGGCGGCTTTGTGCGCGCCAGCCTCGGCGAGAGCTTCCACATCGCGGGCGAGAACAGCTACCTCGTGGGGTCCGGCCTCAATGGCACCTCCTCAGACATGGTGGGCGCCATCGCCCTGCAGCTCAACCCCAGCGTCACCCTGGGCTACCAAGCCCGCTGGGAAGAGGACTTCTCCCGCATCAACGTGCAGGAGGCCGCCCTCGGCCTCAATTTCAGCAAGTTTTCGGGCTCTATCGCCTATGCCGATATCTCGGCAGCAGCCAATTACGGTCGGCCCGACAATGAAGAGCAGATCTGGGGTGATGCCCGCTATAGCCTCTCCGAAGTGTGGAGCGTCTTCGGAAGCGCCCGCTACGACTTGCAGAACGGCAGGCCGATGGGCGAGAGCCTCGGCGTCACCTTCGATTGCGACTGCATGAAGGCGGATCTCGTTTACTCCATGTCTCACACCGACCAGTTTGGCGTCTCCGACGATGGCACCGAATACCGCATCGACCTCAATATCGAACTGAGGACGATCGGCAGGCTGTCGGGCGGGTTCGTGCTCTGATGCGCTGGCTGCGTCTATTGCTCGCCGCGACTGCTGCGGCGCTGATCGCCATCGCCCCGGCCGCTTCTCCGGCGCGCGCCGCCGACATCGTGGCCATCGTCAATGACCAGCCCATCACCGACCTCGACCTCACCCAGCGCATCGCGATGCTCGAGGTCATGGACGACATTCCGCGCGGCGGCATCGACAAGAAGAAGGCGCTGCGCCAGCTGATCGACCAGGCCGTGAAGATCCAGGAGGCCAAGCGCTACAACATGCTGCCGAGTGATACGGAACTGAAGGACCGGATCAAGCGGCTGGCCCAGAGCATGAAGCTCTCGGTCGAGCAGCTCTACAGCAAGCTCGAGGCCAGAGGCGTCAGCAAGCAAAACTTCATTGACTATGTGAAGGCCGGCATGGGCTTCAACCGCATCATCCAGGGAAAGTACCAGCAGGACATCAAGGTGAGCGACGCCGAAGTCGATGCCAAGATGGCGGAGTTCCAGTCCAAGATCAGCCAGGAACAGTCGAAGATCATGAACGATCCGCGCATGAAGCCGGTAACTGTCTATTCGCTGATGGAAATCAACCTGCCGGTCGAGGGCGACGATGCCATGCTGCTGCAATCCCGTGCCATCGAGGCATCACAGGTGCTGCAGCGGCTGAAGAGCTGCAGCGGACTCAAGGCGGCCTCCGAGGGTATCTTCGACGTCAAGAAGGGCAAGACCTTCGAGGCAGACGCCAACAAGATTCCGCCGCAGATGAGGACCGCGCTCGACAAGGTCGGTGTTGGCCGCGCCATCGGGCCAATGCGCGGCAAGGGTGGCATCCAGCTCATCGCATTCTGCGGCGTGCGCAAGATCACCCCGCCCAAGCCGAACTTCGAGGCGCCCACGCGCCAGCAGGTTGAACGCGCCGCACTCAACGAGAAATACGACGAACTGGAAGAACAGTACCTCAGCACGGTGCGCGACAAGATCTACGTCGAATACCGCGACCCGAGCTACGCGCAGCAATAGGCCACCGATGGCGGCCCCTCTCATTCTCACCCCGGGGGAGCCAGCCGGCATCGCACCCGAGATCACGGCAGCCGCCTGGCGGGTGCTCAGGACGGAGCCCGAAGCCACTTTTGCACTGCTGGGCGACGCTGCCTACTGGCGCACCCGCAACCCGGGCCTGGCCGTTGCCGAGATCGCGGCACCCGCCGACGCCCACGACGTCTTCGCCAATGCCCTTCCCGTGCTCAACCGCCCGCTTGCGGAGCATCCCGCGCCAGGCCACATCACGGCCGCCACCGCACCGCAGGTGATCGCCGCCATCGATGAGGCCGTGGACATGGCCTTCCGCGGCGAGGCGAGCGGTATCGTCACCAACCCGATCCAGAAGGACGCGCTCTATGGCGCAGGCTTCCGGCACCAGGGCCACACCGACTATCTCGCCCACCTCTCGGCCTGCCATGGCCACCCGGTGCAAGAGGTGATGATGCTGGTGGCGGAGGACCTGCGCGCCATCCCCGTCACCGTTCACATTCCGCTGAAGGACGTGCCCGCGCAGTTGACGCGCGAGGCGATCCTCTCTCAGGCGCGCGTCACGGCGCGCGATCTCGCACGCTTCTTTGGCATCGCCAAGCCACGGCTGGCCTTTACCGGCCTCAACCCGCATGCCGGCGAGAACGGTGCCATGGGCCGCGAAGAGATCGAGGTGATCCGCCCCGCCCTCGACGTCCTCCGCACCGAAGGCTTCCATGTGCAGGGGCCACTCTCCGCCGACACCGCCTTCCATTCCGAGGCGCGCACCGCCTATGACGCCATCCTCTGCATGTACCACGACCAGGCGCTGATCCCGGTGAAGACGCTGGATTTCCATGGCGGCATCAACGTGAGCCTGGGGTTGCCCTTCATCCGTACATCGCCCGACCACGGAACCGCCCTTGGCATTGCCGGACAGCACATCGCCAATCCGAAGAGCCTCATCGCCGCCATCCGGCTTGCCGCTCGGATGCGCAAGGCCGCCGCGTGAGCGACGACCTGCTGCCACCGCTGCGCGAGGTGATCGCGCGCCATGGCCTCGCGGCCAAGAAGGCGCTGGGCCAAAACTTCCTCTTCGACCTCAACCTCACGCGGCGCATCGCACGCGCCGCAGGCCCGCTCGATGATTGCACGGTGATCGAGATCGGCCCCGGCCCCGGCGGTCTCACCCGCGCCTTGCTGATGGAAGGCGCACGGCATGTCATCGCCATCGAGCGTGACGACCGCGCGCTTGCCGCACTGGCCGAAATCTCGGACGCCTATCCGGGCCGCCTCACCGTCATTCCCGGCGATGCGCTGGCAACCGACTATCGCGCGCTGTCCGGCGGCGGCAGGGTGAAGATCGTCGCCAACCTGCCCTACAACATCGCAACGCCCCTGCTGGTGGGCTGGCTCGGTGGCGATCAGTGGCCACCCTTCTACGAGTCGCTCACCCTGATGTTCCAGAAGGAAGTGGCCGAGCGGATCGTGGCGAAGCCCGGCGGCAAGGACTTTGGCCGCCTCTCGGTGTTGTGCCAGTACCGCGCCACGGCGCGGAAGATCTTCGACGTCAACCGTTCGGCCTTCACGCCGCCGCCCAAGGTCACGTCCTCGATCGTGCAGCTTGTGCCGAGGCTGAAGCCTGAGCCGGTGTGCCGCCTCGACCTGCTGGAACGCGTTACCGCCGCGGCCTTCGGCCAGCGCCGCAAGATGCTGCGCGCAAGCCTGAAAAGCATCCTTCCGGAGCCGGAGACCGTTCTTCACGCGATGGGCATTGACCCCGAACTCAGGGCAGAGCAATTGCCGGTCGAGGCCTTCGCGCGGCTGGCGGCGCGGATCGGCTAGCGCCTCCGACCCCCTAGAGTCCTTTCGTCAGCCCACGGACGAAATCGCTAAGGCCCACCCGGCGCTTCCTCCGCAGGCGCTCGGCCCTGAGGATCGCCTCGATCTCCGCGCCCGCCACATCGATGTTCTCGTTGACGATGACATAGTCGTATTCCGGCCAGTGGCTGATCTCGTCCGCTGCCTTGGCCATCCGCTTGGCGACGGTGGAAGCCGAATCCTGGGCGCGCCCGATCAGCCGGTCGCGCAGCTCCTCCGCCGAGGGCGGCAGGATGAAGATGCGCACCAGATCCTCTTCCATCGTGGCGCCGAGCTGCTGGGTGCCCTGCCAGTCGATGTCGAAGAGGACGTCGCGGCCAACCTGCAGCGCATCAACCACGGGCCGCTTCGGCGTGCCGTAGAAATTGCCGAAAACCTCGGCATATTCGAGCAGGTCTGCCTGGTCGCGCAGCCGGCCGAATGCCTCGTGCGTGATGAAGTGGTAGTCCTTGCCATCCACTTCGCCGGGCCGGGGCTGGCGCGTCGTCACCGAGACGGACATGGTGATGTTGGAATCGGCAGCCAGCAGGCGGCGCGACAGGGTCGTCTTGCCGGCCCCGGAAGGGGACGACATGACGAGCAGCAGGCCACGGCGGGGAATGTCGGTCATGAGGTGGTTCTTCACTCGATGTTCTGGACCTGCTCGCGCAGCTGGTCGATGACGGTCTTGAGGTCGAGGCCGATCGCGGTCAGCGACCGGTCGGACGCCTTGGAGCAGAGCGTGTTGGCCTCGCGGTTGAATTCCTGCGCCAGGAAATCGAACTTGCGGCCGATGGCGTCGCTCGAAGCAAGCAGCGCCTGAGCTGCCTCCACATGCGAATTGAGCCGGTCGAGTTCCTCCTGGATGTCAGCGCGCGTGGCCAAGATCACCGCCTCCTGGTGCAGCCGGTCAGGGTCGAGCGAGGCGCCCGTCTCCATCAGCCGCGACACCTGCTCGGCAAGGCGGGCGCGGATCGCCTCGGGCGTGCGTGAGGGGTTGCGCCATGCCGCATCGGTCAGTTCCGCGATGCGCTGCACCTGGGCGGAGACGACCGCGTGGAGCCGGCCGCCCTCCTCGCGGCGCGCGGCAGCGAGCGATGCCATCGCCGCATGGAAGCTTTCGAGCATCGCCGCGTTGCGCGCATCGGCCTCGCCCTCTGCCTCCGGCTCGGCGGCGACCTCGACAACGCCCTTGATGGAGAGCAGCACGTCGGCGCGCAGTGGCCCGCCGCCGATCCTGTCACGCAGCACTTCACCCGCTTCGACAAGGCGATCGAGAATCTCGCGGTTGAGTCGCACCGTCTCGCGGGCGACCTGTCCGCTGATCGAAAGCGAGACCTGCAGGTTGCCGCGTCTGAAACTGGAGGCGAGCACGGCACGCACCGGGGCTTCCAGCGCCTCGAAACCCTGCGGCAGCCTCAGGCGCACGTCCAGCGCCTTGCCGTTCACGCTCTTGATCTCCCATTGCCAGAAAAGGCCCTGGCGCTCGCCCGAGGCGCGGGCAAATCCGGTCATGCTGGAAATGGGCATCGGGCCGTCCCTGGAAGTGAATCAGTGGAACAGCTTTAGAACGTTTCCCGGGCGCGGGAAACGCCTCAGGGCCGGAGCCTGGGGATGACCGTCTTGCGCCCGTCCACGGTGATGACCGTGCCGGGCTTGAGAACGCCGGATTTCATGGCGGCGGGTTTGGGGGCCGCCTGCGGCGGCTGCTTGACCTGCGGCTTGGGCGTGGCGGGCGCGGCTTCGGCCTGTGGCGCGGGCGCCACCGGCCGGGCCTCGGGCACTTTGGGCAGCGCAGTATCTGGCGCAGCGGCAGGGGCGTCGGCTTCCGGGACGGTCTCGGCGAGCGGCGCCTGCGCTGCCTCCGGCGCGGGCGCGGTGGGCAAGGCCGCTTGCGGCGCGGCATCATCGCCGTCATCCGCTGCGGCCGCAGCAGCGGCATTGCCGGCGATCTGCCGCCAATTCTTCACGTTGCGGTTATGCTCGTCCAGCGTTGCGGCGAAGGCGTGCCCGCCGGTGCCGTCTGCCACGAAGTAGAGCTTGTCCGTCTCCACCGGGTTGAGCACGGCCTCGAGGGCAGCGCGCCCGGGGTTGGCGATGGGGCCTGGCGGCAGGCCCTTGATGCGATAGGTGTTGTAGGCTGTCTCGGCGACGATGTCGGCCTTGGTCAGCGGCCGGTCGAGACGGCCCTTGCCGCCCGCAATGCCATAGATGATCGTCGGGTCCGACTGCAGCCGCATGCCCTTCTCGAGGCGGTTGATGAACACCGACGCGATCACCGGGCGCTCGTCGGCCTGCGCGGTTTCCTTTTCCACGATGGAGGCGAGCGTCACCGCCTGTTCCGGCGTCTCGATCACCGGCACCGGCTTGCGCGCAGCCCACAGGTCTTCGAGCAGCTTCGCCTGCGCGGCATGCATGTCCTGGACCAGTTTCTGGCGCGTCATGCCGCGCCGGAACACATAGGTGTCGGGCAGGATCGAACCCTCGGGCGGCACGGCAGCAGGCTCTCCCGCCAGCACCTCGTTGGCATTGACGCGGTCCACCGCCATCTGGCTGGTGAAGCCCTCCGGGATCGAGATCTTGTAGACCACCGCCTTGCCGCTGGCGATGAGCGCCATCACGTCACGCATCGGGGCAGCCTTGGGGAAAGCGTATTCACCCGCCCTCAGCCCAGCGCGCTGGCCGGTGATCTGAGCGAGCAACGCGAAGATGCGGCCGTTGGACACGATGCCGTTCTGCTGCAGCGCCTCGCCGATCTCGGTGACCGACTGGCCCGGTTCCACCATGAAAACCTTGTCCTCGGACAGGGGGCCGGGCGCGGAATACGCGCCGTAGGCATAGACCCCCGCTGCGGCGGCCAGGATCACGCCCGCGGCCAGCAACAGGAAAGTCCAGCCCAGCACGCGCGCCACCGCCGAACGCCGTTGCCTGGCATGGCGCGGTCCCGGCACTTTCACGCTTGGCTGCTGTGTCGGCAACCTGTGTCCTCCGCGCGTCAGGCCGCGAAGCGGCGCATGATCAGTGACGCGTTGGTACCACCAAAACCAAAGGAATTCGACAGAACTGTGTTGATCTCTTTTTTCTTCGCCTGCTTCGGCACCAGGTCGATGCGCGTCTCGACGGAGGGATTGTCGAGGTTGATCGTCGGCGGCGCAACATTGTCGCGGATGGCGAGGATGGAGAAAATCGCCTCGACCGCACCCGCCGCGCCGAGCAGATGTCCGATCGAAGACTTGGTGGACGACATGGTGAGCTCCGCCGTGCGGTTGCCCATCAGTCGTTCCACTGCGCGCAACTCGATCTCGTCACCGAGCGGTGTCGAGGTACCATGCGCGTTCACATAGTCGATCTCGTGCGCCTGCAGGCCCGCGCGCTTCAGCGCATTGGTCATGCAGCGATAGGCGCCATCGCCATCCGAGGACGGCGCGGTGACGTGATAGGCGTCGCCTGACATGCCGTAGCCCACAACCTCGGCATAGATCTTCGCGCCGCGCGCCTTCGCATGCTCGAGTTCCTCGAGCACGAGCACGCCGGCGCCCTCGCCCATCACGAAGCCGTCGCGGTCCTTGTCATAGGGGCGCGAGCCCTTGGTGGGCTCGTCGTTGAACTTGGTGGCCAGCGCCTTGCAGGCGATGAAGCCCGCGATGCCGATGCGGCAGATCGCAGATTCGGCGCCGCCCGCCACCATGATGTCGGCGTCATCGAGCGCGATGAGGCGCGCCGCATCACCGATGGCGTGCGAGCCGGTTGAGCAGGCGGTGACCACGGCATGGTTGGGCCCCTTGAGCCCGAATTCGATTGAAACGAGTCCCGACGCAAGGTTGATCAGCGAGCCCGGAATGAAGAACGGGCTGATGCGGCGCGGGCCCTTCTCGTTCATCAGCGTCGTCGTGTCAGCGATGTTCGAAAGTCCTCCGATGCCCGAACCGATCAGCACGCCGGCCCGGTACTTCTCGTCTTCGGTCTTGATCTCCACGCCGGAGTCCTTCACCGCCTGCTTGGCGGCAGCCATGGCATAGATGATGAAGTCATCGTAGCGTCGGATTTCCTTGGCATCCATCCACTGCTCGGCATTGAAGGTGCCGTTGGTGCCGTCGCCGCGCGGAATTTCGCAGGCGATCTGGCAAGGCAGGTCGGACGCATCGAAGCGCGTGATCCTGCCGCCGCCCGACTGGCCCGCGAGGAGCCGGTTCCAGGTCTCGTCCACCCCGCAGCCAAGCGGGGAAACCATACCAAGTCCGGTGACGACGACACGCCGCATGCAATGCCCTTTCTATGCGAAAACGCGGCGGCAGGCTCGTCTCGTAGCCTGCCTCCGCGCAGAAAATCAGTTGGATCGTGCCAAAGGCCCGATCGAGCGCAGCGATCAGGCAGCGCTCTTTTCGATGAACTTGACGGCGTCGCCCACAGTCTGGATCGATTCGGCCGCGTCGTCCGGAATCTCGATGCCGAACTCTTCCTCGAAGGCCATGACCAGCTCGACGGTATCGAGGCTGTCCGCGCCGAGGTCGTCGATGAAGCTCGCTTCCGCCTTCACCTTGTCGGCGTCAACGCCGAGATGTTCGACGACGATCTTCTTCACCCGCTCAGCAACATCACTCATTGTCATTTCGTCCTTGATTGTTTTCTCTTGTCCGGCAGGACAGCAGGACCCCCTGCGGCCCCCCATACGCCGGTGGTTTCCCTAGCACAATTCGGAGGCAGGTCAAAAGGGGCTTGCTGGGTGGACCGTCCTCCACTTTCGGTCAGGGGTTGCGAGCATCAGGGACTTTTGGCAGCGTGACCCCATGCGCAAAATCCTTTTCAGTCTTTTCGCCCTGGCCGTTGCCGCAGCCGTTGCAAAGGCCGATGGCATTCTCGACAAGCGACTGACTTCCTTTGATAAAGACCGGCTCGCAACAGTTGACGCGACCGTCAGCACGGCCCTCGCGGAGGCTCGCGCCGGCGGGTCGAAGGAGGACATCGCCATCCTCGATGCGGCACTGGCAGGACCACCTTTGCCATTCACCGGGGGTTATGACCCGAATGGTGCCTGGAAGTGCCGCACCATCAAGGCGGGCGGCACGCTCCCCCTCACCGTCTATCCGTGGTTCGCCTGCCGGATCAGCGAGGATGGCGCGGGCTGGCAGTTCGAGAAACGCACCGGCTCCCAGCGCACCAAGGGCATGTTCTACACCCTCTCGCCGACACGCCTCGCCTATCTGGGGGCTCTCCACTACCACTATGAGAAGCCCCGCAGCTATGGCCAGGACCCGAAGGAGAACCAGGTCGCGGTGGTCGAGCGCCGGGGCGAGAACAGGCTCGTTTTCCTGTTCCCATCACCCCAGTATGAATCGAAGCTCGACATTCTGGTGTTGGAACGGTGAGGGTGTTGCCGTCTCCCGCCGGGAAAGCGGGACACGACAACAGACATCAGATCATCGCCATGCCGCCATTCACGTGCAGCGTCTGGCCGGTCACGTAGCCGGCCTCGTCCGAGGCGAGATAGAGCACCGCCGCCGCCACATCTTCCGGCATGCCAAGCTTGCCTGCGGGAACGCGGCCCAGGATCATGTCCTTTTGCTTGTCGTTCAACACGTCCGTCATCGGCGTGGCGATGAAGCCGGGCGCCACCGCATTGACGGTGACGTTGCGCGCCGCCAGTTCCTGCGCCAGCGACTTGGTGAGGCCGATGACGCCCGCTTTCGAGGCCACGTAGTTCGCCTGGCCCGGATTGCCAGTCACGCCGACCACGGAGGTGATGTTGACGATGCGGCCGTGGCGCTTCTTCATCATGCCGCGCATCGCGGCGCGCGCCAGACGGAAGGAGGCGGTGAGGTTCACGTCGATCACGGATGCCCAATCCTCGTCCTTCATGCGCATGGCGAGACCATCCTTGGTGATGCCGGCATTGTTGACGAGAATGTCGAGCGAACCCATGGCGGCCTCGGCCTCGGGCACCAGCTTTTCCACCGCCGCGGCGTCGGAGAGATTGCACGCCAGCACCACGACGCGATCGCCGCCGAGCTCCGTCTTCAACTCTTCCAGCACATTCGCGCGCGTGCCGGAAATGGCGACCGTGGCGCCCGCCTTGTGCAGCGCCCTGGCAATCGCAGCACCGATGCCGCCGGTGGCGCCGGTGACGAGTGCAGTCTTCCCGTTGAGGTCGAACATGGTGATTATCCCCTGATCTGGGCCGCGGCAGCGGCAATGTCGTCCGGCGTGTTAATGGCGAAGGCCGTGGCATCGGGCGCGTTTTTCTTCGAAAGGCCCGTCAGCACCTTGCCCGCACCGATCTCGTAGAAGCGGGTAACGCCCTGCGCCGCCATCCAGCCCACGCATTCGCGCCAGCGCACCGTGCCGGTGACCTGCCTCACCAGGCTCTCGCGAATGGCGGCTGGGTCGGTGATCGGTGCCGCACCAACATTGGCGACGACCGGCACGACGGGCGCCTTCATGGCGACCTTCGCCAGCGCCTCTGCCATCACATCCGCTGCGGGCTGCATCAGCGCGCAGTGGAAGGGGGCGGAGACCGGCAGCATGATGGCGCGCTTGGCGCCCTTGGCCTTGGCGATCTCGCCGCAGCGCTCCACGGCGGCCTTGGAGCCGGAGACCACCACCTGGCCATCGCTGTTGTCATTGGCCGCCTGGCAAACGTCACCCTGCGCGGCTTCCGCTGCCGCCGCCGCAGCCGTGGCGAAGTCGAGGCCCAGCAGCGCCGCCATGGCGCCGGTGCCCACCGGGGTGGCGCTCTGCATCGCTTGCCCACGCGTCTTCAGGAGGCGCGCCGCATCGGCCAGCGTGAAGGTCTGAGCGGCGGCCAGAGCCGAATATTCGCCCAGCGAATGACCGGCCACGAACTTGGCCGCATGTGCCACCGTGATGCCGTGCTCGGCCTCCAGCACGCGGATCACGGCCATGGAAACAGCCATCAGCGCCGGCTGGGCGTTCTCGGTCAGCGTCAGGTCGGCCTCGGGGCCCTCCCACATCAGCGCCGAAAGCTTCTGGCCCAGCGCCGCATCGACGTCCTCGAAAACCGCGCGGGCAGAGGCGAAATTCTCGGCAAGGGCCTTGCCCATGCCGACCGCCTGGCTGCCCTGCCCGGGGAAGATGAAGGCCGTTGTCATCGTGAAACCTCGTGTGATTCATGTGTTGGCCGCACGAAACATGCGCCGCCAGCGGAGTCAAGGTTGACCGTTCCCGGCGGATCGGCCTTACTCTGCCCCATGTACACCGCCGACGAGCTCGAACAGGCCAGCCGCATCGTCTATGCCGCCATGCCCCCCACCCCGCAATATGCCTGGCCGCTGCTGGCGGAAGCCACCGGCTGCGAAACCTGGGTGAAGCACGAGAACCACACCCCCACCGGCGCCTTCAAGGTGCGGGGCGGCCTCGTGCACATGAAGATGCGAAAAGACCGCGGCGAGACCGGCGGCGTCATCTCGGCGACGCGCGGCAATCACGGCCAGTCCTTGCCCTTTGCCGCTGCGCGCGTCGGCATCAGGACCACCATCGTCTGCCCCGTCGGCAACTCGCCCGAAAAAAACGCCGCCATGCGCGCCCTGGGTGCCGAACTGATCGAGACCGGCCACGACTTCGACGCGGCGCGCGAGACGGCGATGGAGCTTGCCAGGGAGCGCGGCCTCGCCTTCATCCCCTCCTTCGGCAAGGAACTGGTGATGGGGGTGACCACCTACGCCCACGAACTGTTCCGCGCGGCCGGAGAGCTCGATGCGGTCTATGTGCCGATCGGCATGGGATCAGGCATCGTCGGCACCATCGCCGCGCGCGACATGCTGGGGCTGAGGACCAAGGTAATCGGCGTTGTGGCCGAGGGTGCCAATGCCGTGGCCCTCTCCTTCGCCGCAGGCAAGCCCGTGTCCACCAATTCGGCGACGAGCTTCGCCGATGGCATGGCGGTGCGCGTGGTGAACCCGGAGGCCTTCGCCCACATCCACAAGGGCGTCGACCGCATCGTAACAGTCAGCGACGATGAGATTGCCGAAGCGGTGCGCCTCTATTTCCGCTGTTGCCACACCATTGCCGAGGGTGCGGGTGCGGCCCCGCTCGCCGCGCTGATGCAGGAGCGCGGCAAGATGAAGGGCCAGCGCGCCGGCGTCATCCTCTCGGGCGGCAACATCGACATGCCGAAGTTCGCCGAGGTGCTGGAGGGAAAGACGCCGGCCGCGTGAGGCTTTCCCCGCGCCAGCCGCTCACATCGTGACCGACAGTCCGCCATCCACTGCCAGCACGTGGCCGTTCACGTAGCCCGCGGCATCGGACGCGAGGAACACCACGGCGCCGCCAAGCTCCTCCGGCTTCGCCCATCGCCCCGCAGGCGTGCGCCCCTCGACCCAGGCATTGAAGGTCTTGTTCTCCAGAAGTGCGGTGTTCATCTCCGTCGCGAAATAGCCGGGTGCTATGGCGTTGACGGTAATTCCCGTGCGCCCCAGTTCCGCCGCCATGGAGCGCGTGAGGCCGTGGAGCCCCGCCTTCGCCGCCACATAGGCATGGATCGTGGGTCGCGCCAGGATGCCGGCAATCGAGCCGGTGTTGATGATGCGGCCGTGCCCATTGGGCAACATCAGCCGCACCGCATCGCGCGCCAGCCGGAAGCAGGAAGAAAGATTGACGTTGATCACCCGGTCGAAGTCCTCGTCCTCCCACTCGATGATCGGGCGGCGGTGCTGGATGCCGGCATTGTTGACCAGGATATCGATCTTGCCATGACGCGCCACGATGTCCTCGAGCGCGGCGCGCGAAGCACCGGAATCCGTCACGTCGAAGGCCAGTGCCTCCGCGCCGATCCTGGCGGCCGCACCGGCGAGATCCGCTGCATTGCGCGCATTGACGATGACCGTCGCGCCATTCTCGGCCAGCGCCTTCGCCATGGCAAAGCCCAGCCCGCGCGAGGCGCCGGTGACCAGCGCCACCCGGCCCTTGAGCGAGAACATGCTCATTTCTTCATGCCGTTCACCTGCATCAGCACGTCGATGAGGCGCGGGATGAAGCGGTCGCCATAGCCCATGTTGTCGGCCATCACGGTGATCTGGTGTGCGGTCTCCGCAAGGAAGGACGTGGCAGGCAGCTGCTCCGTCATGTTGGTATAGTAGCGCAGGTCCTTGCGCGCGTTGCGGATGGCGAATTGCGCGGAACTGTCGTCATCGTGGAGCGGCACGTTGATGAGGCGGCCGAACATGACCGAGGCTGCACCCCCCGCCATGACGATGTCCTTCATCGCCTGCATGTCCACCCCTGCCTTGGCGGCGACCGTGATCGCCTCGGCCGCAACGGCGGCATGGCAGATCGACAGGAAATTGTTAATGAGCTTCAGCTGGTGCGCCGAGCCCACGGGCCCGGCATGGACGATGGTGTCGGCGAAGCAGTCGAGCACCGGGCGGATCTTGGCGATCACCTCCGCCGGACCGCCCGTCATCAGGCCCAGCTTTCCGGCCTCCGCTTCTTTCGGGGTTCGCGTCATCGGCGTATCGACGAAGTGGCCACCCCTGGCCTCGATGTCGGCGGCGAGGCGCTTGGTCGATTCCGGCTCTGCGGTGGAACAGTCGGCAACGATGAAACCGGGCCTCATGGCGTTGATGAGGCCATATTCGCCGTGCACGATGTGCTCCACCTGCGGGCTGCCGGTGACGCAGAGGATGACGAGGTCTGACTCCCTAGCCACCGAGAGCGGGTTGTTGCGCTCATGCGCACCCTTCGCCACCAGGTCGTCGATGGGCGCGCGGTTCTTGTGCGCCATCACCGTGAGTTCATAGCCCTTGGCCAATATGTTCTTGCCGATGCCGTGGCCCATGAGGCCAACGCCGATGAGGCCGACGCGCTTGATGGTCATGTGTTTCCTCCCAGAAATTCTGTGAAGCGATCCTGCTCCAGAATGTGGAGCCTGTCTTCCGCCTTCTTGCTGAAGCCGAGCCGGGCGTAGAAGCGCTCGGCACCGGTGTTGGTCTCGTCCACCTCGAGCTTGATGAACCGTGCGCCGCGCGCGGCAAAGCGCCGGGCGGAACAGCGCAGCAGGTCCAGCCCCACATTGCGCCCGCGTGCTTCTGGCAGCACGAAGAGATCGACGACATAGAGACCCCGCGCCCCGCGCCAGGTGGAGAACGTCATGAGCCCGAGGCAGGCGCCGGCGAGGCGGCCGCCGTCATCGGCGACGACCACGTCGATGAGATCGGCGGCGGCGCGCAGCGTATCGCCAGTCAGCGCGGGCACGAAGTGCGTTCCGATATGCGCGGCGAGGCCGCTTACCATGGAGGCCACGGCCTCGGCCTCATCAGGACGCATGGGCCGCACCTCGAGGCTCATGCCGCAAGGCCCCTCAAAAGCTGTTCAAGGTTGAGCCCGAGATTGAGGGACGGATAGCCGCCTTCCTGAACGACCAGCATGGGCAGCCGCAGCGTCCTGATGTGGCGGCCGATCTCGGCGAATTCCGCCGTCTGGATGGCGAAGCCCTGGAAGGGATCGTCCACCGCAATGTCGAGCCCTGCCGCCACCACCACCACCTCGGCCCCGAAATCGGCGATGCGCCTCAGTGCGGTGTCGAGCGCTGCGCGATAGGGCTGGATCGTGGTGCCCCGCTCCATGGGCAGATTGAGGTTGAAGCCTTCGCCCGCGCCGCGGCCCGTCTCCTCCTCATAGCCCCAGAAGAACGGGTAGAAGCGCTTGGGGTGGGCATGCAGTGAAATGGTGAGCACGTCGGCGCGGTCATAGAAGATTGCCTCGGTGCCATTGCCGTGGTGGACGTCGATGTCGAGGATCGCCGTGCGCTTGCCGGCCTGGGTAAAAAGTTCGGCAGCCAGCGCGGAGTTGTTGAAGTAGCAGAACCCCGCCGCCACGTCGGACGCTGCGTGGTGGCCCGGCGGACGGCACAGCGCATAGGCGATGTGCTCACCCTGCAGGACCAACTTCGCGCCATGCGCGGCAGTGGCGGCGCTGGCGCGCGCCGCGGCCCAGGTTTCTGCCGTGATGGGGCAGGAGCCGTCGCCAAGGTGCCAGCCGCACTGGCCCACCACGCTGTCGGGGTAGTGGGTGGGCGGCAGGCTGGGGCGGCCCAGTGCAAAGACATTGGCCGCAGGCGACTCCGCCGCACCGGGCAGCCGCTTCCAACGTTCCCAGACGGTCGACAGGAACTGGATGTAGCGCCGGTCATGCACCAGCGCGAGGGTGTCGCCGAAAATGTCAGGCGGCGCTACCATCGGCCCGCCAAGGCGGTGCACACCCTCCATCAGCATGTCGATGCGCTCGGGCCGCTCCGGGATTGGCTGCGGCTTGCCCGATACGATGAATTCGCGGGGTGCATGGGTGCGTTGCGTGTCGTCGAAGACGGTGATCACCGGTTTGCCGTGCCTCTCAGTTTGCTGCTAGGATTTTGGGCGAGCGTTCACTCCAAAGCAAGGCTTAGCCAACATGTCCTCCGCCCTCCCCAAGCATATCCACTCCACCGGCGACCTTCCGAAAGTGGCCTGGGCCAAGGGCTCCTACGTCTATGACGTGAACGGCAAGCAGTATATCGATGGTTCCGGCGGCCCCGCCGTCTACTGCATCGGGCACTCCAACGAGGAGGTGAACGCCGCGATCAAGGACCAGCTCGACCGGATCGCGCATGGCTATCGCTACAACTTCTCCTCCGACGCGCTGGAGGAATTGACCGAAATCATCCGCAGGCGTTGCGGCGGCACCATGAACAACATGGTCTATGTGACGGGGGGCTCCGAGGCGGTCGAATCCTGCCTCAAGCTCGCGCTGCAGTATCACGCGGCGCGCGGCGACATGAGCCGCCGCCGCTTCATCGCGCGCGAGCGTTCGTGGCACGGCAACACGCTGGGGGCGCTCTCCGTCTCGGGCTTCCTCGAAAGGAAGCGCGCCTTCGAAGGCTCGCTGCTCGACGTCTCGCGCCTGTCGCCTGCCAATGCCTACCGCCCGGTGGCCGGCGCCACGGCGGAGACCGTGGGCGAAGCCTGCGCCAGGGAACTGGAAGACGAGATCCTGCGCATGGGACCCGACAAGATCTGCGCCTTCATCTTCGAGCCGGTGGTGGGTGCGGCGGGCGGCTGCGTGCCGGCACCCGAGGGCTATGCCAGGCGCGTGCGCGAGATCTGCGACAAGTACGGGGTCATCATGATTTCCGACGAAGTCATGTGCGGCGCGGGACGCAGCGGAACCTGGCGGGCGCTGGAGGAAGACGGAGTCGAACCCGACATCATGTCAATCGCCAAAGGCCTGGCGGCGGGCTACCTCCCGCTGGGTGCGGCACTCTACAACGACAAGGTGGCCAACGCGATCCACGGCACGCATGGCGCACCCATGACGGGCCATACCTTCACCGCCCACACCGCCTGCTGCGCGGCCGGCGTCGCGGTCCAGAAGATCGTGGAGCGCGATAAGTTGGTAGAGCGCGTGAAAGCCAAGGCGCCGCAGTTCCGCGCCATGCTGGCCGAGGCCACGAAGGACGTCGAGGCGGTGGGCGACATTCGCGGGCGGGGCTATTTCCAGGCCCTCGAGCTGGTGGCAGACCGCAAGACCAGGCGGCCCTTCGAGGCCGAGAAGAAGCTGTTCATGAAGATACGCCAGCAGGCCTTCGAAAATGGCCTGATCTGCTATCCCGTCGGCGGCAACGTCGACGGCGTCAATGGCGACGTGGTGATCCTCGCGCCCCCCTACAACGCGACGGATGCGGAGCTGGAAGAGATCGTCGAGAAGACTGTCGCCTCCGTGCGTCAGGTGCTGAAAGCGGAGGGGCTGGCTTAGTCTTTTGTCACCAAGGCCTCATGTCCATCATGCCCGGTCTCGTGCCGGGCATTTTTGCTACCCACGAAGAATGGCGGAAAAACCCCGGACATGATGACAAACATGAAATCGTTATCGGTTAAAATTCCTACTTGTCTTTTTTCCTAGCGACCCCATATCAGCGGTCTGCTGATTGACATCGTTAATACCAATTCCCCCGCTCCGCGTCCTTGTGCATCCGTGCCGGACGGCGGTCGAGGAAGGCGTCGGAATGAACCACGGTCATTCCGGGAGAAATCGTCACTGCGGCATACATGGGCGGCTCATCCGAATAGACCGTCTCGACCGAACCGCCGACCAGCGGCAGCTGATGGTTGAGGCTGGGCAGTGCGGAAAAGCCGATGCCGTTCCAGCTGCCCGAAATCGTGCGATGCGCGTGGCCGAAGAAGATGTGGCGGATATCGTGGCCCTTGAGCAAGGTCGCGAACTCCTCCGCATCGTCGAGCTTGATCAGGTCCATCAGCGCGTGGCCAATGTCGAAGGGCGGGTGGTGCATGAAGAGATAGCTGGGCGCGCCGTCGACCCTCTCCAGCGCGGCCTTCAGCCAGGTGCGGCGCGGCACGTCGTAGAGGCCGGCGGAGGATGGCGGGCCCTTCAGCGTGTCGAGGAACAGCAGGTGGCAGCCATCGCGCATGATGGCGTGCTGCACGTGGCCGTGAACGTCCGCGCCGCCGAACACTGCGAGATAATTGGCGCGGTCGTCATGGTTGCCGAGCAGCAGATGCGTTTCGAGCGGGAAGCGCTTCAATCTTTCGCGCAGCAAGTCATAGGCCGCCACGTCGCCCTTCTCGGTCAGGTCGCCGGTGATGACGCAGAGATCGGCATCGGCGTGGTGGGCCGCGATGTCGTTCAGGGCGGCATCCAGGCGGGCAAAGGGATCGAGGCCCCAGAGCAGTTCGCCCGGCGGCATGAGGTGAAGGTCGGTGAGGTGGATGAGCTTCATGGGGTTCCTGCCACGTCCTGCCGCAATCGCACGCCGCGTACCATGCGCACGCCCCAGGATTGGAAGGCGGCTCCACGGTTCAAAGGGTCCTCATTGCGGCCAGGGCAGCGACCACGTCTTCACATTGGTGAAGAACTTCATGGCCTCCATCACGCCTTCCTTTACGCCATTGCCAGAGTCCTTGATACCGCCGAAGGGCGACATCTCGATGCGGTAACCCGGCACTTCCCAGATGTTCACCGTGCCGACGTTCAATCCCTCGATGAATTTAGTGATGCGCGAGAGGTTGTTGGTGCACACGCCCGACGACAGGCCGAAGGGCGTGGAGTTGGAAATCCGGATCACCTCGTCATCGTCGTTCGGCACGCGCACGATGGGAACGATGGGGCCGAAGGTTTCCTCGAAGACCAGCTCCGACTGGTGCGGAACGAAATCGACCGTGATCGGCGGCAGCAGCGCGCCCTGGCGGCCGGGGTTGTAGAGGATCTTGGCGCCCTGCTCGGCGGCCTTGTGGACGCGGTCCTCGAAGGTTTTGGCCGCCAGCTCATGCACCACGGTGCCGAGGTCTGTGTTCGGGTCCATCGGGTCGCCGAACGTGATGGCCTTGGCCTTGGCGAGCACCTTCTCGACGAAGCGGTCGGCCACGCGCTCCTGTACCAGGATGCGCTTCACGGCAGTGCAGCGCTGGCCGGAATTGCGGGTGGCGCCGGCAACGGCGAGCTCGGCCGCCTTGTCGAGGTCCGAATCCGAGAGATCATCGAGGATGATGAGGGGATCGTTGCCGCCGAGCTCAAGTGCTGCCCGCTTGTAGCCCGCCTTGCCGGCGATGATCTTGCCGACGCGCACGCCACCGGTGAAGGTGATGATGTCGATGTTGTCGTTGGTCACCATCTCGTCGCCGATGTCATCGGGCCAGCCGGTGACGACCTGGAACATCTCAGGGGGAAGCCCGGCTTCATAGAGAATGTCGGCGAGTGCTATGCAGGTGAGCGGCGTGAGCTCCGTGGGCTTGGCCACCACACAATTGTTGGTGGCAATCGCCGGGGCCACCTTGTGAGAGACCATGTTGAGCGGGTGGTTGAACGGCGTGATGGCGGAGATGACGCCCACCGGCTCGCGCTTGGTGAAGATCTTGCGCGGCTTGCCCTGGGGCGTCAAATCGCAGGAGAAGATCTGGCCATCGTCGAGGATGCAGAGCTGGCCCGCCAGCGAATAAACGTCGTAGGCGCGGCCCACTTCGTAGAGCGAGTCCTTCTTCGACAGGCCAAGCTCCAGCGTGATGAGGTCAGAGAGCTGGTCCTTGCGCGACTTGATCAGCTCCGCGGTGCGGAACAGGATCTGCTGGCGCTCATAGCGGGTGAGCTTCGGCTTGTAGCTGCGGGCAATCTCGAAGGCCCTTGCCGCATGCTCGGCAGTGCCGGCGGGCACGGTTCCGATCACGTCGTTCGTGTACGGATAATGCACCGGCACGACGCCCTCGGCATCCACATGTCTGCCGCCGATGCGCATCGATTCCTTGATGACGGGGCGCTTTGTTGCAGCGACGTTCATGTTCAGGCCTCCACGATGTTGTTGCAGCCCAGCGCGAAGGCATCGAAATTACGAAGCTGCGCGGGCAGGTTCTTGAACTTGCGGTTGGCGATCACCGGGATTTCCTGTTCGGTGAGGCCGCCATGCGAGCGGAGCGGCTCGTTCAGTCCCGACAGGTCATGCTTGTCCCGCGAGGTGCCGAGCACCTTTGAACCCTTCGGCCCACCGGACACGACGATGATGTCGCCCATGCGGTCTTCCGGCAGTTCGAAGCGGGCGCAGCCGTCCTGCTTACTCAGCACCACGTCGACGCCATCCTGGCTCTTGATGACGGTCATGATGTCGGTGACGTCCGGGCCATAGGCATAGACCGTGGCGAAGCTGCCAAGTGCGCCGTGGTGGACGACGTAAGGATCGGTGATCGGCAGGATGACTTTCGTCTTGCCCGCGCCGAATTTCGCATCGAGCACGTCCTGCAGGTACAGCACGTCCGGCTCGCCATTGGCGAGGTGCTTGTCCTTCATGCCATGGTCGGCGACGATGACGATGATGGCGCCTTGCGCATCGAGATCGCCGAGGTATTTGTCCATCATGGCATAGAAGCGGTTCGCCCCTTCCGAGCCCGGCGCATATTTGTGCTGCACGTAGTCGGTGGTGGAGAGATACATGAGGTCCGGCTTCATCTTGTGCAGGAGCTTCACACCCGCCGCGAAGACGAATTCCGATAGCTCGGCCGAATAGACATCCGGCACGCCCATGCCCACCATGGCGCAGACGTCTTCGATGCCGTTGTCCTTCAGGTTCACCTTGTCAGCCTTCTCGGAGGAGAAGGCGACAGCCGTGCCGTCGAAGACGAGCCCCTTGCCCAGCAGCAGGCGCAGCTTGTCCTTCGCCGTTACCATGGCGATCTTCGCGCCGGCCTTCTGGAAGGCCTCGAAGATGGTGGGCGCGCGCAGCCACTTGGGGTCGTTCATCATCGTTTCCTGGCCGGTAGCCGGATCGATGAGGTAGTTTCCGCAAATGCCATGCACGTCTGGCGGGCGGCCCGTGACGATGGAGAGGTTGTTCGGGTTGGTGAAGCTCGGGATCACCGAGTGGCCGCGCCGGTTCTCGCCCCTGGTGATGATGGCCTTGAGCTTCGGCATCAGGCCCTGCTCCATGGCGATTTCCATGTAGGCGGGCTCGCTGCCGTCGCAGCAGATGACGACGAGCGGGGCCTGCGGCCAGTTATAGCTGCGGCCGTTGACGCTGACGGTCTTCATTCCATGCCTGTCCATATCAGCCTTCCAGCGGTGCCATGTCGGTGACCTTCATCTCGGCCAGCACCTCGGCTATGGCCTTGAGCACGCCGTTCATCACCGCTTCGTCCACCTTGCCGATGGTGCCGATACGGAAGGACGGGCGCTTCGTGAGCTTGCCGGGATAGATGGCGAAGCCGCGGCGGCGAAGCTCCTCGTAAAAATTCTCGAAATGGAAGTTCCTGTCGCGCGGGGTGAGGAAGGTCTGGATGATGGGGCCTGCCTGGTTGTCCGACAGCAGCGTCGAGAAACCCATGTCGCGCATGCCCTTGATCAGGATCTGCGCATTGCGCTGGTAACGGCTCCCGCGTGCCGCAACACCGCCTTCGGCGGCATGCTCCTTCATCGCCGTGTGGAAGGCGACGAGCGCATGGGTGGGCGGCGTGAAGCGGAACTGGCCATTGGCCTCGAGGCCCTTCCACTGTTCGAAGAGGTCGAGCACCACCGAGTGGCTCATGCCCTTCGAGGCTTCCAGCATGTCGCGCTTCACCAGCACGTAGGAGAAGCCGGGCACGCCCTCGATGCACTTGTTGGAGGACGACACCATCACATCCATGCCAACGCCCATGTTGAGCGCAATGGCGCCGAAGGACGACATGGCATCGACCATGTAGGTCTTGCCGCGGGCCTTCACCGCGCGGGCCACTTCCTCGATCGGGTTGACGATGCCCGAGGTGGTCTCGCAGTGGATGATCCACACATGGCTGATGGAGGGATCGGCATCGAGTGCCGAGGTCACGTCATCGACGCTGGGTGCCGCGCTGTCGCCCTTGTCGATCTTGGTGACGGGACGGCCGAGGCGGGAGAGGATGGCGGCGGCGCGGTCACCATAGGCGCCGTTGGCGACGACCAGCGTCTTCGTTTGGGCCTTGGGGCAGAAGGCGCCAAGTGCAGCCTCGATGGCGAAGGTGCCGGAACCCTGCATGATCACGCATTCATAGCTGTCGTCGCAGCCGGCGAGGCCCAACAGGCCCTTGCGGATCTCCGAGACGACACGGCGGAACTCGATGTCGCGCGAGCCCCAGTCGGCCAGCATGGCGGCCTTCACGCCGCGCGAGGTGGTGAGCGGGCCGGGGGTGAGGAGATAGGGCATGTCTTCCTGGCCGGGGGGGCCAGCGAAGCGGTGGGGCTGCTTGTCCATGGGATGATCCTCGAATTTCGGCCCGGAAAATGGGGGCTTGACCCCCATCAGTCAAATCGTATGTTCTTATGTACCACATAAGTACGACTGATATGCGACACGCCCAGCTGAAAGCCTTCCACGCCGTTGCCGTGCACGGCGGATTTTCCCGCGCGGCGGAGGCTTTGGGCCTCACCCAGCCCGCCGTTTCCGACCATGTGCGAAAGCTGGAGGAGACCTATGGCGTGCAGCTGTTCACCCGCGCGTCCTCCGGCGTGGCGCTGACCGACATGGGCCGCAAGCTGTTCGCCATCGCCGAGCGCCAGTTCGAAGCGGAATCGGAAGCCCTCGAACTTCTCTCGCGCGGGCGGACGCTGGAGGAAGGCCAGCTGACCATCGGCGCCGATGCCGCCGTGCACATCCTGCCGGAGCTGGCCCGCTTCCGGTTGAAGCACCCCAAGCTTTCGGTGCGGCTCGTCACCGGCAACTCGGCGCAGCTGGTGAAGCGGCTGGAGGATTTCTCGATCGACATCGCCATCACCGCCGAGCGGCCGCCCGAACCGGGCTTCCTGGCGCGCAAGCTGCGGAGCGACCGGCTGGTGGCGGTGGTGCAGCGCAGCTCGCGCCTCGCCAGGCTGAAGGAAATGACCTTCGGACAGCTGGTGAGGCTGCCGCTGATCCTGCGCGAGGAAGGCTCGATGACGCGCACCCTGCTGCTGGAGGAGGCGCACCGCCGCGGCTTGAGCCTTTCGGGCTCGATCGAGATCGAGAGCCGCGAGGCGGCGCGCGAGGCGGCGGCGCAAGGCCTGGGCCTTGCCATCATGTCACAGGGCGAACTGGTGCCCGACGGGCGGCTTGCCGTGCTCGCCATTCCGGACTGGACGACGGAAATGGAGGAGTGGATGATCTGCCTCAAATCGCGGAGCTCGCTGCATGTGATCCGCTCCTTCTTCACCCTGGAGGCCCCATGAGCTTCATTGCCGCCTGCGTGCAATCCACCGCGACGCCGGACATTGCCCACGACATCCGTGTCCTGACGGGTTTCATCCGCGAGGCGGGGGCACAGGGTGCGCGCTTCATCGCCACACCGGAGTATTGCGCAGGCCTCGACACGCGCGACGGCAAGATGTTTCCGGTGGCCTTCACGGAAGCCGAACATCCGGTTCTGCCGGCCATGCAGGGGCTGGCGAAGGACCTTGGCGTGTGGCTGCTCATCGGCTCCATCGGGGTTCGTGCGCCTGACGGCAAGATCTTCAATCGCAGCTTCATGATCGCACCCTCGGGTGCGATTGCCGCGCGCTATGACAAGATCCACCTGTTCGACATCAACCTCGGCGAGGGCCGCGCCTATCACGAGTCCGCCACCATCGCGGCGGGGACGCATGCCGTGATCGCCCCTTGTGCGGAGGGCATGATCGGGCTGTCGATCTGCTATGACATCCGCTTCCCGCATCTCTACCGCGCCTATGCGCAGGCAGGAGCCGAGATGATCGCCGCACCCGCCGCCTTCACCCGCGTGACGGGTGAGGCGCACTGGCATGTGCTGCAGCGCGCACGCGCCATCGAGAACGGTGCCTATGTGATCTCGCCCGGACAGTGCGGCACGCTCTCGGGTGGTGCCGAATGCCATGGCCACTCCCTGATCGTCGATCCCTGGGGCCGCGTGCTGGCCGATGGCGGCACGGAGCCGGGCGTGGTGACGGCAGAAATCGACCTCGCGCTGGTGGCGGAG
>Ga0208783_10000510_pt1 | contig 23979 bp, 20 predicted proteins | sample DEB19_08_DNA_2_FD_184529 | JGI IMG/M metagenome (GOLD analysis project Ga0208783, IMG submission 184529) | Aqueous microbial communities from the Delaware River and Bay under freshwater to marine salinity gradient to study organic matter... | ecosystem: Environmental > Aquatic > Marine >...
TAAGGCCCGGAGGGCCGGGTCAACACCAGCCGGCGGAGGCCGGCCAAGGCAAGTTCGACAGGACGTCGAGACTTGCCGTGAAGACAGCAATAGCGATCGCCCTCGGCGATGGAGCAGCGTACCGCCGGCTCCGACGCCGGATTGGGCGCGTTGAGGTGTTGACCGGGTCAGGCACCCGGAAACAAATGGTAGAGCATGGCGTAGATCACGACACCGGTGATCGATACGTAGAGCCAGATCGGCATCGTGATCTTGCCCAAGCGGCCGTGGGCGTCCCAGCGGCCCTTCCACGCGAGGAAGAACATGCGCAGGGCCAGGATCGGCACGAATACGGCGAGCACGATGTGGGAGATCAGGATCGCGAAGTAGACGAGTCGCACCGGTCCTTGGCCTTTGAAGGGCACGTGGCCGACGAGATAGTGATACGTGAGGTAGCACACGAGGAACACGGCGGAGACTGCGAATGCGGCGATCATCGCCGCGCGGTGGGCCTTCCACTGGCCGCGGGCGATGAACACCCAGCCGGCGACGAGCAGCACCGTGGCCAGGGCGTTGAGCACGGCGTTCGTCGTGGCCAGCGGGTGCACCGTAACAACGCCGATGGGGCTCATGGCTTCGCCTCGGCGAGCACGTCGCGGATGAGCTTCTTGAGCAGGTCGACGCGGTCGGGCTGGAGGAGGTGATAGCCGCCGCGGAGACGTCCCTGGCGGTCGAACACGACGCCGCGCTCCGAATGCACGCCCACCTCCGCCGGGAGGAAGAACGTGTCGTTGGCCACCTTCTTGATCACGGCCATATCGCCGGTGAGGAACTTCCAGCGGTCGGGGTTCGCCTCGAAGCGGTCGGCGTAGCGGCGGAGCACGTCGGGCGTGTCGTTGTCGGGGTCACACGTCAGGCTGACCGCCACGAGATCGGGGTCGTCGATCTCGCGCAGGATGTCGGCGATCGCCTGGTTTTCCCGGAAACACGGCCCCGGGCAGTTCGCGAAAAACACACTCCCCAGCCACACCTTCCCCTTCAGGCTCGCCGAATCGAACGGCTCGCCCCGCTGGTCGGTGAGCGTGAACGGCGCCGCCGGCGCCCCGGGCTCGACCGTTTCGACGACGGGCTGCGGCGCCGCCGGCTTCGCCCCGAGCGGCCGATCGATCACCCGCTCGGGCGCCTTCGTGCAGCCGATGATGCACACAAGCGCGATGCCAAACGCAAGACCGGGAGGGGCTGCCCATGCCCCGGGAGCCGGCGTAGCTGACCAGCGCAGCCATGGATGGAGAAGCGCAGGCAGGTCCGAGTGAGCGGAGGCCTGGAGGGCCGTAGCGAACGTCCGGCGATGGGGCGTGGGCAGCCCCGAACTGCATGGGTGAGACAGGCTGAAGCCTGTCCTACAGCCGGCACGATGCGACATGCGAATGCCCACTAATGGGCCTGGTCCGAGAGCAGCTTCGATTCGCCAGCCTGCTCCAGGAGCTTGACGTCGGACTGGCGGGCCATGTGGAGGGCCCGCTCCTGCGCCGCCATGCGATTCCGCATCCCGATGTCGGGGACGAGCATGATCGCGAGGAACAACGCCATCATCGCCGCGGGAATCGTGAGCACGTATTTCCAGTTTGCCTCCCAGAGCACGTGCATGAAGAACAGCACCACGAGCATCGCCTTCGTGCAGGAGACGGCCATCATGAACGCCCAGCCCACCTGCGGCTCGTCGCGCCACGGCCAGAACGACGAGTAGGTGAGGAACGACATCGTCGTGAGACCGCAGAGGGCGGCGAACACGAGCAGGTATTTGCCGATGCCGCCGTGACCGTGGTCGCCCTCGTGGGCGTGCTCGGCGTGCTCGAGCGTCTCGTCGGCCGTTTCGCCGATCCGCGTGACGGGGCCGTGGGGGTCGTGGGCGTGGTCGCTCATGGTCGGAGCCTCGGGAAAAGGATGCGTCAGAAGAGGTAGAGCAGCGGGAACAGGAAGATCCACACGAGATCGACGAAGTGCCAGTAGAGACCGGCGTTCTCGATCATGCCCGCCCGCTTCGGGCCCAACGTGTAGAGGAGCAGGATCGCGAACACGATCAGCCCCACGAGCACGTGGATCGCATGGAAGCCGGTGAGCAGGAAATAGGTGCTGGCCCACATCGTGCCGCCCGGGATCACGGCGGGAAGCTTGAGCCAGGGGAATGTGTCGTTGAGGCCGTGCGGACCGTGGCCGCCGTGGGCGTCGGCGCCCTCGGCGGGAAGCGGCATCACCTGATCGGCCACCACGGCCAGGTCGAAGGGCTGCTGGTCGGGGCTCGTCACCATCTGGCGGATCTGCTTCAGCCGACGGCGGCCCGAGATCTCGTCGGCGGTGAGCTTGTCTTCGGGCGTGTCGTCGAGTTCCTTGAGCCGGTCGATCATGGCGGGCTCGCCGAGCCGGGCCCGCACCGCCGAGCCGTAATACAGATCGGGCTTCTCGAACACACGGCTGCGCGGCGACCACGGATAGATGCCGTGGGAGAACTTCGCCTGGTATTCGTAGGCCTTCACGCCGAGAAAGAGCGTGCCGAGGGCGAGCGTGAGCACCATCCAGAACTTCGCGAGCGACGCCTTGTTGGCCCGGGCGGCCTCGAGCGCCAGCACGATCGTGACGCTCGAGCAGATGAGGACGAACGTGTTGAACGCGCCGATCGGCTCCGAGAGATGCACATGGTGCGGCTTGGGCCAGACCGCGGCGCCGAACCGGAGCACCACGTAGCTGCCGAGGAGCGCCGCGAAGAACATGATCTCCGTCGAGAGGAAGAGCCACATGATGAGCTTGCCCTTCGAGAGGGGCAGGCCCGGCTGATACTGGAGTGTGATGTGGCCGTGATGGCCGTGGCCGGCGCCGTGGTCGTCGTGGCCGTGGGGGAGGGAGATCGCGGAGGCGTTCATGGAATCTCTTGATCAGGGCTGGATCAGGAAAGGGGGGGGCGGGGCTGGCCGAAGAGCACCGTGGCGGTGAGCAGGGCCAGGAGCGAACCGAGCGATACGAGCAGGAGGATGCGGGCCGAGGCGTCGTCGCGCCGCACGGCAAATCGGACGGCCGCACCACCATAGACGATCGAGGCGACGGCCGCAGCCAGAAACAGGCGAATGCTGCCGGAGGGTACCGCGAGCACCAGGCTCACCGGCACCATCGCGAGGGCCGCGGCGAGCGACTGCCCGGCCGCCCGCAGGCCGCTCGGGTCGTCGACCGTGAGCATCCGCAGGCCGGCGGCCGCGTATTGGCCGCGGTAGAGCCAGGCGATCGCCATGAAGTGCGGGAACTGCCAGAGGTAGAGCACCGTGGCGAGGGCCGCGGCCGTGAGGGCCGAGGCGGCGTCGCCCGCGGCCAGCCGCGCGGGGCCGTCGGCTGCCAGCCAGCCGATCGCGACCGGCAGGGCACCGGCAACCGCGCCCACCGCCGTGTTGAGCGGCGTCAATCGTTTCAGCGGCGTGTAGAGGACGACGTACAGGAGCCAGGTGGCGACCGCGGCTGCAGCGGCCGGCCAGCCGGCTGACACCGTCGCGGTCAGCGTGCCCGCGACGAGCGTCGCCGCCGTCAGGATCCAGCCGGCGCGGCTCGTCAGCCCGCCGGTGACGAGCGGTCGTCGGGCCGTCCGCGGCATGAGCCGGTCGGTGTGGCGTTCGAGGATCTGGTTGGCGATGCTCGAACTCGCCGCCACCAGCGCCGTGCCGACGAGCAGGCCGACGAGATGCACGGCATCGCCGCGACCGCCACCCGTGATCCAGAAGGCCGTGACCACGGTGGCCAACACCATGAGGGCGATCCGTGGCCGCGTGAGGCGTGACACGTCGGCGAGGATCGCGGTCACATGCCGCCGCATCCCGATGATGTCGGTCGAGGCCTCGGCAGCGAGCGCGGGCTGAGGGTTCATGCGACGGCCCTCCCCTGCGGCTTTGCGAACAAGCCGGCGGCGATCGCAAACGCCACCGAGCCGCCCAAGATCAGCATGCCGAGCACGACGTGGCCGGTGACGACCGCGGCGCCGCGCGGGCTGCGGGCAGCCAGCGGCTCGGCCGGCATCCAGGCGTCCGGTAGCAGGCCCGAGGGCACGCCCCACGACACGGCCCAGGCCCCGGCACCGAGGGCCAGCTGGCAGATGACGAGCGCGGCGATCACCGCGGCCCAGCGCCTGGCCGTTGGCGAGACCTCCGGTCCACACAGCGACACGGCGAGCCACGAGAGCCCGGCCACCGCGGCCGCCCCGACGAGATGCAGGGCGACGAGCCAGCGAAACGTGCCGGGCGTCACCGCGGCGGCGTCGAGATGCCGCAGTTGCGCTCCCGCCACGAGTTGGACGTAGGCCGCGACCATCAGGGCGACGGCCACGCGGAGGGTCGTTTGATCGATCAGGGGAATGCCCGCCGCGACGCTTGCTCGTCGGGCGGCGGTGAGCGATGCGATCGCCACGGACACTGCGAAGAACAGCGGCCCGGTGCAGGCGTGCACCTTCGCGACGGTCTTGTCGTCGAGCAGCACGCGCGCCCCGCCGAGCGCTCCTTGCACCAGCACGAGGAGCACGGCCGCGACCACGAGCCCGCGCACCGTCGGATTACGCTCGCGGAGCCAGACGGCCGCCGCCAGGGCGAGCGTGATCAGCCCCACCGTCGCCCCGAGCAGCCGATGGCCGTGCTCGAGGAACAGATCCCAGGGGCCGTAAAACCATTCGGCGAACGGAAACAGGAACATGTTGTGCCCGTAGGTGCCCGGCCAGTCGGGCACGGCCATCGCCGCGTCGTACGTCGTGACGAGCGCGCCGAAGCAGAGCAGCACCGCCGTGACGCCGACGAGCAGGCACGCGAGCGGGAACGTCCAGTCGAAGCCCGCAGTCATGTCAGTGCGCCGCCGCCAGGGCGGCTGCGGCCGCGTTGGGCGGGTCGGTCTGCATGAGGTGATCCTTCTCGACGCCCGGCACCGAGTATTCGTAGGGGCCGCGGTGCACGACGGGCTGGAAGTCGAAATTGCCATGGCCTGGAGGGCTCGGCGCCGTCCATTCGAGCGTGTTCGACCGCCACGGATTGCGCCCGGCGACCGGCCCGAAGAACATGCTCCAGAAGAAGTTGGCGGCGAAGATCGCCTGGGTAGCCACCATGCCGATCGCGCACCAGGTCATGAAGGCGTTCATCGGCTGGAGGTGATGGAACGTCTCGTAGTGGTAGGCATCGGCCAGGCGGCGCGGGAAGCCCACGGCCCCGAGGATGTGCATCGTGAAGAACGTGCCGTTCATGAACAGGAACGTGAGGAAGAAGTGCACCTTCCCCCAGAATTCGTTCATCGTGCGGCCGAACATCTTGGGAAACCAGTAGTAGATTCCGGCGAACACGCCCATCGCCGTGCCCGCGAAGAGCACGTAGTGGAAGTGGGCCACGATGAAGTAGGTGTCGTGGATGAAGATGTCGACCGGCGTGGCCGCCATGAAGATGCCCGACAGCCCGCCGATGATGAACATCGACACGAACGACAGGGCGAACAGCATCGCCGTCGTGAACTGGATCCGCCCGCCCCAGATCGTGCCCAGCCAGTTGAACGTCTTCACCGCGCTGGGAAGGGCGATCATCATCGTCGACACCATGAAGGTGATGCCGAGGGCCGGGTTCATGCCCGACATGAACATGTGGTGGCCCCAGACGATGAACCCGAGGCCGGCGATGCCGGCGATCGAGTAGACCATCGGCCGGTAGCCGAACAGCGGCTTGCGGGCGAACGTGGTCATGATGTCGCTCACCATGCCCATCGCCGGCAGGATCATGATGTAGACGGCCGGGTGGCTGTAAAACCAGAACAGGTGCTGCCAGAGCAGCGGCTGGCCGCCACCGGTCGACTGCATCCAATTGTTGACGATGTTGCCTTCGGGCGAGAAAAACCCGGTGCCGAGCGTGCGGTCGGCGAGTTGCATGAACCCGGCGGCCGTGAGCACCGGGAGGGCGAAGGCCTGAAGGATGGCGGTGATGAACATCGCCCAGATCGTCATCGGCAGGCGGAACATCGTCATGCCCGGGGCGCGCATGAGGATGATGGTGGTCATGTAGTTGACGCTGCCGAGCATGCTCGACACGCCGACCATCGTCAGCCCGAGGAGCCACAGCGTCTGCCCCCAGCCGCTCCCGGGCGACGACGCGATGTTCGTCGAGAGCGTGGGATAGCTCGTCCAGCCGCTCGAGGCCGCCCCGCCCTCCACGAAGAAGCTGGCGCCGAACGCGATGAAGGCGGGCCACATGAACCAATACGACAGCATGTTGAGCGTGGGGAACGCCATGTCGTCGGCGCCGATCATGAGCGGGATCAGGAAGTTTCCGAACGCGCCCGCGAGGATCGGGATGATCACCAGGAAGATCATCACCGTGGCGTGCATCGTGAACAGCATCGTGTAGAACTCGGGCGCCATCTGCCCGCCCTCCTGCGCGAAGAGCTTGCCGAGCACCGGCACGTCTGACCACGGCCAGGCGATCTGCCAGCGCACGGCGAGCGCGAGCAGGCCGCCGATCAGGAACCACACGAGCGTGGAAAACAGGAACTGGAGTCCGATGACCTTGTGGTCTTTGGAGAACACGTAGGTCGAGAGGAAGCCGGCGGCGTGCGGCGCGGGGGCCTGCACGGACGGTTCGTGATGCACGGTCGAGGGGGCGCTCGCGATGCTCATGGCGATCTCCTGATGCTGCTCGGTTTCCTACTCGGTGCGGGCGACGGCGGTGGACGGATCCGGCTCGGGCTGGGTGGCTTCCTGCTTGGCATACTGCGACTCGAGCCAGCGATCGAAGTCTTCGCGCGACTCCACCGTCACGCGGCCCTTCATCTTGTAGTGGCCCCAGCCGCACAGCTCGGCGCAGACGATGTCGAACTGGCCGGTCTCGGTGGCCTTGAACCAGACCGGAATCTTCATGCCCGGCACGGCATCCTGCTTGATCCGCAGGTTGGGCAGGAAAAAGCTGTGGAGCACGTCCATGCTCTTGAGCTGGACGAGAAAGTCTTCGTCGACCGGCACGTGCAGATCGTTGACGAGGAACAGGTCGTCGGGCGTGCCGAGGGTGCCGTCACGGCCCGGATACCGCAGCCGCCACTCGAACTGCCGGGCCACGACCTCGACCGACGGGGCCATGGCAGGCCGCCGCATCTTCACGTCGGCCCAGGTGTTCATCTGGTAGATCGCGAGAAACAGGAGCGTGGCGGCGGGAATGATGGTCCACACCACCTCGAGCGCGTGGCTGCCATGAATGTAGGTGGCCGGCCCGGCGGCCTTGGCGGCGTTGTATTTCCAGAGAAACCAAGCCAGTGCGACCTCGGTGGCCACGAACACCACCCCCGTGAGGGCGAGGATGAAATAGAAGAGTCCGTCGATCGCCTTGCCATGCTCCGAAACGTCGGGCGGGAGCCAGACATCGATCGCCGGCGCGACGGCGAACGTGGCCACGCCAAGCACGGGGACGGCGAGGAACAACAGGCTCCACAGGATTCCGGAGAATCGGCTCACGGGGAAAGGCTCCTCTGGATCAGAATCGGTCGCGGGCCAGCATCGGCTTGTCGGCGCCGAGCTCGCCATCGAGTTCGTAGGGAAGTGAACGCACGTAGTTGACGATGTGCCAGATGTCCTCGGGCGGCACGGTGCCCTTGGCGGCGGGCATCGGTGCGCCGTTGATGCCGGCGTGGATGCGGTAGTAGAGATCGATCGGCCGCCGCCCGCCGCGGTAGATGCCGTGCCGCAGGTTGCGGGGCGGGATGGTGCGCGGCTCGAGCGCATCGCCGTCGAGCACCTTGCCGAACTTGTCGAGCCAGGCGAGCTGGGCCCGATGCTCCGACAGTTCCTCGGGGCTCATGCCAGACGTCGAGGCCTCACGCGCCGCCGCGGCGCCGCTCGAGAGTTCCTTGCCGATCTCCACGATCGCCTTGTTCCAGTCGTCGTAGTCGTTGGCCTGACCATCGCCGAGGCCGGTGACGCCATGGCACTTCACGCAGTTTGCCTTGTCGCCATAGAAGAGCTCCTTGCCCTTGGCGATCGACGCCACGAGGTCGATGTCGGCCGGCATCGGCGGCACGGGAATCTCGGCATCGGCGGCGGCCTTCCACTTGTCGGCGACGGTGGCGAGCGTCTCATCGACGAGGAATTCGCGCGTCTCGGGCAGCTTGCCCTGCGCATCGTCGTCGAGTTCGAAGTAGGCCCGCATCAGGGCCAGCTCCGTCTCACCGCGCATGCTCAGGTATTTCACGTACTCCGCCAGGGCCTCCACCTGGGCCACCGGCAAGAGCGCGAACGACGGCATCGACGTGCCGGGGATGCCGTTGTGGAGCACGCGCACGAGATCGGCGTGCGTGGGCTTGTCGGCCCGCTCCGTGCTCTTGAACTTGAACACGCCCGGACGGTAGTCACGCGGGTAGGGATTGAGAAACGCGGCGGTGGGGCCCAGGGCATCGCCCGTGACACCGTGGCAGTGGGCACAATGCTCACGGTAGAGGCCGTTCTTGCGGCCCACGATGTCGCTCCGCACCGGGCCGGCCGCGAGCCGCAGCTTGGCTTCGTCGAGCCCGGTCTCGGGCAGGCAGACGGGCTCATCGGGGGTGCCGAACATCGCGAGCAGGATGGTCGCCACCTGCTTCTCCTGGTCGGGCGTGAGCCGCTGCTTCGTGGCCTCGACCATGTTGGGCCGGAAATACGCGGGCGGAGTCTTGCCACAGCCGGTGAGAGCTGCGAGGCACACGATGAGGCCGGTGAACGCGAGGCTTGTGCGACGGTGCATGGTCTCGAATGTCATGGAGGAAACGATCAGGTGCCGATGGCGGACGCGGGCACATCGAGCGTGCCGATGTCCTTGACTTCGTCTGGCTGGAGTGTGATCTGGAAGCGGCCCTTGGGCGTCCACTTGAGATCGGGCTTGTCGAGCCCGAGGGCGCCGTTCGGGCCGGTGGACCGCTCGTGCCAGACCTGGAACTCGAGCGGCTCACCCGCGGGCAAGTCGGCGATGGTGAACGAACCGTCCGCTGCCGACACGGCGACATAGCCGTCCTTGCGGAACACCATGTAGGCCTTCATCCACGGGTGCACGTTGCACGTGACCATCGTGGGCATGCCGGTCTCCGCCTTGGGCGCATAGGTCGTCGCACCGCCCGCTGGGATCAGTTGGTTGAAGTCGGACCCCGAGATGTTCGTGTTGTGGCCGATCGGATCGCTGTTCTTGACGTCGATCGGCTGGCCGACGCGGGCTGCGAACACCGGCGAGAGAAACTCACACTGCTTCTGGTCGAACACGAGCGGAGTGGATGGCGGCGACGCCTCCTTGACACGGGCCGTCTTGCGGGCGAACACCACGACGTTGGCGAGCCCCTTCGACGACGGATCGACCAGGAGCGAACGGTCGAGCAGTTTCATGCCGGCCTTCGAGCAGACTTCCGTGTCTTTGTCGGCGATGAGCGGCTTGGGCGTGCCGGGGGCACCGGCGAACACGAAACGGCCCGTGAGCGAACCCCAGCCCGTGCCGGTGGCAGCCGCGGGAGCCGCGGCACCGGCACCCGACGACGCCGACACGAGCGTGGCCTTGAGCGCGTGTGCCGCCTCGGCGTCCGCGCCAGGCGAAGCGACGCGTTCCGGGCGGCAGCCCGAGGCGATCGCCAAGATCACGAGCGCGACGATCGCCGCCGACTGATTACTTCTTGAACAGGTTGGCATCGAGGACCATCTCTCCGAGATCGTTGTCACCGGCGGCGATCTTCACCTTCTTGCGGCCCTTGGCGATCTTCTCGGCCTTGCCACCGACGGTGACTTCGCCGACGTATCCGGCCTTCTCGTGCCAGATCTGCAGTTCGAGTTCGCCGCCGGCCGGCACGTTTTTGATTTCGAACGAGCCGTCGGCCTTCGACACGGCCGCGTAGGGGTTGGGGCGGATCACGAGCCACGACTTCATCCAGGGATGGATGTTGCATGTGACCTGCGCGGGAATCGCCTCTTCGCTGGAGAAGGTTGCCGTCGCCTCGCCGCCGGCCGGGATAAGGTTGTTCGAAGGCGAGTTCTTCACCGTGGCCACGTTGCTGTTGTGGCCGACGGTGTCGGAATTCTTGATGACGAGCGTCTGGCCGGTCTGCACGACGGCCACGTGCGGATTGAACCGGCAGTCTTTGTTGTCGAGGACGACCTTGTCCGCCTTGCCGGCGAGATCGGGATGCACCTTCACGCCCTTGTCGCGCACGAACACGACGACGTTTGCCACGCCCTTGTCACCGCCCACCACCAGCTCCTCGGCGAGCAGCTTGTGCTTGCCACACACTTCGACGTCCTTGTCGGCCTTCAGTTCGGAGGCCGCAGGTGCGTCGCCCCCGAACACGAACCGGCCCTTGATCGTGCCCCACTCGTCGGCGCGGGCGGAGGTGAAGACGAGAACCGTCGCGGCGATGCACGTCAGAACGGCGGGGGATTTCATGGGAACTCTCCGGGGGCGGGATTCGAAGCGCGTCGGCACCACATCAGTTTAGGGCCACCGGCGGCTGCCGGGAGTCATCCCTGGCCTGCGGCGGCCGGGGAGGCGCCGGAGGCTGGGATTGGGCTGCCGGAGGGGGCGCTGGGGGCTGTTGGCGGAGGTAGGCGTCGAGCGACAGGTTGCGCTTTGCGAACGTGTCGAAATGCATGAGCAGATCGGTGAGGGCATCGACCTGCTCCTCGCTCGTACCGGCGTAGAGGTCCTGGCTCACCGGCTTGTCGAAGGGGATGTTCACCGGCATGCCCGTGTACGGCAGGAATCGCTTCGGATTCGCGATCCAGTTGTGCACGTAGTCGGGCCGGAGCCGCTCGTGGACGCGTTCGAGCTGCGGCGCGAGCGCCTTCGGATTGCCCGGCGGGGCGTAGTCGCCCACGAGGTGGCACTTCACGCAGTAGTTGTTGTTGGTGACGATCTTGAGGGCGCCGACGAGATGGCCCGGCCGGCTTTTCTCCGTGGCCGCGATCGCGCTCTCGTCGAGCCGGGGGTCGTACACATACGGATACTCCGCACCGTCGACGGCCGCGAAGTAGTTGACCATGTTTGCAGCCTCGGACGCCGACCAATGGAACTTCGGCATGCGCAGCACCGCCGGCGGGCGGATCGTGTGCGGATTGAGGAGAAACTTGTGCAGCCAGCCCGACTGCACCTTCTTGCCCTCGCCCACGAGCGGCGGCGGCAGCCAGCCCCAGGCGTCGTCGGGCTTCACGTTCGGATTCACCTGCTTCTCGTCGGCGATCACCACCGGGAACAGCAGCCGGGCGAGGTCGCCGCCTTCCGCCGGATAGTGCCGCCCGGCGCGGATCGCATCCTCGGGAACCATCACGTTGGGCCCGCCCACCGGCCGCGGCTCACCGTCGACGAGCGCATCGTGCCAGAGCATGACCGGACGGTGCGGAAGGGCCTCGGTGTCGCCCTCCTCGATCGGCACGCCGTCTTCGTCGACGAACTGCGGCTTGCCGGTGGCAGGGTCGAGCATGGGCATGCCCACGAGCGTCGCCTGGCGGCGGCCCTGACGATCGGTCACGAGCGACTTCGCGACCTGCTGCGGCGAGAAGTGCGGCGACAGGAACGGATAGTCGGCGACCTCCTGCGCGGCTCCGAGCGACTCCGGCTTGTAGCGGAGATCCCAGCGGTCCATCCGCAGCGTATGGCACCCGCCGCAGTTGTACTGCTCGGCCACCACCAGCCCCTTGAGGCGGGCCTCTTCCCGCGGCGAAGGCTTGTGGATGAATTGGGGCGCCGGCGGCTCGGCCACGAGGCCGAGGACGAACGTCATCACCGCTTCGCGCTGCTTGGCGTCGAAGGGAAACTGCGGCATCCGATATCGCTCATTGTAGGTCTTGTTCTCGGCCTTCTTGTAGTCGTAGCTCCGTGGCTGCCGCAGCTTCTGCCAGAGGAAGCCCTCGCGCTCGTGGGCCAGCAATTTCTCGAGGAAGAAGCCGGTGTCGGGGTCGACCGATTCCGGACTCACGTGCGCCTCGGGCGGAGCCGCATAGGCGAGGTCGGTGGCCAGCGGATCATCGAACGCGGGCTTCTTCTCATCGGCTGCATGGTCGTGCGGGCCGTGGCCGCCATGACCGCCATGGCCACCGTGCCCATGCTCGAGTTGGTGCATCACGAAGTGCGCCACCTGCTCGAAGGCGATCTTCGAGGGTTCCTTGCGGCCCCAGTCGGCCAGCGCCGCTCCCGCGGCTTTGCCGTCTTCGAAGCCGGGGATGTCGTGGCATGAGTAGCAGGCGAGCTTGGCGAGGGTCTTCTTGCCGACGTAGTTCAGCAGCACGGCATCCTTGTTGGCGGCGTTCATGCCCAAGAGCATGCGTTCGTCGCCCTGGATGCTTGCCTGGTCGGGGCCGAGCCCGTTGGCGAGCACCTCCGCGGCACGGACGGCCGTGAACCGGTCTTTGAGATACATCATGGCGAGTTCCTCGGTCGCCTTCCGCTCGTCCGAGGTGAGCGAGTTCGCGGCCGGGATGTCGCTCGGCTCCCAGTTCTCAGTCGACGTGAGGAGATACGCCACGGCATCGGCTGCCGGATCGCTGACCGTGCCGTCGGCGAGCGTGACCGGCTCGAGCAGCACATTGGGCATGATCGTGCGCGGATGGTAGCGGGCCGGCTCGCGGAGCCAGCTGTAGAGCCAGGCCTGCCCGTTGGGGTGCGATGCGACCTTCGCGCCGATCCGCGACAGGTTTGGCCCGTGGGTGCTCGTGGCCTCGGGGAAGTCGGCGTGCTGATGGCAGGCGAGGCAGCCGCGCACCTGCACGACCTTCTTGCCACGCTCGACGTCGGGCCGGGCCGTGATGCCCTCGTAGGGGGCGACGTAGTCGAACGGCGCGCTTGCCCCGACGAGATAGTTGATCATCGAACGGATCTCGATCGGCTCGTAGCGTTGCGACTCTTCCAGGCCCTTGCCCGAGAGGTGCTCCCAGAGGCCGAAGAACCGCGGCATCTTCGTCGACGGACGGAAGTCCTGGGGATTCCGCAGCCAAGCGTACAGCCAGTCGAAGCCGACCTTGCTGGCCACGTGGCGAAGCGAAGGGCCGACCTTCGGAAAACCGCCGGGCGTCTCAGGCTCCTTGAGGAGCGCCGCGAGTTCGTGGGATCGCTTCGAGAGCTTCGCGTCGCCCCCGGCCGCGGCATCGCGTTCGATCGCATCGCGGAGCCGGTCGCGTGCCTGGGTCCCGTCGGGGCTCGAGCGGACGTCGTCCACCCAACGCCGCACGGTGGGGCCGAGCGCAGTCAGGCCAGGATCGGTGGCCAGCCACTCGGCGACTTCGTGATAGTTGGGGGCCAGCCGCATGTCGGGGCCGATGCGCTTGTCGGGGCCGGCCCAGCCGTTGATCTCATGGCAGCCGTAGCAGCCGTACTGACGGATCAGGTGATAGCCCTCGACGAGCTTGGGAGCCGGCGGCTCCGGGAATCGCTCGCTCGGCTCGAGATCGACGACCTGATGGTGGCACTTCAGGCAGCTCGATTCCTCGAACCGCTGCGGCAGCATCGGAAAGATCCAGTGGTGGTTGTTGAACCAGCCGTGCTCATCGTGCCACTCATGAGCCTGCTTGGGAGTGTTCGGGGTGTGCGACGACCACTTGAAGCTCGTGGCGCTCCCCTGCCCCTGGTGGCAGATCGTGCAGCCGAAGGTCTGCATCGGGTGCGGGCTCGTGGAGCCCACGAAGAGATCGAGGCGGGGGTGCGTGGAATAGGGCTGCGGCACGCCGCGCTGGATCGTCAGCTCGAGCGGCTTGCCCCAGGCCGGCGATTCGAGGAGCGAGGCCACGGCCACCTTGCGGGCCAGCGTTTTGCCGCCCCCGATCGCGGTGATCACATCGCCGGGCATGAGGCCGGCCTGGGCCGCCGGCGATTCCGGCAGCACGACGCTCACCGTCGGGTCGTCGGCGCGAAACAGCCCGCGCGGTGCGAGGTGGAACCCGTAGGCCTTCTCGAGCTGTTCGTTCGCATCGCCCGCGGGCGCACCGACCGCGGCGTCGGGCGTCGGCAACGCCACCGTGATCGCCTCGCGCTCGCAGTAGGCGGGCTCCGTGGGCTGGCCGGGGAGTGACTTATCCATCCCCTTGTGGCAGGTGGTGCAGCGGTCGAAGCGGGCGACGTCGCGGAAGTTGTTGTTGAGCGTGAGTTGGGGCAGCCAGATCTGGTCGACGCGGAGCGGGCCGTTGAACGCGTCGAGCACCGGCAGTTCCAGGAGCGACTTGCCGACGTTGGGGGCGCGATCCTTGAGCGTCTTGGCGAGCTGGGCGAGTTTCTGCCGATGGTCGGCCAAGTCCTTGGCCGCCGCGTCCTCGCCGGCGGTGAGCTGGCGGAGCGTCGCCTCGAGCGCCTTGCGGTGCGTGTTGGCGGCCTGGTTGTCGAGCGTGGCGGTCGAGACCTCGGCACGCTTCGCATCGGCGAGGGCGAGGAGCGCGTCGAGCTTGTCCTGCGGAGCGTCATCGGCCACGGCGAGCTCGTAGTCGGCGCGATTCTTGTCGAGCTCGGCCTTGCGGAGCTTCAGCTGGCCGGCCAGCAGGTCTTCGCGGAACTTGGCCCGTTTGGCGATGTCGCGAAACCGCTCCAAGAGGTCGCCGCGAAGGGCCAGCCGCTCCGTCGCATCGGCCTGCTGCCGGAGCATGTCGACGTCGAGTTGGGCGCGGTCGGCCGCCTCGGCGTCGGCGGGCACCGTGCGCACCTGGTCGAGGAATGTCTTCACCAGTGCCGGGTCGAGATCGGCACGCCGGGCCTCGGCGAGGGCCTCTTCGAGTTGCGTGGCCCGGTCTCCATAGCTCTGCGAATCCTGCTCGTCGACCCGCGCCGCCGCCGACCATGTCTCGAGCGCCCGGAACTCCCGCTGGTACTTCTTCCACGGCCGGTTGTGATCGACGGCCAGCATGGCCACCGTGGCCACGAGCAGCAGGACGGCCGTCACGCCGAACACGACGTGCAGCATCTTGAGATTGCGCCAGGTCTGTTCAGTTGCGGGCATTGTTTCGAGGAGGTGCGGGGGTCGTTACGGGGTTGGGATCAGCTCAAGCCGGGAGCGAAGCGGGAAGCCGGCGCTAAAAATTGAGGGAGAATTCGGGGATGCTGACGAGATACTTCAGGTTGAGCGTCCACCGGAGGATCATCTTCAGCGGCAGCGACAGCATGAGCAGCATCAGGTTGGCCATGATCATGTAGCGGATGAAGCCCATCTTCGCGAAGAAGCCGCGGAACACCGTCACGGCCAGGAGCGGCGGCAGGAGCACCAGGTAGGCGCCGAGCAGGACGAGCCCCGGCGCCTCGCGCAGGAGGATGTAGCCGATCTGCACGAGCGTGCCGGCGCCCTGGGGCGCCCGCGGCAACGGCTGGTCGAGCAGGTTCACCCAGAACATCTGCGGCAGGTCGACGTTGTTGAGCACCTCGACCTTGTAGGGCGTCCAGTACTCGAACGGGCCGTAGAAGTTCCAGTTTGGCCCGCGCAGGAACGTGCCGAGGATGATGAGCGTGATCCACAGTTCGAAGAAGCCGAACTGATACACGAGGTAGCTGAACTTCCGCTCCTCGATCGAGTAGTAGCCATTGCCCTTCTTGTTGAAGTCGAGATAGGGCATCGCCATCAGGCCGAACACGACCAGGCTCGGCAGCACCACGCCCGCATACCACGGGTCGAAGTACACGAGCATCTCCTGCAGGCCGAGGAAGTACCACGGGGCCTTCGAAGGATTCGGCGTCTTCACGCTCGATGCGGGCTCCTCGAGCGGGGCGGGCAGGAAGATCGCCCAGGCGAGCAGGAAAGCCGACACGGCCACCATGCAGATCAGCTCGGTGTACACGAGATCGGGCCACACGAGGACCTTCTCGTCGTCGAGCTTTTCCATCGGGGGCAGGCCCTGCTTGATCCGCTCGTCGTTGACGACGGCCTGCTTCGTGGCCACCCACGTGAAAAACGCCAGCAGGAACACGAGCCCCACGATCGGCACGTTGTCGGGCTTCATGACGATCGACGCGAAGTTTTCGTCGGCCATCGACAGACCCATGAGCACGAGCGCGACGTTCAGCACCGTCCAGGCCACCATCGGCTGCACGAAAAACTTGCGGAACACGAACAGGATCGTGAACAACGCCGTCGTGCCGAGCGTGTAGAGCACCGGCCCCGAGAGCTTGTTGACGAGATTGCGCGCCGAGAGCGGCAGCGAGGGCACGAGCGACTCGGAGCCCGAGAGGGCGAGGCTCGCCAGGATCATCATCGCGCCGGCGAACGAAGCCCACGCGATCGCCCATCCCGTCTGGCCCTTCTTGCGCCACAGGATGAGCGCAGCCACGGCGTTCATGATGGCCAGGCCGGTGTAGTAGGAGCCGAGGAACCCGGCGACGTCTTTGAGGAACAGGCCGTTGGAATGCATGGGTATGGGCCTACAGCGGACCGCTGATGCCGCCGTCCTTTCGCACGCGCCAGAAGTGGATGGCCAGGAGCAGCGCCACCGCGAGCGGGATCGCGATGCAGTGGAGCACGTAGAACCGGTTGAGCGTCTCCTCGCCCACGAAGCGGGCTCCGAGCAGGCCGAAGCGGGCGTCGGAGGCGTCGGTGATCATGTCGATGCCGCCGATCGTGAGGAGTTGCTGGCCGGGCCCCTCGTAGCCGAGGATCGGCGTGGCCCGGGCCATGTTCGACCCCACCGTGATCGCCCAGATCGCCAGCTGGTCCCAGGGCAGCAGGTAGCCGGTGAACGAGAGGAGGAGCGTGAGCAGGAGGAGGATCACCCCGATCACCCAATTGAACTCGCGCGGCGGCTTGTAGCTGCCGGTGAGGAACACGCGGTACATGTGGAGCCAGGTTGTGATCACCATGGCATGCGCACCCCAGCGGTGGAGCTCGCGAAGAATGCCAAGGCTCGTCACGTCGCGCAAGGCGAGGATGTCGTTGTACGCCCATTCGAGCGTCGGGCGGTAATAGAACATCAGCAGCACGCCCGTCACCGTCTCGACGAGGAACAGGAAGAACGTGACGCCGCCCATGCACCAGGTGAACGAGAGCGCGATGCCCTGCTTCTTGATCGAGACGGGATGCAGGTGCAGGAAGAAATTCGTGAGCATGACCACGATCCGATTCCGCCGATCGAGCGGCATCGGATGACGGAAGATGCTCTTCCAGATCTGGGAGTTGCGGATCGTTTCGCCGATGGCCATGAGTCGTCGCTTCCTGAACCTGTGTGCTAGACGGTGACGTAGGACTCGGGGTCGGCCCACTGGCCGAGCTCTTCCTGGAACGTGCGGCTCTTGTCGACCTCGAGCTGGCCGTCGTCCGAAATGCGGATTGCGTACCGTTCGAGCGGCCGCGGGGCCGGACCCTCGAAATTGACGCCGTCCTTGTAGAAGCCGCTGCCATGGCAGGGGCACTTGAACTTCTGCTCCGCCTCGAGCCAGTTCGGCGTGCATCCCAGGTGCGTGCACACGGTCTTCAGGGCGTAAATCTGCTGCTGGCCCGCCACGTCACTGTTCACCACCCAGACGCCGTATTGAGCGACGAACTTGGTCTCGACCTTCCCCGTGGGAAAGCCTTCCTTGAAGCCCACCTTGAAGCGGCTGGGTGGCTCGGCAAGCACGTTGGGAAACATGAATCGCGCCAGGCCCAAGGTGAACAGCCCCCCGGTCACGGACAGGGCGGTGAATCCCATCGCCATGAACGAACCGAGAGCGATCTCGAGGAAGCCGCGTCGATCCTCCTCGCCATCGGCCTTCTTGACCGCCGGCTTCACCGGCCGCGGCGGCACGGCCTTGAGGGCCACGGGTTTGGCGGCGTGGTCGGCCGCGGCCGCAGGCTTGGCTGCCACAGGCCTGGCAGGCCGTGGCGGTGCGTCGGCTTTGCTGATCGGGCCCGGCTTCGCGCCGGCCCGCGCCGCCGCGAGGATGCTCGCCGTGTCGCGAACCACGGCGGGCTTGGCGGCCGGTTTCGCCGCCTTGGCCGCGGCAGGCTTTTCGGCCGCCGGCTTGGCCGAGGGCTTGGGGGCAGCCGGCTTCGCGGGTGCTTCGGCAGCGGCTGCCTTGTTGGCACGGGCCATCGCCATGATCTCGGCCACGCTCGGCCGGGCACCACCTGCCGCCGGCTTGGCGACAGGCTTCGCTGCGGGCGCGGCGGCCGCCGGGGTTTCCGACGACGGTTCCACCGCCGCCGGTTCGACCGCAGCCTCGGGCTCGGTGGATTCCGCGGGGGGAGCCGCAGCCCCGCCACCCTGCGCTCTGGCGGCTGCGAGAATTTCGGCCACCGACATCTTCTTGCGTTCAGCCATCACAGTCGCCTCGACGGTTTTTCCCACCGGGCGACCGAGACACGCGACGTCAGCGAACGGTCGACCACGGTGCGAAATCCGACCGAAAAATTTGTTTTCGACCGGGGTTTGAGGAGTTCGTGATTTTTTTCACGAACTCCTTTCAAACTGTATCGACCACGCCGGAGGTGTCAACGTCAGCCCAGTTGGGTTTCGCCGGTGATCCGCCGTCATCCTTGCTCCCGCACGGGTGATCCCGCCACAATCCGGCCCGACGCCGAGGAAGCCGCGCCGAGCGCGGCCACGGCCCAACCCCCGCTGGAAGGAGTCTGGAACGTGCCCCCATCGCGCCGAGTGTTGGTCGTGGGCGGCGGCGGCCGGGAGCACGCCCTGGCCTGGAAGCTGCGGCGGGACGGCGCTGAAGTGCTCGTGGCGCCGGGCAATGCCGGCACGGCCCTGATTGCCGAAAACATTCCCGTCGCGGCCACGGATGTCGCCGAACTCCTGCGCGTGGCCCGCGATCGCGGCGTCGACCTCACGGTGGTCGGCCCCGAGGCGCCGCTCGTGGCCGGGATCGTCGACGCGTTCACGGCGGCCGGCCTGCGGATCTTCGGCCCCACCGCCCGTGCGGCGCAGCTCGAGGGCAGCAAGCTGTTCTGCAAGCAGATTCTCCATCGCGGCGACGTGCCGACGGCGATGTTTCGAGAGTTTCGGTCCGTCGCCGCAGCGCGCGAGTTTCTCACGGCCCGCGAAGACATGCCGATCGTCGTCAAGGCCGACGGCCTCGCCGCCGGCAAGGGCGTGTTCGTATGCGACGATCGGGATGCGGCGCTTGCCGCGGTCGAGGCGCTCGGCAGCGATCCGCAGTTTGCGGCGGCCGCCAAGGGCATCCTCATCGAGGAGCGGCTTGACGGCGCCGAGGTGAGCGTGATGGCGATCACCGACGGTCGCACGATCGTCACGCTGCCGCCGCTTCAGGATCACAAGGCGGCCTACGACGGCGACCAAGGGCCAAATACGGGGGGCATGGGCGCCTACTGCCCCACGCCGTTCGTCGATGCCGACCTCCTCGCCGACATCGAGGCCCGCATCCTCGTGCCCACGGTGCACGCGATGCGCCGCGCGAAGGTGCCCTTCCAGGGTGTGCTGTACGCGGGGCTCATGCTCACGGCGCAGGGGCCGAAGGTGCTCGAATTCAACGCACGGTTCGGCGACCCAGAGTGCGAGGCGCTGATGGTGCTCCTCGAGTCGAGCCTGCTCGACCTGCTCGACGCCGTGGCCGACCGCCGGCTGGAGACCGTCGAGCAGCCTGTGTGGCGGCCCGGGGCGAGCGTGACGGTGGTGATGGCCTCCGAGGGATACCCGGGCCCGGTGGAAAAAGGCCGGCCGATTCGCGGCATCGAGGTGGCCGACTCCCTGCCCGGGGTGGAGGTGTTCCATGCCGCGACGAAGCTCGCGGCCGACGGCAGCGTGCTCAGCGACGGAGGGCGGACGCTCGCCGTCACGGCCGTGGGCGACTCGCTCGCCCGGGCCAAATTGCTCGCCTATTCGGGCGTCAAGGAGATTCGCTGGCCGGGTGCCTGGTGCCGCAAGGACATCTCCGACAAGGCCACCGCGTTCGAGTTGGCGGCGGCCCGGAGCGCGCCCGCCGCCGCGCCCGACGAGGGAGCGCCGGCATGAAACTGCGCGTCGGGATCGTCGGCCTGGGCAGCCAGTGGGAGATGCGCTACTTGCCCGCGCTGCGATCGCTCGCAGACCGCTACGAGGTGCGCGGTGTCTGCGAGCAGGTCTCCCATCTGGCGAAGCGGGCCGCGGGCGAGCTCGGCACCGTGGCCGTCGATGGCTATCGCGCGCTCGCCGCGCGCGACGACATCGACGCCCTGCTCTATCTCTCCGACCAGTGGTTTGGAACGGCGCCGATCCTGGCGGCGTGCGACTTCGGCAAGGCCGTCTACTCCGCGATTTCCTTTCCCGTCGACCCCGAGGAGGCCCGCCTGCTCCGCAGCCGCGTCGACGAATCGGGCATCGCCTTCATGGCCGAGCTGCCACGGCGCTACGCGCCCGCCACGCTGCGGCTCAAGGAACTCATCGCCACGCGCCTGGGCCAGCCGCGCATGCTGTTCTGCCACCGCCGGGTGCCGCTGTCGCAGACCCCGCTGAGCCCGCCCCCGCGCGACCGCGCGAGCGAGGCTCGCGACCTGATGGAACTCGTCGACTGGTGCCGCTATGTGGCCGGCACCGAGCCGACGAGCGTGGTCGCCGTGCGCCACGCCGACGTGCCGGGCGGCCCGACCGACGACTACCAGATGATGAGCCTCGACTTCTCGCAGACCGGGCGGCCCGGCGACGGCGCGATCGCCCAGATCAGCTGCGGCTACTACATGCCGAAGCAGTGGGACGAGGCCGTGGGATTCCGGCCCCCCCCTGCCCTGCAGGTGGTGTGCGAGCAGGGCATCGCGTTCGTGGACCTGCCGGCGAGCCTCGTGTGGTTCGACGCGGTGGGGCGCCACCAGGAGTCGCTCGACAGCGAGCGGCCCGTGGGCGAGCACATGCTCGTGCAGTTTCACCGCAAGGTGACGAGCCTCGTGCGCGCCCTGAGCGGCCTCGACGACACGCTGCGCGCGATGCAGATCGTGCAGGCCGCCGCCGAGAGCCAGGCCGAAGGCCGCCGCGTCCGTGTGTGACACGGAGGATAGGCTTCAGCCTGTCATGCCTTCGGTGCACGCCGGCTTCGGGCTCCCCATATCCCGTCGCCGGACGTTCGCTGCATTGGGTAGTCGCCGGCTCAGGGTTACCCCGTACCGTCTCGCCGGACGTTCGCCTCCGCCCTCCAGGCTCCGGCTCACTCGGATTTGCCTGCGCTGCGCCATCCGTGGCTTCGCTGGTCAAATACGCCGTCTCAACGGTAGGGGCAACCCTGAGCCTCCTCAACAGGAACGTGGGAGGCGGCGGAGACGGTCGGTGCGATGCGGAAGAGCCGACGGGCAGATACGCGGCTTACACCGAGCGCACCATCACAGTTGAGACGGGACTAGCGATCGCCCTCGGCGATGGAGCAGCGTACCGCCGGCTCCGACGCCGGTGCGAACCGCTCGAGTCTAGGCCCGGATCGCAGCGACAGGCTGAAGCCTGTCCTACAGGGCCGCGATGACGAGGTCGCCCACTTCGCGGGTGCCGTGCCCCATTTTGCCGGCTGCCTGCGACTTCATCTTCGTACCGGTGACGTGGGCCACGGCCTTGTCGATGCGGGCGCCGGCGGCCGGGTGCCCTGAGTGCTCGAGCAGCATCGCCATCGCGTTGATCGCGGCGATCGGGTTGATGACGTTTTGGCCGGTGTACTTGGGCGCGCTGCCGCCCATCGGCTCGAACATGCTCACGCCCCCCTTGTCGGGATTGAGGTTCGCGCCCGCCGCCACGCCCATGCCGCCCTGCAGGATGCCGCCGAGGTCGGTGATGATGTCGCCGAACATGTTCGTCGTGACGATCACGTCGTAGGCGTCGGGGTTCTTCACCATCCACATGCAGCAGGCATCGACGTGGTTGTAGTCGGTCTTCACGTCGGGATAGTCCTTGGCAACCTCCTGGAACGTGCGCCACCAGAGGTCGTGGCCGAAGGTGAGCACGTTGGTCTTGGCGACGAGCGTGAGCGTCTTCTTGGGGCTGTTGCGCTTGCGCGTGTAGTCGAAGGCCCAGCGGATGCACCGCTCGCAGCCCTTCCGCGTGTAGACGGCCTGCTGCACGGCCACCTCGTCGGGCGTGCCCTTCTTGAGATAGCCGCCGACGCCGCAGTAGAGATCCTCGGTGTTCTCACGAACCACCACGAAGTCGATGTCTTTCGGGCCGCGGCCGGCCAGGGGCGTCTCCACGCCAGGCAGGAGTTTCACGGGGCGGAGATTGATGTATTGGTCGAGTTTGAATCGCAGGTCGAGCAGCAGCCCCTTCTCGAGGATGCCAGGCGCCACCTGCGGATGACCGATCGCGCCCAGGAAGATCGCGTCTTTGGATCGCAGGAGGTCGAGGCCGCCCTCGGGAATGATCTCGCCCGTCTTGAGGTAGCGATCGCCGCCCCAGTCGAGCGTTTCGACGTCGTAGGTGAAGCCCTCGAGTTTGGCGACGGCTGCGAGCACCTTCATGGCCTCGGCGGTGACTTCGGGCCCGGTGCCGTCTCCGGGAATCGCGGCGATCTTCAACGTCTTCGAGGCCATGCGTCGCAGGGGCTCCTCAGGTGACCGAACAGCCCGCGGAATCTAGCCGACGATCGCCCCCGTGGGAATCGTCGCATCGGTTCTCCGGGCGGCCCTCGCCAAAGGCGAGCCGCCCACCCGCAGCTCCGCTGCGGGCACGGTCGCCCGGAGGTGCGACCGCACGCCTGCCCGGGCACACCTTGGCTGTGCTCGCGGCAGGCCAAGCCCGCGGTGGCCATGGACGGCACCGCGGGCGTGAAGTCAGTTCTGGCTGAAGTCGAGCTTCTTGCCCGTCTTGATGCCCAGCGGGTTCTTCAGGAACCGTTGCCGACAGGCGTCGCAGAGGTCGAATCGCAGCGACTGCGTGCCCTCGTTGAAGAGCACATCGCGGTCGAGATCGTGCTCGTCGATCGACTCGAGCAGGTCTTGCATCTCCTCGAGATGATCGGCTTCCTCGCCGCGGGCATCGCCTTCGCAGCAGCCCAATTCGCACGCTTCCTCGACCGCCTGAAAGACCTCGATCTTGACCACGTGCCGCACGTCCGCGGCGGTATCGATCGGCCGCTTGCACAGGTCACACGAATAATGAAGCATGAAAGCCTCCGAGGGGTGGGTCGCCGGAATGGGTCGACGCAACCGCCACTGAGGATGAGTTTGCCCGCAACCTCCGCGAAAGGCAAGCGTTCGCTGCGGGTGGAAAGGCGGCCTGGGACGGCCGGGAAACGTTTGGCAGTCGGGCTGGCGGCCGACTACACTCAAAATACGGTCGTGGTGCGCGGCCGACACCGGAATCCAGCAGGCACATTCGATGCCCATGGCGGCGGCAGTGGACGCGACGGCGATGCATTCGGCGAGGTCGGCCGTGGCGAGTGCGCTCAATCTGAGCGTGCTGGTGCTGAATCGCTCGTTCGTGGCCGTGCACATCACCAACGTGCGGCGGGCGATCACACTCTTGTTTCGCGATCTGGCGGAGGTGGTGCACATCGAGGACGGGCGCTACTCAGCCTATCCGTTTGAGTCGTGGCGGGAGCTTTCGGCGTTGCAGGCGTCGTTGCGTACGCCCGACCAAGACTGGGTTCGGGCCGTGGGCTACGAATTGCAGGCGCCGCGGGTGATTCGCCTCGTGTCCTGCGACCGTGGGCCCCGCCAAGGCCTGCGGTTCAACCGCCGCAACGTGTTCGCCCGCGACGGCAACCAGTGCCAGTATTGCGGCCGAAACTTCCCCACCAGCGAACTCTCCCTCGACCACGTGGTGCCCCGTAGCCGAGGCGGCACGACGACCTGGGAAAACATCGTGTGCGCCTGCGTCGCCTGCAACGTCCGCAAGGGCGGCCGCACGCCCCACGAGGCACGGATGCAGATGATCCGCCAGCCCGTGAAGCCGAAGCGCAGCCCCCTGCTCTCGATCAAGCTCGGCAACCCGAAATACCAGAGCTGGAAGAGCTTCGTCGACAACGCCTACTGGCTTGTCGACTTGAAGTAGTACACGCTTTCGGGCTCGACCTACCCAGTCGCCGGAAGTTCGCCTCGTCACAAAGGCGCCGGCTTCGGGCTCCCCATATCCCGTCGCCGGACGTTCGCCTTCGCCCTCCA